>VFQT010000269.1_pt1 | contig 82117 bp, 58 predicted proteins | sample 3512381 | NCBI WGS metagenome assembly VFQT01 (sample SAMN10412376, study PRJNA504923) | tailings metagenome | isolation source: Relicate 2 Philex TSF3 active mining site | place: Philippines: Tuba, Benguet | collected 2017-08-29
CGGGGCAGGCGGGCAGTCATGGCAGGTCTCAACAGGGGCAAACGTGGGAGAAGGACACTGTGAACGGCGGGAATTGTGACCCGAGCGACCCGGAATTGCATCAGAGAACGGCATGATCTTCGCAGAAAAATCGCGAAGCTCCGGGCGGAATGCGTTCAGCAGCACTGCCGGAACGGGGGGCTCAGTACTGCAGCAGCGGCTGACCCTGACCGGATTCGAAGCGAATTGCTGCAGACGTTTCCTGAGCGGTCAGATGGGCGGTTCCGCGAGCCTTGCCGCTGGTCACGGAAATCAGATTGACCTGTCCCTCGCGACTGATCAGCAGCTGACAATCAGCCTGCAGCTGTTTCACCGAAATCTCATCCGTCACCGGCCCTCCGGCAGTCTCCGGATGCAGCTCGAAATACGCCCACACGTTTTTGACTTCAACTTCCATGCCGACCCATTCCAGACGGCATTTCGCAAACCCGCGACCGCTCAGCTGAAACCGTTCAGCCACATACTTCTGCAGCAGCCGTTCTGCATCAGCCGTCGTCTCCAGATTCACGCGCCGCTGGTGCAGAGCCGACAGCTCTTCTTCCATCACCAGCCCCGGCAGCTGCAGTGAAACTTCGAAACAGCGAGCCTCACCGTTCCATTCAACCTCCGCGGCCGTGGCGTGGAACGGGTGTGCCGCACTGTGCCCGGCTGCAGTCACGGCAGTTACCTGCGTCAGCAGCAGCCCGCCGCACAGCAGCAGGCAGCACAGTGTCCGCTGGTTTGCGCCGCTGAGCCTCATGGCTTCTTCGCCCCTTCAGCCCCCGCCTCGGGTTTGGCTTCTTCCTTTTTTCCCAGCCCGGCTTTCTGCATCTGATTGCGTTCCTTCTGATCACGGAACAGTCGGAAACGGCTTTTCTGGATCTGCGGCGGGAAGTAGTTGTTGCTGCGATCTGTGTCAGCGGTTTCCAGATGCGGATCCAGTTCCACCGAGACCACTGGTTTTTCGGAAATCACCAGTTTTGTCGCAGCCTGATTGTCACGCACCCACAGTTCGGCCGGCAGCCGCACTTCGGTGGTGGAGCCGTCGTCATGTGTCAGCTTCAGGATCACGGGCATGACGAGTCCGCCGATGTTCTGCAGATCGACCAGACAGAACGTGTGCTTTGTGGCCAGCAACTCCTTCTCGCGATCACTGAGCCCGGCCAGCAGCTTTTCAAAGTTCTTTTTGTCGTCTTCGGATACTGCCAGATCATCGAATGAATTGTAGAAGTCCTTGAGTTTTGGGATGGCATCGACCAGCTTTGGCAGCGGCTTATTTCGCGCCTGCGACAGGGTCTCGGGCTCAGCAGCCCGCTCGGCTCGTTTCTGTTCGGCTTCCTTTACGGGATCACCGTCTGACAGTGTCATCGTGCGTACATTTTTGAGAGCGATGTCGACGTGATCGGTGGTGTAGAACCAGCCGTGCCAGAACCAGTCCAGATCCACTCCACTGGCATCTTCCATGGTGCGAAACAGATCGGCCGGATAGGGTCGACGGAACATCCAGCGGCGCGAGTATTCGCGGAAGGCAAAGTCAAACAGTTCGCGGCCCAGGACTGTTTCCCGCAGAATATTCAAAGCAGTAGCGGGCTTCGCATAGGCATTATTGCCCATCTGCAGAACGGATTCGCTGTTGACCATAATCGGCACCTGATCGGTGCTTTTCATGTAGTCCACGATATCCTTCGCTTCGCCGCGCCGCGCCGGATACGTCTCCTCCCACTCCACCTCCGCCAGGTACTGCAGGAACGTGTTCAACCCTTCGTCCATCCACATCCACTGACGCTCGTCACTGTTCACAATCATCGGGAAGTAGTTGTGGCCAACTTCGTGAATAATCACGGTGATCAGCCCGTACTTGGTGCGACTGGAATAGGTGCCATCCTTTTCCGGACGCGGCCCGTTGAAGCAGATCATGGGATATTCCATGCCGCCAACCGGTCCGTTGACGGAAATTGCTGTCGGGTACGGATAGTCAAAGGTGTACTTTGAGTACACGTTCAGGGTGTGCACGATGGCGCGAGTGGAGTACAGGCTCCACAATGGCTCGCCCTCGTTCGGATAGAACGACATGCACATCACACGTTTGCCACCCACATCATGCCCCACGGCATCCCAGATGAACTTACGGCTGGAGGCGAAGGCAAAGTCACGCACATTTTCTGCTTTGAATTCCCAGGTTTTTTTGCCCTGAGTTCCAGCGGCCTGATTTTCGAGGGCTTCCTGCGGGGTGACGATGAACTGCGGTTCGGCAGCCGTGCGCGCCTGCTCCAGTCGCTGCCGCTGCACTTCTGAGAGCACGGCATCAGGGTTCTGCAGGACACCGGTGGAAGCCACGATGTGGTCGTCCGGAACAGTGATCCTGACGACATAGTCACCGAACTCCAGAGCAAATTCTCCGGACCCCAGATACTCCTTGTGCTGCCAGCCGACCGCGTCGGAGTAAGCACACAGGCGAGGAAACCACTGGGCCATTTCGTAGAGATAGTTTTTGTCCTCTTCAAAGTACTCGTAACCCGTGCGTCCGGGTGAGACTTTGGAATTATTGATGGCGTATTCCCATGCGACGGCAAAACTGAACTGTTCGCCGGTTTTCAGTCCCCGCGGCAGATCCACTCGCAGGCTGGTCTTCACCACCACATGGGGCAGGGGAATTCCGGCCGCCACGTCCAGCACCTCCCTGACCTTGACGGAGCCGTCGAAGCGAGTTCCGGTCAGCAGAGTATCGAGCGAGTTGTAGCTGAGGCCACCGGCCAGTGCGGGTGCCGGAGCAGACAGTGCGCGACCGGACTCAGGATGCTTGATGTTGGCATCCAGCTGCAGCCAAAGATAGTTCAGCGTATCAGGCGAATTGTTGGTGTAGGTGATGACTTCGCGACCAATGATTCGCTGAGTGGCATCATCCAGTTCAACATCGATCTGATAATCAACCTTCTGCTGCCAGTAGCGGTGTCCGGGAGCGCCTGATGCGGTGCGATAGTCATTGGGAGTCGGCAGCAGTTCTTCCAGCTGTCGAAACTTGTCCGCCTGCCGGTACTTGCTGTTGGTGATGGCCTGAGCCCAGGCGGCATCGGACAGCAGCAGGAGAGACAGCAGAGCCCAGCACAGAGCGGTGACGCTGCGGGCCGTGAAACCGGGGACAGAATTCGGGGCTTGAAAACTCACTACGCACCTCGACACAGTGATCGTGAAGCAAAAACGCTGGGCAAACCGGCAGGTTACGGAGTATGGGCATTCCGGGCCGGTGAGCAAGTCAACGGTGAGATTCTGTCACCGGGATCTGCGGAAGTCTGCTGAAAACGGGCCGGACCACGACAGGTCGGGGCTGAGCATCTGCGGGCGGTGCGGGAATTGGCGAGCTGTTGTGAAAAAGCAGCAGAGCGCCGACCAGCCTGCACCACGGCAGGAAGCCTCAGAAGCGGATCGGAACCTGGTGGCAACCGGTGTCACCTTCAAGTGGACTCAACGTCAGAAAACTGCGATCCATTCCGTCCGCGCAATGTGGAGAAACCACTCGGACGTCAAACGTGGGACGCAGGTCATCCAAACGAAGGTGCATGCAGAAAGACCGGGCAACGTACACTGACAATCAAGTGCCGGGGGAGTGTTACCCGACGTCTTCCAGCAGATTCAGATCTGCTTCGCACGACACCGGCACCTGTACTATCCGCAGTAGTTGCTTCTGCTCGCCTCTGGACACGAAGTCCATCGCCCCGGCGGCCGATCCGATAAACATCACCTGCACCTGTGTTCCACCCAAAACCACGGTCTTTCCCGCATACAGGGGGTTGCTGAACAACTGTTGAAGTCGGATTGAGTTGAGCGGTACCGGAGCGACAGACACAGACGTCCTCCTTTTCGAATTTTGCGGAACTCCAAAGTCTGGTTTGAGAAGGCAGCACCTGCGGCAAATCCTTCGCAACGGCTTGAGTGTATACCACCTTTGGGTAATCACATGTATCGTCTAAAATCAACTGCTTTCTGAAGATACCTGAATCTTCCGCCAGTGCCTGTTGTCTCGAATCATCGCCGCCGCTGCGGCAAAACACCGAGCACTCAGGCCTTCCCAGCCCTCCCAAACAGCCGGCCTGTGCGAAAAAGCGGCGTGCGAAATGGCAGAAATGACCCCTGAATTTTCCGTCTTGACCTGTTCTGCCGGTTTCCTCTAACCTCTGAACCACTCAAGTCACGGTTCCTGTGACTTAATGCTCCTCTCAAGTCTCTCCTCTCATCCGCCAGTTTCAGATCAGTTTTCCCTGTCTGACTCTGAGCACTCACCATCCCGCCAGCTGTTGGTTCCCGACAGCGTCACGGAGGATTCTCTCATGTCTCGTCTGTTCAATCTGGCCGCTGGTCTGTTTGTTGTATCTGCACTGAGCGGTTGCTGCCTGATGGGGGGTTATTCTCCTTACGGCGGGTGTGCTCCCTGTGGCACCAATGCCTGCGGCATGAATGGCGGCGGCTACCCGTCAGCCGGCATGTACAATCCGAATGTGCCGCAGACAGCTTATCTGTTGCCGGCCGCTGCTGGTCCTCAAACGGTCGCCGTGGACCCACTGAAGACTCACTGACCCCGTCCCGGTCGGTGCCGAATTCGCGAAAACCTGCCGAAAAACTTACGTTTTACCGTGGTTTTTCGCTGCAGAGTCGCTGGTTCAGGGTATAGTCGGGCTGGCCCGCAAGACTGCGTGCCTGCGGCGGGAACTTTGCCGCAGTTCAGTGCCGCCATGGATGTGCCCTGCAGGTGTCTCCATGAGCATTCGCGCTGCCCTGACCGCCGGTCCGTTTTCGTCTGGTCGCCTGCTTTCTCTGCGGCTGCTGTGTCTGGCTGCGCTGCTGATCTCAGCGTATCTGGCATGGTCTGCCATCCGGCTGCAGCCTGTGATCGGCTGCAGCGGGTCAGAGCTGATCGACTGCGAGCACGTACTGAACAGCCACTGGTCGAAGGTGCTGGGAATTCCGGTCAGTGTTCCGGCGGTTGGTTTGTATGCGACGCTGCTGGGTCTGCTGGCATTTGCCGGTCGTCCTGCTCCGCCGGCTTTTCAGCGACTGCTGTGCCTGGTGCTGTCGGTGGGATTCCTGACGGCCGGATGGGCGGCTGTCTGGTTCATCGGGCTGCAGGTGCTGGTGCTGCAGCATCTTTGTCCCTGGTGTCTGGCGGCTCATACCTGCGGGCTGCTGTTGTCGCTGCTGGCTCTGACCTCGACTGTGCGCCCGTTTGGGCGGGTGCCGCTGACGTGTGCGGGACTGCTGCTGGCTGGTTCGCTGGCGGCGGTGCAGTGGCTGACTCCGGTGCCGGCCACGTTCGAAGTGATAGTTCCCGAATACGCCAGGGGGGCGGCTGGCAGCGAGTCGATTGAGGATTTTTCTCCGTTCGGGGCTGAAGAATTCCGTCCGCAGGACAGCATGCAGGCCGTTCCGGCCGAAGCGGCACCGGAGGCAGCACCAGGCGATTCGCCCGCCGCGGAACAGGCCGCTGAGCAGCTCGAGCCCCCGACGGCTCAGAGACATATCTGGTCACCCGTTTCCCAGGCGCTGTCGCCGCTGGTGTTGTCAGCGAATCTGCGACCGGCGCTGAATTCGCTGCTGCTGTCGCCGCTGGTCCCGGAGGACGAGCCAAAGGCTCGCAAGGTGACGATTCCGGGCACAGAGAAACCGATTCGGCTGGATCCTGCGGACTGGCCGCTGCTGGGTTCACCGCAGGCAAAGTTCATTTTTGTGGAAATGTTTGACTACACGTGCCCTTACTGTCGTGACACGAACAAGTCGATCCGGGGTGCATTTGAGAGATTCGGGGACGACATTGCGGTGATCGCATTACCGGTCCCTTTGGAGCGCGAGTGCAACCGGGCGGCATCCGGCAGCGGTCATGCGGGCTCCTGTGAGCTCAGCCGGCTGGCGATCGCGGTCTGGCGGTGTGATCGCGGCAAATTTCAGCAGTATCATGACTGGCTGTTTGACCGGACTCGTACGGTTGCGGCGGCTCGCAGGCAGGCTGAGGACCTGGTGGGCCGGGACAGTCTGCGTGCACAAATGGATTCCCCGGCACCGGGCAAGCAAATTGGGTGGCATGTGGAGCTGTACATCAAAGTCGGCTCGGGCACAGTTCCGAAACTGCTGTTTTCGGGCAGTTCGGTGGTTGGTGCAGTACAAAAGGAAGCGCTGTGTTCTATGATCAGTCGGGAGATGGGCCAGACACCGGCAAAATAGTTCGCTGGAGATGTGCTGAAGACCATGGCTGATCGCTGGGATTTGATACGAGTTTCACTGGCTCGCAGGTTTTATCTGGCGACGGTGGCTCAGGCTGCGTTGGTGATTCTTTCGGCAGTTTTGCTGGGGCTGTTATTCGGCCGCCAGGCTCCGGGTGAGAAGCTGCGGCTGCCGTGGGCATTTCTGATCAGCACAGTGCTGCTGGCGGTGGGCAGCTGGTATCTGGAGCAGGCGCGGTATTTCGTCCGTCGCGAGAAGCAGATGGAGTTTCGGGGCGCCCTGCTGCGAGCGCTGATTTCCGCCATGATGTTTGTTTCTGTGCAGGGTTATGGGCTGTGGGCCATCGACAAGGGGCTGCGAACTTCCGAGAATTCGCAGCTGGGCGTGCACAGCTTTGTGTTCATGTTCACGGCTCTGCACGGAATGCACTTTCTGGTAGCTCAGTCGGTTCTGCTGTGGGTGACGCTGTCGGCTTTTGCCGATCGCTATGACCACGAATACTCGTGGGGCGTCACATTTGCCTCGGCGTTCTGGCACATCCTGGGAATCGTATGGCTGTGCATACTGTTTGTGTTCGTCACGGCCAACGTGGGCTAGTGCGTCTGCAGCGGCTGTGGCCGGTGATTTTGGGTGTTGCTGCGGCGTTGGTCGGGACTGCCGAAACGGGCTGTTCACAGCAGTCCTTTCCCCTGCAAGGCAGTGTGGCGGCTGATCTGCAGGTACCGCGGGCTGAAGTCGGTGAAGTCGGGGCTGGCCGTCGCGTCCTGTTTGCTCCTGATCCCGCGCAACCTCAGCTGCAGTGTGCGCTCTGGCTGCCGGCGGACTGGTCGCCGGCGCGGCGCTGGCCTGTATTTGTTGAGCTGCCGGGGAACGGCGGCTACCGTGATGCTCGCGGAGACGAGTGTTCCGGCCGCCCTCAGGACTGCAATCTGGGTTATGGTCTGACAGCGGGCCAGGGCTGGATCTGGCTGTGCCTGCCATTTCTGAACGCCGCCGGCGATCAGCCTGCGCTGACGTGGTGGGGTGACGCCCCGGAACATCGCCCGGAGGCGACGCTACGATTCTGGAGACTGGCCCTCGACAGCATCTGCCAAAGATTTCAGGGGGAACCTCGGCAAGTGGTTTTGGCTGGTTTTTCGCGCGGCGCGATTGCCTGCAATGCCCTCGGACTGCACGACGATCAGATCGCGGGGTTATGGACTGCGTTTTTGCCCTGCAGTCACTACGACGGGGTGCGACTGTGGCCGTTTCCTGACAGTGACCGGAGGTCGGCAGTTGAGCGATTTGGGCGACTGAACGGGCGACCGCAACTGATTTTGGGTGAAGGGTTGCAAACGGCTGAAACTGAACGGTATCTGCGAACGATGTCGGGCGGGGAACTCGGTGACCGCGGGATTACGCTGCTGTCGACGGGATTCGTCAATCATTCGGACGGATGGTCGCTGCGTCCCTGCAAAGCCCGGGAGACGGCTCGGAGCTGGCTGGAAGAAATCGCCGGGGACACACTGTTGAACCAGCGGTGAATACCTGCGGGGGCGGGACCTTGCAAACGGGCAGCGAGGTCGAGAGGATGCGGTTGCGAAACGATTTGTGCTGCACTTTTCCACTGACTCCTGACTGGCGGAGCATCAGACGATGCAACGGGAACGACTGGATCAGCGGTGATTGCCGTGCTTTCACCGCCGCGTTATGTCAGTCGCGGGCAGTTGCATCCCCGTTTGGCTGGTGACGTTCGGGTGTGCAATCCGGAAGGAGTGAATGCGCGGCAGCTGGCATCTGCTGAGTTTCTGTGGCGACTGCTGCGACACTTTGCCCTGTCGGCCGGCATGCTGGTGTTTTCGATTCTGCTGGGCGTGGCAGGTTACTGGTGGTTCGAGGATCTGGGGCCGGTTGATGGTTTTCTGAATTCTGCGATGTTGCTGGGGGGAATGGGGCCCGTCACGATGCCGCAGACAACCGCCGGCAAACTGTTTGCCGGCTGCTATGCGCTGTATTCCGGGCTCCTGTTCATTGTTACGGCGGCCGTCATGGTGACTCCTGTGGCCCACCGTCTGCTGCATCGGTTTCACTGGGAAGCGGACGAATAGCCAGCGGTGAGCGTTCCTGCTGAACCCCGGCAGCTCAGGTCTGTTGTGATGGCTGCTTCAGAATTTCCTTCACGGATGTGAATTTTGCGAAGGCGCTGTCATTGAAGTCCGACTTCGCGGAAACTCCGCTGACAGTGAAGGTCGGAGCCTGGGACAGTGTCAGCTGGGTATCGCTGTCGATTGACGCCACGAAGAACGCCTGGCCGTTGATCTGAATGCGCGACCGCAGCCCGAACAGTGCCCCGCGCAGTTCCTCGGTAAATTTCGTCCCAACACCGGTGACCTGAGTGCTGCCGGATGAAGCCGTCACGGTCCCGGTCAGCGGTCGGCTGAATTCGACGAACGGTTCTGTCAGCGGCACTTCGCCCATGGCGGAAGAACCGGTCTGCGATGTGAGGTTGTTCTGATTCAGTGCGGCGATGGCATCAACCACTGTCTGACTGTCGGCGGCCAGACGTCCGAACACGGTATGTCGGCGACCCTCGAAATCATCGAGGCTGGGGTTATCGACGGTGTTGATGAACCACTGGCTGGTCAGGTTGTTCGGGTCTCCGGCATGAGCCATGGAGATCGTGCCCTTGATGTTCGGCCGGCTGGTGGAGAATTCACTGGTGACGGAGGCATCCAGCGGAACTTCCCTGATAATGCCATTGTTGATCGTGAATCCGCCACCCTGAATCACAAAGTTGTCGACTGAACGATGGATGAAGGAATTGGTGTAGCGCCCCTCAGTCTGTCCTTCCTGAGGATTCGTGTAGTTCAGAAAGTTCTCGGTAACTCCGGGAGCCTGCTGGTCGAACAGTTCCAGTTCAAACGTTCCCAGTGCTGAGGTGAACTGGACCACACTGCCGGTGACGTAGTCGATTTCAAGGGATTTGTCAGCACGGGCGGCGTTGCTGATTGTGGAGCGTACTTTCAGTGTGCGGCGTCCGGTGAGTTCATCATTCCCGGTCACGCTGGTGTACAGGTCTTTGCGAGTGACGTTGATGCTGAGTGTGTAGTCTCCGGAGGCATCAGCGACGACCGACGCATCGTCGAAGACACCATCCTCATTGCTGTCCACCGTCACAGTGGCTCCGGCCAGGGTCTTCCCGGAAATCGTCACCTGGGGAACTCGAGTCAGCAGTACCCCGCCGCTGCCCGGGGCGGACTGCGCGGTGGAGGCCACGGCGGTGAGTGGAACGGAGCCTGCCAGGTTGGAAGCAGCGGTATCTGCGGCTTCAGCATCTTTAATCAGACCACCGGTGCCACTGGTCCCGTCGAAACGAGTTTTGATGGCCGCCGGAATCTCGGTGCCCTCAGACTTCACGATATCCTTCGCGGCATTGAAGGTGTTGTTGGCTGCGATGTTCACCTGATCGCCGCCTGACACATCACCAAAATCATTCCGACTGCTCTTGCCGGCATGTATCTGTACGTTGCCGTTGAATGTGTTGGGATCTCGCAGCTCGACCGCATCATTCTGTACGCCGCCGCGCAGAATCAGACTGCCGTTAAGGGTATTGCCTTTCAGCATAAAGGCATCCTGACCGCGCTTGCCGATCAGCACGATATCGCCGCTGCGAGTGGTATTCTGCATGGCCAGCGAATCGTCGTCGATCCCCAGATTGACCCACAGCACACCTGAGCCACCGACGCCATTCAGAGACACGCGGTCCTTGCCACCTTCCATGTGGGCCACGGCCGAACCATCTACCACGGTGTCGGTGACGCTGAGCAGGTCGTCGCCGGTCCCCGCCAGCACCTGCAGCTCACCATTGATCGTGCAGTCCTGGATGCTGATGATGTCATTGGCATCATCACCGAAGAATCCGGCCAGCCGTTGAAAGGTGGAGCCCAGAGCTGACAGGCGATCGTTGCCGTCACCCCCATAGACTCGAAAACCGCGTTCGAAGGTGATGCCCTGAGCGATCACGGCGGAATCGTTTCCGGCATCGAGGAAGATCCAGAGTCGCCCGGACATCTTCGCGCCATCCTGAGACACGGCAAAGACGGCTGATCCGCCGTTGATGGTGGTGCCTTCGAGGCCTTCCACAATGATCTGATCACCATCAGGTCGAACGCGGATCAGGTTGTCGGCACTGTCACCGGTGACGACGGCATGTCCATCGCTGAGTGTTACGAGCACGTTACCGGCCAGCAGGGCGCGGGTTTCCAGCACCTCAGCGGCAGCCGGTCCATTCTGTCTGCGAGAATTCCGGGTTCGCATCAGACCTGCCAGTCGGCCCCACATCGTTACACTCCTTGCAGACCAGTTGAACGCTTCAGCTCCGGCTGGGCTGGCGCAGCATCTGCCTGCGGACCGCTCACACCGGACTTCGTCACAATCGACAAAACCGCTCCAGCCTCCGCAGTCAGAATTCTCTGACACCCTGATTTCCCGACTATTTCGGGGTGGTTCGGCAGGAGTTGCCGGAAGACGGGGTGTTCGGAGTCGCTGCGTTTCTGGCCTGAAAACTGCGATGGTGGGTTGTCGCTGCGTGCCGTTTGGGTACTCTGACGACGTCTTTCACCTCCATTCACCCGGTTTTCTCTCCAGCCAGGTGATGTACTGTTCCTGCTGAGAATGCTGATGAACCAGACAGTTGCGATTTTCGGATATGTGGTGATGGTGGTGCTGGCGTGGCTGATCAGCCTGAACCGGCGACAGTTTCCGTGGCGGGTGGTCTTATGGGGTACGACTCTTCAGATCAGTTTTGCCGCGCTGATCCTGAAGACCACCAGTGGTCGGCGATTTTTTGAGTCTGCGGGTGCGGTCTTTGGGCGTCTGATTGAGTTTGGTGGTGAGGGCAGTCGGTTTTTGTTTGGTGACGGCCTGGGCAATGTGTTTGCCTTCAGTGTGCTGCCGATCATTATCTTTTTCTCGGCACTGACCTCTGTGTTGTATCACGCGGGTGTGATGCAGGTGGTGGTGAAGGGGATTGCGTGGGTGATGCAGCGGACGCTGGGGACATCGGGTGCGGAGAGTCTGTCGGCAGCATCCAATATTTTTGTGGGTCAGACGGAAGCGCCGCTGGTTGTGAAGCCCTACGTCGCGCGGATGACGTCATCAGAGCTGATGGCGATCATGGTGGGCGGATTTGCGACGATCGCGGGCAGTGTGATGGCGATTTACGTCAGTTTCGGCATGGATGCGGGGCATCTGCTGACGGCATCCGCGATTTCTGCTCCGGCCGGACTGCTGATTGCCAAGGTGCTGCAGCCTGAGACTGAGACATCGGAAACGGCCGGATCCACCGGCCAGTCTCTGCCTCGCACCAGCGGCAATCTGATTGAAGCGATCAGCAGCGGGGCATCGGACGGTCTGATGCTGATGCTGAATGTGGGCGCGATGCTGGTAGCGTTCACGTCGCTGATTGCCCTGGCGGATTACTGTCTGACTGAGTTGTCTGTGTGGGTGATGGGGAAGCTGAGTGTGGACGCGGAGCCATTGACGATGTCGCGAATTCTGGGCACTGTGTTTGCTCCGCTGGCATGGCTGATGGGGATCCCGTGGCAGGAATGCCGTGTATCGGGACAGCTGCTGGGGGTGAAGATGGTGGCGACGGAATTTGTCGCGTATCAGCAGCTGGGGGAAATCATGAAGCAGTCGACGCCGGCGGTTTCATCGCGTTCGGCCGTAATTCTGACCTATGCCCTGTGCGGTTTTTCGAATTTTGCATCGATTGGTATTCAGGTGGGTGGCATTGGTGCATTGGCCCCTGAGCGTCGGGCTGATCTGACTCGTCTGGCCTTCCGGGCGATGCTGGGGGGGACGCTGGCGTGCTGCATGACCGGGTGTATCGCGGCGGTACTGATCTGAAGCGGGGCGGTCAATAAAAATCCGCGACGAGGCCGTCGAAGGGGCGCTGATTTCCCGCAACAAGTCGTCAAACCCAGCATTTTTCAAGAAAACGGCGGCGATTTCTGCTGAAAACCGGCAGAAATGACCGGTCTGGCACTGGCCGGGACTTTGTGGCAGAATGCGGTGGATTTCTGTCAGGACGACAACATCGGGGTCATGGCTGACCCGGAGGCCCATGTGTTTTTGATTCGCAGCATCCGCAGAAGGCTGGTTCTGCTGTTTTCCGTGGCCCTGGTGCTGATCCTGCTGTTGGGCGGGGCCAGCCTGCAGGGGCTGTTGTGGCATCTGGAAGCGGTGAACGATCTGGATTTTCTGCTGCACGAAAGTCCCGACCAGGATAAGCTCAGCCGAGCAGTCTCGCGGATTGGCGAATCCCTGTACACTCGCCTGGATCCTCGCAAACCCGGTGTTGCGGAACAGCTGCAGCGAAGCTGTGCGGGCTGCATCCAGAAGGCTCAGGAGGAGCTGTTTGAGTTTCGGCGGCGGATTGAGCATCTGCCGTTTCAAAACGAGGAGGATCTGCGTCAGCGTGAAATTGCCCTTGGAAGACTGGACGCTGTGTACGGCGAGTTGTATCAGCTGCGTCAGTTGAATTCTCAGATTTCCGGCATGGCTGCGACTGCGGAGCTGCTGGCATTTCGAGACTTGCAGCATCGCTGTGGTCTTGCGATTTCTCAGATCCAGCGAACTCTGGAAACACTGCCGGCATGGCAGACGAGACACTGGCTGCAGCAGTCACAGAAGCGGGAGCATGACCGGTCAGCGACGCTGCTGAAGATTGTGTCGTGGAGTGCCGCATTGGGCTTTGTGGCTTTCCTTGCGACGCTGACCACCGCGCTGCGGTGGATTTCGGGACCGCTGCGTGAGATTGCGCGAGGTTGTACCCGCATCGCCAATGGTGACACCTCTTATCGCCTTGCGCAGATCTCGAAAGTGCAGGACGAGTTTGCGGATGTGGTAGCGGGTGTGAACTGCATGGCCGATCGGTTTCAGCAGTCTGAAGAGGATCTGCAGCAGAAGGTGCGGGAACGCAGTGATCAGCTGCTGAGATCACAGCGACTGGCGAATGTCGGCTTTCTGGCCGCGGGTGTCGCCCATGAAATCAACAATCCGCTGAGTGCGATTTCGATGGCGGCGGAGACCGTGGAGCTGCGGCTGTGTCAGCGGGATGATGCGGATTCACAGGAGGCGAAGGAGATCCTGCGACGAGTGGCCATGATTCGTCGCGAATCGCTGCGATGTGGCGCGATTACCGCGCGGCTGCTGGACTTTTCACGAGCTGATCGGGCAGTCCGCAGTACCGTTGATCTGGCTCAGTTGATTCGCGAGGTTCTGGATATGGTGCGGCATCTGGGCCAGTTCAGCGATCGCACGATCGAGTTTGAGTGTGAGCGTGTGATCATGGCGGAAGTCAGCGAGGCCCAGATTCGTCAGGTCATTCTGAATCTGGTGGCCAATGGACTGCAGGCCACGGATGCCGGTGGACGAGTCTGCGTGCGGCTGACGGAGCAGGTGGATAATGTGGTGGTGGCGGTGGAGGACAATGGCTGCGGCATGGACCACGAGACGCAGCAGCAGGTCTTTGACCCGTTTTTCTCGAACCAGCAATCCGGTCGGGGTACTGGTCTGGGACTGAGCATTATTCATCGGATTGTGGAAGATCACGGGGGCACCGTGACGCCGTTCAGTGCTGGAGCGGGGCAGGGCAGTACCTTTCAGGTACGACTGCCGCGTCGTGCACGACGCAGCGCGGCCGCCTGAACTGGCACCTGCGGTTCACCATCCGCGGTTCGCGGTAAACGGGCTGGTCAGCGTTTGTCCGGCCCTGCCATGGCCGGTTCAAACAGCACGTCCGATCCGATGCCGAACTGGGCTGGCAGGGGGATGGAGGAGAGGTCGGAGCCGCTGTCCAGCTGCAGTTGCCAGCGACCGGCCAGAGTCAATGTCTGCTGGCCGCAGCGAACGACAGGGGCTTCAGCCAGCAATGACGGGGACTGGCCGGGCTGCAGCTTCAGGACCAGCAGGTTGATGCCATCGGCGAGGATTGCGTCTGCGGGCAGTGGCCGGGCCGTGTCGGCAGCTGTGGGCGGGGTCAGTGGTTTGCCATTGAGCCATGCTGTGGCGTTTGCGTCTGCGGGCAGCTGCAGTACAGCCGGTCCGCCTGTCAGCATGGATTTCGGCAGCCGCACGGTGCACCGCAGCCAGACGGCGGTGTTCTGTGAAACGTCCCCCACTTCAGCGGGCAATGATCCGGGCAGAGTGACCGGGGTCCACCAGCCGCGTCCCGGAGTTTCGGCGGGTTTCCCTGGTGTCGCCGTCAGCACATCGCGTGCGGTCCGCTGATCGTACTTTGAGACATGCGGCAAACCGCCAAGGATCTGATCGCTGGTGATGGTGGGACAGACAAAGCGTTCGATATGCGAAACGATCAGATCATTCCCGGTGAAGTGGTCCACGAAGGGCCAGCGGTGCGGGTTGTACATGCAATCGGTCAGATCCCGCATCAGCACCACATTGAAACCGGAACGGACCTGCTGCCGCAGTCCGAACGGGCGCCCCAGCACGCACATATTCGTGTGGACTCCGACAAGGATCACATTTTCGATGTGCTGATGCTTCAGAATGTTCCAGACTTCGTCACCGCGATCGCTGATAAAATCGCGCTGCGGATCAATGGTGATGGCTGCGTTTTGCGTCTGCCACGGCAGTCCGGGGTTGCGTCCTTCTGCCGCCAGAGTGGCTGCCCATTCGGCATGTTCAGCGGGGTCATCATCTTCACCGCCATCGGACTGATCGATGGGGTAGAGTGCCTGTTCTTCGGTGGGTATGGCGGAGCACCAGAATTCGACATCGGCCGGTCTTCCCGCGATGGCCGGCAGCTGCAGTGTGCGAAGTCTGGCGGGATGCTGCTGGTAGGCTGGCATGCAGTCGCTGGGGGCATGAATGATGGTGGCTCCGCGGCTCCGGCAGGCGGTCAGCAGCTCGTTCATGCGGGGCAGAAACTCGGTCATGCGGCGTACGGCATTGAGGCAATGGTGTCGATCCCAGACATCGCAGACGATGACAGCCGTTTTGGCGGGTTCCCAGTGTTCTGATGTTTCGTGGCGCTGCCATGTGCGGGGCTGGCGGGAGTCTGGTGGACCTGCGGGCGTCTGCAGTCGCAGTTTCAGCTGCCATGGCTGGACGTCGGGTGTATCCGAACCGATTGCGGCGTTGAGCAGAACGCCGGCGAGGACGAGGCAGGAGCAGGAGACGGCGAATTGGCGGTGCATAGCGGGTTGCTCGTGCTGAGATTGCGCTGGGATTTCCCGCAGCTGCTGCTGTGGGTGAACGCTGAGAATAGGCTGAAAAGGTTGAAAAAGCGAGTTTGCAGGAGGTGGCGCCGCCCGGGTGGAGCGCCTTGCGGTGGAACTGCCATTCCGAACCGCGGGATCCGGATTTTTCCGCGTTTTTTTCAGATTCGTAATTCTCAACCGTCGGCATCGCCGGGTAAGATTCAGCACCATGCGATCCTCCCCCGAATCTCTTGTTGCCTCATTGCCGATCGGTACGCTGCTGGGAACCCCGGTTCGACTCAGCGGACTGGTCCTGGTAACGGCGTTTGCCGCGGGCTGGCAGTTGTGGGATCCGGTGGCAGCCGTGCTGCTGCTCACTGGTCTGATTTGTGCACTGCTGGTACAGAACGTGGTGTGGCTGGCTGCTTCCCGTCGTGCGGGCATTTATCCGGGCTCACTGCTGTTGTGGCCTGGCGGTCGGGTGTGTTCTGAACCGCCATTTCCCCAGGACCTTCCGGCTCACTCGCGCAGCAGCCTGTACACTTTGGGCGCCAGTCTGCTGTCCTGTGTGGTTCTGCTGGGTTTGCTGCGGCAACAGGATCTGTTTTCGGCTGACCTGCTGCTGCCATTGACTCTGCCGTCATCGGCCCCGACGGACACATTTGCCACGCGCTGCCTGCGTCTGGGATTCGTGGTGAACTGGAATCTGCTGCTGGCCAGCCTGTTTCCGGCACGGCCGCAGGATCTGGGCCAGATCCTGTATGTGTTTCTGTGTCGCCGACTGCCGCATCTGAAGGCTCGTACCATCTCAGCCCGGCTGGGTATGTTCTGTTCCGGCATGTGTGTGCTGTCGGGATTTGTATTCGGGCACAGTTCGCTGACGGCTTTCGCAGCATTCCTGACTCTGCTGCAGTATGAAGAGCTGCGGCGAGTGCATGAGGCCACGCTGATGGAACGTGCCGAGCAGCGATTCCGGGAACTGGCGCAGTTGCTTGATTTTGAAGATACCGATGACAGTGAAGAGGACGACACGCCGGATCCGGACGACCCTGCAGGCATACTGTTTAACAACAGCTTCCATTTTCATTCCGAGTCAGAGGGCTGGGTAACTCTGACAACTCGTGATGAAGAGTCACGTCCGACTCGCGACGATCGCGATGAAGCCGAGCTGGATCGGATTCTGACCAAGCTGCATGCTCACGGGCAGCAGTCGTTAAGTGCGTCTGAGCTGGGAATTCTGAATCGTCTCAGCCAGCGATTTCGGCAGCGTAAGGTTCGTCGCTGATCACGGCGGGGTTGCTGATCACAGTCTGCGCAGTCCATCTTCCTTCATGGGGCAGGGGATGGCTTCGTCGATTTCATCGATGCGTTTCAGTGTCGCGGCATCCAGGATCAGTTCAGCAGACGCCAGACTTTCCTCCAGCTGCTCCACACTGGTGGCACCGACGATGGTGGAGGCCACGAAGTCGTGCTGGCGGCTCCATGCAAGGCTGAGCGCCGTCAGGGTGACTCCCAGATCATCGGCGATGGTTTTCAGTCTGCGTACTGTTTCGCGAGTCCTGTCATTGAGGAACCGATCGGCCAGCCGTCTTTGGCGTTCCCCGAGCCGTCGGTATTCGGTGAAGCGGGCTCCGGCTGGCTCAGCATCCTGATACTTCCCCGTCAGGACTCCGCCCCCCAAAGGTGAAAAGGGCAGCAGGCTGATGTTTTCACGCCGGCAGACCTGAGCCAGTTCGCTTTCGCAGCGGCGATTGATCAGGCTGAAATTGTTCTGCACGGAATCGTATCGGCAGAGTCCGAACTTTTCGGCGGCGGCCAGACTTTTCATCACCCCCCAGCAGGTTTCATTGCTGCACCCAAGAGCTCGAATCTTCCCCTGCTGTACCAGCTTCGTCAGCGGTTCCAGAACATCTTCATACCGCATGCCATGATCGGGCCAGTGGGTCTGGTAAAGATCGATGTAGTCGGTCTGCAGTCTTCGCAGGCTGGCTTCGACGGCGCGAACGATCTGCACGCGATCCAGAGCGGAGTGACCATGTCTGACAGGAGGCACGAACCAGCCGTGAGCCGGACCGGTGATTTTGGTGGCTATGATCACGGACTCGCGCGGCACGGTTTTCATCCAGCGTCCGAGAATTTCTTCGGTGATTCCGCAGGTTTCGGCAGTGGGAGGTACGGGGTACATTTCGGCGGCGTCGAAAAAATCGATACCGGCGTCACGAGCCCGGTCCATGATGCGAAACGACAGCGTTTCATCGCACTGGCTGCCGAAGGTCATGGTCCCCATGCAGATTTCGGAAACCGTAATGCCACTGCCACCCAGTCGTCTGCGTTTCATCTGTTCACCTGCCTGCATGTGCGTCGTCTGCGGCACCTGCCGCACTGTGACGATTCTGGCGGTCGGCAGGCTGTGTGTCGAGCCTGTGTGGAAACCGCCGCGAACAACCACCTCGCCCGTTTGCAATTCCGGGAACTTCCTGCGATCGTCCGCCACATGACTCTCCGCATCATTTCCGGAAAATACCGCCGCCGTCTGCTGAAGACGCCCTCTGATGATTCCACTCGCCCGTACACGGACCGAGTGCGACAGATGACATTCGATCGGCTGGGGGCCTTCATCCCCGGTGCTCGTGTCGCTGATGTGTTTGCGGGCGTGGGCACGATGGGCATGGAAGCACTCAGTCGGGGTGCCGCATCATGCGTGTTCTTTGAGGCCGGCCATGACGTACACGCGCTGCTGCGCGAAAACGTTTCCACCATCGCTCCGGATGCGCGGGCGATCTGCTGGAAGACAGACGTCCGCAGGACCTCCTTCCGACCACGTGGCGGCGATGACTGCATTCCGTACTCGCTGATTTTCTTTGATCCTCCCTATAAAATTGCCGAACAGGTCCGTCTGCGCGGAACCCTGGCACCGGTGCTGAAACTGCTGGCTCGCGATACGCTTTCGACCCCCGACGCCATCCTTGTTCTCAGGACTCCGGAACATTTCGACGAACCGGAGGTCCCCGGCTGGGTCGTACACGACTGCTGGGCCCTGTCATCGATGCTGATCTGGATTATGACGAAGCCCGGAGGCTGGACGGCCGAAGGCGATCGCGTCGCCGAACTCGTAAACGGCGCAGACGAATCTGATGATTCTGCTGCGGACGAAGCAGAGGATGCCGACGATGCAGAGGATGCCGACGCGGATCCGGATATTGAGGACGAGGCCTGAGCGAGTGCAGTGGCAGTCCGACGGACGGCTACTGCAGCGAGGCCAGGAAGCGGTCCGCCACGGCGCGGTGCTGATCCAGCTTCGCACCCATTTTTTCGCTCTGCCTGGCCATCATGGACATCCGTGGATTGCCGGCAAACAGCCGGCTGTGCTGACTGATAAATCGCCAGTACAGCGCATCCCACACGGGACACCAGGGTCCCTTCCTGAAATTGCTCATCTTCAGGACGTAGGCTGACCCGCAGATGTAGGGCTTGGTTGTGATCAGCCCTCCATCCGCATACTGACTCATGCCGTACACGTTGGGCACCATCACCCAGTCGTATGCGTCGATGAACAGTTCCATGAACCACTGATAAACAGCATCCGGCGAAAATTCGCACAGCAGCATGAAACTGCCCAGAATCATCAGGCGCTCGATGTGATGGCAGTAGGCATGCTGCAGCACGCGGCGAATCACGGTATCAACCGGTTCGATTCCGGTTGTGCCATCATAAAAGGACTTTGGCAGGGCCCGGTGGTGCTGCCAGAAATTGGCTGTTCGCTGCCGGCGTCCGAAGTGCAGGTAAACACCGCGCATGTATTCCCGCCAGCCGATCACCTGTCGCAGGAAGCCTTCCAGAGAATTCAGCGGTACGCGGTCCGCATACTGCAGGGCCTGCTGCACAATTTCTCGTGGTGAAAGCAGTCCGATATTGAGTGCCGGAGTCAGTACGGAATGAAACAGAAAGGTTTCCCGGTCGTGAATGGCGTCTTCGTACAGCCCGAAGTTTTCGAAACGATGTTCAAGGAACTGCTGCAGCGAAGCCAGTGCCTGGCGGCGAGTGACCGGGTAGTGAAAGTCAGCAGGGTCTCCCGGCGCGTCGGGGAATTCGGCTTTGACCCAGAGACGAGCTGCAGCGAGGATTTCTGCGGCATACCCAGCAGCCTGCGGCCATGAGATTTCGGGGACCTGGCAGCCTTTGGGCAGTCGGCTGCGATTCTCAGGATCAAAGCTCCACTTGCCACCCTCGGGCCGATCCTGATTATCCACCAGAATGTGCAGCCGTTTCCTCTGCGACATGTAGAAGTCGGTGAAGAACCACTTCTTTTTCTTTTCGGCCAGCTCGTCAAACACGTCGAGCGGGGTCAGGAAATCCGGGTCCGGCAGTTCTGTGGCGACAACTCCCTGTCTCTGCAGTGCTGCCGAAAGTCGGCGCTGCAGCCAGTCATCATTGAGCTGGCAGTACTGCACGTGCTGCACCCCGTCTGCGACGAGCAGTCCGGCGATGTCTTCTGTCCGAGCCAGCTGATGAGTCTGGACGTGGGCGACATCTTTACCGGCCTTCCGCAGCTCGTCGGCGCGGCACTGCATGGAAACCCGATGCAGCATCAGTTTGTGACAGTGGAATGGGTACTGCCGAAACAGCAGCGGGTCTTCCACAAGATACACTTTTGCGGCGCCGGTCACAGCCGGGTGCTGATGAAAGAGCTGGTGCGGGTAGATCAGCGCGGCTCGCATGATTCAGTTTTCGCGAACGTGGATGATGATTCCGGAGATGGGAGCGGCGGATAGGCAGCAGGGTCTTCAGCGGCGGGCGAGAACGTGTCCCAGGCCGCCGTCGACACCAAATACCTGACCTGTCACAAAATCATTCTCCGGCTGCAGCAGCCAGGCGGCGAGTGATGCGACCTGCTCAGGCTCACCCAGTCTGCCGAGCGCGTGCATGGCCGTGGAAGCGGCAGCCGAAGCCGGCTGCTCCCAGATGCGGCGCGTCATTTCGGTACGGATCAGACCGGGGCTGATGACGTTGACGCGAATGTTGGCAGCCGCATAGGTGGCAGCGGCGGATCGCCCGAGCCCGATGACACCGGCCTTCGCCGCAGCGATTGCTTCATGGTTCTGAATGCCGATCTCCGCTGCTGCCGAAGCAAACAGAACGACCGAGCCGCCTCCGGATTCACGCAGCAGCTTAGCTGCGGTTCGAACTGCAGCGAATGCTGTGAACAGGTTTGTTTCCACAACCCGCCGGAATTCGTCGTCGGAGGTGGAATGAGCGGGTTTCAGCAGGACGGATCCGATACAGTTGACGATTCCTGTGAGCGGCTGTTCGGCACTGACTGCCGTCCGCAGCAGATCTTCGAGCGACTGCGAGGCCTGAAAGTCGCAGTTCAGTTCGGGCTGGCCGGTTTCCCGAGCGACGGCTGACAATCGATCGGAAGGTCGGCCCACCAGCAGCAGCGGTGTGCCCTGAGCGACCAGTCGCCGTGCGAGTGCTGCCCCAATGGTTCCTCCGGCGCCCAAAATTGCCACTCGCCCCATCACCCACTCCCATTCGCGCCCATGTTGGCCGGTTTTCCGAAGCACCCGCAGTTTTGGTTCTAGGCTGTCCGGCGTCCGCAGACACCTGATTTCCCGCGGAAATTGGGGAAGAATCCGCCGGCACGGCCTCGGCCGGCAAAAGCTTCCCGGCGCTGGCGGGTTTGCAGTGTCGAGACCTGCAGAAGTTGCCGGTGGATAGTTGCACAGTGCGGACTAGGATCCTGCTGTTAAGCAACGACGCAATTTCGAATCTGATGCAGCGAGCAGCACAATGAGCAGCAGTCGACCTGAAATGTACCCTTCTCCGATCTGGATGCGACGGGTTCTGCTGGTGGCAGCGGTTTACAATCTTGTGTGGGGGGCGTGGGTCATCTTTTTCCCGCTGGTTCCGTTTCGCTGGATGGGAATTGATCCGCCGAATTATCCCGGCCTGTGGCAGTGCATTGGGATGATTGTGGGAGTTTACGGTATCGGCTACGGAGCGGCGGCGCTGGACCCGGTACGTCACTGGCCGATTGTGCTGGTGGGTCTGCTGGGGAAAATTTTTGGTCCGATCGGTTTTGTGGGAGCCGCGATGAAGGGTGAGTTCCCGTGGTCCGCAGGTCTGACAATCATCACAAACGATCTGATCTGGTGGCTGCCGTTTGGGGCCATTTTGTGGCATGCGTGGCAGCAGGAAACAGGCGGTCGACGTCGCCTGGCAGGCAGCTCCGGCGCCGGAACGGCGACGACCGCCGACAGTCCGCGTGCAGCAGTAAGTCAGTCTGTCGCCAGGACAGCGGTGGCTGTATCAGTCAGCATGACGGAGGCCGGCCCGCTGATACAACGACTCTCTTAATTTGATGCAAACCTCGCCTGTAAAACAAGTTACGGTATCTCGACTGTTCTGGCAGCCAGGCATCCTGGGATGTCGGTTTCGATTCATGATGCCCGAAATCCAAAAAATTTCACAGCCAAAAACAGCCGTTTCGGCTGGACAAAACTTCGCACTCACGGAAGACTGAATCGCGTTCCCATAAGCGGTTTTACTGCTTCAGAAACGCGAGGCCTGCAATGCCGTTTCCGTTCAGAGGGTTTGTGTGCACCAGCCTGCTGTGTCTGGTGCTGTTTTCCGGCTGTGGTCCTGCCGACGACGGGCGGCGATCCGTGTCGGGCACAGTTACGTTTCAGGGCCAGCCGCTCGATCGTGGCAACATCATGTTTGTGCCGCCTGATGGACTGGGATCACAGACTGGTGCTGTGATTGCCAACGGCACTTATGAGATTCCGTCTGAGCAGGGGCTGTTGCCCGGTCGCTACAAGGTGGCCATCAGCAGTGCTGATGGTGATGTGCCAGCTGACCCCAACACCCCGCCAGGTCCCTCCGGCAACTTTACATCTGTGGATCGTATTCCAAAGGAATACAACACGGAGAGCAAGCTGGAGGCAGAGGTGAAGGACCAGGCGCAGAACGTGATTGACTTCACGATCCCCTGAGACCGTTTCGCGCCCCGCGGACACGAATTTCGGCTGCGTTTCTTTGTGCGCGGCATGAGAAGCAACCTGGCCTTTTCGCTGTGTGTTGTGCTTTGTGTGTGTTCGTTCTGTCCTTTTACTGACAGGGAGCATTTGTATGCGGCGTCGACAGCGCGGTTTCACATTGATTGAGCTGCTGGTGGTGATTGCGATCATTGCCATTCTGGTGGCCTTGCTGCTGCCGGCAGTGCAGCAGGCGCGGGAAGCGGCCCGCAGGACTCAGTGCAAGAACAATCTGAAACAGATTGGTCTGGGAATGCACAACTATGAATCCACCTATGGTATGCTGCCACCGGGCGTGGGTCGATTCGGCTGCTGCTGGGGTACATGGCTTGTAAATCTGCTGCCGTATGTTGAGCAGACTGCGGTCTTTCAGTCGTACCGGAATCTTGGCGGCAGTGACGCCACGGGCATCCGATATGCGGGCAGCCCAAACAACGCCAACGTCGCGACCCGACGCTTTCCTGTCTACACCTGTCCCAGCGATACGCCGAATTCGCCAGCATCGAATATCACGTCTCACAATTACGTGGTGAACTACGGCAACACGACGTTTTTCCAGCAGAATGTCACGGTGGCGGGAATCACGATTCGGTTTCAGGGAGCACCATTTACGGCTTACAAGGGTTCACTGTCAGACGACGGACCGGTGAATGCGGCACAGGCCCTGACCTTTACGAACGTCTATGGTTCACCGGTGCGATTTCGGGACATCACGGACGGCCTGACCAGCACGCTGATGGTTTCTGAGGTTCGTCAGGGTCAGGGTCTGGATGCTCGCGGATTTGCGTGGTGGGGCGGGGCCAGCGGATTCATTACTCTGTACGGTCCGAATGCCCGTGATCCGGACGTGATGACGGGGGCCTGGTGCAACACAGGCAACGTCCTGAATGCTCCGTGTCAGACAGCATCTGCGGCGTTGCCCAGTCCCTTCAATCGTCGCCAGGGAGCTCGCAGTCGTCACACCGGTGGCGTGCAGGCGGCTTTGTGTGACGGCAGTGTCCGCTTTTTCTCGGACAGCATTTCCATTCAGTTGTGGCAGGCTGCCGGCACGACGCAGGGCGGCGAAGTGATGGGTGAGTTCTGAAAGTGGTGTGGTTGTGAACGCAAAGGAGCCCGGCATTTGCCGGGCTCCTGACATTTCCACTGCACTCCCGGTTCACGGACCAACCTGATAGCACATCAGCTTGTTCTGTTCCCGCAGGTACAGTTTGCCGTTGACGACGACGGGGTGTGCCCAGCTGGCGCCTTCCTGGTAATCCGGTTTGAAGCTGCCTTTGAGACGATATTCTGTGGGGGTGGCTTCGATCAGCGCGACGATTCCGTTCTGGTAGCGGAAGATCAGGTGGCCATCGATGAACAGGATGGCGGCAGACCCGCTGCCAGGTCCTCGCAGACGACCTCCCCAGACAATGTCTCCGGACTGCATTTTCACGCAGGTGGGGAACCCTTCATTCTGCTGATGTCCGGCGTAGATGTGTCCTTCGTGCAGAATCATGCCGCCGTGATGATTATTGAAGGTCTGGCCTTCGAGGAAGTATTTTTCTTCGGCGATGATTTTGTCACCGTCGCGTTTCAGTTCCACCAGTGCGGCACCGGTTTTGTAGCTGGTTGAAGCGAACACAAAGTTGCCGTCGACAATTGGAGTGGGGATATTGGCGACACCATTGGCGACGCGATTGTATGTCCACAGCTGTTTGCCTGTTTTGGCATCAATTCCGATCAGTCCGCGACCGGTGAGCTGAACGTACTGGGGGATGCCGAGAGATTCTGAGGTGACGATGGATGAGTATCCGGCACCATCCTTGCCGGCACCGCCTTCGAAGGAGCTGCTGCATTTCCAGATTTCTTCGCCGGTCATTCGATTGAGGCAAACGACGAGGGCCTCATTTCCGCCGGGCGTGCACAGGACGCGATCACCATCCACCAGCGGTGACTCGGAAAAGCCCCAGCCGGACATCAGTTTGCCGTTCCAGTCGCTGAATTTTCGCTGCCAGACGATGGCCCCGCCGTCGGTTTTCAGGCAGGCGATGGATCCATCGGAGGTGATGACATAGAGCAGCTCACCGACGACGGTGGGGGTGCAGCGTGAGCCTTCGTAGGAGTGTTTGGGATTCGCATCGGTGACCGGCTGTTTCCAGAGGATGCTGCCGTCTTTGGCGCTTGCTGCGAGTACAGCCTGGCCATTTTCGAGGTTTCCGACGGTGTAGAGCACGTCATTGACGACGGCGACACTGGCGTAACCGCCCCCGAAGCCTTCTGTGGTCCACAGCAGTTTCGGGGGGCTGGTTTCCCAGTCATGCGACGCCAGTTTTTCTGTGGACTGGCCATTTCTGAGTGGTCCGCGCCACTGGGGCCAGTCAGAGGCATTGAGGTGATTGCAGCAAAAAACTGCGAGAAAAGCGGGGATCAGCAGCGTACGCAGCATGGAACGGAGCTCCGAAATTCGGGACGGGTCCTGTCGGGACAATCGGGGACAGGGGGGCGGGGTGAGACGGTCGATTTTCTGAAATCTGCCGGCACATTCAAAGGAAACGATACCTTTTCGGCGTCAGTCTGCAAAATGATTCCGGGGTTTGTGGGACTGTCAGCATTCCTGCGGGCTGTTATGATAAACTGCTTAATTCTGAGGAAATCCCCGGCCATCGTCGTACTTTTCGGATTTCGGACATGCAGCAGATCCTTGATTTTCTTACCGCTCGTCAGGACACAGCGTTGAGCGAGCTGTGTCAGTTTCTGCGGATTCCCAGCGTCAGTGCCGACAGTGCTTATGCTCCGCAGATGCAGGCCTGTGCCAACTGGGTGTTGCAGGCAATGACGGACGCCGGCCTGCAGGCCACCATCTATCCGACGGCGGGGCATCCGATCGTGTATGGCGAGCGGCTGGTGGATCCGACACTGCCGACTGTGCTGATTTATGGGCACTACGACGTGCAGCCACCGGATCCGCTGGATTTGTGGACGACACCGGCGTTTGAGCCGACGATTCGGGATGGTCGCCTGTATGCTCGTGGTGCCACCGACGACAAAGGCCAGCTGTTTACTCACCTGAAGTCCATTCAGGCGTGGATGCAGGTGAACGGTGGCCTGCCGCTTAATGTGAAGGTGTTGATTGAAGGTGAGGAAGAGTGTGGCGGTGTGCATCTGGACGACTTTCTGAAGTCTCATCGCGAGCTTTTGCGGGCGGATGTCGCGGTGGTCAGCGACACCAGTCAGTATGGTGACGGGATACCGGCCATTACCTGTGGTCTGCGGGGAATCGTGGCGGCTGAAGTTCGCCTGCGCGGGCCGTCGAAGGATTTGCACAGCGGGGTTTACGGTGGCAGTATTGCCAATCCCGTGAATGCTTTGACTCGCATGTGCGGAGCACTGATTGGGCCGGATGGTCGAGTGCAGATTCCGGGATTTTACGATGACGTTGTGGATCTGACGGTGGAAGAACGTTCCGGCTATGCGGCCCTGCCGTTTTCGGAAGCTGATTTCCTGAAGGAGGTTGGCAGCGGAGCGGTGTTTGGCGAGCAGGGCTGGTCAACACTGGAACGGCGGACGGCTCGTCCGACCTGTGACATCAACGGAATACTGGGCGGTTACACGGGTGAGGGTCCGAAGACAATCATTCCTTCCAGAGCGATGGCCAAGATCACCTGTCGTCTTGTGCCGCGGATGACTCCGCAGAAGGTGCTGGACGGTCTGGAGTCCTTTCTGCGAGCTCACTGTCCGGCGGGAATTGAGTTTGAATTTCGGCGATTCCATGGTTGTGAGGCCTTTGTGTTTGACCCGACCAGTGACTGGCTGGTTGCCGCGAAACGGGCGGTGGAGACAGCTTTTGGGCAGCCTCCGGTGCTGTTTCGGGAGGGTGGTTCCATTCCGGTGGTACTCAGCTTCAAACAGATCCTGGGAATCGATACTCTGCTGCTGGGCTGGGGGCGGAATTCGGACAATCTGCACAGCCCTGATGAACACATCCATTTGCAGGACTTTCACCGGGGAACCCGGGCCAGTGCCTGTCTGTGGCAGGAGCTGGCGACGGTGCGTCCGGGCCGCTGAGTGGGAAGTCCGCTGCGGGTGTTGAACAATTCTGAAATCTGATGTTCCGGGAGTGAGCTCATGCTGGATCTGCAGTTTATCTGCGATCATCGCGACGAAGTGGTCGAGAACTGTAAAAAACGCGGTGTGCAGGCCGATGTGGATGCTGTGATCCGTCTGCGGGACCAGCGTAATGCGCTGATCGTGCGTGGTGATGAGATTCGGCGTCAGCAGAAAGACGTGTCGGCTCGGATTCCGAAAGCCGCGGCGGATGAGCGTCCGGCGCTGATTGAGCAGGGTAAGGTGTTGCGGGACGAGGTGTCTGCGATTGATGAGCAGTTGCGGGTTGTGGAAGAGCAGCTGCGGTCTGAGCAGGCGCGGATTCCCAACCTGACCCACCCGGAAGCTCCGATCGGCGGTGAAGCCGATGCTCGGGAAATTCGCGTCTGGGGTCGTCGTCCGGAGTTTTCCTTTCCCGTGAAGGATCACGTGGAGCTGGCAGCAGGCCTTGATCTGATCGACTTCGAAGCCGGGGCTCGTGTGGCCGGATCAGGCTTTTATTTCCTGAAGAACGACGCCGTCTTGCTGGAAATGGCACTGGTGCAGTTTGCCCTGACGAAGCTGCGGGGCGAGGGCTTCACCCTGTTCACAACTCCGGACCTCGCGCGTGATTCCGTGCTGGAAGGCATCGGTTTCACTCCGCGCGGCAGCGAAACTCAGATCTATTCCGTAGCCGACACGGATCTCAGCCTGGTGGCCACCGCCGAGATTACTCTGGGGGGCATCCAGAAGGACCAGACGCTTGAGCAGTCGGTGCTGCCACTGAAGTATGCGGGGCTGTCGCACTGTTTCCGGACGGAGGCGGGTGCCGCTGGCCGGGCAACGCGGGGCATCTACCGCGTGCATCAGTTTACGAAAGTGGAGATGTTCGGGTACGCCGGTCCGGATGTGAAGGACTCGGATGCCCTGCATCAGGAGATCCTGCGGATTGAGGAGGAGATCTTCCAGGCACTGGGGATTCCTTATCGCGTGATCGATACGGCCTCGGGTGATCTGGGTGGCCCGGCGTATCGCAAGTTTGACATTGAGGCCTGGATGCCGGGTCGCGGGGAATATGGCGAAGTGACCAGTGCTTCGAACTGCACCGACTATCAGGCTCGACGGCTGAACATTCGCTGTCGCAGTCAGGAGCGCAAGGGGACTCAGTACGTGCACACACTGAACGGCACTGCCATCTCCTGTGCTCGTGCCATCATTGCCGTGCTGGAGAACTATCAGCAGGAGGATGGGACTGTCGTGGTGCCTGAAGTGCTGCGTCCGTGGGTCGGCCGCGATGTGCTGACTCGCAAATGACGCCTGTGGCACAGCAACCGGGGTGCTCAGTGCGAGCCAGCCGTATTGCACTTCGTCGCCGGCGGGCACTGAGCCTGCTGGCTGGCGCAGCGGCTGCGGGGCTGACTGCACTGGGGGGCACTGATGCAGGAACAGAGCAGCAGTCGACGGACGACTGGATCTGGCTGGGAAATCGCAGTTTTCGCGTGGGCTTGCTGCGCAGCTCCGGCGGCGCCATTGGCTGGATCAGTCCGCCGGGTGGCGAGCGTAGTGTGGTGAATTCGTTTGACCGCGGCCGGCTGGTCCAGCAGTCGTGGTATGGTGACGAGGACGGTTCGGACTGGAACGGCCGTCCGTGGCGCTGGAATCCGGTGCAGGGGGGTGACTGGCGAGGGCGTTCTGCAACGATTCTGAAACAGTCGGTGTCGGAATCCGAAGCGACTGTGGTGACACGACCGGTGCACTGGGCCGCCGGAACAGACATTGCGGACGCCGTAATGACGCAGAAGGTCGCGCTGCAGCAGGAGCTGATCCGGATAGACTATCGCTTTCAGTATCACGGCACAGTCTCCCATCAGCCGCGACATCAGGAGCTGCCGGCGGTGTTTACGGGGCCTGAGTATTCGCGGCTGGCGGTCTGCACCAGTGATCGCCCCTGGACCGACGCAGCCCTGCACTTTCGGACTCCCGGCTGGCCCAACGAATACCTGCCGATGACTGAGCACTGGGTCGCGCTGCTGAATGGCGAGGACTGGGGCCTGGGATGTTATGTACCGCGAGCGTCTCAGCTGACGTGCTATCGTGCCGGACAGGGGTCTGCTGCGGCTGGAGCCTGCTCATACTTTGCCCCGATTGACACAATTGCCGTGACGCCTGGCTTTGACATGCGCTGGACGGTCTGGCTGACACTCGGTGAGGTCACGGGTATTCGCCGCAGGTTTCAGGAGCTGCAGCGGGCGGAGTCCGGGCAGTAACTCGCATCGGCAGATTTTGCCGGAACCACCAGGACAGCTGCATTTTCTGCAGCCCCCGCAGTCTTCGCGACGCAACCTTTCACTAAGTCTGTCGCCCGAACTTTCAGACAAATCCGATTTGTCATTGTCTTCGGGAAATCTGATGAAAGTATGCAGGATGTACGGCTGCGTCATTCATGGATGGATTGTCGACAGCTGGTCAGAGACAGTTGCAAATTGTCGCATTCAGTCGAGTGACTGAAGTCCGGGCGGGTGGCCTGGACAGGATTGCCATGCAGTGCGGCAGTGGCAGCTGTTTCGGTCAGTGGCGTATGACCATGAAACCGGTTTTCGTATTTCTGATGGCGGTGCTGCTGGAGCAAACGCTGGCCGCCCCAACTTGTATGGCTCAGTTGCCGGGAGACTCCCGGGAGGACGCAGCCAGTCGCGAGATGGACATCGTGCGTCGGAAAACGGCGGTGACACTGAACTACTGCCGAGCGGCGCTGCACCGCATTCGCCGGACGGGCACCAAGCAGGTGCTGTATGAAGAGCAGCAGCGCATTCTGAACAACATCGACCTGAATCAGATCGATGACCCTGAGGTGATCGCGCTGTATCGCTCGATCCTGGACGAAATCGGGATGGTGGAAATCAGCGATCGCGAGCGGACGGTGATCACCGAGGGATTCCGTCGCGGCGTGCAGCGAAAGATGGGCACGGATCTGTTTGTGATGGGGGCCCAGGCCGCCACGGGGCAGGTGGGCTCAGTGATCCAGACAGGCGCCTCAAGCTGGTGGGACTATCGCAACAACCAACTCCGACGAGATTCGGATCTCTGGCAGGTCGAGAAGACTCAGTTTCAGTCCCTGATGACTCGTTCGTCATCCTTTCTGGACAGCTTCTGGAAACTGAGCCGGAAAAACAACATTCCGGACCGCTGGCTGCTGCGTGACCAGGACCTCGACCAGCTGACGGAAGCTATGGCGATCGAAAAAACGGACGTCAGGCTGCGTTCCCTGAAGCGACTGGAGCGGTTTATGGAGTGCTATCCGCCGTACTGGTATTACCTCGCCAGAACTCAGCAGCAGCTCGGCGATGCGGACGCGGCGGCCGAAACATTTCGCAGACTGACGGAAATAGGTCGCGGCCATTTTCGGCAGGATGATATGCTGGCCAGCAGCATGGCGAATCTGTCACTGATACAGGAAAGTCGCCGCGATCCGGAGGCTCCGGAAACGGCGCAACTTGCGTTTGAGTACTCCACGCGAAACTGGGAGGCCAACCTGGTGTGTGCCTGGATTCTGGGCCGGCACCGTCGCTACACGGCCGCTGAAGAGCTGATTCTGTGCAATGTGGACGAGCAACTTGAGACAGAGCAGAGCTCGGTCGCACTGGCCTCGCTCTATTACCATTCCGGTGATCGTCAGCAGCTCAGCAAATTGCTGGACGAACGTGAGATGGTGCAGCGGATCCCGATACCGGCACTGCTGCTGTGTGCGAAGCTGCTGGGCTCAGAGAATCTGCCGGCAGCGGCATCCGAGCAGCTGGCATCGACCTTGACCGCAGTCCCCCGAATCGTGGGACGCACCAGCTCAATCTCTGTCGCTGCCGCTCCAGGCTGGAAACTGGCAGACGCGGAGGCGTCCATCTCGGACGGGGCAAGAACATTTGAGTATTCGGGGCACAGGGATCTGGAGGACCGAATGGAGGTCAGCTTTTCACCCAGTCTGAATTCACCGGCAACCGGCGACCCTGGGAACTCGCTGAAACTGGTGCTGCACTATCCACAAACGCCGGAAGTCACGGTCCTGCTGCGTGAAGACTCGCGACCCGCAGAGCGGTCGGCCCCGCGCAACCGCAACTCGGGGCTGCTGCCGGCATTCGTGCCGACTCTGCAAAGACAGTCGAGCGGCTCAGATCGGGACGTGCGGGTCTATCGAATCAGCGAGATCGATGTTGCCGGCACACGACTGTCCCTGCAGTCGGGTGCAGCAGCAACCGAACAGATTCGAGCTGAGCAGGCGGAAATTTCCGGGCTGGATGACGACACACGTCCGCGTCTGCGAGAAATTCGCTGAGCGAGAATTGTGTGGCGCGCGGAACGAGGCCGGCTGAACACGCTGTCGCCGGCCCAACACTCCGCAATCTGCTGTCAGATCACGCCGCCATGCACGCGATACGGAGTTGCATGGTCCGGCTGATCCAGCATCCAGATTCGCTCCCAGATCTCCGGAATATGGCGGAGGCTTTCTGACTGATAGATCAGCTGCCGCGCTCGCACGTCGGGATTTGGGCTCCAGATCGGCATGGCACAACCCATTGCCGTGCAGGCCAGCAGCATCCCCACCATCAGTCGACTACGCATCTTCATCGCTTCGTCCTTCCCTGGACACATCCACCGCCGCTCGAAGTCGGCGGCTGCCACAGTAACAGGAAGTGGTCTGAGATGTCCGATGGCGTTCGACACAGAGCCGAACATCGCGATGAAATCAGAATCCAGGGCGAGCTGGTGAATTGGCGGGGCTGGCAACACTGGCTGCAGACGCCCGCTCATGCTCCTGACGCTCAAGCTCAAGCACACGAGCTTCCATTTCCTTGCCCGGCTTGAATGTCACAACAAACTTCGATGGCACTTCGACCTGTCCGCCGGTACGAGGATTACGGGCCTTGCGAGCTGCCCGCATCCGCACCTCAAACACACCAAAGTTTCGCAGTTCGATGCGACGGTCCGTGACCAGCGTATCAATGATCGCGTCAAACGTCTTCTGAACGATTTCTTTGGTCGTCAGCTGCGTCAGACCCAACTCATCTGAAATCGCCTTAACGATCTCTTTTTTGGTCACGATCGATGCTCCTGGACAGAAACTGAGCCCCTGCGAGGGGTGAAGTTACGCCACAAGCTTAGGCTGCGATTCAACTTACTGTCAAGACCCCAGACTGCCTGGTGAACAAAATTCACCGGCATTCAGGGCGCCTGACGCAAATCCCCACCCGCCAGATCGCACTTGATCCTGATTTCATCACGATTTGCCAAAGAACACGCGAAATCCCGAAAAAGCGGGATCTCTTCACTGTCTATCGACCCACCAAAGACATCTCGATAAGGAAAATCAGCAAAATCCCTAAAATCACCCCAAACCACCCTGCCGCCACGCACAGAAGTGACTGTTTTCCATCACACTGCTGCTGTTGCCTGAGGAATACCAAATTGGCAACACTCCCGCAGAACTACCCCGCTTTTCCCCGTGGAACATCTCAAACGGCGCGAATTCCGGTTTTCATATCGCAGATCACGCGGGTATTCCCTAGTATTCCTCATGCCCCCATGAACAGCACCAACACCTTGAAACGCACCACGTGTCTTCTCAGGGAAGAAGTATGATTGCCGACGAAATTGAGCGCCTGCACGCATTGAAGGTGGCAGGTACGCTGACAGCTGAACAGTTTGAAAGAGCAAAGGAGCAAATCCTGACGGCCGTCACCGGCACTGACGGTGAGCGGATTTGCGGTATTGGCGTCAATGCCTGGTGTGCCCTGATGCATCTTTCCCAAATGCTTTGGTGGACCGGCGCCGGTATTGTCGCCCCGATTGCGATGTGGATCGTCGGACGCCAGCAGTCCCGACTGGTCGACCTGCAGGGCCGGATTATCATCAATTGGATGATCAGCAGCCTGATTTACGGACTCGTTTCAGGTATGCTGGTATTCGTCGCCGTTGGCGTCCCGATGCTGGCTGTGCTCGGCATCCTGACGATGATCCTGCCACTGATCGGTGCTCTGAGGGCCGCGGAGGGCTATCCGTGGAGGTATTGGCTGTCCCTGGAGTTCCTCGCGACCGAGGAAGAACTTCCCAATGAAATACCTTATTGACCGGATCACCGACAGGACTCGGATCCCCCTGCAATATCGCATGGGGCTGGCACTGGCGTCCATGTTTGTTGCAGTCGGCTGCGATACAGCCGACCCCACAATGCTGCCACCGCCACCGCACCCGATGCTGCCGGATCCCGATTCCGTCGACGCAATGATGAATACTCCGTTCATCATTCCTCCCGTTCTGGATCCCGTGATCTATCTCGCCAAAGAGGTCGACATTCCGGCGGATGAACGGGTGGTCGGAGTCGTCGTTGGCGAGACCGTGCGGGCCTATCTCATCAGTGCCCTCAAACACATGCAGTCACATGTGGTCAACGAGAATCAGACTGAGTTCCCGGTCTGCATTACCTACTGCGACCGGACCGACTGTGTGCGTGTGCTGGGTGCAGACAAAGGTGATACTCTGACAGTGCAGACCGGTGGTTTCCAGAATGGGGAAATGCTGCTGCGACTGAACGAGCAGATGTACCCTCAGAATTCTGCCGACGTGCCACTGAAAGACGTGCAGTACACCCGGACAACCTGGGGTGAATGGCTGCAGGCCAACCCGTCCACGACAGTTTACCTTGGTTATCGCAAAGACGATTTTCTGAAACGATGAAACGGGGCCACCCGGCAGAGCAGTTCTTATGAGACCTGCACAGGTGCCCGGGCTACGGGGGGATCGGTGTTATTTCGGCGTTGTCCGGGTCCGTTTTTTCTGACCCAGCAATTCGTAGTATCGCTGCACCGCCGCATCATACTCTTCCGGCACAGCATCCCGATCAATGGGCACCATCGCTCGATCCGACTGCAACTGCAGCAGCTCCTGACCGATTCGCTGTTCCAGTTGCTGCAGTTCGCCCAGCAGCTGGGATTTTACAAGATCCCACTGAGGCTCAGTTCCATGGCGTCGAAATTCGGCCCGCATGGCCCGAGCTCGATCCCGCACCTGAGCGACTCGGCTTCGCAATTCCTGATCATCCAGGATCTCCTCAACTTCCCGCAGCCGATCTGACCACTCGGTGAAATCCTCACCTGTCAGAGGTCTTCCGGGACGATTATTTCCGGCCACTCCGCTGGCTGTTTCCCGACCGCCTTCCCGCAGCGAAGATCCCTGCGGCCGGCCTCCCTGACCACCACGCTGGCCCGGCTGCTGACCCTCGCCCGGCTGCTGACCCTCACTTGGCTGCTGACCCTCACCCGGCTGCTGACCCTCACCCGGCTGCTGGCCCTCACTTGGCTGCTGACCCTCACCTCGCTGCTGACCCTCGCCTGGCTGCTGACCCTCACCCGGCTGCTGACCCTCACCTCGCTGCTGACCCTCACCTGGCTGCTGGCCTTCGCCCGGCTGCTGGCCTTCGCCCGGCTGCTGACCTTCGCCCGGCTGCTGGCCCTCGCCCGGCTGCTGACCCTCACCCGGCTGCTGGCCCTCACCCGGCTGCTGACCCTCACCCGGCTGCTGACCCTGAGCCGCCCGTAATTCGTCCGACAGCTGCTCGGACGCCCGCTGCAGCTCAGCCTGCGCCCTCCGCAGCGATTCTGCCTCACTTCCCAGCACCGAATCTGCCGCGTTCTCAATCCCCTCACGCAGCCGATCAAGGCCTTTGCGAGCAATTTGTTCGGCCTCCTGAGTCTGTGGCCAGAGACCTCGCTCGGCCAGCATTTCGGCCGCCTCAAGAGCCTCCTCCGGTTTCAGATCCTTCACATCACGAAGGGTTTCATACAATCGACCCGACAGCAGCGGCTCGGTCTGCTCGGCCTGTTCAATCAGTTGTTTTGACTGGTCCAGCACACGGTTCAGTCGATCGCGCTGTTCCTTCACGGTCTGTTCAACCTGCTCACGATTCCGCTCGGATCGCAGGGATGGTCGCTGGGCTGTACCGGGCGGATCTGAATCACCACCGACCTCGGCAGAGCGTTTCGGGGAATCCGCAGGATCCGCGGGCTGGTCCGGCTGAGGATTCCGGCCGGACAACTGCTGAGCCAGCTGCTGTTGCTTTTCCGTCAATTCCCGCGCCTGATCCCGCAGATCACGTACCGCTTCGTCGAAGCGAGACGACGTCTGATTGCGGAATTCTTCTTTCAATTCATCAAACTGACGTTCGGCCCTGGTACCTTCGGCAATCGCCTCAGCCAGCCTGCCTTCGTCCATGGCACTGGTCGCCCTCTGCATATTGCTGCGTGCTTCCTGCATCTGCTGCTGCATTTGCTGCTGAGGCTGTTCCTGTGCTTCCGGAGACTGCTGCATGCGTTCCGCAAGTTCATCAGCGTCACGCAGCATCTCCCTCTGTTCATCACGCAGCCGTTTGAGCTCACGTTCAATTTCTTCGCGCTCAGCTTCCGTCTTTGCCGTTCGGAGCTCACTTTCGAGTTGTTTCAGGCGTTCGTTCACCATCTGCTGTCGCTGAGCCAGTTCTTTCAGCCGATTGAGCACCTGCAGTTGCTCTCGCTGCTGCTCAGTCTGCTGCTGATCGTCCTGCTGCTGTCCTGGCTGCTGCTGAGACTCGTAGCGGTTGCGTTCGTTATCCAGCTCCAGTTGCTGCAACTGCTGCTGCGACGCAGAATTCTGCTGGCCCTGCTGCTGTTGTTGTCCCTGTTGCTGCTGCTGTTGCTGTCGGACCTGAAATTCAGCGGCGCGCATGCGCAGCAGTGTCTGAGTGACTTTCTTTTCCAGCGGGAGTGCCTGCGACAACTGCTGGCCGGATGCATCGGTCGCAGCTTTTGTCAGTTGTTCTGCTGCAGCGGTCATTTCCCGGACAGCCTGTTCGGCCAGTGCCGCAATCTGAGGCTCCTGCGGTCCCTGAGACAACGACTGCTGCAGCACTTCAATCGCCTGCCGCTGAGACTGTGCCACGGTCTCAACATCCTGCTGCAGCGTCCCTGCCGATTGCAGCAGCGGCAGTTGCCGCTGCAGATTCCACGTCGCTGAAATGATCTGTTTCTGAAGGTCGAGTGCCGAATCCACCTGGCTGCCCTGCTGGCCCTGCTGCCCCTGACCGGGCTGCTGCCCCGGCTGTCCGCCTGACTGCTGCCCCCCCTGCTGGTCTTCACGGAAGATCTCTTCGAACCGCCGCACCTCGGCAAACAACAGGTCGCTCCAGACCCGCCGTACCGATCCGTCCGCCGCACGATCCTCAGCCCAGAAGGTGTACGTCACCATATCATCCGGAGCAGCTGACAGGGACTCCAGATCGATCAGCTGCTGCAGCTGAGCAGTTGTGACCGGCGAGCCATCAGGGGACGTCTGAAACAGCGAAATTTCGCGACTTTTTCCCCCAGCCAGTGAATACTCCAGACCGTAATTGACCAGCCCAAAGTCGTCTGTGGCCTTGCCTTCCACAACAAACTCCTGCAGCGGTGACACATTCACGTCACGCCCCGGGAATGCTGGCTTGATCACAGCCGGTTTGTTGGCCACAACCCGGATGGAGAACTGCTGCTGATCTGCGGGAGTCCGACCCTGGGCATCCTGAAGATGCACAGTCCATGCAGCGCTGGCAGTGGCAACCAGTTGTGTCTGAACGATCAGACCGTCGGCAGCAATGGCCGTCAGAGGAATCGCCGGGCCGCTGGCCGGTCGCAATTCAGCCTGTACCACAGGCTTATTCAGGCGCAGCAGCAGGCGCACCTGAGACCCTTCAGTTACCGTGAGGCGGACGACATCTTCGATGGTTTCTGCATCCCGCCCGGACCACGTCGGCGGAGTCACTTCAGCGTCAATTTGTTCCAGTTTGGGACGAACAAATGTCGTCACCTGAAAATCCCGAGAGCGTTGCGGCTGACCTTGCGCAGCCAGCTGCTGCTGATAAAGCACTCGATAAACGCCACTGACGGCGACTTCTTCCAGCCGAGCCGCAAACACACCGGCATCAACAGTCTCACTCATGGAGACCTGGCGGGCAGCTGCATCCACACCGGCAAATTCCAGCACCACTTTTTCCGGTGCGGGACCGGGAAAACGCGCCACCACTGTCAGCGCCGCACCCTGCTCAAGCTCCGTATCGCCAGGCTCCACCACCAGCTCCTGTACAGCCTGAGCTGCCTGTTCCGTGGTGCCCCGATCGGCATCCGCATGCGGTTTCGCGGGCAGCAGACGACGACCGTAGTGACTGGCGGCTGTGACACTGGATACCAGTAACAGAAAGGACAGCAGACTGAGCAATGACCATTTCAGGATCTGCCCGGCAGGGACCACCTTTGACCAGTCACGCTGTCGCACCAGATCATCCGCATCCTGAACAGTCATCTGTGCCAGCACGGTCCGGGGCGGTGGATACTGGGACAACACCTGCACAGCGGTCAGCACAACGTCCTGCAGCCCATTGTCACGCTGCTCAACAAGTCGAGCTGCTTCGGCCAGAGAGGGCTGCCGAACCATCAGCCTGGCAATCAGAATGCCGAGCAGCGTTGTGCCGAGCAGCACCGGAATTTCAGGACGAAAAGAGTCGGCCCGCAGGGGCAACAACAGCACCAGCACTGCGGCAGGTATCAGCAGCAGCAGCCAGACCCGAGTCTGATGCCGCAGGACCCGCACCTTTGCCAGCCGGGACACCACTACCGACAGCTTCTGCTGCAACCCGAGTCCGACCATCGCCTGCCCCCATTTCCAGCACGCTGCAGACCTGCCGGCGCATCCGCCGACCGCTGCCCGTTATTCTCCACCGCCAACCCTCAGAAAAGCAAGACTATCTGAGTTTTCAGGGGCGAGTTCCGGGGGGAAATGCAAAAGGGGAGGCTGAGCGTGTCAGCCTCCCCAAAAGAATCCTTCGCATCGTCAGCCGCTCAGACACCAGCAGGCAGCTTTGGCGGCAGTGGTTCTGCCACAACCGGATCCGCGGCGACGGGCTCCACAACAGCCGGATCCGCTGCAGCCGGGTCCACCACCGCAGGATCTGCGGCAACCGGCTCGGCAGCGGGATCAATCACGACTGGCGGTTTTACGTCGCCCGGAGGGACCCCGACGTCAATAACAGGCTCACCAGCGACCGGCTGCATGCGTCGGCCAGTGGATTCCGGAGCGATCATCTGCGTCTGATTCAGGCGTTCCAGCGGGAAACCGTACTTCAGAGCATCCTCGAAGGTTCCGAACGGGGCTCCGCCATCCCGACCGACTGCCGGCAGCAGGTACAGAATGTCGCGAGCAAATCCATCCACGACTCCCGATACGCCCTGTGGCAGTACCAATTCGGGATGATCGAACGGAGCCTTGCGATATTTGACCCGCGGGTCCGTGAGATGCAGCATGAATTCGACAACCGCCGAAATCTTCTCCGGGTTACCCTGCAATTCAGGAATCCCGCCAACATCGGGATCCAGATCTCGCCGATTGGTCCGCTCGAAGTCGGCACCGCGAGTATAGAACTGCACGACCTCCTCCAGTGACTTCATGCCACCGTTGTGCATGTAGGGACCCGTCAGCTCGATATTTCGCAGGGTGGACGACTTGAAAGCACCATCCACAGCCACACGATCACGGGGCCTCACGATCACTCGTTCGTCCGGATTGCGTCCCTGCTGTTCCTGACGGCTGTACGACAGCGGTCCGAACTTCGGATGGCTGGCCCCCACACCGATATCCTCTGCCGTGGGCCGCACGCCGATGTTGTAGAATCCACCATCGTAGAAGGCAGCACCGACAGCCATTGGCATGAATTCAATCAGGCCCTCACCTGCGGCACCACGCACTTCGTTCACAAGTGCTCCCGCAAACTGCGGACCGCCGTGGCAGTTGATGCACTTGCCCTCATTCAGGAAGATCCGCAGACCTTCTTTGGCCTTGGGTGTCAGCGCGTTCATGTCACCCTTTGCAAACTGATCATAAGGGGCCTGGTCAGAGACCAGAGTCGACTGATACAGCATCAGCGACAAACCCCAGAACAGCGAAAAGTTGGCCTCCATCTGAGTGTAGCCACCGGACGTAATTTCCTGAGAAGACCACCACTCAGGTCGAAACGCTTCACGGACCAGTCGTGCATAGCCGGCCTTCTCAGCGTCGAGACCACGACCACTGGAATCCACCCACAGACCAAGCACGCTGTCTGTGCTGTCCACCTGCTGCAGGGCCAGTGGTCGCAGGGAAAACAGCTTGCGAGCCACATCCGGGAACTCGCGAGCAATCCAGGACATCTCGACAGAACTGTTGACCGGGCCTACTGCCTGAGAAGCCAGTGAGGCATTCCGCAGCAGAATTCGCACCCGCTGCAGGCGACCGCTGGCGTCGACCTTCAGCACGCGAGCATCGGGATCAAGGTCCCCAAATGGATTCACCCCGTTAAAGTAATTGTTGGCTCTGCCGTCCCAGAAGGTTCGATCGAAGAAAATCGCATTGATCGATGTCGGAGCGTTACGACCAGTCACCTGGCGGACATTTGCTCCGTCAATGTTGAAAATCTCGTCATCATCGGCACCCACGAGGATCTCATCAACGGCACTGCCTGGGATGATGCCCTTGAACTTCGCTTTTCGAATTCCGGCAGAGCCATGCACTTCCAGCGTGTCAAAAATCACGGGATTTCCGCGGTTCACAAAGCCCGGCTCATCCCCCGGAATCAGCGGATTCGCGAATCGGTGGAACGGATAATCTTCGGGACGCATCTGAGCATTCACGCCACGAAATCCGGCAAGAGCTTTCGCTTCCAGGGCGTCACCGAGGTCCGTCTGATGACCGAACTGACTGCCCGGAGCGCCGGGGCTCAGCGTGTGCTTTGTGCGAATGTCAGCACCGGCATGCCAGTGGCAGGTCGCACAGGCCGTGCGGCCGTCTGAACCCACCTGCATATCCCAGAACAGGGCTTTCCCGAGCAGGACAGCTTTCTGCCGATCCATCACGTAATCGTCCAGATCCGGCGGCAGCGGAATGGGTTCCGCATCCAGCGGCCCGGGAGCCACGGGCGGCGGCAGAACCTCAACGTCCGTAATCATCGCCCCGTCAGGCACACCGGGGTTTTCAGACGAAAACCGCAGCCCGACAGCATTGGCGCTGGGAGTGAACGTGGTTTCGATCACCTGCCACTGCGGATTTTCGAATGACCAGTCCGCCGGTGGCTGAACTTCGAACACCTGCCGCTGCAGGCCAAACAGCACAGCCACGCGACGCGGCGTCGTGGGGTTGGTCCGCCAGTTGCCGGTCAGCAGAAATCTCAGAGTGTAGGTCGTGCCTCGCTGCAGCTGCAGGGTCTGAAACAACGAGCCCCCGCGGTTGCCGTTCAGATCCACGACATTCATACCGGGACCGGGTACAGCCACCTGCCCGACGTGCAGACCCACATTCCCCAGGTCGACGTTCCACGGACCAATACTTTGCCCGGCACGCACCAGGTACTCACCCGGGGCGAACCCCGCTGCTGCAAAGTCACCGTCCGCCACCAGCGGCGCCGCCTGAACCACAGGGACTGCTGCCACCGGTTGCTGTGCCGATACCATCGCAGTACAGCCAGCCAGTGCACCCACTAAAAGAAACGCTTTCACCCCGTGACTGCGCCATGCGCGCAGCCCGAACCCGTGACCATAAAACCACATAGCCTCGCCCCCCAAAAGATCGCTTCAGAATCACGACCAGTAAAGTCACACGAGGCGGCCCGCCCACGTTGCCGACACCGATGCCCGAGAGCCCGGCGCACATCAGGATGCCGCTCACCTCATGTCAACAAGGGCAAGGCGTGTACCGCGACCAGGCTTTTTGTGGCTGCTGCGAAAAAACAACCTGCGATGATGAAAAGCCACGCGGAACAGCAAGGGAAAAACGATTTCACCGTTCATCCCGGCAGCACCGAAACCAGCCATGTCTCATAACCCGCAAAACCACCAGAGATTACAGGACAGACTGGTCGGCAATTAGGACACCTGACGAGTTTTGTGTTTACAATTTGTTTTAACATTTGGTTCAAAACTCGTTGAGTCTTTCCGTGTGCTGTTGTCCTGCACGCCGCCGGTGATTCCTGCCGAGGCACGGACTGTTAAGACTGCCGATCAGGCGATTCCCCGGCGCAAACCCCCGGGGGCCGAATGTTCACTGAGGCAGATACGGCAAAAACCTTGCCACCCAGGCTCGACCAATCGCCGGCCTCAGCCACCAAAGATGCGCCGCACGATGTTGCGGCGGGTACTGCGGATCCGCAGGCCACGATCCAGTCGCAGCAGGTCAGCGATCAGGGCATCCGCCGATTCATATCGATCCTCGGGACGCTTCTGCAGGCAGTTCAGAATGATTGTCTCCAGCCCCACCGGAAACTCCGGACACAGCTCGCGCGGCCGCAGAGGAGGCTGCTTCAGAATCTGCTCCCGTAACTGCTGACGATCGTCGTGGGCGAACGGCGAGCATTGCAGGCTGAGTTCGTAGAGGGTGGCACCGAGCGAGTAACAGTCTGCCGACGCTGATGTGTGGCCGATAAATCGCTCCGGTGCCATGTATTTCAGGGTCCCGCCCCCTTCCTGCTCCTCAGCAGCCCTGGCCGGCTCCTTCGCTCGTTCGCCACGTCCGGCGAGGTGCCCGGAGAGGCCGAAATCCGTGACCCAGACCTGGCACCCGACGCCCAGCAGCAGATTTGCCGGCTTGATGTCATTGTGACAGACTCCTGCCTGATGAGCACCTCGCAGGGCCTGAGCAGCCTGCAGGGCGATGCTGATGAACGCCGCCCAGGAATCTGTCCCCAGCTGCGAATCTTCGGATCCGGGCCGGCCTGCCGTCGCGGCGGGCTCAACCGGAGCCAGCCCGGCGTCCTCCACGAGATCCCGGAGACTGATCCGGCCCTGATGACCGAGTGTTTGGATCACGCGGTCCAGCCCGACTCCGGGGATGAGCTGCATGGCGATATAGCTGTAGCCGTCTTCCTGACCGTATTTGTAGACGGGAACAATTCCGGGGTGCCGCATTTCGCCGGCCGTCCGTGCCTCGGACTCAAACCTGGCCACCCACTCGGGGACGACCGCAGCCCGCCAGGGCAGAATTTTGAGGGCCACGAGGTGGCCGCTGGTCTGGTCCTTTGCACGGAAGACCACCCCCATTCCGCCGCGTCCAATTTCCTGCAGCAGTTCGAAATGCCCCAGCCTGGTAAATGGGAAGCTGCCGGGCATATTGCGGCGAATGGACCGGGATTCCCGATCCAGCCGTGCTCGTTCCAGCATGGCCAGCACCGGAAAGACTTCGCGAATTCTTTCGGCGTGGGGCGGGAAACGACGGGCGTACAGTTCGATGGATGGGCGTCCTCCCCGCCGCAGCTCTTCGACGAACTGCGAGACCAGCATTTCGAAGGGAGCTCGGGCCCGCTGTCCGGATTCGTCGTCTTCGGCCGGCAGTCCCAGCAGTTGAAAGCCTGTTTCGTCGCTGTCAGATCCGGTTGACACGTGAGTGGCTCCTGAATGGGCGACTGCGGGACAGGCCGGGGAAAGTAGTATCTGCTGCAGTTGATGATAACGTGAGGCGGCGAGTATTCTCGGCAGGGAATTGCAATTTCGTGGAATGGCGTGTGCTGCCGGAAGGGCACGGGGTGGTGATGGCGATCTGCGGTGTGCCCGTTTTGCGGGGCGAAATTCGCGTCTTTTGCTGCGTCCGGCACCCAAACCTGAGACAGCTTGCAGTTTCAATCCCGCGCTGATACTGTGGCGGTTGCAATTTCTGCCGCTGGCGGCAGCCGTTGATTGTGCGCGCAGTCCGCGCGCAGGCTGATGCGGCCTTTCCTGTGGCCTGTTTTCTTCACAAGGTTCCTTCAATGAAGTACGTGTACACGTTTGGTGATGGGCGCGCAGAGGGTGACGCCACTCAGAAGCCGCTGCTGGGCGGCAAGGGTGCAAATCTGGCGGAAATGAGCCGCATTGGGCTGCCGGTACCGGCAGGTTTCACGATCACCACGGAAGTCTGCACCTATTTCTACGCGAACCAGAAGCAGTACCCGCCCGAGCTGCAGGCTCAGGTGGTGGCAGCCATCGCCAACGCCGAAGCCATCATGGGCGCGAAGTTCGGCGATGCGACCAACCCGCTGCTGCTCAGCTGTCGCTCGGGTTCCCGTGAATCAATGCCCGGCATGATGGATACCGTACTGAACATCGGGATCAACGAAAAGGTCGTGCAGGCGCTGATTAAGCAGTCCGGCAACGAGCATTTTGCGTGGGACAGCTACCGTCGTCTGATTCAGATGTATGGTGACGTCGTGCTGGGACTGAAGCCTGAAACCAAGAATGACCCCGACCACTTCGAGGAAATTCTGGAAGTGGCGCGTCACAAAGCCGGCGTGGACCACGAGAAGGATCTGTCCATTGATGCACTGAAGCAGATCGTCAGCGAATTCAAGGCTGTCATCAAAAAGCACAAGGGCATTGATTTCCCGGAAAACCCGATGGAACAGCTGTGGGGCTGCATCGGTGCCGTATTCGGCAGCTGGATGAACGACCGTGCTCTGGTGTACCGTCGTCAGTACGGCATTCCGCACGACTGGGGTACAGCGGTCAACGTGCAGGCGATGGTGTTCGGCAACCTGGGCGACGACTGTGCCACGGGCGTGGGCCTGACTCGCAACTGCTCAGTCGGTCTGCCTGGCTTCTGTGGCGACTACCTGATCAATGCTCAGGGTGAAGACGTTGTCGCCGGAACTCGCACCCCCAAGCGCATCGAAGAATCTCTCAGCGCTGATGCCCCGGCCGCCTACAAGCAGCTGGACGACATCGGTCGAATTCTGGAAAAGCACTACAAGGAAGTGCAGGACATCGAGTTCACGGTGCAGCGTGGCAAGGTCTGGATGCTGCAGACTCGCAACGCCAAGCGAACCGGTTTCGCGGCGGTCCGCATTGCCGTGGACCTGGTGAACGAAGGTCTGATCGACGCAAAGACGGCTCTGGAAAAACGCCGTATTCCGGCCGACGACCTGAACCAGCTGCTGCAGCCGATCTTCAATCCGGCCGCCAAGGCGGCAGCCGTGAAGGCTGACCAGTTTCTGGCCAAAGGCATCAACGCCGGTCCGGGTGCTGCCACCGGGCAGATCGTGTTCCACGCTTCTGACGCTGAAGAGCGCTGGAATGCCGACAACAATCTGCAGCTGGTGCTGGTCCGCAAGGAAACCAGCCCGGAAGACCTGCGCGGCATGAAAGTGGCCAAGGGCATTCTGACGGCGTTCGGCGGGGCCTCTTCGCACGCCGCTCTCGTCAGCCGCCAGATGGGCAAGACCTGCGTGTGCGGCTGTGACAAGCTGAACATCGACTACGAAGCAGGCACCGTGACCGTTGCCGGCAAGGTGCTGAAGGAAGGCGACTGGATTTCCGTCGACGGCTTTACCGGCGAAGTGTTTGCCGGCAAGATCGAAACCAGCCCGTCCGAAGTCATGGACGTGCTGATGGGCAAACTGGCTCCGGAAAAGTCCGAGATCTACGGTCGCTACGCACAGCTGATGGCGTGGGCCGATCAGTATCGCACTCTGAAGGTCCGAGCCAACACGGAATCGGCTGACGCCGAAGCCTCAGTGGCGCTGGGTGCTGAAGGTGTGGGCCTGTGCCGTACCGAGCACATGTTCTTCGATCACCTCGATGAAATGCGTGAAATGATCTTCTCCACCACCAAGGTGGACCGCGAGAAGGCCCTGGCGAAGCTGCTGAAGTTCCAGCGCGACGACTTCACACACCTGTTCCGCACGATGGGCAGCCGACCGGTCACCATCCGACTGCTGGACCCGCCGCTGCACGAGTTCCTGTCTGAGCATCATCTGCACGAGGACCCGACGCTGGGCGGCAAGCTGGCGAAGACCTTCGGTGTCAGCGAAGAACAGGTGCACCGTCGCGTGGACGAACTGAAGGAATCCAACCCGATGCTGGGCCATCGTGGTTGCCGTCTGGGGATCGTGTACCCGGAAATCACCGCGATGCAGGCGCGAGCCATCATGGAAGCGGCCTGTGCTGTGAAGAAGGCCGGAGTGGACTGCCACCCGGAAATCATGATCCCGCTGGCTGGTTACAAGACGGAAGTCGACAACCAGACGAAGATCATCCGCGACACCGCCGAAACGGTCTGCAAAGAGCAGGGCGTGCAGGTGGACTACATGGTCGGCACGATGATCGAAGTACCGCGAGCAGCGATGACTTCGGGCGAGATCGCGAAGACCGCCGAATTCTTCAGCTTCGGCACCAACGACCTGACTCAGACCTGCCTCGGCATCAGCCGCGACGACTACAAGTCCTTCATCGGTTACTACACCGAGAACGACATTGTCCCGGCAGACCCGTTCCAGACGATTGACCAGACCGGTGTGGGCCGGCTGATGAAGACCTCTGTGCAGGATGGCCGGGCGACTCGACCAGACCTGAAAATCGGGATCTGCGGCGAGCACGGCGGGGATCCGAAGTCCGTGTACTTCTGCCACGAGATCGGTCTGAACTACGTCAGCTGTTCTCCGCGACGCATTCCGATTGCTCGCCTGGCAGCAGCCCAGGCCGCAGTGGAAGCGTCCAAAGGCAAGTGACCGCCGATTGACAAACCGGAACAGTCCGGTGAGGCAGTGAAGCAGAAAGCCGCAGGTAATACCTGCGGCTTTTTTGCCGCGCCGGCCAGTTTCAGACGCGCTCAAAATGCCGGCCGCATGCTCGAACACTGCCAGGAAGTCAAAGCAGAGCCCAGACGCCACCCAGTGGCGACCGTTCGACCGTTGCATCACGGCGATGGTCCGGAAGTTTCGGAACGTTGTGCGATTTGCACGTGATTAGCAGGGCAGTCCCATGGGGCGCCCGGGGGGCCTACTTTTTTCTGAAATTCGCACTAGACTACAGTAAAGATGGGAGGCCACACCGCACTCGCGGTGTGGCCCGGTCGCTGACGAGACTCAATAAAGAGGTGAAAGTGGCATAGAAAGCGGTGTTCGCGGAGTTGTTCAGGGACTGTTCGCCCATCGGCAGAAGCTGGAGAAATCCCGATGCACAAGAACCCGGCGAACGGATACCGGCTCTTTCGACGGAAGGATCTGATGAAATTCCTGAGCATGATTGCTGTTCCTGCAAGCATAACAAAATGTCGGAAACGCTAAGACCTCCACCGCCATGCTGATACTCGAAGACCTAAAGCCCGGTTTGCCGCCGGTTGGCCAGGAATCTGCCAGTGTTGCCACCATTGCAGCTGTCATTCCGATTAGCGATGCGGCCGGTGCGGCATTCCAGCTGACCTGCGAAGCCAAACGCATCGATCTGGCATTTCTCTTCGACCCGATGATGGCGGTTCATACGTCGAACGTCGATCCGCTGCCGCACCAGATTACTGCCGTCCACGAGTCAATGCTGCACAAGCAACCGCTTCGCTTCGTGCTGGCAGATGACCCGGGGGCTGGCAAAACGATCATTTTTTCTGAGCATCGCGACACGCTGAATTATCTCCATGACAAGATTGCGGGCGTCCCGGGAAATAGGGCAGGAGGTCACTATGTCTGGTGAACCCGCGGGACAACGATCGCCCGAGTCACGAGGGGATGGGTCGTCAATCACGCTTATCTACGAATCCAACCCGAAACATCGTGATCCCTGGCAGCCCGGCAGAAAAGGAAGCATCTGCGATGCGGATGTTCGCCCACATGCCGAAGCTTTACTCGCTGAAAGTGAATTGGACGGAGAAAGGCGTTTTGCTGTCTTCAATGGGAAAGCATACTGCGCTCAGGAGCACCGTCCCGGAACCTGGCATGGATATCCTGTGGGCTGGAGTGAAGTCCCGCCTCGACTCTGCCGAGTCTGGCGGCATCAGAACAAAGTTTCAAAACGCCAATTGAAGTTGAACTGGGAGGCTCATCAATGATTACACCTGGTTCATGGTCGTCCGGCGATCAGAGTGAATTTGCAATTAGACTAACTTTCTCTCCCGATCCGGATGAAGGTAAAGGTGCTTCATCATCCATGTCGGCGACTTGGGGCAGTTTCGAAATCTGGGTGAACGGACTAAATCTCTGCCTGCATCACGAAGATAGCGTCACTCTTCCAGATGTCCATTGGTACCTGTTGCCATTGCTTCGATGGTTCGTGTCGAATTGGGATGCGTTGTTGCATGAAGAGCGATTGCCCAACCGAAATGAAGGTCGGGATGCCTGGCTTTCGCTTAGAGCAACGGCCGAACCTCCGCTTGCATTGTCAGAAGCGGCAGCGTATGAATGGGACGAATTACAACATGCATGGTGGAAACGGCATTCTTTACTTGCATGTCGTGACGGCGGTCTTTTCCCTGATATCGTCATTAGGAGAATGCAGGACAAGGTCGAGTTTTCGTGGGGGCCTTCGCCAATCGCAGGTGCCCCTCAGCACTACTATTTCTTCGCAAATCACGGATATGCGAGAATCGATCCTCTGGTTGTCGCGAAGCATCTATCGTCTGTGGTTGGGGCTGCAATTGGGCATCTTTGCTGCGAGGCCCCGGACGATCCCGAGTTCCTGTTGTTGAGATCCGCATTCCAGGAGCTGACCGCGAGCGATAGGATTGATGATCAACTCGCTTTGATCTGCGGCCTTCAAAGTGGAACTCGCGACATCCTCCTCGCCAGGAAAAGTTTTCAAGAGTCGTGGCTGGCTCCATTTGCCAACGGACGCCCATCCCGATTAGTGGTCGCTGAGTCGCCGAAATACTGCCTCATGTTCGGATCAGTCGCTCCCGACATTGACCAGTCCGATGTTGCTCGATTGATCGACATCATTGCTTCTATTTCACATCCGCATGAAGAAAACGAGTCTCTAAGGAGACTTGTTCGGGACGAACCTATCCGCTCTGCGTTAGAGCGTCCCTGGGACCGCGGTTACGCACTTGCACAGGACCTGCATGAAGCATTGAACGGCGAGTACTGCAACGACAACACGGTGGATGTTCAGCGTTTGTTTTTCGATCTTGGAATTCGTGTTACCCGAGTTGAATTGAACGACACAACGATTCGCGCTATTGCCCTCGCCGGTGACGGCTGCGGTCCAATGGTGGCCATGAATTCCCGGTACAAGTACCAGCATTCCCACCCGGTTCGGTTCACGCTGGCTCACGAGTTGTGTCACATCCTGCATGACCGTACGCACGGAATCAGGTTGGCGCTGGCGTCGGGGCCGTGGGCACCAGTCGATGTCGAGAAGCGTGCAAACGCATTTGCAGCCATGTTTTTGATGCCGCCTGAATTGATTCGGCGCGTTATCGATAACGAACAGATATCCCTCGACACCGTAGAAAGCATATGGACGGTTAGCAAGCATTTGGGCGTCAGTTTCAGTGCCGTCGTCGAGCATGTGTGCAATCTCGGGTTTATCAATGAAGACACTCGTGATGATCTAAAGCAGCAAGCGGTGCAGTCCTCGGCGGACAAGGGTTAATAGCGACGGAAGCAAGCTTGATGCACCCTATTATTTGGGTTCTTCCGGGATTTTTGTGGGAGCCTGTCGAATTGACTGCGATTGGGAGCCAGCGAACATGCAGTTTGTCTGGGGCTTCCATATGAACCCCCTTTCGCGTCATCTCGATGCCACACCGACATGCCGCCGACTCGTACGCAGATCGTCATCAGCGTGAAAGGACGCCGAACATGCAGACAGCCGTCTTTCCGGCCGCCACAGATCGTCGCGCGGCCAGCGAGCTCATGTTCAGGGTCCGCGCACACGAAGATCCGTCCACGCTGGACATTCTGCAGCCGCACTTCGACGCCACTCTGGAGAGAATCTCGCAATGTGAGCGAGTAATTCTGGCGCAGGAGACCTTCAAGCTGGATCTGACAAATCCCCATATGAGAAGAAGAAAGGGGACGAAATACGTGGAGCCGGTGGACCCGGACTGCATCAGCAAAGCATTCGCCGATCTGATGTTTGCTGTCAGCCCGACCGGTCTTCCGCTGGGCACGGTCTGGCACAGATTCCAGCCCTGTGAGGAGATCGAGAAGAAGAAACCAGCGGACCAGCAGCAGGAAACGAGCCGCTGGGCCGAGGGACTTCGCAACGCTCGGGATGTTGCCACCGCCTGTCCAAAAACCCTCTGCGTTTATGTCGCCGACTGTGACACGAACATCTGCGACTTGTTCAGTGAAACTCGATCGAATGGCACTGACGGCTCCGCGTCAGAAGTTCAGATCATCGTGCAGGCAGATCCGGAGGGATCGGCGGAAGCAGGTGGCTGGCTGGACCACCTGCGGGCAACTCCGTGTTTGCTCACGTTTTCCGTCGGCTTCAGCAGAAAAAGCGAAAAATCAAAGGTCGCCGGGCACAAGCGAGCGTACACAGGAACGGCTCCCCCCGCGAATGTCGAAGTCCGCGCCATGACAGTCACGGTGCCGCCACCAGCCAGCAGGAAAGCAACACAACCTCCGGTCACAGTGAACGTGGTGCTGGTGGAGGAACCCGGTCCACCCGAAAGCATCGCGCCCATTCAGTGGATACTGGCAACGACTCTGCCAATCAGTACTCTGGAAGAGATCCGGATGATCGTCGATACGTGGAGTCACCGCTGGCAGATCTCAACTCTGATCAGCACACTCAGAGAAGGGCTAACGACCCCGCATGGAGGTTTTGATGAGCCGTACAGTCTGGAAGAACTCGCTGCGAGTCTGATCATTTCGTGGCGAGTGAACTACCTGCTGTGTCTGTTTGATGATTGGCCTGACTGCAGCTGCGAACTTGTGTTTCAGCCGAGTGAATGGAAGTGTCTCTGCGCATACATACATCGTGGCGAGCCAGTTCCAGCGCAGCCTCTGCGGCTGAAGGAAATGATCGAACTGGTCGCGCAGTCAGGAGGCTATATCAAACGTTCCAGGTCAGTACCGGGCGTTAAGTCGCTCTGGCAGGGACTTCAAGGCCTCCAGACCCTTGCTTTCGCACGGCCGATTTTCGGGTCCAGGGATTGACTTTGGGTTTCGCGAGGAACGCATTGCGGTGCCGGGACGAATCCAGCCGGCGCGCCGCTGAGCAAACAAAAACACCCGGCATGGGTGCCGGGTGTTGGAAGACCATCAATTTGAGGTGCTGCGATCGGTATTACTGGGCCGGGACAGCCTGGGGTGCCGGGGCATCAGCCGGAGCATCCGGTTCGGCTTCACCGCCGGAAATTCCGTTGGCCACCAGTCGGCCGAACATCTTCACGAAGCCCTGCTCCAGACGAACTCGCAGGCGCGCTCCGGTTTCGGTGAGGCGGGAGTCGATTTCGATGCGGTCATCGCCTTCCTTGAGCGTTTCCATGGCGATGCGGCGGCCCTGTTCGGCCCGTCGCTGCATAGCCGATGCCTGAGCTGGATTCGGCTGGAACCCGCCACGACCGCGACCACCACGACCAAAACCGCGACCAGCTCCCGGACCACCGGCTCCGCCGGCACCAGGTGCGGGTGCCGCACCAGCCCCAGGACCACCTGGGGCAGGAGTGTCGACGGCGGTCTGGGCGAGTGCAGCTTCCGCTCCGGCCGCAGCTTCACGTTCCTGCCGGCGAGTCATACTGACTTCGCGAGCGATTTCAGCCATTTCCACCAGCTGATTGACGTTGATGATCACGCGGAAGTTGGGCGGTGTCCGCTGGTCGGCTGCCGTCGCCTGAGCCTCTTCCAGCTTGTCCATGACGCTTTTCAGAGTGGCCGTGGATTCTTCACCACCAATCACGCCCCAGATCGCTGTCGCACCCATGCCCATCGTCATGCCCACGTTGTCGCCAAACACCGCCACCGCTTCAGGCGGCTGAATTGCAAAGTTCAGCCGATGCAGCATGACACCATGATGCTCACCCGCATTGATCTGCAGCTCACCCATATTCTGCACCTGCTCGATGTCCTTCAGTCGAGTCAGGACGTCCATGGCCCCGGCATTGATGGCTTCTCCGTCCTGGACACGACCCGCCCAGACAATCGCCAGCTTGCCCGCGGAATCGCGATAAAACTGCGCAAAAATGTCCATGTGGCCTTCCTGCAGAGTCTTCTGGATGGCGGTCATCGCCTGCCCGATCGGACTGTTTTCGTCCGGCACCGGCCCCAGCTTGTTCTCTTCAATCAGACGAGCCACCTCCATGCGGAAGCCCTCCATCATCTCTCCATACGCTTCCTTCTCGCGATCCGCCATCAGCGACGAAATCGACACAGAGACGGCAGCGTTTTCATCCAGCAGCGGAATGAAATAGCTGGGACGTTCAGTCGAACTGAACATTTCCTTCAGCATCTGCGAACCCTTGATGGCATCAATCACCATGTCCAGGTTGACCGCCTGCTCTTCTTCTGAAATGTTCACTCCAAAGGTGATCTTCTGACAGTCCATGAACAGCATTTTCAGGGCCGCCAGTCCGCGTTCACCTTCCGTGCGGCGAATGCGATAAGCGCCTTCAGCTTCACCGTCACGCTGCTGCAGCTGAGTGGAAATGCCGCTGTTGATCAGACCGTAGAGCAGGGTACGAGTCGCGACGGGGATGGATTCCACGTCCAGACGTACCGCGGCGTCGAACTCCTGAGCCTGACCGGCCAGCAAATCCGCCGGATCCGGGAATGCCCGCTCCAGAATCTTCTTGTCCGGCTCATTGCCCAGCGGGATGAACGCGTATCCGTCCCGCATCAGCACCGGAAATGTGCGGTTCGGCCCGATCACCTCGTACTGGCCTTCCTCGGAACCCTTGCTGATCACCACCGGAGCTTTTTCCACCAGCTTCGTGGCAGCTTCCACGGAGTCCACCGGCACAAAGGCCACAAATTCCGGCAGTGGCGGAATGGCCACCGGCAGATAACCCATGATCCCGAAGGGCTTGCCACGATTGAAGCCTTCCAGATTGTTCATGGAATCCTTCATGAAGTTTTCGATGATCCCGAACACCTCACTGTGCTCAGACGCTTCGAAGATGTACTTCGACTTCGCCATGAAGCGGTCTGCGCCGGAAAAAGTGATGGTCAGCAGCGGCCGCTTGCCTTCCTGAATGAGCTGCAGCGGACTGGCCGGCTCATCGCTTTGAGCCTGTACGACTGAAAACGGCAGACCGCAGAACAAAAAAACGAGGGCCAGCAACACATGGCGAACACGCATGATTGACATATGCAAATCCCAAAAAACGGCTCTTCCCGGACACTTCCAGCCATTTATTCGCTGAAACGGTGAGTTTCCAGGGGCCAAAACTCTGAAACCACCGGAAATGGAAAAGGTTTCGAACAGAGAGCCGTGCAGGCCCGGTTTCCTGAAAAAGACTCGCTTTCAACGGCACTGCGGCTGCCAGCAAACGCCCACGATCCCGATTCCTGACCGAAACCAGACGACGGATTTCACGAGACTCGACTCGAAAACGCTGAACCCCCCGGCACTTAAATGCACTTTTGTTCACTATTCGAAATCTGCGGCTGCCGGGGCTGCTGCTGCTGCAACGGCGGAAGTTGCCGGGCCTGACAGTCGAGTCTGCCGTTTCCGCAGAATGCCGTCACCACTGGTGGTGTTGCGGCGAATTTTCGTCCACTGCAGGCGGTAGTCCGTGTTGCTGGTGTTTCGGGGGCTCATTACAAACGCGTCCTCTCTTTCGCGGCGGCAGCTGTTCCAGGCTGCGCCGGTACAGGAAGAGAACCGACAGTCCGACGCCATGGGCAAAGAATGCCTGTGAGTCACGATCCTGGTTTGAGGAACGTCATGAAGATCGTTCAGAACTCCAATCGCTGGCTGAAAAAACTCACCCGAGCAGCAGCCCTGATGTCGCTGGCACTCGGGCCAGTGTCAGCGTATTCCCAGGACGGTGCTCTGTATTCGGGGGCCCAGCCTTCGGGTGGTGCATCGGAATCCACGGGTCTGAATCGGGATGGTTACGGTCTGCAGTTTCGCGGGGGCCATGTGGCCGGCGACACGGTGGGTCGGAACGATTCGATTTCCTTCATTGGTCTGTCGCCCTACTTCAGTGCGGGCAACAGTCTGATTTTCGGCGACACGCGACTGGGCCGGGCCAACGAGGGTGGCCTGGTGTGGTCGTTCGGCAGCGGTTACCGCTACTATGTCGAGGACTGGGACGTCGTGCTGGGCGGCAACGGTTATTACGACCGCGACAATCTGAGTGGCACCTATCTGAACCAGTGGGGTGCTGGTGCGGAAGTTCTGGCACATGCATGGGAACTGCGCGGCAACTATTACCAGACATTCGGGGATTCGTTTGCATTGACAGGCCAGTCTGTGAAGCCGGGCAGTTCGGTGTTCACCGGCAGCAACCTGACGTTCACTCGTGTGGACGCCTTTGCCGAAGGTTTGCAGGGGTTCGACGCAGAAGCCGGCTTTCTGCTGCCTGGTGATTTTGCAGAAAAGATCGATCTGCGCGCCTTTGGTGGCGGTTACTACTACGACGGTGAGGCAGCACAGAGCTTTGGCGGCTGGTCGACACGACTGCACGCTGACATTCGTCAATGGCTGGAGCTGGGGCTGAAGCTGACGAACGACGAGCAGTTTGACACCACGGTTTCCTTCACCGCTGCTGTTCACTTTGGCGGTTTCCGCAGCCAGGAGCATTTGAAGCGTTCGGCGATTCAGCGATTTCGTGAACCGGTTCGCCGCAACCTGAATGTGGTGACTTTGGTCACATCTCAGGATGCTCCGGGCCAGCTGGCCCTGGACCCCTCGACCGGTCTGCCACTGACAGTGGCCCATGTGAACAGCAATGACCTGGGCGGTCCGTTTCTGGGAACGGTGAACGATCCTTATCGCCTGCTGCAGCAGGGTTTGGGTGCCGGCACGGATCTGGTCTACGTGCATGCCGGCAGCAACTTCACCGCTGGTCCTGAGAACATTGTGAATCTGCTGCCGGGCCAGCAGCTTATCGGCGAAGGCGAGCTGACGGCGGGTCGCAGTACTCAGAACTTCGTGACGGTACAGGCCGCCGGCCAGCTGCTGCAGGTGGAACTGCCGAAGTCCCCGACATTCGCTGCCGCTCCAAATCTGGCTCGACCGAACCTGAACGGTTCAATTGGTACAGCAGTAACCATGGCAGACGGGGCTCAGTTTTCCGGCTTCACGATCACCAACCCGACGGTGCGAGGGATCTTCAGCAACGGTGCTGAGAACACAATCATCAACGACGTGAAGATTACCGGTGCCGGCACATCCGCAATTGTCCTGACGAACACAAAGGGCTTTACCGCCATCTCCAACACAACGCTGGAATCCGCCGCTGCGGCCAGTGGCCCGCTGATGCTGGTCAGTGGCGGCAATGGTCTGGTCACGTTCACCTCCACGGACAGTCTGCTGTTCGGTTCCATCAGCAACACTTCGGGTACTGAAGCGCTGGTGGTTGAGAACATGATCGGCGGCCAGTTCACGATGAATCGGTCTTCAGTGACTGACGATGCCGGCGAAGGTGTTGTGATCCGTAACAACACCGGTGGCACGGCGGTGATTGACAACCTCGTTTCCACGAATGCCGCGGTGAGTGGCCTGCAGATCCTGAACAGTGCGGGCAGCTATTCGTTTATCAACACCAGCCCGCAGGTGGCTGCCCTGACTGTGGATGCCGCTTCGCAGCAGAGCATTCTGATTGACGGCCTGACTGGCTCAGCGACGTTCAACGCACCGGTGGACATCACGAATCGCAATGCCGGTGGAGTTGAAATCACGAATTCTTCGGGTGCAGTCCGGTTTTCGAAGGCCGTCACTCTGACCGACCATCTGGGTGCGGGTGCTGAAGCTGGAATTCTGATAGCAAACAATCTGGCCGGTGGATCGGTCGAATTTTCGGACACGATCGATGTCACAGCCACAGCGATTGCAGCGGGTGCTCCGCAGCGTACCGAGGGCAATGGCATCCTGATCTCGGGCAATGCCGCTGACAGCGTCGTGCGAACGCTGGGAGTGACCACGGTGAACGGCACTGATCTGGCATCCGTAGCCGTAGCCTCAAACAGCGGCGATGTGGAATTCCGGGGTGAAACTCGGATCACCAACCGACTGGCCGAAGGTGTACTCGTCACCGGCAGCAGTGGTTCGGTGGAATTTGGTTCGGGCACACCGCGGCGACTGACACAGGTGAACAACGAGCTGACGTCCGGCAGTGCGGCCATCTCCGTGGATGGCAACAGTGGCACGGTGGCGTTTGGTGAAGCCGTTGTGGTGGATGCCACGGGCAACCCGGGTGGCGGTGCTGGCATCGACGTTCGCAACAATACCGGACTTGTGAACTTTACGGACATGAGTGTGGTTTCGACCGGCGGGACCGGCTTCTTCGGTCTCGATAACCGCCTGATCAGAGCGTCTGACGGTCTGATCACGACCACGGATGAGACGGCCGTGGATATCGAAAACAGCGGCATCGAAATGACGCTTGAGCAGGTCAGCAGCAGTGACGCACCGGACTACGGTATTCGACTGGTGGAGACCAACAAAGCGGACGGCCGTTCATTCATCATTCGCCCGACGGCCAATACGACAGTAGCCGGCAATGGCGGCACAATCTCCGGTGCAAAAGGTGATGGCCTCGACAACAATGACGCAGCCGGTATTTACCTGGCGAATGCCGGTCAGGTTCAGATCCGCGAGATGATTCTGACGGACAACGAATTTGGCGTGAGGATCGAGAATACCGAATCGTATCTGGATTCGGCGGGTGATGTGATTGAGGTGAATGACCGGGATGAACAGTTCTTCCTGATGCAGTTCTCGCTGGTCAACGATTCTGATATCCGCGGGATCCACGCAGTCGACCTGATGGGTCTGCAGGTCCAGGACAGCATCTTTGACAACAATGGTGATGATGTTGATACCGGCTACGACACGATCTACTCGGAATTCACAGTGGCGCTGGATGACACGACCGTGGTGGACACCTACGAGCGTTCTGAGCGACCGTTCGAGGTCCTGATTGAGCGTTCAGACTTTACATCCAACCAGCACGACGTCATCCGAATTCGGCAGGTTGCCGGTGCCGCTGGTGCTGCTGTTCGCACGCAGCTGTACAACAATCGTATTGAAGCCAACGACTCCACCGACCCTGGCACGGTCGCCCCGTTTGACGCTCGCCCAACGCTGGACGACGGCTTTTATATGGACTGGAACGGCCCGGCCCGGATTCTGGCACAGGGCAACAGCTTTGACATGCGAGCAGCTACTGATCAGATGGCCTTCGTGTTCTCAAACAACTCGTCCACTGATCTGACGGAGATGTCACTGCAGACGAATCAGATTTTCGTGAACAATCTGGGGACGAATCCGGGTGCTGTGAGCGTGGACCTGCTGGGTGACTACCAGATGGGCGACGCGGATGGCATCTATCGCATCGCCAATAACGTCTTCAGTGTTGGTGGCCAGACTCCGACAGCCATGTACTTCGTGCTGCCACCGGCATCGACAGCTCGGTTCCAGTCGGCTCTGTTCCAGGGCAACCAGATGACTCTGGAAACTGACGGTGGCACGGGCATTGAGATTCGTCGAGCTGGCAACGGCGCGGATCTGTCGTTTGCGGCGAACCAGGTTTCATTCCGAGACCTTGGAAATGCCGCCGAGCGTGGCTTCGTGATTGCTCCTGTAAGCGGCCCGGTACGACTGAGCGGTCTGGGCAACCAGATGCAGGTCATTTCCAACGGAATCAACGGCAATGGGTTCATCGAAGCCCTGTTGCTGGTGCCGCAGGGCTCGGCCATCGGACAGACTCAGATCAACGGGCAGCTGCTGCCCTGAGCCTGCCGCATTTGGGCAGTTTGTCAGTCACCGGCTACAGACAGGTCTGCGTTCGCGGATCTGTCTGTTTGCCTTTACTCCGGCCGGAATTTCGGTCCGGACGGTTTGGCGGCCTGCGATCAGCTGTCTAGAATCCGGACGACATGGCTGCAACATCGGAGCCCGTTCCGCAGAATCTTGCTGACGTCACCGCCCTGCTGACCGCCCTGCCCGGATTTGCTGAAGTGCTGCAGGCACTGCGATCCGGGCGCAGTGCTGCTGTGGACGGCGCGTGGGGTTCGTCCTGCGCGCTCACGATTTCAGCACTTGCCGGCGCTTTCCCGGATCGCCATGTGCTGATAGTGCAGCCCACGATTCGGGATGCCGAAGAGTTTGCAGATGAGCTGGCCGGTATCTCCGGACTGAACGTGCAGCGGTTTCCCGCCTGGGAAGGCGTGCCGGATGAGGATGAGGCGGCGGATACTGTTGGCGCCATTCGGATGGCCCTGGTCAGGCGGCTGAACAGCGACGGCATGGCTCCCATGGCCGTCGTTACCAGCCTGCCGGCCTTGCTGCAGCCGGTTCCATCACGTGAATCCATCCGCCGGTCGACTCGCACGCTCAAAGCCGGCGAAGAGCTGTCACTGGACGAAATCTCCGGCTGGCTGACGCGGCACGGTTTCGAGCGTGTGACTGCGGTGGAGCTGCCTGGGGAATTCTCCATTCACGGCGGGATTCTGGACCTGTTTCCGGCCACCGAGGCTGATCCGGTGCGGATTGAGCTGTTCGGGGACGAGATCGAGTCCATCCGTTCTTTTGACGCTGAGTCGCAGAAGCGGCTGGCAGATCTGCCGGCATTGTCGCTGACAATCGCCAGTGACAAACCGGCCGCGTCCTCCGGCAGTCGCGCTGCCGGTGCAGGCCCCGCACCGTTCGCCCGTTTCAGCGAAAGCCTGCTCGATTCCGCTCCCCCGAATCTGCTGGTCATCCTGTCGGATCTGCAGCAGTCCATTTCTGAGGGGCGGCTGTACCTGCAGCGGCTGGCAAATCCCACCGGTCTGTTCAGCGTGGACGCCACCATGGCTCGGCTGACCAGCTGGCCATCGGTCACCGTGGATGCGCTGGGTGTCGACAGCTTCGAGACCACCTGTCGTTTCAGCATTGAGCCGATGGAGCGTTTTTCGGGCAGTCGCCGGGACGCTCTGACGGAACTGGCCGAGCTGCTGAATCCGGGCGAGCGAGTGCTGCTGTGCTGCCATAACGAAGGTGAGCTGGAGCGTTTGCGTGAGCTGCTGGAGCAGCATGACCAGCAGTTCAGCCTGAGCCTTGCTGAGCGGGTCTGCACCACGGCCGGCCAGCTGCGGCGTGGTTTTCGGATTCCCTCGCGGCAGCTGGTTGTGCTCAGCGACAACGAGCTGTTTTCACGCACGCCGGCCCGCACGGGCACTCGTCGTCGTCGTGCCGACAGCCGGGCTATTGACAGCTTCCTCGACCTGAAGGAAGGCGACCTCGTCGTTCATATCTCGCACGGCATTGCCCGCTACCGCGGCATGAAAATGACGCAGCTGCAGGATGTGCAGGAAGAGCAGCTGATTCTGGAATTCCGCGACGGTGTCACCGTCTTTGTTCCCTCGTCCCTGATCCACCTTGTTCAGAAATACATCGGTCCCGCCAAAACCACTCCGGAACTCAGTCGTTACGGCGGTACATCGTGGCTGCGGAAGAAGGAGCAGGTTGCGGAAGCCGTGTCGGATATGGCCACCGACATGCTGCGACTGCAGGCGGATCGGAATTCGAAGCCCGGGTTGTCGTGCCGGGCCGATTCGCATCTGCAGCAGGAGTTTGAAAAGGCGTTTCCGTTTACAGAAACCGCTGATCAGCTGTCGGCCATCAGCGACCTGAAAGGTGACATGGAGAACCTGCGTCCGATGGATCGCCTGATCTGCGGTGACGTCGGTTTCGGCAAGACGGAAGTGGCACTGCGAGCTGTCTTCAAGGCGGTGGACAATGGACGTCAGGTGGCAGTGCTTGTGCCCACCACAGTTTTGGCAGAACAGCATTACCGGACGTTCAGTCAGCGAATGGCCGAGTTTCCGGTGACTGTTGAAATGCTGTCCCGCTTTCGGTCGGACGCAGAGCAGCGTGAGATTCTGCGCAAGCTGAAGGAGGGAAAGATTGATGTGCTGATCGGCACTCACCGGCTGGTCTCGAAGGATGTGCAGTTTCCCGCGCTGGGTCTGCTGGTGATCGATGAGGAGCAGAAGTTCGGTGTGAAGGTAAAGGAGCGATTAAAACAGCTGCGCGCGGAAGTGGACGTGCTGACGTTGACCGCCACCCCTATCCCCAGAACGCTGCACATGTCGCTGCTGGGCATTCGTGACATCAGCAGCCTGACCACTCCGCCACGCGACCGTGTGCCGATCGAAACCCGTGTGGGACGATTCGATGAATCTCTGGTTCGCAGTGCAATCATTCGCGAACTGAACCGGGGTGGTCAGGTGTATTTCGTACACAATCGTGTGCACGACATTCACGAGGTGGAAGCCCGACTGAATCGAATCGTTCCGGAAGCGTCCATCGCCATCGCTCACGGGCAGATGCCGGAAGACGAGCTGGAACAGGCGATGGTGGCCTTTGTGAATGGCAAAGCCGACATTCTGCTGGCCACCACCATCATCGAAAGCGGTCTGGACATTCCCAACGCCAATACCATGTTCATTCATCAGGCGGACATCTACGGACTGGCGGATCTGCATCAGTTGCGGGGCCGCGTGGGGCGTGATCGGCACCGGGCATACTGTTATCTGCTGCTGGAAGACGGGCGCATGGTCACCACCAAAGCGACCAGACGACTGAAAGCGATTGAGGAATACAGTGAGCTGGGTGCGGGCTTCAAAATCGCGATGCGCGATCTGGAAATTCGCGGAGCCGGAAACATTCTGGGAACGGAACAGAGCGGGAATATTGCGGCGGTGGGGTATGAGCTGTACTGCCAGCTGCTGGAAAACGCGGTGCGTTCACTGAAGAAGGAGCCTCTGCGTTACCAGCGGCACTGTCGCATCGACCTGCCCATTTCATCCTTTCTGCCGGACAAATATGTGGATGATCAGAAGCAGAAGATCGAGATTTACCGCCGCATGTCGCAGGCCAACACACTGGACCAGCTGACCGAACTGGAAACCGAACTGCGGGACCGTTTCGGCCCGATCCCGACGCCGGCGCGGCGAATGCTGCAGCTGCGCGAGCTGAATCTGCGATCGCTGTCCTGGTTCGTCGAGAACGTGCACCTGCAAAATGGCTTTGCCGTGCTGCGTTACAAAAATGGCAAACTGATGCGAATGCTGTCGCTGCTGCACAGGGATCATCTGCGAATCGTGGATCACCATGAAGCCTGGTGGCCTTTGGAAGCCGACGAAACTGACGGACCGGCGGTACTGGACGAGCTGCTGCAGGTGTTTGGAGTGGCTGACCCGACTTCAGCGGGCAAAGTGTAGGCCTTTCCGTTACGCCAGGATGCCCTGAATCACTTCGCCGCGGCTGATGGGTATCGGCCTGCCAACAGTGTCCTGAATGACTGTGTGCGGATCCAGACCCAGACAGTGGAAAATCGTCGCCGTCAGATCCTGCGGGCTGGTTTTGTTTTCTTTGGCGAAACCGCCGATTTCATCGGAGGCCCCGTACACGGCGCCACCCTGAATTCCGCCGCCAGCCAGCGCGGCCGAAAACACATGTCCCCAGTGATCCCGACCTCCACCGCCATTCATCCGCGGTGTTCGACCGAATTCCGACATCACCACCACCAGCGTCTCATCCAGCAGGCCACGTTCACTGAGGTCTTCCAGCAGAGCGGCGAGGGCCAGATCGGCGGACGGGCAGAGAACATCCTTCAGTCGCTGGGTTTCGCGGGCGTGACTGTCCCAGCAGGGTGCATCACTGGGTTCATCGGCACCGCGGTACCAGTTTACCTGTACAAGTGAAACGCCGGCTTCCACCAGCCGCCGGCCCATCAGCACACTTTGTCCGAACTGACTGCGGCCGTAACGATCGCGAGTCTCTGCGGATTCGCGATCCAGCTCGAAGGCCTGCCGCGCCGGAGAAGATCCCAGCACATCGAAAGCCCGATCAGCCAGTTGATCCCAGCCGGAGTTTTCCATGACCAGCTGTCCGGGAATGTCCGGGGCGAGCTGTTTCAGCAGTTGCCGCCGATCTCTGAGACGACGATCGTCGACATCGTGGCTGAGCAGAAATTCGTCGATTTTTGCGGCGGCACTGGCCGGCTGGCAATTCAGCAGCCAGGGTTCCACTGCGCGGCCCAGATACCCGGCATCCTGGCCGGGCCACACACTGCCATCGGTGTTGAAAATCCGGTGCGGCAGGCGAACTGCCGCGGGCAGTTGTCCGCGGGACGTCAGCAGACTGCGGGCGATTGCCCCCATGTGCGGGGAATCGTTGGGGAATCCGGGGTTGGCATTTTCCGCATTCATCGGAGCATGCGGGACACCGGTCATCATGTAGTAGCCGCTGGATGAATGCGCGTTGTCGCCTGTGGACATTGCACGCAGCACCGCCAGTCGGTCAGCGACGAGGGCGGTACGAGGCCACAGTTCGCACAGCTGCAGACCCGGCACGGCTGTAGCGATGGGTCCGTAGGCGCCACGGATTTCCCGGGGTGCCTGCGGTTTCGGGTCAAAGGTGGAATGCTGTGGCGGACCACCCATCAGAAACAGAATGATGCAGGCTTTGGCCTTTGCCGACGGGCGGGACGGGGCAGGGCTGGCTGCCTGCGCCGAGGATAACCGCCAGAATTCCGGCAGGTGCAGTCCCAGCGACGACAGTCCGCCAATCTGCAGCAGCCGTCGACGAGCCAGGCCGTCACACAAACGCACGGGTGGCTGCAGCAGGCTGAGCATCTGCGGGGGGACTTTCGAAGCTGGCTGTCAGGAAGGAACGTGGCAGGAGTTTTGGCATGTGAATATGCCGTCGCGTGGATCTTCAGTCTATCGGGCCGATCAGCCTGTCGCAATCACTTTTCGGGGTGACGGCTCGTCAGTCGGCCGGCAGGGACGTGTTTTATGGATTTTTTGGGTGTCAGCAGGCCGTCGGCTGCTTGCCAGCCATGCCCTGGTGTCCAAGAATCCGTGCCGCTTCAGAAGGTACCCGTGCATGTCGTCCAGCAGTCAGCTCAAACCCGCCCATGTCCTGCCCTCCCGTCGCAGTCGCCGCGTCGCCTGGCTGCTCGGCATGCTGCTGGTGGTCGTTCTGCTGGCACCCCGCCTGATGACTCACACACCGCTGCGAACCGTATTCCTGTCCGCGCTGGTCGGTAAACGGGATCTGCTGGTGCGGGCTGACGGAGCATCCGGGGGCTGGCTGGAACCACTCTCCTTCACACGCGTGTCGCTGCACCATCGCCGGGGCTCGCTGGACTGCACCATTGGCCGGCTGCAGACAAACCTGAGTCTCCTGCAGTACCTGTTCAGTCCGCCCAGTTCAGCCGCCATTGCCTGCGACGATGTCAGTCTCACGGTCCACATTGACGAGCAGGGACGCTGGCCCACACTGGATTCCGAAGGCACCTCCGTTGAGCGGGCTCGCTGGGCGGTCAGCCGCGGAACTCTGGTGCTGACTGTCCCGTGGCGACCGCAGCCGCTGATCCGTCTGCAGGATCTGAACGTCAGCGGGCGCATTGAACCGGATCAGCATGGCCATCGCTGTCTGGAAATCGACGCCTGCCGACTGCTTGACCAAACGCCGCTGGATGACAGTCATGCTGTGCAGAATCTGGCGCTGGTGGCACCGGTGCTGTCGCAGACCACCGACATCCGCGGCTCAGCTTCACTGACCCTGGAAGCGCTGCGGATACCGCTGGACGGAGTGGAGGAATTCTCGCCGTTTCCGCTGCGAGGCACTGTGGTCATGCACGAACTTACAGCACGACTGACACCACAGATACTGCAGCAGGTCACCGCGGCTGTCGGCCGCCTGCCACTGACACTGCCTGAGCGAATCACGGCCCCGCGCAACTCCCGAGTCGCGTTTGAAGTCACTGAGGCCGGAATTCAGCACACGGATATGGCCTTCGGCTTTCGCGGATTCAGTCCCGTTCTGCAGATTGTCACCAGTGGCGTACTGCGGCTGGATGAAACCATCCGGCTGCAGCTGCAACTGCGAGCGGGCTGGCTGCGACTGCTGAAATCACCGTGGGACCTGCCGGTCCGCTGGGTTTTGCAGAGATTTACGCTGCAGGCGGTTGGCACCGTCAACTCGCCCAAACTGCAGCCGGGCAGGGCTGTTCCGACAGACAGGCCTGAAACAGACAGGCCTGAACACGACAATTAATTGCCGGTCACCTGCAGCTCGCGGTCACCGGAATCGTGGCTGAGCTGACGCTGTGACAGGATGCGGGCCAGCCTGCGAGCTCTGCGGGCATTGCGTTCGTACTGACCGCACTGCGGACAGAGCCGCAGCACACCGCCGTTCTGCACACTTTGTTTCCAGCCTGTTGGCAGACTGCTGATCCGCTGGTGCCCTCGCACCACGATCAGAGGCTGCACCTGAGTGCCTGTGGATGAGTGCAGCCATTCCAAAAATTCGCCCGAAGGCCGATAAAAATCGTCGGCCAGACCCAGACCGCTGCAGAACAGAGACTCGTTGGGCACCAGCAGCTTCAGTGACCGCTGACCGGCATGACTGAGCGCCATCTGCAGCCCCATCCGGATCGATTGTTCCGCATGCTTGCGAATATGCAGAGCCTGACTGCCCGGCAGCATAATCAGGGAGCGTGCTGACAGTTCGATAGCCTGATCAACGGCTCTTGCGGCATCGTCCACCGCGTCTTCGAATGACAGCCGCAGACTGCCGGTAAAACCACCGGCATAGCCCAGACTGCTGACGCGAATGCCGGCATCGTTGAGGACTGCCAGCAGCCTTTGTGAACCCAGCAGGCGAACCTGCTGCCGTCTTACGCTGACATAGCGCACGGAACGGCTCTGCAGATGCCGGACTTCCGCCGCCAGTGCATTCATCGACCTGGATTTCAATGGACTGGCTGTTGCCACGCGCATCCCACTCCGACCAGCGGACTGTTCAGCACAAGATTCCAGAAAGACATCCATAGGGAATGCAGCAGAAACAGAAAGGAAGACAGGAAATGCTCGTCACAGCCGTACTCTGCAGAATTCCTCTGCTCCTGTAAACGCGGTTCGGCCTGGTTTCCCGACTTCATCGCCGTGTTTTTTTCGGCAACATTTTCTTCCCGTTTCCGGCTTGACATTTTTCGCACACCCTGCGGATTGGCACAGGTGCCTGTTGCTGTTGACCGGCCCACTGTGCGATGATGATGTCCTGCAGCGTTTCTGACTCGCTGCTGCCCGCATCATTCCCCGCCGGTCGGAAATCTGAACATGGTCTGTCAACGACTGCTGCTGGTACTGGCTTTGCCGCTTCTGCTCAGCTCTGACGCTGCACTGGCCGGTGACCAGTTCTTTGAACAGCAGGTTGCTCCGCTGCTGGAGCGACGCTGCTTGTCCTGCCACAACTCCGTCGACCGTCGCGGTGATTTCTCACTGCAGTCCGCTGAGACTCTGCTGCAGTCCGGTCATGTGGTACCCGGACAGCCTGAAGACAGCCAGCTCCTGACGGTTGTCACAGCACAGAACGGCAGGGCACCGGAAATGCCCGGCTCCGGTCCGCCGCTCACCGAAGCCGAAGTACAGCTGCTGCGACAGTGGATTCAGCAGGGGGCAGTCTGGCCGGCAGATCGACAGCTGCAGGAACCTGTCGTTTCAGACTTCAACTGGTGGTCATTTCAGCCACTGGCCAGACCGCATGTGCCGCAGTTTTCCGACGCTGCTGCAACGGCATGGATTCGCAATCCCGTGGATGCGTTTGTGCTGCACAGGCTCCGACAGGCCGGACTGGAACCTGCACCCCCCGCCAGTCGCAGAACTCTGATTCGTCGCCTGTCGTTCGACCTGCTGGGACTGCCGCCACATCCGGCCGAGGTCGAGGCTTTCGTCAGTGATCCCGACCCTCTGGCCTGGGAAAAGCTGGTCGATCGATATCTGGCTGCTCCGCAGTACGGAGAGCACTGGGCGCGACACTGGCTGGATGTCGTGCGATATGCCGACACCTGCGGCTATGACAAGGACAAACTGCGACCGAATGCGTGGCCCTATCGCGACTATGTCATCAGCTCCCTGAATGCCGACAAGCCGTGGGATCGTTTTGTGCAGGAACAAATCGCGGGTGATGTGCTGTTCCCCGGTACTCCGGATGGCATTCTGGGTCTCGGTTTCATCGCCGCCGGACCATGGGACTTCATCGGTCACGTGGAAGTGCCGGAATCGAAGATCGACGGCAAAGTCGCTCGCAATATCGATCGCGACGACATGGTTGTGGGGACCATGAATGCCTTCTGCAGTCTGACTGTGCAGTGTGCGCGCTGCCACAATCACAAATTTGATCCGTTCACACAGCAGCATTATTACGGTTTGCAGGCCGTGTTTGCCGCAGTGGATCGGGCCGAACGCCCGTGGGACACTGACCCGCAGGTGGAACAGCAGCGGACACAACTGCAGATGGCTCGCACCAAAGCTCAGCAGGACCGTGATCAGCTGCAGACAGAAATTCGCTCGGCCGGCGGATCACGACTGGTCGAACTGGAACAGCGGGTGGCTGAACTGAAGCCCAAAGCCATGGTGGCTCCGAAGAAACCCGAATTCGGCTACCACAGTGCCGTTGAAGCCACCGAAAACGCCGCCAAATGGGTCCAGGTTGATCTGGGCAGCCCACGTCCCGTACAGCAGATTGTTCTGCATCCCTGCCATGATGAATTTGTCGGGATCGGGTCTGGTTTTGGATTTCCTGTCCGGTTCCGCGTCGAAGTGGCGCAGTCGTCCCCGCCGAACACCGCTGTGAACTGGAATACTGTACTCGATCAGACCCGGACCGATTTTCCAAATCCCGGTCTGCTGCCGGTAAGCGTTGCCGTGAATCAGCCCGTGCAGCTGATTCGCGTGACTGCCACTCGACTGGTGAAACGCTCGTCCGATTACATTTTCGCACTGGCGGAACTGGAAGCTCTGCTGGCAGATGGCAGCAATGCTGCCGGCGGGGCTGCTGTTGCGGCCCTGGATTCCATCGAAGCGCCCGTCCGCTGGGGCCAGGCCAACCTCGTTGACGGTCACTGGCCGACTGCTGCTGATCCGGCCGCTGAACAGCAGCTGGCCGCCGCTTCCCAGGAACTCACACAACTGATGTCCTCGGTAATGACCACTGAACGGCAGCAGAAACTGGACGAACTGACCGCCGCAATCACCAGTGCAGACAGTCAGCTGGCCGCGCTGCCGGCCGGCCGCATGGTGTATGCCGCTGCCACCCACTTCAGCACTCAGGGAAACTTCATTGCGACTCAGGGAAAACCCCGGGAAATTCGAGTGCTTCATCGCGGCAACGAAACTCAGCCACGGGAACCTGCGGAACCGGGTACCATACCATTGTCCGCCGGTGACGAATTTCGCTTTCAACTGCCGCCGAATCACACTGAAGGTGAGCGGCGAGCTGCTTTGGCACGGTGGATTGTGCGTGCAGAAAATCCGCTGACCTGGCGATCTCTGGTCAATCGTGTCTGGCAGTATCACTTCGGCAGAGGCCTGGTGGATTCACCCAATGACTTCGGTCGCATGGGACAGACGCCCACTCATCCCGAACTGCTGGACTGGCTGGCCGGTCACTTTCTGCAGGACGGTCAGTCACTCAAATCGATGCACCGCCTGCTGCTGCTCAGCAGTACCTGGCAGCAGTCCGCTGAACAGCGCGAAGATGCTCTGACCGTGGACGCAGAGAATCATCTGCTGTGGCGAATGAACCGTCGTCGCCTGACTGCTGAAGAATTACGCGACGCCGTGCTGATGGTCAGCGGAGCCCTGGATATGAAGATGGGCGGGCCGGGATTCTACCTGTTTGCTCTGGAAAAAACCGACCATTCTCCGCACTACGAATACCACAAATTTGACCCCGCGGATCCGCAGTCACATCGCCGCAGCGTGTATCGCTTCATCGTGCGATCACAACCCGATCCGTTCATGACCACACTGGACTGCGCGGATTCTTCGCAAAGCACACCCCGACGCCATGAAACACTGACTCCGCTGCAGGCTCTGTCGCTGCTGAACAACAAATTCAATCTGGTGATGTCGCAGCGATTTGCAGAACGCATCCTGCGGGAATTCGCTGCAGATCAGCAGCGAATAGAGCTGGCTTTTCAGCTTGTCACCGGGCGGGATCCGGAACCTGAAGAAGCCGCTGATATGCTGCAGTATGCCGCTGCACACGGCTGGCCGGCACTGTGCCGACTGCTGCTGAATCTGAATGAATTCGTGTTTGTGGAATGACGTTTTTACTCCCGGGAGCTGAACTGGTGAAACGCGTTTGTCTGCTGCTGTTCCTGCTGTGTCCCCTCTATGGCTGCACTGGAAATGCCGTTCCGGAAATTCCCAGGGCCACTCCTGAGGAAACAGCCGCCATCAAATCACTGACTGATGCTGGATCCGTGATCGTATCGGACGCAGGAGGCCGGGCTGCCAGCGTCGATCTGCGCAAAGCACAGTTCAGTGCCGACTCGCTGACAAAGCTGGCAGCCTGCAAAACACTGCAGTCCGTCAACCTCGCTGATACCGCGCTGGATGACGCCATGCTGGCAGAACTGATCAAGGCCGCACCGCAGATCACCAGTCTCGATCTCCGCGGCTGTGCCCTGTCCGATGCGTCCATGAACGAGGTGGGACGACTGACTGGTCTTAAGGTACTGCGACTTTCAGGCAAAAACGGCAAAACCACGGTTGCCGATGACGGCATGAAACCGCTGACGGCTCTGAAATCCCTGAAAGTGCTCGCTGTGGATAACCTGTGGATTGGCAAACCGGGCATTGAACAGCTCACCGGACTGGCCGGGCTGGAAGAGCTGTACCTTGCTGAAACCCTTGTTGATGACGACACAGTGGCCCTGATCGCGAAATTTCCCCAGCTCAAAAAACTGCGACTGTCCCGCACGTCCGTCGGTGATGCCGCACTGGCGGCCCTGAAAGACTGTCGCACTCTGGAAGAACTGGATCTCAGCGAAAACTCAGTCATCACCGATACCGGCATGGAATCACTGGCGGCAATCACATCGCTGAAAAAACTGAATCTGTGGCGTGTACAGATTTCCGACACCGGGGCCCTGGCACTGGCTCCGCTGACCGGTCTGCAGTGGCTGAATCTGGACAACACCAAACTGTCCGATGCCGGGCTGCCCACGCTGAAAGCCATGACTCAGCTGACTTTTCTGCACCTGGGATCCACTCAGATCACCGACGCCGGAGCCCCGGCGTTGTTTCACCTGAAGTCGCTGAAAGACCTGAAAATCACCAGAACAGCACTGGCTGCCTCTGAACCTGCCCTGGCAGAACTGAAGAAAAATCTGCCCACCACAGCGATTCAGACCGAGTACGAAGGGCAGTAGTGGGAAGTCATGGTGGAAAAGGTGTTGAGAACTTCCGGAGAATGTTCTGTGAACTTTTGTGGTTTGTCCACAGGACTGCCCTGAGGTCGCGACGGCGGTGCACAACCGGGCTGATTTGTCACCGCAGACAGCACCGGATTCACCACACTTCACAACGAGTTTTCAACACCAGTTCTGTTTCCACAAAGTGTTTGATTTCAATGACTTACCACTGTTTCGAGGGCAGTTATCAACAGTTTTGACCGGCCCATATTACTACAGACTGCTGCAAAACATTTGATTTTTAAATTTGAACAGCGAAGGCCGGAACAACAAAAAACCTCCAGCAACCAAATTCGGTCGCTGGAGGTTTTTGTTTCTGATCACAGAGGGTCGGTATGTCAATCAGACAACTTCCCAGCCTTTGCGATATTCCTTGTTGATCAGCCCGGCAGCTTCCGGAGCATTGGTAGCGGTCAGGTTGGCCGCATCCCAGTCCAGTGACTTACCAAGACGGTAGGCCACTGTTCCCAGCAGCACGGTTTCGGTCAGTGCGCCAGAGTAGTTGAAGTTGCAGGTTGTGGGTGAACCATCCTTGCAGGCCTTGATCCACTCGGCATGGTGTCCGATGGAGTTCGGGATGCTTTCAGCCGGTGGTTTGAAGCCGGCGAACTTGTCGGTCGGGAACAGTCGATAGCGACTGTAGTCGGCGAACATCATCCCGTCGGTACCTACGAACATGACGCCATTGGCCGGGACCGGCTGATCGGCGATCTTTTTGGGGATCATGTCGCCGTCGTACCAGGTCAGCTTCAGTGCCGGCATGGTGCCGCGAGCCGGGAAGTCGTAGCGGACGATCAGACCCAGCGGGCAGGTTTCCGGATGCACTTTTGGACCTTCTGCGGAGATCTTCGTGGGATGTCGCAGGTCCAGTGCCCAGAATGGCAGGTCCATGTAGTGGCAGGCCATGTCGGCAATTGTGCCACCGCCGAAGTCCCACCAGCGTCGCCAGTTGGCCGGATGGTAGGCTCCATTGGCGTAAGGACGTTCAGGAGCCGGTCCCAGCCACAGATCCCAGTTCAGGGTTGCGGGCACCGGGTCGCCCTTGGCAGGTCGTTCGCCGCCACCCCAGCCCTTGCCGACCCACACGTGCACTTCCGTCACATTGCCGATGGCTCCCGAGCGGATGACTTCGACGACGCGGCGGTAGTTGTTTTCCGCGTGGATCTGAGTTCCCAGCTGAGTTGCCACGCCTTTTTCGGCAGCGGCTTTCGCCAGCAGGCGGGATTCGAAGACGGTGTGAGTCAGCGGCTTTTCACAGTAGACGTGCTTGCCGGCCCGAATCGCCCGGATGGCGGCCGGGGCATGATGATGGTCGGCCGTGCCGATCACAACAGCGTCAATCCGGTCATTTTCCGCTGTCAGCATCTCGCGGTAGTCAGCATAGGTGCGAGGTGTCAGTTTTTTCTTTTCCGTCAGCATCGCCTTGCAGCGGTCGAGGTAGTTCGAGTCGATGTCGACAATCGCGACGATGTTCTCGCTCATCACTCCGCTGACGTCTTCGGCTGCTCGATTGGCCGTGCCGATGCAGGCTATGTTCAGGTTTTCCAGGGCACTGCGGGACGGGCGAGCAGGACTGGCTGATGCGTAAAGACCGGGAATCAGCAGAGCTGTGGAACCTGCAGTCTGCAGGAATGAACGGCGTGCGGTTGATTGACGCAACGTCATGGCGGGATCCTTTGGAGTGAAAAAGCAATCGAAGAAACTGACGCAGATTTCAGAGGATAAACGTTCCGGAAACTGAAGCAAATTGACAATATATGGAAAGTATCGGCAATTCAGGGGAAAACAGTAAATCATGCGAACGCTCATTGTGGGCCAGGGATTGGCCGGGTCCGCACTGGCATGGGCCTGTCACTGGCAGGGTGATCAGGTCTGCCTCATCGGTTCGCCAGGTCGCCCCGCAGCGTCTCAGGTCGCAGCCGGACTGGTCATGCCAGTCTCCGGACAAAAATTCACGACTCCTGACCGCTGGCAGGAACGACTGACACAGGCCCAGCGATTTTATGAGCGAGCTGCGCAGGAACTAAAAACTGATCGTTTGTTTAGTGAAATTAAAATTCTGCGACGTTTTCAGGGGGATGCGGAGCGGCGGTGGTTTTTGCATCAGCGATACGAATCGGTGCGGGATGCGGTGCAGCTGCAGTATGAACCGGATGGGCGGGAAACGGGTTTTGTGATGTCGGCCTGGAAACTGAATGTGGCCGCGTATCTGGAACAAACGCGTCAGTTTTTTCAAAATCGGGGCCAAGTTTTGGCTGCTGACCTGGAAATCGCTGCAGACGTTGTTCCCGGACCTGACGGCGTCAGCGTACCGCGTTTTGGGTTGTCGGGGGATCGCTTGTACTTGTGTCTGGGAGCCTCGGGTTGTGTGCAGGCCAATTCCTGGTATTCGGGCGTACCTGATCATCCGCTGCGTGGTGAGGTGCTGGAAGTGGTTGTGAATGATTTGCGGGATTCGAGTGCGTGTGTGTCGGGGTGGGCCGGTGTTGTGGATCAGCATTGGCTGGTCCCGCTGGAGGGGACGGGGGATCGTTTTCTGGTGGGTGCGACCTATGATCGGGAGCGGGTGAATTTGGGGTATGAAGGCTGGGACGGCACGACCGAGGCTGGCCTGCGGGAGCTGCGGGCGAGTGCGGAGCGGTTGCTGTTGATGGGGGGTTGGGCGGGTGGTGTGCAGGCGGTGGCGAGTCATCGAGCGGGCGTGCGTGCCGGGACTCGCCGTCGCCAGGTGCTTGCTGAACATCACAGAATCTACAAAAGAATTGGTATTTTGAATGGTTTGGGGTCGCATGGGACACTGGCGGCTCCGGCTGCAGCGGTGGATTTGTTGCAGCGGTTTGCTGCAGATCGGGTAACTGGCATGTCGACGGAACAGTCGGGGCGTCGCCGCAGTGATCTGACCGAGAAGGCTCAGACGATTGTGCGGCGTGCTGTCAAAGCGGGTGACTGGCTGCTGGATGCCACGGCGGGAAATGGTCAGGACACTCTGTTTTTGGCCAAAACCTTTGCGGCGGAGCGGGTTTTGGCGGTGGATGTTCAGCCGGCGGCCATTGAGAAGACGGCTGCTTTGCTGGCACAACACGGGATCACAGGTGTAGGATTGGTGTGTGCTGACCATGCCACTGAGCTGGAGCGACTGGCGCAGCCGGAAGGTTTGGGCCGGGCTGGTCAGTTTGGTGCGGTGATGTTTAATCTGGGGTATTTGCCGGGTGGAAACCATTCGCTGGTGACTCGGGCTGACACCACGGTGCGGGCAATTTCCGCTGCCAGGCTGTTGTTGCGTGAAGGCGGGGTCATGACGGTGTTGTGTTATCGGGGTCATGCCGGCGGCATGGAGGAGTATGCGGCAGTGCTGCTGGATTCGCAGCAGCAGCAGCAGTGTCAGGTGGATGTGATCGAAACGGGTACGGGCAATGCGACCGCACCGGTGTTGTTTGTTTATCGGAAGCGTTCGACAGTCGGAGGGTAGAATTCAGAAACCATGCGAGAACTGCATCAGTTGGAACAGCAGCACGACGCCGTACGACTGGCCGGCTGGCTTTCCCGAAACTCGATCCGCGTGCGTGTCGAGCAGGAGGATGGTCGCTGGGTGATCTGGCTGGTTGATGATGCGCAGAAGGAAACGGCGACTGGTCTGCTGCAGCAGTTTCTTAGTGATCCGCAGGCAGCTCAGATCACGGCAGCGGAGCTGGAGGGGCGGAAGCTTTTGAAGCAGCAGGATGCTCCTGAGGCACGTCTGAACACAGCAGCATCGCGGCGTCTGAAGCAGCGCTGGTCGGGTGTCTGGTATTACACTTTTCCGGCGACAGCAATACTCATTGGGCTTTCGATTCTGGTGGTGGCTGTGACGACGGACTGGCGATCCAGTTTTCAGGAGGGCGGACTGTTCATGCCCACCTGCAACGACCCGCAGTCCCGTCTGCTGTCGAAACTGTTCATTCAGACTCCGCCGGAAGAATACACAGCGATCGAGCTGCTGCTGGTGGATCCTTTTCGTCCTAACCCTTTGGGAGTCCTGCGGCGTGGCGAGATCTGGCGCTTTGTAACTCCGATTTTTCTGCACTTCGGCGTGCTGCACATTTTATTTAATATGCAGTGGATGTGGGGATTGGGTCGCTGGATTGAGTTTACTCGCGGTACTTCAAGATATGTTTTGCTGGTACTTATAACGGCAGTGATTTCCAATCTGGCTCAGCTGTACTGGTCCGGACCGGGTTTCGGTGGCATGTCGGGAGTAGTTTTCGGGCTGATCGGGTACGCGTGGATGAAGGGCAGGACAGCTCCGGAGGACGGCATCGGGCTGCCTCAGGATCAGGTCGTGTATTCCATTTTTTTTCTGCTGATCTGCATGTCGGGCGCACTGGGGCCGATAGCCAACGCGGCTCATCTGGGTGGTTTTCTGACCGGGATTGTTCTGGGACTTCGTAAAAAACTGTGGCGACAGGTGCGAGGCGGCTGATGGACCGGGCGACAAATCTGGCACTTTTGAATGAGTACGTGCAGAATCCGGCTTTGCAGCGGCACATGTTTGCCGTGGAGGCTGGTTTGCGGGCGTATGCGGTGCAGTACGGCGAGGATGCAGAGAAGTGGGCGACAGTGGGGCTGCTGCATGACTTTGATTATGAACGCTGGCCGAATCCGCCGGATCACCCCCTGCAGGGTTCTGTGATACTTAAGCAGCGTGGTTACAGCGACGAGATTATTTACGCCATTAAGTCGCATGCAGATTATCTGCCGGACTGTCCGCGGGTGTCTCGTCTGGACAAGGCGTTATATGCGTGTGACGAGCTGTGTGGATTTCTGGTGGCCTGTGCGCTGATGCGTCCTGCTCGTCTGGACGGCATGACGGCCAAATCCGTGCGGAAAAAGATGAAACAGGCGTCCTTTGCGGCAGCAGTCAGTCGGGATGATATTGTGCGTGGAGCGGCGGATCTGGGAGTGGATCTGGACGAGCACATTACGTTTTTGATTGGGGCACTGGCGGCAATTGCGCCTGAGCTGGATCTGGTGCCTGAAGCGGGTGCGTCAGGTGGTGAATAGGCGACTGAAGGTGATGCTGGCGGTGGGTGGGATGCACGGTGGCGGCACAGAGCGTCAGCTGGTGCAGATCCTGCGGCATCTGGATCGTGACCGCTTTCTGCCGCAGCTGTATCTGGTGTATCGGACGGGGCCTCTGCTGGCGGAGATTCCGGCGGATGTGCCGGTGCATGTGTGTGAGGAGCGGATGGGGCGTGTGCGGGGTTATTTTCCGGGGCGGCTGCATCGTCTGCGAGTCTCGGACTATGCGAACTGTCTGCGGGAAACGGGAACGGAGGTCAGTTATGACCGCACCTTTCTGATGACTCTGATCACCGCTGCGGGTGCTCAGCGAGTCGGGGTACCGAACGTGTCAACGATTGTGACCAATCCGGAAACCGGATTTGCTCCGGTGGCCGGGCGTTTTCAGTGGCTGAAGCGGCGGATGCTGCATCGGTTGTACAACCGATCGACTCAGGTGCTGGCGGTCTCGGAAGGCGCGCGGCAGTCGGCGATTCGATTTTACGGCATTGACCCCGCCCGCATCAGGACTCAGTACAACGGCATTGATGTGCAGGCTGTGCGGCAGGCGGGTGCCGGGGATCCGGGGAATGAGTGGTGGTCGCGCGGCAGTCGGATCCCGGGTGGCAGGGTGGTGCGACTGGTATCTGCTGGTCGGCTGAATCATGAAAAGGGCTTTCATCTGCTGATTGAAGCGGTGCGTCGTCTGGTTCAGGAGGGTGGCGGTGCGGAGTACCGCCTGGCGTTGCTGGGGGAGGGTGATCATCGGCAGCGTCTGCAGCGTCAGGTGCAGGAGGCGGGTCTGGAGGATCAGGTGCGGATGCCTGGTTTTCGGGTGGATGCGGCAGCGTGGTATCGGACGGCGGATGTCTTTGTGCTGCCGTCGCTGGTGGAGGGTATGCCGAACGTGCTGCTGGAGGCGATGGCCTGCGGAACCGCGGTGGTGTCGAGCGACTGTCCGGCGGGTCCGGCCGAGATTCTGGAGGGCGGGCGTTTGGGTGAATTGTGTGCGGCGGGTGATGCGAGTGCTTTGGCAGCGGCGCTGCGGCGGGTGCTGTCGGATCGGCCGGCGACAGCCCGGCGAACGGCTCTGGCGGAGCAGATTGTCGCAGAAAAATGGACGATTCAGGCTTCGGTGGGGCGACTGGAGCAGATTCTGACAGCTGCGGCAGCAGCCGGCGGCGGTCGGATTTCTGAAAAACACTCCCTTTGAACCGAGGCCTGAAGGGATTCCGGCGACTCTAACATGGTATCATTCGCGATCCGGGCTGCCGGGCTGGCAACTCCAACTTTTTCGGACGCAGCTGATGATCATCCAGAAAGAGTACAAGTTTTACGCGGCACACCGTAACGAGACCCTGAAGGACAAGTGCAGCAATCTGCACGGTCATCGGTACGGAGTGCGGTGTTTTTTTGAAGTGGAGCGGGACGGCGAAATCAGCACGCTGTTCGGTGAATTCGACAGTCGCATGGAACCGTGGATCAAGGAATATTACGACCACGGCATGCTGATTAACGTGAATGACCCGCTGTACGAATCCCTGCAGGAACACTGTCGGCGTACAGGTGAGCAGTTGAAAATGAAGCTGTTCAACGGACCGACCAGTGTGGAAAACCTGGCGTGGATGCTGTTCACGGAGGTCACGGACATGGGTTTTCGGCTGGCTCAGCTGGAGATTCGCGAAACCGACACTTCGGTCATTTCGTATACTCGTGAAGACTGGATCCGGGATAATCGTCTGTTTGCAGCATCGCGCAGCCCGGGTGCAGCAACACCGTAAAGTTCAGAGTTCTGCAGAATTTGTTGAAGGTTCGCTATGAGTCAGCAGCAGTGTCGCTGGGGAATTCTCAGCACGGCCGGTATCGCGAAGAAAAACTGGCATTCGATTCTGAATTCGGGGAACGGCGTGATCCGGGCTGTCGCCAGCCGCTCCACAGCAAAGGCTCAGCAGTTCATCGACGAGTGTTCCGCCTCCGTACCGGCTCCTTACCCGGTCGAGGCGCTCAGCAGCTATGAAGAGCTGCTGTCTCGTACGGATGTGGATGCCGTCTACATCCCGCTGCCGACGGGCATTCGCACGGAGTGGGTCATCAGAGCTGCTCAGGCTGGCAAGCACGTGATGGTGGAAAAACCGTGCGGTGTGACCAGCGCGGATGTGCAGCGAATGCTGGCCGCCTGCGACGCTGCGGGTGTGCAGTTTATGGACGGTGTGATGTTCATGCACAATGCGCGACTGGACGCCATGCGGAAGGTGCTTGACGACGGTATCAGTGTCGGCACAATTCGGCGGATCGCCAGTCAGTTCAGCTTCTGTGCTGACGAGTCGTGGGTGCAAAGCAACATCCGCGCAAGTGCTCAGCTGGAACCCGCCGGGTGCCTTGGTGATCTCGGCTGGTACACCATCCGCATCATCCTGTGGGCCATGCGCTACGAGATGCCGGTTGAGGTGCGTGGCAGAATTTTGCATGGTGTGCAGCGTCCGGACAGCAGTGATGTTGTGCCGATGGAATTTCAGGGTGAGCTGCATTTCGCCAGCGGAGTGTCGGCCACGTTTTTCAATTCCTTCCGAGCCAATCATCAGCAGTGGGCACACATCAGCGGCACGAAGGGCTATCTGGCGGTGAACGATTTTGTACTGCCATATTTCGGGAACGAAGCGTCATTTGACGTGGGAAATCACAACTTTGCGGCGGACGGATGCTATTTCAACATGGAGAAGCATCTGGGTGTCCGTTCCGTGTCCGAGTACAGCAACAACCACAAAAATGCTCAGGAAACAGCACTTTTCCGTAACTTCTCTGAACTTGTGAACAGCGGTCGTCGGGATCCGTTCTGGGGTCAGGCAGCATTGCAGACTCAGCAGGTGCTGGATGCGGCACTGCGTTCGGCGAACAGTGGTTGTGGTCCGGTAAATCCGCTGGGTTGAGGTATCGGTCGACGTCTGTCAGCTTCTGCGAATTCGCCTGCTGTCCGACAGTCTCAGTAGATCCTGCGGGGGCAGCCGGGGTAAGATGGCTGCCCCGGCGATCCGTCGGAATCCCGTTTTTTTCATCTCAGTCCTGTTAGCTGCTGGTGTCATCATGGAAGCCTTGTTCAACCTTTTCACCAGTCTGGTGGATGTCTTTCAGGCGCTGCTGAATCTGGTGGTCAGCGTGGTTCTGGTCCTGATACCATGGCTGCCGCTGCTGGCGTGGCTGGCGTTTTTCAGCCTCGCAGTGAACTGGGCGAAGGCTTATCCGATTTTGCGTCGGGGCGGCATTCTGGGAGTGTTGTTGCTGATGGTGGTGGCGGTGCTGGTCTGGGGCAGTGTGGCTCCGCCGGAAGGTGGCAAGCACTATCTGCTGGGGATGGCGGTCAGCAATTTCACGGGTAAGTTCATCTACGTGACCATGCTGACCTGTATGGCTCTGATGTGCGGGTCTGCTCAGTTGTCCGGTGCCTTTGGTTCTTTGGCGGTCTTCCCGGAAGCACCTGCGGAAGACGACCATCACGGCCATGACGGTCACGGTCATGACGGTCACGGTCATGACAGCCACGGTCATGACAGCCACGGCCATGGTCACGACAGCCACGGTCACGCGGATCACGGCCATGCGTCGCACGGCCACGGCGACCACGGCCATGCTGTTCATGCTCACTGATTGACAGCAGCTGCCAGCCATTCCGTCAGTCTCAGCCGCCTGCGTTATGGATTCATGTCATGCGAATGTCATCCGTTGTCTCTGCTGTGCTGTTCAGTTTTGGGTTGTCAGCATGTGATGCTGTGACTGCGGGGGACTGGCCGTCGTGGCGTGGTCCCGGTGGCAGTGGTCAGGCTGAGGGCTCGGGTTATCTGCAGCAGTGGTCGGCAGACAGCGGAGTGCTTTGGAAGACGCCGCTCACGATCCGCGGCGCGTCGACTCCGGCCGTCATCGACGACCGCATCTTCCTCACGGGGACTCGCGACAGTTCCAACGTGGTGCAGTGTTTCAGCCGCGCTGGCAGTCTGCGGTGGGAGCGTGTGCTGGGGACATCCGTGGAGGGCAAACCTGGCAAGGACGGCACGGGAGCCAATCCGTCGCCGACTACGGATGGTCGGTATGTGTTTGTGTATTTCAAAAGCGGTGATCTGGCCTGTTTCACTGTCGAAGGTCAGCTGCAGTGGCAGCACAATCTGCAGAAGATGTACGGGCAGGACACGTTGTGGTGGGATCTGGGGACATCCCCGGTGCTGACGGACAATGCGGTGGTGGTGGCCTGCATGCATTCCGGTCCGTCGTATCTGGCGGCATTTGAAAAAGGTTCGGGCAAGCTGCTGTGGAAGCAGGATCGCGAACTGGGTGCTCCTGAAGAAGCAGCCCAAAGCTACGCAACACCGGTGGTTGTGGGTGAGGGTGATCAGCAGCAGATCGTGGTGCTGGGGGCCGACCATGTGACGGCTCATGCGGCTGCCGACGGTGCCGAGCAGTGGCGTCTGGGTGGTTTGAATCCCACGGGTCACAAGTATTTCCGTTCGATTGCATCGGCGGCAGTTGCGGAGGGCATTGTGGTGGCCCCCTATGCTCGCGGTGATTCCCTGACGGCGGTGCGCATGGGTGGCAGCGGTGATGTGACGAAAACGCATCAGCTGTGGGCGAACACAGGCACAGCGGCCGACGTACCGACTCCGGCGATCGCCGCCGGTCGCGTTTACATCTGCCGTGACAACGGTGATGCCCGGGGTGTGGTGGATTGTCTGGATCTGCAGACAGGTCGAACGATCTGGTCGGGTCAGCTGCCGAAGAATCGGCATACGTTCCGTGCATCGCCGGTGGTGGCTGATGGCCGCGTCTATCTGACTCGCCAGGACGGCACAGTCTTTGTGGTGAATGCAGGTGGCGACAAATTTCAGCTGCTGTCCGAGAACAGTCTTGCGGACGAGCACACCACAGCGACTCCGGTGTTTATCGATGGCAGGATTCTGCTGCGGACGGAATCGCACCTGTATCTGATAGGCGATGCGCAGCAGTCGGCGGGGGGTTGATCCCGGGAAACAGTCGGCAGATTTTTCAAAGGATGACCGTGATGTTTTCGTCCGCTGTCGTCTTGCAGTTGCTGGCGGTCTGCTGCAGTGTGCTGTTGTTTCATCCGCTGTCTGAAGCGGACGAGTCGGAGCAGTTTTTTGAGCGTGAGATACGTCCGCTGCTGGCCGAGAAGTGTGTGGGGTGTCATGGGGCGAAGAAGCAGTCGGGTGGATTGCGGCTGGATTCGCGGGAAGCGATTTTGCGGGGTGGTGATTCAGGTCCGGCTGCCGTGTCGGGTGATGCAGCCGGCAGTCTGCTGGTGCAGGCAGTGAGTTATGCTGGTGACCTGCAGATGCCTCCTGAGCAGCCTCTTGGTGTGCCACAGCGTGAGGCTCTGACACAGTGGGTCCGGCTGGGTTTGCCGTGGCCGGCGCGGACCGGGATGCTGCAGTCGGTGGGGCCGGATGCCGCAGCGGCTCACTGGGCCTTTCAGCCGGTGGCGGATCCTCCGGTTCCTCAGACGGATACCACCCTCGTACGGACTCCTGTGGACGCATTTATTCTGCAGGGCCTGCAGCGTCAGGGGCTGCAGATGTCGCCGGAGGCTGATCGTCGTACGCTGATTCGTCGCGCATATTTCACGATGACCGGACTGCCGCCTGCGGCCGCCGAGGTGGAAGCCTTTGTTGCTGATCCGCATCCGCAGGCGTATGAGCAGCTGGTGGAACGACTGCTGCACTCGCCGGAATACGGCCAGCACTGGGCTCGTCACTGGCTGGATATCGCTCGTTATTCCGACACCAAGGGGTATGTGTATGGTCGGGAGGAGCGATTTTGGGTGCATGCCTGGAATTACCGTGACTGGGTGGTTTCTGCACTGAACGCAGACATGCCTTACGACCGGTTTCTGCTGCTGCAGATTGCTGCCGATCAGGTGCCTGATCGAACGGACGAAGATTTGGCGGCCATGGGCTTCCTGACGCTGGGGCGAAGGTTTCTGGGTGTGCGGCGGGACATTATTGACGACCAGATTGACGTGGTGTGTCGGGGTACGATGGCGCTGACGGTGGGGTGTGCTCGTTGCCACGATCACAAGTATGATCCGATTCCGACAGCCGATTATTATTCGCTGTACGGAGTATTTGACAGTTCGCGTGAGTTTCTGGCGGAGCTGCCGACGGACGGTGCGTCTGCTGACGGTGCGGGGGCCGAGTTTCAGCGAGCGTATCAGGAACGAGCGGCGGCGGGTGAAAAGCTGCGGCAGGAGCGGCGGGCCACCACTGCAGCTCGAGTGCGTGACCGTGTGGAGGACTACCTGCGGGCTCAGCTGGATCCGGGTCGTTATCCGGAAGCCGGATTTGATCAGATTATTGCAGCGACGGATCTGCTGCCGTCGTTTGTGCATCGCTGGCGGGATTATTTGCGACTGGCGGAGCAGCGGGGTGACGCGCTGTTTGTGGTCTGGCATGCGTATCGGAATCTGCCGCCGCAGCAGTATGCCGAGCGATCGGCGGCCGTGTTGCGTGAGCTGCGGGATGGTGGTCGTCTGACGAATGCGCGGCTGGCAGCAGCATTCACGGAGCCACCGGCGAATTTTGACGACGTGATCACCGGCTATGCTCGGCTGTTTCGGGCGGTGGATACCGAGTGGCAGTCGGTGCTGCAGCGGGCAGCGCAGGCCGGCACGGCAGCTCCGCAGGGACTGCCCGACGCGGATGCTGAGGCTCTGCGGCTGGTGCTGTACGGACCCGGTCAGCCGTGTTTTGTGCCGGACGAACCGATAAGCAGCACCGAGTATGATTTTGATTCGGGTGTGTGCAATGAACTGTGGAAGGCGCAGGTTGAACTGGACCGTTTGATTCTGAATGCGCCATCGCAGCCGCGGTTTGCTGTGGTGCTGCGGGATCGGGCGCAGCCGGTGGAACCGCGAATTTTTGTGCGTGGCAATCCGGCTCAGCAGGGAGCGGATGTACCGAGGCAGTTCCCCGGCCTGCTGAGTGGTGCTGAACGTCGTCCGTTTACCAAAGGCAGTGGTCGGCTGGAACTGGCGGAGCGAATTATTGATCGTACGAATCCGCTGACAGCTCGAGTGATGGTGAATCGAGTCTGGGCGTGGCACTTTGGTCGCGGGCTGGCGTCGTCGGTAGGTGATTTTGGTCTGCGGGCTGAGCGTCCTTCGCATCCGGAGCTGCTGGACTGGCTGACCACTCGGTTTATTGAGAGTGGCTGGAGTCTGCGCAGTCTGCATCGAATGATTTTGCTGTCGGCGACATTTCGTCAGAGTTCGGCCGAGCTGTCAGCTGAGCAGCAGCAGCGAGCGATGGCGGTGGATCCGGGGAACGTGCTGTTGTGGCGGATGAACCTGCATCGGCTGTCGTTTGAAGAGTTGCGGGATTCGCTGCTGTCGGTGTCCGGCGGTCTGGAGCGTGCTGTTGGCGGTCGTCCGCAGGATTTGTTTCAGCCGCCCTATCCGCGACGAAGAACGCTGTATGGGCTGGTGGACCGTCAGTTTCTTCCGGGCACTCTGCGGATGTTCGATTTTGCCAATCCCGACCTGCACATTCCGCAGCGCAGTGAGACCACGGTACCGCAGCAGGCTTTGTTTCTGATGAATCATCCGCTGGTACTTGAGCAGGTGCGGCTGCTGGCTCGCAGGGCAGGGGAGGCTGGTGAGCTGGAGCAGCAGGTCAGGCTGCTGTTTCGCGAGGTTTTGCAGCGTGAGCCGACGGCTGCGGAATTGTCGGAGGCGGTCGGGCTGCTGGGTGCGGAAGTGCCGGAGCAGCCGGAACAGCGACCGACGGCTGGCGACTGGAGTTATGGTTATGGGGCGGTGGATGAGTCGGCTGGTCGAGTGATGGGTTTTCAGCCGCTGCCGCATTTTACGGGGACGGCGTGGCAGGGTGGAGCAGTGCATCCGGACGGACAGCTGGGCTGGGTGCAGCTGACGGCTCAGGGCGGCCATCCGGGGAACGATCGGCAGCATGCGGCGGTGCGACGCTGGACGGCTCCGCGAAAACTGCGGCTGACATTGAAGCTGCAGCTGGTGCATGAGCCGGAGGTGGGCGACGGGATCAGGGCTTTTGTTGTCAGTTCGCGTCAGGGCCTGCTGCAGGCTCAGAAATTGCATCATCAGCGGGCCAGTGGTGAGTTGCAGGGAGTTGTCGTGGAGGCTGGTGAAACTCTGGACTTCGTCGTGGACATCGGCGAACGGCTGAACAGCGACCAGTATTTGTGGCGAGTGGAATTGCTGGAGGAGGGTGCTGGTGAGTCGGCGACGGCGTGGCATTCGGAACTTGATTTTCCGATTCCGCCGAACCCCGCTTTGACTCCGCTTGAGCAGTTGGCGCAGGTGCTGGTGTGTTCGAACGAGTTCCTGTTTGTGGACTGACGCGGATGAGCATGAATCGTCGGAATTTTCTGCAGATGTCGGCAGCGACGGCGGCAGCAGCAGCAGTGCAGACTGAGCTGCAGGCTGGTGTTTCGGCGGCATTTCCGGTGATTGATTGTCACACGCATTTTTATGATCCGAGTCGTCCGCAGGGTGTGCCGTGGCCGGGCCGTGATTCCAGTCTGTATCGCACGGTGTTGCCGGCGGATCTGCGCAGGCTGCCTCAGCATTTGCCGGTGACCGGCACGATTGTGGTGGAGGCCAGTTCGTGGCTGGAAGACAACGACTGGCTGCTGGAACTGGCGCAGCGTGATCCGTTCATTGTGGGTGTGGTGGGCAATCTGAACCCTGAGTCGACGGATTTTGGCCTGCAGGTGCGGCGGCTGTCAGCGAACCCGTTGTTTCGGGGCATTCGGATTTCGGCACAGTCAGTGGGTGTGTTGCTGGAGCAGGGGCGGAGTGGTGTGCTGGGAGTGTTGTCGGACCATGATCTGGCACTGGATGTGAATGGTGGCCCGGAGACTCCGGAGCTGTTGTCACGGCTGGCGAAATTGCAGCCGCAGCTGCGGGTGGTACTGAACCATCTGGGCAATCCCGCGATTACTCGCGATCCGCCACCTGCCGCGTGGGCCAGTGGCATCCGAGCGGCAGCTGCGTGTGGTAATGTGTTCTGTAAGGTGTCCGCGCTGGTTGAGGGTGCGGCGCGGGATGGTGGCAGGGCCCCGGAGCAGCTGGATTTTTACCGGCCGTATCTGGACGTGGTGTGGGATGCCTTTAGTGATCGGCGAGTGATCTACGGCAGCAACTGGCCGGTTTGTGAGCGCGCAGCAGACTATCGGGTGCTGCAGAAGCTGGTGGCGGACTATGCGACTGAGCGTGGCCCGGACGTGCAGCAGCAGTTCTTTGCGGGCAATTCCAAAGCGGTTTGGAAATGGGCCGACCGGAAGCCCGCAGCGAGCGACAAATTGTAGCTGGGCCTTCAGCCCGAG
>VFQT010000270.1_pt1 | contig 82030 bp, 102 predicted proteins | sample 3512381 | NCBI WGS metagenome assembly VFQT01 (sample SAMN10412376, study PRJNA504923) | tailings metagenome | isolation source: Relicate 2 Philex TSF3 active mining site | place: Philippines: Tuba, Benguet | collected 2017-08-29
ACATCAACTGTCAAGATGGAACACCAAATTGTTACTTCACAGTCTTCGCAGAACGTAAGGATGTTCCAAAGGTTCTATTGGAATACAAACCGATAAAGGAATAAAGATTATAAAAAAAAAGGGGGTTAAAAAACCCCCTTTTTTTATTTAACGATTGTCAATGTGAATTATTATTTGTCGATAGTGTTCTAAGAAATGTTCATTCCACAAATCCCATTTTATATCTATATTATCTACTGAAAATACTTGGAAGTTCTTAAAGTGCGTTAAATAGGTGTCTCTAAAATGTCTGAATTTTTCAACATAATTGTGACCTTGTAATTGAAGATGCCATTCACCAACAATCTTTTTAACATTGGATTTAATCCACTCAAAATTCTCGTCATTAAATATTTCAAATTCACCTCCCTCACAGTCAGTTTTAATGAAATCAATTTTATCAATTCCATATAGTTCAATAAACCGTTTAAATGTGATTGATTCCATTTGGTCTTCACCACCAAATAAATGGTCATTAGTGACAACTGAATTAACATTTGAAATTCCTTTATGTATGTGTGTCACAGGATGACCAATTGTGTTTTTCACTAAAGTTTTAAATTCTCTATCACTTGGTTCAAAACAAAAAACATGTTTTGGGGTTTTATTTAGAATTGAATATGTGAACGGACCAACGCTTGCACCAATATCTAAAACAATATCGTTTGGTTCTACCTCAAAAAATTTTTCATAACATTTGTCTATAAAAATTTCTTGAATTATTGAGTCTTTATGGTATTCTCCCATCCATTTACGGGAACCATCGGGCATTACGTGGTAAACATTTGTTGGTTCATCCATCCAACCCCAGTCAAAGTTTGTTAAATTTATCATTTTGGTAGTGAATTAAATACGGTTAATGGTGATATTGATTTTGCACAAATGTGTTGTTTGTCAGTACCTTTCCAAATCGGACACCAATCCCAATCACCTGAATCAAAAATAAAGTTTATATTTGCCCAACATGAATTACAAGCATGTTCATTTTGAATTCTTGTTATGTTTGTTTGGAACTCATGGTCTTTAGCGGTGAATCCACTAATCATTACGGTGTGTTTCCCTAATGACCAGTTAATCCATGCCAAACCTGAACTTAAACCAATCATGTACTCTGCATGGTATAATATATTAAATGAATCCTCTAAAGATTTACCGTGAACACATTTCACACCTTTTAAATGGTATGGTTTATGTGTTAAACAAATAACCTCATAACCTTCTTCAATTAACATATTACTTAAAATTTGCCAACCATCATATGTCCATTCTTTACAACCTGCAGTTGATTCAGGTGCAATCACAATATATTTGTTTTGATATGGTCTATTCTTTGGTTTGAATTTAATACCGTAATTTCTCTCCACAAAATCTAAACCTAAAATATCACTTGCGGTTTTTTGTAGGGGTTGTGAATTTAAAGGGTAGGGATATGAATCAAATTTATCCCATCTGTTTTTATCTGAACGGAACCAACCAATTCTGTATATTGTATCACAACGAGTTGATTGACCTGGTTTAATAAATTCAATGTCAGAATATGTATCCACACCCTCAAACCAATTATTATGGAATGTAGATAAGATAACTTTACATTTATTCTTTTTTGCGAAATCGACAACATATGGTGCCCAAGCAAGTGTATCACCAATTGATTTTGATTCAAATGAAATCAACACCCGTTTGTTTTCAAGAGTGAATGTGTCAACAACTTTTCCGTTAACTTTAATCACCCAATCGGTGTAGTATTTTCTTGCAGGACCACACCACATATTATTGGTTATTTTTTGAGAATACACCAATTTATTTGTTTTTCCATCAATAAACTCAACTAAGTATGCCGCGTCAAAATCACCAAGGATTTCAACTTTTGGACCTTCAAAATAGGTTACGTTTATTGAGTTAGTATCTTTACCTTTATTATAATCCTCCGAATTTATTTTCACCATAAATTCATCAATCTTTTCTTTACCTATTTTGGCAATTCTTTCCCAAGAAAAGTTCTCTCTTAGTTCAACACTTTCAACTATTGAATTACCTCTATGCTCCTCATAGTTCTCATAAGCATCTCTCATGACTCTTGATAAATCTTCAAAGTCAGGTTCGTAATAATTTCCTGGTAAATCACTCATTGTGTATCTACCGTAGTTGTTTTCATTTGCGGCCTTTTCACCAATTACTTTAACAGGTAGTCCTTTACCTTTTGCAAATTCCATTTGAGCGGAACATTCAGAATAAATGGATGGGGTACCACATGCCATGGCTTCAATAAGCGGTAAGTTCCAACCTTCGGACCTTGCACAAGAAACAAATACGTGACCTGTTTTTAAATACTTGATATAATCTTCTCTTGATGGGAAATGAATTATTTTAATTCTTGGGTCGGTTAAACCATAATTAGCTAAACGTTCTTCGGTTGTTTTAAATCCATCCATTTGTTCTCCCCACATATTGTCTATTGATACAACCAAGTCAACTGGTTCATCAGGTGAGAATGTCTTAAGGAACGTTTCAATAATTTCTTTGGTGGATTTCCTATAATCCCATCGACCCATAAGAAGAAACTTAAACCTACCATCATTATATTCTTCAAGTTTATCAACAGTTTCAGGATAAAATGTGTGAACATCAACACCTTCAGGTACTACCTTCACTTTATTAGGGTCGGCACCTTGTTCGATGGTACATTGTCTTTGCCACTCACTTGGAACCCAAACTTCATCAAACTCCAATAACTTATTAAAAAATTCTTCAGGTTGTCTTGTTGACTCCCATACATTATAAGCGATTTTTGGACCGATGTATTTGTCGTAATACAAATAATGGTTTGTTTCATTTAATACAATATTGAAATCGTGGAAGAATTCTTTATCTTCTGATTTATAAATCTTAAAGTCTTCCATTTTTCCATCTGCGACCCACAACCTTTGTTGGTATAAAATTGATTTATCAACGTCGTTAATATAGGGTTCATTGTCGTGGGGAGTGTCACTCAACCCATCCCAAGAATCACCCACAGTGAAGTTTCTTACTTTTATCTGTGCGTACTTAGATAGTTCTCTAAAAAAATCACGTGTGTGATTGTTGTAACCCGTTGTTCCAATATAAGAACCATGAACATAAATTTTAACCATAATAATATTTCTTTTTGTTGAAATATAAGAAAAACCACCTATATTTCAATTACAAAAAAAAAGAATTAAATGGCTCAAGGTGTGCATAAAATAACGGAAGATTTTGAAAGGGCATTATGTGATTATACAGGCGCTCCTCACGCAATTGCATTGGATAATATGAGTAATGCGTTGTTCTTAGCATTGTACTATGAAAAGAACGTAAAAAAAAGTTTAAATACAAATAAAATAGATTGTCCGTCAAAGACATACCCTTCTGTTCCTTGCGAAATTATTCATGCGGGGTTAAAGGTTAATTTTATACCTGTCAAAGGAGATACAATTAAAGGTGCTTATCAGTTATCACCGAGTAATGTTTGGGATTCTGCTTTAAGATTTACTGCCGACATGTACATTCCAAAAACGCATATGTGTCTTTCATTTACAGGACCATATAAAACTTTGAAATTAAGTAAAGGAGGTGCTATTTTGACAGATGATTATCAGGCGATGTTATGGTTCAAAAGGGCCAGATTTAGTGGAAGACGTGAATGTTCTTATCATGATGATTATTTTGATATGTTGGGTTGGAATTTTTATATGATGCCTGAATTGGCAGCAAGAGGGATTTTGATGATGTCACAATTTTATAATTTGGATGGAACCAAAAAATATAATGAGGATTTGGAATTACCATATCCTGACTTATCAAAATATGGGATTTATAAATCATGAAAAAAGCGTTATTTGGATATGGTGGACATGCTCGAGAGGTCATGGCACAAATGGGTAAGAAACTTACTTGTTTTGTTGATGATGAATATGTTGTTTATGGGTCAAGACCATTATCTGAATTTAACCCAAAAGAATACGCTTTGATGGTTGCAATTGCAGATTCAAAGGAAAGATTTGAAATAGTACAAAGATTACCAAAAGAAACAAAATATTTTACTTGGACACACCCAACTGCTCTTATCATGGGAGATGAGATTGAAATAGGTGAAGGTAGTTTTATTGGTGCATATTCTATTATAACAACTAATGTAAAAATTGGTAAACACGCGATATTAAACAGAGGTAATCATATTGGTCACGATTGTGAAATCGGCAATTATTTTAGTGCAATGCCTGGGGCAATTGTTTCAGGTAATGTTAAAATAGATGATTGTGTTTATATGGGAAACAATTCCTCAATTAGACAAAAATTATGGATACATTCATTTAGTACTATAGGTATGAATGGTGCCGTAGTTAAACATATTGAAGATGATGGGACTTATGTTGGTGTTCCTGTAAAAAAAATATATCAATGAAAGAATTAATTTTAATTGGTGCTTACTGCCCCGACGAGGAAAGAGAAAAATTATTAGATGATTGTGTCAATTTATTACAAAGAGTTAGAAGTGATTACGACATTTTGATTTGTAGTCATACTGAAATACCAAGTTATATCTTAAAGAAAGTTGATTTTGTATTTTATGATAAAAACAATGATTTGATTACGGATATGAAATACCTAAATCAACCTTGGTTTTCTCCTAATGAGGACGTAACTATATTTTCAACTTACATAGGTACTAATAGTACTTATTTGGCGGTATATCGATTATTAATTTCAGGTTTAGGATTTGCAAAAATGTTCAAATATACTAAAGCCCACTATATTGAATATGACACAAAAATGAATGATTTGTCTGAATTATACGATAATTCAAAATTATTAAACGTTTATGACAGTGTTGTAATACAAAAACAAGAAAGAGATTATGAGTTAAATCTCGCTTGGCCTATAGGTAATTTTATGTCATTCAAGGTAGAGTCAATTGATGAAATATTTACGACTTATGATAAAGAAAAATTGTTAAAAATATTATTAGATAGTTCTGCAAAAACAAATGAAAAAATTACTAATGATATAATGAAAATGAATGGTAATAGAATTTTTGTGAAAAATTACGACGAGGTAATCTTAAAGGATATTCAATTCGGATTATCAAATAATACATCGAAAGAAGAAATGAATTATTGGACAATTCCTTTTTATAACACAATGGAAGATAGAGTTGACTTAGTTGTTTGGAATAACAAAGATGAAGAACCAATTGATGTTGTCTTTATTATTAACAATAGTGAATTAATTTCATTCGAAAAAGTTAAAAAATATGAATGGAGTATTCGCACAATTGGTAAAGTTGAGGATATAAACTCCATATTAATTATTGTAAACAATAAAATTAAATCTCATATATTATTGAACGATGAAAATAGAGATTTATTCAAATTAACAAATTATTCTCAACACAACATATGAAAACATTAGAAGAATATTTCGAGGAAAAAAAGAATACACCAAGTGACATTAACGAACATTTAGAAACATTTAGAAGGTATGCTAATGAATGTGATACCATAGTTGAAATGGGGGTTAGAGCAATTGTGAGTACTTGGGCTTTTTTAATGGGTGGACCAAAAAAAATGATTAGTATTGATTTAACCCATCCTGAGAACTTTGGTGGTAATATCGATGAGGTTTATCGAGTGGCTCAAGAAAATAATATTGATTATGAGTTCAAGTTAAGTAGTACTCTATCAATCGACATTGAGGAATGTGATTTATTATTTATTGACACTTGGCACGATTTCTTACAATTAAAACAAGAACTTCACCGACACCACAAAAAAGTTAAAAAATATATATTATTTCATGACACCGAATATTTTGGTTTCAAGAATGAGACAATATATGAAGAATATCATAAAGAACGAGAAGAGACTAATCTCCCAAAAGGATTGGTACCTGCGATTAATGAATTTTGTATTCATAATCCCGAGTGGTTTATTCACGAAAAATTTTCAAATAATAATGGCATAACTGTATTAAAAAAACATATCTAATGAAAAAAATTGCCCTTATAAGTACATTTTGTAATAGTGAAGACAAAGTTAATTTATTAATTGAAAATATAAAAAAAATAAAAAGTTTTGGGGTTGATGTGATGATAATTAGTCCTTTAAAATTAACCGATGAGTTAGTTGATTTGTGTGATTACCTTATCTATTCCAAAGAAAACCCTGTTTTATTTTGGCCTGAAAAATCTTACTTCCAATGGTGGGATGGTACTGTTAACGGAGAACATATTAATATGACAACAACATATCCTGATTATGGTTATGCGGGTTTAGTACAAGTAAAACGAATGGCTGACTTTGCATTATCAATGGATTACGACCTGTTCTTTCCAATGATATATGATATTAATATTAATGAACATGTTGAATCTGTTTTTAAAGATGAATTGAAAAATAGTTTTTTTCCCTCAATGAGGGACGGTCAAGTTTGGGGTATTGGTCTACATTTAATATCATTAGATAGAGACCATCTAACAAGATTTAAAAATTTAATAACAAGAGAAAGTTATTTAGTTGAGGGTGATTTTGATGCATTTGCATGGTTACACAGAGCGGTTAAATTAATACCTGGTAAATTAGAGACTGAACCAGTTGAAGACTTGATTTACTTTTTAGAAAATAAAGAATTCTTCAATATATCAAAAAGTGATAAATATAAGTGTTTTATTCATAAAACATTTATTGAAAATATTAAGATTGTATTTTATGACTACGGTGGGTTAAAAACTTTTACTATAATTTCAGACGAACATGAACAAACGCATACTGTTAGAGAATGGGAAGAAATTGAAATACCTTATGTTAATTGTGAAATTTTAAAAGTTATTCATGATGGTGAAATTATTGATTTAAGTTCTGAATTGAGTAATATTACATATAATGAATTCAAAAAATCATGATAGAAAATATACACTTATGGAATGCTGACCGAGGAACATATTTTGACAGAAATGTTAATATAATTTCATGGAGCGATGATTATAAAATTAATGTTGGTAAGTACTGCTCAATCGGTAGAGATTGTAATTTTTTCTTACATGCAAACCATAGACCTGATTGGATAACTACATCTTCTCAGTTATGGGGGCCAGTTACGAATGAAATCGCGTCTCTTCACATGGAAATGGGGCATCCTTCATGTAAAGGTGATATAACCATTGGTAATGATGTTTGGATTGGTGCAACATCTACCATTATGTCAGGAGTAAAAATTGGTGATGGTGCGATAGTGGCGGCTGGCGCACTTGTTACCAAAGATGTTGAACCTTATTCTGTTGTTGGAGGAAATCCTGCAAAATTATTAAAATATAGATTTGATGAAGAGGATATTAAAAACTTATTAAAAATTAAATGGTGGGATTGGAATGAGGATAAAATCAAACAAGAAGCCATGTTATTATGGAGTAAAGACATAAAATATTTTATAGAAAAACATTTAAAATGATAGAAGTAATATATAATTCTGATGGTATTAAAGTTACCATTGGTCAAGTTAGTAAATATAGTCAGAATTTACCGTTAACATTAAACATTAAAAAACATGTTAGTGGTGAAGTTCAATGGACAACAAAACTACAAGATGGGTGGTTTGCAACATTTCCAAATACTGAAATGTTTGACGTAGAAATTTTAGACTCAATGGGTAGAGTGGTTTACATTAAAAAATGGGATATTATGGAACATGGTAATCATTTTTATAAATCACTATATTTGTATAATAAATCGATTTTAAGTAAAGGTAAATTACCAAAAGGATTAGTAATTGGTACTCATGACGGTGAGTTCGGTGAATGGGTACCAAGTGTACAGGATAGAGAATGTTCTGTTGTTTTAGTTGAGGCGTCGGATAAACAGTTTTCAAAACTAAACAATAATTACTCAAAAAATTCTATGGTTAAAACTATTCAAAATTTGGTGACACCAAATGGTGGTGAAGTTGATTTTTTTGAGGGTGGGGAAGGATATACTAATAGTATAGTTGAGACTGTTATAAGAAGTTGGGAAAAAGAAGAAATCAAATCAACAAAAAGAGATTCAATTAGTATAACGGACTTAATTTTAAATTATTGTGGAGGTCATCTTGACTGGATACATTTAGATGTGGAGGGGTTAGATGCAGAATTAATTATGGGAATTGACCAAACAAGGGTAAATCTACCAAATTTTATTATTTTTGAGGACTATAATTTATTGTCTCATAAAAAAAATGAAATTTATGATTTCCTCCAAGAAAACGGATATGTTACTTTTTCTGAAGGAGGCATTTGTGAGGCGGTTAAGAAAATTTAGTATGGAAAAAATAATAATTACAGGGACAAAAGGATTCATCGGTTCAAACCTTAAAAAAGAACTTGAAGGTAAGTATGATATTATTGAAATAAACGAAGATATCTTCCAAAATATGTCTTGGAAAGATGAGGTATCAAAATACTTTTGGTTAAACATTAAAGGAGTATTTCACGTAGGGGCATGTTCTGATACATTGGAAACAAATGTTAACTATATGATGTTAGTTAATTATGAATTTACCAAACACATTATGATGTTGTGTAAGACCAAGAATATCCCGATGATTTATTCTTCATCAGCGGCAAACTATGGAACAAATGACGAACACCCATCCAATCTTTACGGGTGGAGTAAGTATGTTGCAGAAGACTTCGTAATTAGTAATGGAGGTATTGGTTTAAGATATTTTAATGTTTATGGTCCTGGTGAACAACACAAAGGTAGAATGGCATCCGTGGCATTCCAAATGAGCGAAAAACATAAAAATAACGAAGAAATTAAATTATTTCCAAGAAGACCAAAAAGAGATTTTGTTTATATTAAAGATGTTATTTCTGCAAACATTCATGCGTTTGAAAACTACGAAATTTTGAATAGTCAATATTATGAGGTTGGTTCAGGTGTTGCAAGAATGTTTGAAGATGTTATGAAAATTATGAGTATTCCTTTTGAATATCATGACGATAATTTAATCCCAAACGGTTATCAGTTCTATACTTGTAGTAATAAAAGAAAATGGATGAAAGGATGGGAATCTAAATGGTCATTAGAAGACGGACTTAAAGATTATTTTAACTTATGATATACAATCCAAAAATATTTTTAGATAAAAGCCCAATTCATGGTTGGGGTGTGTTTGCAAAAGAAGATATTCTTGAAGGTGAAGTTTTTGAAGAATGTCCGATATTACCATTACCAATGAAATACGGTGAAGTTAGTGATATGTTTATCGATTACCGATTCAATTGGCCTCAGGGTGTTAATGAATGGGAGGAACAAGTTGTTGCTTTAGGTTTCGGTTCTTTTTATAACCATAGTGAAAATGCAAATGCGTATTGGGTTTCAAACTATGATGAACGAACATTCAAGTTTATTTCAAACCGAAAAATAAATAAAGGGGAAGAGATTTTTGTGTGGTATGGTGATGTCAATTATTGGAATGACGGAAGAACCCACACAACTGTAATTTGATTACTTTTGTTTTTTAATTTGACTAAAAGTCCTCATCAATTTTAGACTATCTCTGTAATTTTTTTCAAGACGGTCCAATTCTTTTTCATCAACAACTGAGTCCAAGGCATTGTTGTATGCTTCCTCAGCTTCCTTGATAATTTTCTCTATTGTTTTTATTAACTTCATACATATATAAATATTGCCTTTGGGTCTGTTTATTTATCTTTTAACATTTCTATTTTTAAATGGTATAAAAACTCACCATCGAGTTATTTATAGTACAAATGGCAGTAATAATTATAACATCTTGTGATACCGCAATCTCTTATGAGGTTAATTTGGTTGGACCCGTATTGACACTTGGAGAGGTTAACTATTTTGCGTTAACTGGGTCAACACCTGACGGTTGTTATACTTATGATGGTCCAGGAACTACTCCAGTTGACACTATTTCAGGGAAAACTCCTTATCCTGACTGCCCGACTTGTCTTACCGCAAATACTACACCTACACCCACACCAACCCAAACTCAAACCGTAACACCTACTACGACTGCTACTCCAACACCAACAGTTACACCAACCACGTGTATTTGTACCAATATTAATGTTACAATTACACAAGCAGATTTAAATTCTGCGAGTGGGAATACGCTCGACCCAAGTCAAAACGGTAAGGTGTATTATCTTTATACTGATTGTAATAGTACATTAGTTGATGAGTCATATACAGTTTCAGGAACTTACCTAAATAGTGTTTGTGTTTTAACTACCCAAATTGGGTTTAGTCAATTTTATTATTATCAGGATGGCGTCCAATATGACTCAACTAACAATCCAAGTTTCTTTACAAGTAGTTATACTGTTGGAGGATGTTGTGTTGCCGAACCAACTCCCACACCAACTAATACGGAGACCCCAACTCCGACAACAACATCAACATACGTATCACCATCTCAAACACCGACTAACAGTGAGACACCTACTAACACCCCAACTTCAACAGTAACACCAACAAACACTGAGACACCTACTAATACACCTACTCCGACAAATACGGAAACTCCGACACAAACTCCAACACCAACTAATACAGAAACACCTACTCCAACACCAACTAATACAGAAACACCTACTCCAACACCAACTAATACGCCAACAAATACCAATACACCAACAAATACCAATACGCCGACAAATACTCAAACCTCAACAAATACTCCTACGGTAACAAGTACACCATCTGTAACACCTACTGAACCTTATGATGTTTACTTATTTGAGGAATGTGGGAACTCATCTAATCAATTTAGATTTGAATACGTTTCAGGTACTTTGGTTGTTGGAGACGTTTATTTAATTAGTGGGCCATACTTCAATGGTTATGCTACGGTATTACCATATGTTGCAACAGGTACATTATATAACGCCACAGGTTCTGTTTTCTTACAACAAGCCTCTTGTCCTACTCCGACACCAACACCTACAACTACTTCAACACCTACAACAACTCCAACGACCACTATGACACCGACAGTGACTTCAAGTCCTGGGTCATGTAGTTCAACATACTGTTTTAACACTACTTTATCAACCTTATCAGGTTATAGTGGAAATTATGTTTTCACAGGTCTTACTTATGGTGGATACGATGTTTATGTTGGTGACGGAACTACTATTGGGTATGTATATCATACAGGTAGTAATTGGTGTTTAAGTTCAAGTTTGGGTGGGTCTTGTTTATTATCAGGAACTAACCCTTGTATTTCGGTTTGTCCTGATATATCGGCAAATAACTTTACAAGTGGACCATGTCCAACACCAACACCAAGCCCTGTCAATTGTGAAACGTTTGATTTTACAGCATACTTTGATTGTGATTGGGAACCACTTCCAACACCATCACCAAGTGTTGCTTGTGATGACGTTGATTTTAGTATAACTTCTTTGGGTGTTACACCAACTCCAACACCATCAGGTAATTTCTGTGATAACACAGGAGTATCATTCTCGATTTGTCAATACAATCCTGCAACACCAACCGCAACACCAACACCAACCATCACGTTAACTAAAACTGTTGATGTTCAAGGACAAGCAACATTTGTAATGTTAGATGAAATGTTTAATTGTGTTAATGTTAAAATATTGGTTGATTGTCAAACAGGTAATGAGTTGTACACAAGTGATAACTTAATATTTAGTGGAACACCAGTAACAACTGGTATTACTATGTCAGTAATTATTAATGGAAGTCTAATGTGTGTTACTTACACAGGAACAAGTAATACAATTTCCTCGAACTGTAATGTTGAAGAAATAATTGCACTGTCATCAACATGTGGTACATGTAATCAATTCCCATCTGCAACACCAACTAATACATTAACAAGTACTCCGACTCCGACTTTAACGCCGACTATGACAAGTAATGCGACACCAACTCCGACACCTAATACAACACCAACTCCAACACCAAATTGGCGTTATGTTTATGAAAGTTGCCAACCTTTAGGAAATCAAGTATTAAAGACACAAGTTATTCAAACAGTTAAGGTTGTACCAACAAGCATGACCGTGAACCAAACATTCCAAGACTATCAAGGAAGATGTTGGAAATATCTTGGTCAGTTCCCTACAAACTATATCGCACCTCCAACTGTGTTATCTATTAACTACACAGGAAACTATATGGGGGGAACATTATTCCAAGCGGCACCTTTATTTAATAATTGTACTGATTGTTTAAATTGGCAAGGATTCTCAGTAGAATATTTTGGTAATTATTCTCCTATTTCCACTTCAGCACAAAATGCTTGTTTAAGTTATAATACAGGTAGGTCATATTATGCTAATACTACTTCATTAGCGGTTGGTGTTAGAGTATATGATGTGTTTACATCAGTACCTACGAATGGAAATAATAATTGGGTTGTATTAAAACTTGACCCAGCATTAGCCGCAGGTAAAGCGGTACAAATAAACACTCAAGGTTATATTACCGCGATTCAAAACGTAGACACTAATTCTTGTTAAGATGGCATTACAAGTAACAATAAACGATATTACAGGGGCAACCCCATTTGACATTTATATTTGTCAAAGTGATGGTACGGGATGTTTTTACATGTCAACCATTTCTTCAACGCCATATGTGTTTGATATTCCTGTCCCGTATGACACGTCAATCGAATATATGTTAAAAGTTGTTGACGCAAATGGATGTGAGATTACGGGAATTGAAAGTGTGGTACCATGTTAAATTATAATATAAAATGAGTCAACAAGTAACCATAACATCTGTAACTGCAAACACACCAGTTGAAATCTATTATTGTGATTCAACGAGTGGTAGTTGTGTATATGTGTCCACCGTTTCTGTCTTCCCATATACATTTGACGTTCCTCCTCCTTATGATGAGGAAAATATAGTTATTAAAATTGTTGACACCCAAAGTTGTGTGGACGGAATAGTGATTCCAATTACACCTACTCCAACAAATACTCAAACTTCAACACCTGCGGTTACACCAACCAATACCACAACAAATACACCAACACCAACCAACACTCCAAGTTATACTCCTACTAATACATCAACTACAACTGTTACACCGACAAACACACCAACACCAACTACAACACCAGTGATTGCATCTCATGCGATTGGTAATTTACTTTCGGCTACTTCGGCAAATACTTGTTCTGATACGATGACATTAACCAATTATTACACTTACATTGCTCAGGCTAATTTGGTTCCTGTTGTGAGTGTGGTCGTTTATCAAACATCACTTAATGGTACTTTATATAATCCATATAATGGTGGTGATAGATATATCAAAATGGGTTGGGGAAGTGACTTTTATGTTGTTAAAATAAATGCTCAAGGAGAAATTGTTGCCTTTGAAATATGTCCGTAAACTACAGATAAAAATAATAGAGATTATACTTATATGATAAACCTAAGAAACACTTTAAATTAAATGGCTTGTACCACTTGTATTAGATGGATGGTATGGAATCAATCTGACCAAAATCAGATTTTCTATTATTACGATTGTACTGATGGTACCACACAATTAAGTGCTCTTGTTGGACCAGGTCAATTTTTTAGTGCTTGTGGTTGTCAGGGAAGTGGATATTCAACAACAAGTGATGATGTTTATGTTGAAAATGGTGGTTCAGGATATATTAATTACCAAGGTTTATTATTGGCACCATGCACGGAAGTACCCGAGCCAAGTGTAACACCAAGTTTATTCCCAACAAGAACACCAAATCACACGCCATCTAATACGCCAACAAATACCGTAACTCCAACGGTTACAAGAACTCCAAATGCGACACCAACACCAACATCAATAGTTTGTGGTAGTGGTGTTACAACAAGTACCAATGTTTATTACACGGATTGTTGTGGTACATTCGTAAGTGCAACTCTAACTGTTGGAACTATTGTAGTTTTTAACTATACACAACCTTATAATGGTATTACAAAGTTAAATGTTCCTGCGTCATCGATTTGTCCAACTACAACACCAACAATAACACCAACCGCAACCTCAACATTAACACCAACAGTTACTCAAACACCTACCGCAAGTGCAACTCCTGATGTAACTCCAACTCCAACACCGACAGTATCAGTAAGTAAGGTTTATTCATTAAAGAATGACTGTGATGTCTTAACTTTATTTGATATGGGAGTGCAATGTAATCCTATACAAATGCCGTCAAGTGCCTATTCAAATGATGGTGTTTTATCTTTAAATGTTACGGGTGGTACAAGTCCTTATTCTTATTTTTGGAGTAATGGGCAAAGAACCAGAACTTTGGTAGGCGTACCTGAGGGCTCTTATACAGTTACGGTCGTGGACTATTATGGTGATTATTCATCAACTACGGTTTGCTCATTATTTGGACCATCTCAAACACCAACACAAACTGTTACACCTTCACCAACGCTTACACCTTCACCGGTATGGCCAAACTTGTGTTTAACTTATGTTGACGGTGCAAATTCTTACGGACCTATACAGTTCACACCAAGTGGTAGTGCAAATGGAAAACCAACTTGGACAGGAACTTATCAGTCAAATCTTTTATTAATACAGTGGTCTTCTACTAGCTCAAGATGGGCAATTAGTGGATTACCATTTACAACGGGAATACCTGTAAGTTATAATCAAACAAACATACCTACAGGTAATTGGACGTTATTGGGAAGTGGCGGTAAACCGAATATTACTACAGTACAAGGTACTTGTCCTGCATACATTCCTTTATCGATTTCAATAGGTACTCAAAACAGTACTTGTCCTGGCACTAAAAATTGTAATGGTTCCATTTCAATTTACGCATTTAACGGAGCACCACCATATAGTTATTCAATTGATAATGGATTAACATATCAATCAAGCGGTATATTTAATGGGTTATGTACGAATAATTACACTGTAATAGTTCAAGACTCTAACGGTAATATTGTTAATGGAGGTTTAGTTTCTATTGGCTCAAACAATACAATTACAAACTATACAATCAATACTCAATTGATAAATAACATTAGTTATTCTTCAGGTAATCAAGTCGCAAATTGGAAAGTAAATGTTACACCGCCAATACCTTCAGGTATGACCGTAACATTCCAATTGAAAGTCAATGCGACACAGAAAAATAACGGACCTGGTACAGGTACAACTATAAACAATACCGTTGTTCGCAAGAATGGTGTTACAGTTACCGCACCTTCAATCACCACAGCAACCCAAACAAGTTTAAGACCAAATTGTTCTCCATTCTCAACAGTGACTACATCAACAACACAAGTATATAACTTAACCATGGGATATGGTGATGTAATTACAGGTAGTTCGCAATCTTTATTAACAATTACAAGTGGGGTTACGGGTTCTAACGGTTGTATCACTATGGTTGAACAAGACATTTTGGTTTCAACTTATTCTGCGACTATTGCGGGTAAAGCATCTTGTGGTGAAATTTATAATAATCCTGCGGGTCAAGGTGTTGTTGGACATCAACTATCAAGTTCGGTATCTACCAATCCAATATCTTTATTAACATTAACAGGAACAAGTTCTTGTAATGGAGGTCAAATTGGGGTATTTGGGACTACAGGTACTACAACACTATATACTCAATCATCACCAGGATTTGTCGAAGATGCTTATGTTTATAGAAAAGTTGTCTTGAGTCCTTTAAACTTGGCACCTGAAAATATGGTATTTAGGTACCCAAATAGTACTTCATCTACGGTATACACTATAGTTAACGGTCAAATGATAGAAGTAGGTCCTTATAATGGAACATGTTGATAAAAATAAAATAGAATAACAATATTTATAGATAATGTCATATATTATAAAAAATACATCAGGATTAATTAACACCAGGCTTACTGATGTTGGAAGAAGAAATATTTCCCAAGGTAATTTTTCAATTGCGTATTTCCAAATTGGTGATAGTGAGGTTAATTATACAGGGGCAACAAGTTATAATATAGTCAATAACAACATTTTAATGCCAGCGTTTAACGCTCAAAACGACACAGGCTCACCTCAATCAAACAAACAGAATATCAAATACCCGTATTATGTACAAGGTAATAGTGGAGGTACTTATGGAATTCCATTCTTAGATAATAAGATACAACCTGTATATAACGCCGCAGGACCAAAAGGATTTTTTGTTACAGGAGGTACCCAAGGTAACTGGACGGCTCAAACAAGCTCGGCTTATACTGTAACATCAAACTATTGGGTTGATATGACAACTCTAACAGGTCAAACAACAATTGATATTGAAATTGACCCATCATTTTGTGCTATAACTTCAGGCACTCCATCAATTAATGACTATATTACATTAATTTATGATGGTAATGGAGGATGTGGTAATTTTGGAACATATCCAATTCTAACATATAGAATTCAAGGTATTGACCCATCAACAGGTACTACCGCGACTACAGTATTTACATTAACATTAGACAGAAGTGTTCCTGATTACAGTTCAATTGCGACTTCAGGTAACATGGCAAGAGCCTTGATTTATCCTTCAGGGATGACTCAACTATACGATACTATTACACCAGCACCATATTGGCAAACTGATACGCTTAACTTTGAATCTCCTTGTGATATTACTAATAGGGAAAATACTTTAATATGGAATATGAATATTCCGTGGTCAGTCAACCCTGCAGGGTTATTTACTAGCCAGTATGAAGGATACAACATGTATGGTTCAATATCTTATTTAGGTACAAAAGAATATTTAGGTTATCAAACATTAAGTGCTCAAACGGATACAAGTAGAGTTTATTATTATAATTCATTCGATGAGGAAGTTGTTGTAAAACCAAATGAACAAAAGGCGATTGCAATCATTCATTATACCAATCAAGATATTGATAATGTGTATGGTGAAAAATTCTCAACAATACCTTTTGACCCTCAAAATCCAAATGATGATATAGGATTAGCTCGACACTTTAAATTAACTTTACCTACATTAATGTGGCACAAGTCCTCAGGTTCAAGTATTGGTGAAACATTTTATATTGACCCTCCAGGGTATGACTTATGTAAACCATATTATATTAAGTCGACTGAAAATGTTGATATGAATGACCCTGGTATTAGATATTTTCATTTATGGGACACAAACCCTGATACTAATGGAAATCTAAACAGGGTTGGTAAAGTATTCCCTGACCAAGAGATTGTTATTATTGATGATGAGGAAATCATTGCTGCGATGTCTTATAAGTCAAATAGAAACTGGACTTTAACTGCACCTAAATTATCTTTAATTACACCAAATACTTGTGTGACAGGTCAAAATGCGACAGGTATTTTGGCGGACGATTTTGAAAGAATGTGGGTAACATATAGATTAGACTCGACAGGATTTACAGACTCACTTCATTGTAATTACTACTCGGTTATTCAAGGACCAAGTACTGGTAGTACTTTTGAGTCTCAGAACGTAGCAGTTAGATTTGGTAATGAGTTCCCATTCTTATCTGAAGGGGCTCTATCAGGTTATTCTGCAAATTCATTTAAGATTTTATGTCAAATTGTGACGGGTACTACACAACCAAGTCCAACAGCTTGGAGAGAGATTGACTTCACAAGTGAAATAAGTGGTTCAAGTATAAACGGTTATTTAACTGTAAGTGGTTTAACGGGTACTACATTCCAAATCACTAGTGATTTATATACAACTGCGACCACATACAACTTGGCGAATTATATAGACATACCTGAAAATGGATATCCTGAAATATTGAACTTTGGTGACGAATATTATTTCTATGGTAACTTAGAAACCGACATCACCGCAACTATCTATGAGATGAGATACTTAATCAATTTGGGTAGAAATCAGTTTTCAAACACATCAAATCCTACATGGATGTCAGGAACAACTTCATATGTTACTGAAATTGGGTTATATGATTCAAACTATGACCTTATAGTTATTTCGAAACTACAATCACCCGAATTGAGACAAGGTATACAACAATATGTCGTAAAACTTGATTTTTAATGAAGATTTGTTCTAAATGTAAGATTGAAAAACCTTTTGTTGATTATTACCGAAAAGGTAATGCGTACAAATCCCAATGTAAGATATGTTGTTCTATTTACGGTAAAAATCATTATGAAAAAAATAAAGGTATTCATAATGAAAATATGAAAAAACATTATTTAGAAAATAAAGATAGTTATACTGAAAATCATAAAAAATATAGAAAAGATAATCCTGATAAAATATTAGAAATTGCAAAAACATATAACAGAATAAGGAGAAGAACTGATGTATTGTATAGGTTAAAACAAAACCTTAGGAGTAGAATTAGTACCTATTTAAAAGTTAATAAAATTACTAAAACAAATAAAACAATAGAATTTGTCGGATGTAGTCCATCTGATTTAAAAAAACATTTAGAGAATTTATTTGATGAAAATATGGATTGGTCTAATTATGGTAAATGGGAAATAGACCATATAATCCCATTATCCCAAGCTAAAAATGTTGAAGACATTTACAAATTAAATAATTATACTAATTTACAACCAATGTGGAAACTTGATAATATAAAAAAAAGTTCCAAAATTAATTTTTAATATGGCAAAAAACATCAACAAGAATTCGCCCAAAGTATTGGGTTTAGACGTTTCAACTAAAACAATCGGATGGAGTTTATTTGATATCCAAACAAAAGAACTCTTAGAATTAACTCACATTTCACCAGTTCCAAAACCAAAGGTTGAGAATAAAATTGAAGAATTAATTCTTAAAGGCCACATCTTTAGAAAAAAACTTGAAGATTATGTTGGGTTAGGTATTACACATGTTGTAATTGAGGAACCACTTTTAAATTCAAATAACGTATATACCGTCGGTACCTTAATGAGGTTTAATACTTTGGTCTGTAAAGAAGTTTATGATGTATTAGGGATTGTCCCTGAATTTATTTCAACATATAACTCAAGGAAATATGCTTTCCCTCATTTAGTTCAACAAAACGATAAGGGTAAATTCGTTTTATTTGGTGGTCTACCTAAAGACATTGATAAGAAAAATGTTATTTGGGAACTTGTTGCGAAAAGAGAACCACAAATTACTTGGCAATACACCAAGAACAATACCCTGAAAAAAGAAAACTTTGACCAAACCGACGCATACTGTGCGGCTCTTGGTTATATGAAAATGAAAGAAATTTGGTAAGTTTAGTTTTTTTTATTATCTTTGTCAAATGAAGATGATAAAAGACGATGAATCTAAAAGAATTAACAAACTTATCAAGAAGTTTCCTTCTGCAACAATCTATTCAAATAATGAACGGTTAAGAGGTTCTTTTACCATCAAAAGATTCCGAAAATATGGACTCATGCATGAAGTTGATATTGAATTTGATGGTGAGTTATTTGCAAGAACTTCTATACTTGATGAACATTCATGGTTAAAATCTGATATCATCAATAGAAAAAACGTTTCCAAAATTAAAGTTAATAAATTGATTAAAAGACATCTATTAATGGATGTTAGAGATTATGCTCGTTATTTTGGAATTCATATACAATGGATAACTAATATAAAAAAAATAACATGGAAACAGGATTAATTATTTATGGTATCATGATGGGTATGGGAGTTGTATTTGCAATTTCGGAATACTCAATTTCAAAATTGAATGACGAAAGTCGTTTAAAGAAATGGTGGAGAAAACATGTGGTCTCTGATTGGAGTAATCACAAAAAAAACTTATAATTAATATATGACAGATGAGGTTGAGGTATTAGTAGAATTGTTGAGAGATGTTTTAGGGCATGAGAAACAACACTATGAATCGAAAGGTCAAATATCTTTTGACTGTCCTGTCTGTGCGGCTGAAAAAGGTCTTGAGGACGGTGACGGGAAAGGTAACCTTGAAATCAACTATTCAAAACACGTATACAAATGTTGGTCTTGTGGTGAAACACTTGGAACTCAAGGACCACTTGGACGATTGTTTGACAAGTATGCCACTAAATCACAGAAGAAAGTTTACAACCTAATCAAACCTGAGGAACTAAAACAACAAGAAGCCAAGAAACCAAAATTAAAGTTACCTGAAGGGTATACCACGTTTGAAGATTCTAACCCAAGATTCATTCCTCATATTGAGGCCTACAGATATCTTCAGTCACGAGGTATTACTGATGATATAATTAAGAAATATAAAATTGGTTATACCGCGACTGGTGACTTCGCATATCGTATAATCGTACCTTCATATAATAAAGAAGGTGCGTTGAACTATTTTGTTGCAAGGTCGTTTGTACCCAAGAAAATGAAATATAAAAACCCAACAACACCAAAAGACGAAATTATCTTTAATGAAAGTTTGATTGATTGGGAAAAAGACATCCATATATGTGAAGGAGCGTTTGATGCGTTTTTCTTGGATAACTCAATTGTTATGTTGGGTAAAAAAATGAGTGAACTATTATTTTCAACTATATACGAGAAAGCAAATGGAAATATCATAATATGTTTGGATGAAGATGCTTGGGCAGACGCATTGAAACTATACCACACATTAAATGGTGGTAGATTATATAACAAGATAAAAATTATTAAACCACCGAAAGGAATGGACGTGGCGGATTTAAAAGGACAAATAGATGAGTACTACTATGAAATTAAGTGATGTTGCTAAAGAGATACGAGATATTATCTCACAGAAACAATCAGAACTTGGTTTGACGTTTGAAGAGTCGAACCACATATACACAATGAACGGAAGAACTGATTATCCGTCTGTATCCAAAGTATTGAAGAAATTCTATACAGAGTTTCCAACTGAGGAGGCGGCATATAATAAAGCCAAAGGTGACCCGATTAAACAACAAGAGTTGATTGAGGAGTGGGCCGCAGCTGGTACCTATTCCACAAACATGGGAAGTCGTGTTCACTTTGTATTGGAGAGTGAGGTCATCAAGAAACACGGAAACTATAAAGAAGTTAGACAACCTGAATTTGATTGTGACCTGACCCAAATTATGAAGGGTGATAATATGATTGTTGCTGGTAAGAAATATCTTAAGTTGATGGAAGAACGAGGTGCAATATTACTTGATACGGAAATGGTATTGGGTCATCCTGAACTTGGTTACACAGGGCAACCCGATAAAGTTTGGTTAATGATGAACCGTGAAAAGACTGGTTTTGGTATTGTTATAACTGATTGGAAAACCAACAAACCAAAGAACTTCCAAGTAACAAATTATACTAAGAAAATGTTACATCCATTTGACGATTACCATGACACAGCACTTGGACACTACTATATCCAATTACCACTTTATGGTAAGTTATTACTTAAAATGTTGGAAGGTAGTAAATACGAAAACCTAAAACTATATGGTTGTGTTATTTCTCACCTTAAAGAAGATTCTTTATATGATGAGTATAAGGTACCACAAGATATTATTAATATTGTTATGGGTATGGATGTCAATCAATATTTGACAAAGTAATCAAATTCACTTAAAATTATAAAAAAATATATTATGACAAAACTTTCAAAAATCATTTACATCACAATGGTCATCGTTGCCATTATCACTATGGTTACATCATTGGTAACTAAAGATTATATAAACGCAATGAATCAAGTTGCATTGATGTGTTGGGTCGGTGTTGCATTTATGTATGAAAAAAGATGTATTAAAATTCAAAAACAAATAGACGAAACAAATGGATACAATTAAACCAAAAGTAAACTTAAGAGATTGTGAAACAATCAAATGTGAAAAGTGTGATAGTGTATACTTCAGAGAAGTAATTTACATTAAAAAAGTATCAAAGTTGATGACAGGTTCAGCTGAAGATACCACAGTACCTTTTCCAATCTATAAGTGTGATTCATGTGGTCACATTAATAAAGGATTCAATCCATTCGAGGATACTGAAGAAACAAAGATTACATTAAATGATTAAGAGACTAGTTCATTTCTCTGACTTACACGTCAGATTATTTAAGGACCACGAATTATATCGCGGAATACTTCAAACTGCCTTCAAAGAGTGGGAGACATTACAACCTGACCGTATTGTGTTTACGGGAGACTTGGTTCATTCCAAAAATCAAATGACACCAGAACTTGTTGAGTTTGTTGCTTGGGTGTTAACTGAATGTGCTAAAATTGCCAAAATCATAGTCATTATCGGAAACCACGACTTCCTTGAAAACAACAACACAAGGTTGGATGCTCTCACTCCTATTATTGATTCTTTGAAGAATGATAAGATTGTTTATTTGAAGAACCGTGGAGTTTATGAAGATGATAATGTTAACTGGTGTGTTTACTCATTAATGGAACACAATCTTCCACCTGATATTCAAAAGTCAGATAAGAAGAACATTGGATTATTTCACGGACCTATTCAAGGTTTATATACCGACATCGGATATAAATTTGAAGATGGATTTGATGTAGATAAGTTCAGTGGTTGTGACTTGGTATTGTGTGGTGATATCCACAAGAGACAAGTATTTGACATCCCTGGTAAAAAGAAGGCGTATATGATTGGGTCCACAATTCAACAGAATTTCGGTGAGAAAGTAGATAAACACGGATATGGTGTTTATGATGTTGAGAAAGACGAATACGACTTTGTTGACCTACCAAATCCAAAACCATTCTTAGCGTTCAAAATCACTTCAATTGACGACCTTGTTAACGGTACGGAAAAACTTGTAAATGCGTAATGAGTTTCGGGGTACCAAAAACAATAGTATTAACAATCTCTGAGTTAAAAGACTTGGAGAACTATTGTGCCCTGAATAACCTTGACGTTGAGAAAATAATTAAAAGTTCCTTCAAACAAGGTTTTAATATTGAAAAATACGGTTTGTTGGGAAATACACTTAATGAAGGTGAAAAAGAGGTAATTAAAGAGGTTATTGTTGAAAAACGTGTTGAAATACCTGTTGAAGTAATCAAAGAGGTTGTTAAGGTTGAGTATGTTGATGTACCTGTTGAAAAGATAGTCACCGTAGAAAAACCAGTTGATAAATTGGTTGAGGTGATTAAAGAAGTTCCCGTTGACCGAGTTGTTGAAAAGGTGGTTGAAGTAGTTAAAGAAGTACCTGTTGAAAAAGTTGTCATCAAAGAAGTCATTAAAGAAATCCCAATCGAAAAAGTCATTGAGAAAGAAGTCTTCATAACTGATGATAATCAGGTAAATGAGTTGTTGTTTAAAATACAACAACTTGAATCTGAAAAACAAATATTTTCCACTAAAACACAAGAATTGGAGGAAGAAGTAAGAAAATTTTCCACTATAACGACAGAAATGGAAAATATTTTCCAAAAAGAAATGTCTAAAAAAGATGATGAAATAGCCGAACTTAGACAAACTTTAGACGAACATTTAGCTAAACCACCAGTGGAAAAGATAGTAGAAGTGGTCGTGGAGAAGGAAACAACGGACAATTTATCAAAGTCTAAACTTGAAGCATTACAAAATACTTTAGCTAAAGTTAGACAAGAAACTTTAGACAAAGACAAAAAAATAAGAGAATTGGAACAGACAATTATGGAGATTCAAAAGTTCCAAGAAAATAAACAAGCCGTCTATTTAAAAGGGTCAAACCTTGACGATAAATTATATAAATAAAGAATATGGTACAATTATTATTATGGATGATTATGGCTTATGGGATAAGCAACATCTTAGTTTACGGTTCAATCTTTAACGGACCAAGAAATTTCATTAACAGGTGGGGTGATAGTAAGTACCTACTAAACGGATTCGGAGCATTCTTATCAAAAATGTTATCCTGTATGATGTGTTGTTCAGTTTGGGTTGGATTTTTCTACGGAATTTTCTTATATTCACCTGTACATGAATTATTGGGAGTTCACAAATACTACTCATGGTTCTTTGATGGTATGTTGGCTTCAGGGTCAGTGTGGGCAATCAATGCAATCATCGAGTGGTTTGAAGTAAATCGACCATCAACTAATAATTAATTAAAACAAATAAAATGGGTAAAAAAGACAAAGAACACAGAAGAAAAGTTGAAGCGAGAAACCAAAAACTAAAGGCGGCGGAAAACGCAATGCAAAAACTATTCAACGAGTCAATGAGAAGACAACTTGAAGAATTAAGAAAACAGCGTGAAGCTGAAATGTCGGGAGACACACAAAACCAATAAAATGAAATGGGATTTATTCAATCCAATACCAGATTTTAATTACAAACAAATGTCAACAAAATTAGATGTAGAATTGTTGGAGAATCCTTATATCCAAGTGGTATGGGAAGACACACCAGAAAACTTCACACAAGAACGAATCAAGTCGGTTAAAACTTATTTCCAAAAGAAATACAACTCGACCAATATCAATGTAATCACCAAAGTAAAAACAACTGAGGAGACACAACAAACTATCGATGTTTCAGTAAACATCATGGATAAGAACTATCAAAAAGAACTTATCAAATCGTTATTGGAATCCAAAGGTCAAGGTCAATTCTTTGATGAGGTTATTGGTATTGATTCTGCGGTTGAGAATAGACTGGCGGCAAATGATGTTGAGGTAACGGCATTTAAGAAATGGCATATCAAGAAAATTGAATTCAGTAACTTCTTATCTTATGGTGAAAACCAAGTTATTGACTTCGACCAGTGTAATGGTATTACGGTTGTTGAATCCGACCCACCAAACTTCGGTGGTAAAACTGTTCTGACTGTGGATTTGTTGTTGTTCTTATTCTTTAACACAACAACAAAGACACAGAAAGCAGAAGAAATCTTTAACCGATTCACAGATAAGAATGTAGTATCAGTTAAGGGTGACATCATTATTGATGGTGAAGAGTACATCATCGCTCGTAAGATTGAAAGAAAGAAAGCTAAATCAGGTGATTGGAATGTCAAAACTGAATTAGAGTTCTTTAAGAAACTTGCGGATGGACAACTTCAGAACTTCACTGGTGAACAACGTAGAGAGACCGAGAACTTCATGAAAACATCTATCGGTAGTATGGATGACTTCTTGATGACAATCGTAACGACCGCATCAAACCTTGAAGACTTGTTAGAAGCAAAACCAACTGCTCGTGGTCAGGTATTGAGTAGATTCTTGGGTCTTGAGTTCTTAAAGAAGAAAGAAGAGATTGGTAAAGAACTTTATTCTGAGTTTTCAAAGGGGATGTTATCAAATGTGTATAACACAGAATCTTTAAAACAAGACAATGAATCATCTGAAGAACAAATCACACAGTTAAAAACTGAAATTGAAGAATCAAACGCAAAGATTGGTGATGTTGATGCCAGATTACAAAAGGGTCAGGAATACAAAGACAACTTGTTGAAATCAAAATACACTGACATTGACCAAGAACTTATTGTCTTGAACCCAATCAAATTACAATCAGACATCACAGATTTTGAACGTTCTTGTGAAACACTCAAGGGTCAGATTAAAGAAGTTAAAGTTGTTGAACCAAAAGAATTCTATAAAGAAGATGTTCACGATTCAATTAAAGATGAAATCAATTCCCTTTATAAGGAGATAGTTCGTATTGACACTGAAATCAAATCAATTGAAAAACTTAAGTCATCGGTTGAAGGTGGAATCAAATGTGAACACTGTGGTATTGAGTTAATGAACGCGGCAATCACCAACGCCAAAATTGCTGAACTTGATGGATTAAACCAGCAGAAAAAGACAAATGAAGCAGCAATGACGGTTTTAACCCGCACAGAAGAAGGGTTCACCCAACTTAAGAAGGACTTTGATGAATACGAAAGAAACAAACTCATCAAAGAGAAATATGAGATTTCATTGGAGTCAAGTGAGTTAAAATTGGGTCAAGCCAAAGACAAACTTAAACGATACGAAGAAGTTCAAGATAAGATTAAAAAGAATAACGATATCGATGCTCAGTTGGTTAAAGCAGGATTACGTATTGACGAATTGATTGGTGAAAAACGTGGTTATGAAAGAATCTTAGCGACCAACCAAAATCAAATTGAAAACCTTAGAGCTCGTATCGAAAAGAACAACGGATTTATCCTTAAGATTGCCGAGGAGTTTGAACGTGAGAAGATTTATAAAATGTACACCGAGGTCTTTGGTAAAAATGGTATCACCAAAATGATTATGAAGACCATGATGCCGTTGATTAACTCTGAATTACAACGATTACTTCAGGATTCTTGTTACTTTAACTTGGAGATTCGTATTAATGAAAAGAATGAGGTTGAGTTCATTATGATTGATAATTCAACAGGAATTGAGAAACTTATGGTTTCAGGTTCAGGATATGAAAGAACAATTGCTGCACTGGCATTACGAGCGGTGTTATCTAAAGTATGTTCATTACCAAAACCAAACATAGTTGTTATGGATGAAGTTTTCGGGAAAATATCAAATGATAATTTAGAGTTAGTCGGTGAATTTTTCGTTAAAATTAAAGAATATTTTGAAAAAATATTTGTTATTTCACATAATCCATTAATTTCAAATTGGGCGGATAAGACGGTAAAAATTAACAAAAAGGAAAACATAAGTTACGTTTCACAATAATTTAATACTTTATAGTTTTTGATGAAGTTATAGATATTTATTATTATGGGTGTTAAACTATGTATTTGCTGTAAATTAACTAAAGATTTTACTGAATTTCATAAAAACAAATCTAAAAAAGATGGGTTACAAGACCATTGTAAAGAGTGTAGAAAATTAAAGTCAGAGCAAAACAAAGAAAAACGAAGTGATTATAGAAAAGAATGGTATCAAAAAAATTTAGACAAAGTTAAGTCTATGGAAAATTTAAGATACCATTCAAATAAAAATGATATCAATAAAAAAAGAAAAGAACGATATAATCAAGATGTTTTAAATAGGGTTAAAATTAGAGAGCAACAAAAAAAATATTATGAAAATAATAAAAAATTGTTTTCCGAGAATGCTAAACTTTGGGTGGAAAAAAATAAAGATAGACGTAATGAGATTTCCAAAAGGCATTATAACAAGTATAAAACTTTGATGATATGTCGGAGACTGATTAAACGAACTATTAAGTTTTTAGGTACGGAAAAAGAATCAAGTACAATTGAAATTCTTGGTTATTCGCCATCCTCACTTAAAGAAACTATTGAATCAAAATTCCAAGAAGGAATGTCTTGGGAAAATTATGGTGAATGGCATATTGACCATATAAAACCAATATCCTCTTTTGATAAAAGTGAAAGTCCTAAAATTATTAATTCATTAGAAAATTTACAACCATTATGGGCGTTTGATAATTTAAGTAAAGGAAGTAAAATCATTGATTAATTTCAAAAGTCTCACAATAATGTGGGACTTTTTTCTTATCTTTGAAAAAAAAAATATGAAACTCAATAAGAACCAACTTTTTAATGCTCAAGAAACATTTGAAGATTTCAAAGTTCTTTTGGGTAGATATTTGCAAATTAAAAATGATGAAGAAAGACTCAAATCATTTTTCACACGAAATAGAAATCCTCTTTGGGATTTAACTAATTGTAAATTTTACAAAACAGGGTTATATTCAGAAGAAGCGAGAAATTGTGATAAGAAAAATTTGGTCGATGACCACTATATACAAAGAAGTAAGGGTCTTAAGTTTGTGTTTAGTGAACTCGAAAAAAACCCTAACATGACTTTAGAAAATTTCATTAATATTGTTAAGAAATACTCATCCACAGTAAAATTGACAAAAGAAGAACATAATAAAGTCACGTCCTTTGCGAAAAAGAATCCGACATATCTTAATTATGAAACATACTTAGCGTGTGGTATTAAAGTTGATGGTTTATCAGATATCATTTTAAAATAATTTTTGACTTTACAATTTATTTCTTTTATACTTACTTGATTAAACCTGTATCATGAAAGAATTATGTTTTAACAAGAAGGGTGTGAACTATAGCCCTTTGAAATACTGGTCCACAGATAAAGGGACAAAAGTAGCCATTTATCAAGGTAGTCGTGGTGAGAATCCCGACCTTGATTTTATTGTCAAATACAAAGAAAAAGGTAAGAGACTACGAACACCTTCACATACCCATTGGATTGTCGATTTGTTAGTTAAAGCGGAATACAACAAAGATTTACTATCAACTTATGTTTCTGACCTCATCAACGTATACGACAACACCACACCCTTCAATACGGTTGAGGAACGTAACCAATACGAGTTGGCTCACATGAATCTTATGAATGATAAGTACTGGTTGTTGAATGGACACGGATATTATGATGTGAAGACTTTAACTTCTTTGGTGGAGTTGTTTTCCAAATGTGAGAAGCAGACATCAGGGGCGTTCATGTTCAAGACGTTACTTCAATTAGTTAAAGATTATTGTGACGGTAAAAAAGATTTTTACCAAATTGTCGGATATTCTAAGCGAGTTTAGTATAAATACTATATCTTTGTACAAATTAAAAATATGAAGAAATACTTATTGACCGTATTCGGTGATTTTGATTCAGAGAAGTGTGAGGAGATTGCACGTTGTATGGAACCTTTGATTGATTCAGAACATTTAAAATTTCAATTTACAAGAGGTGCAATTGTATTTCACTTTGCATCTGAAATTTTGATGGAAGACATCCATGAGTTTATGGATTTGTTATCAACTGATTACTTTACTTCATTTATCTTGTGTGAGTGGAATGAAACTGTGTCAGTAATGATGAATGATGATTTGAAACAACATTTGTTTGATTTGGACCACAACACCGAAGGAGTTGTCATAGTACCCAACGACACTACAAGTCAATTTGATTCATATTATGACGATGAAGATGAAGATGACATTGTGACTCTTTTGTTGAAAGAAGTTAAGAAAGGTCTGACAACTCCAAGTTTGGACCAATTGTTGGACAAGATTGCTGAAAACGGAGTTGATTCCCTTACTCCATATGAAAAGGGTGTATTAGAAACTTATAGCCAGAAATAATATATGAAAGAAAAATCATCAATTCCTATTAACCAAGAAGAAATTGCAGGATACCTTAAAGATATCCGTAGAATTCGTGTCATGACTCCTGAACGTGAAAAGGAGCTTGCAGCCAAGATGTTGTCTCCTGACATCACGGATAGAGAAAAGAAAGAAATTCAAAAAGAGTTATTGGAGGGTAATCTACGTTTTGTGATTACTGTGAGTAAACAGTATCAAAACCAAGGATTGGATTTACCTGACCTTATTGCCGAGGGTAATTATGGTCTTATGAAGGCCATCGAGAACTTTGATTGGTCCAAGGGATTGAGATTTATCTCTTATGCTGTATGGTGGGTTCGTCAATCAATATTGCAATCTCTTAACGAGAATGCAAGAACCATTCGTCTCCCTGTAAATGTGGTTCAGGAGTTGCATAGAGCAAAAAAAGAGTTGGACAATGCGGGTGTTGAATTACCTGAAAAATTTGTCACATTACCCTATACTATTAACTTGGATAATCCTTTGAATGAAGAGGGTGATACATTGTTGGATGTGATTGTTAATCCAAATGCTGAACCGGCTGATGCTAACTTGTCAACAGAAGAAACTCTTAAGAAAAAATTGATTGACATGTTGGATGTTTTGGACAATCGTGAACGAGTAATTATTGAAGATTATTTTGGATTGTCAGGTAATACAAGAACTCTTGAGGATATTGGTGGTGACTTTTCATTGACCAAAGAAAGGGTTCGTCAAATCAAAGAAAAGGCTCTCCGCAAACTACGAAATGAAACTTCGAGTTTGTTCGATTATATGTAAAACAAGATAAAGGGTGTATTTATAAGATACACCTTTTATATTTAAACAGGATAAAAAAAAAAGACTATGAAAAAATTTTTAGAAAAAAACTTTGTGATTATTGTATTGGTAATTGCAGTATTAACATTCTTTAAAGGATGTGGTGACGGTAGAGAACTTGCTAAAATGAGAAAAGAAATCGAAGCAATTAAAGATTCTACATATACTAAAGAAGAATTAAATGTTGAACTTCAAATTATGGGATTGGAGTCTGAAAAGAGAATGATTCAAGCGACTGATAGAAAGTTGTTAGATGTTCAAAGACAAACTCAGATTGAAGAGGAGATTAAAAGATTAAAATCGAAATAACATGAATTGGGTACAAAAAAACTTTAGAAAGATAATTTATGTTGCTTTCTTGGTCCCAATCTTGGCGGTTGCGATAGTGTCTATTTCCCACGTAACTACTTGGTTTGGAATATCAAATCCAATTAGTTGGGCAATTTATTTGTCAATTGGTGTTGAGATTGCTGCGTTGTCTGCAGTTGCCGCGATTTCGGCTAAGATGGGTAATAAAGTATATATACCATTTGGAATTGTGACATTACTTCAGTTTATTGGAAACATATTCTTTGCTTATCAATACATTGACGTTAATGGTCAATTATTTAAGGATTGGGTTGAGATGGTTGACCCTGTTGTTAGTTATCTTGGTGTTGAATCGGGTGACCCAATCGGACACAAAAGATTTTTGGCATTATTTGCTGGTGGTATGTTACCGATAATTTCTCTGTCCTTTTTGCACATGTTAGTTAAGTTTGAGGAAGAGGGAAAAACCGAAACTCCTGTTGCTGAGGTTGATATTGAAAAATTAAGTACTGAGGCGGGAAAAATGGAGGCTGAGGTTGAGAAAGAAAAGTATACACCAACCCAAGAAGATTTGGAAATACTTGAGGAGCAACTCCGAAAAGTTAATGAACAAAAGTTTGGAAACTTAACCGAGGAAACTTCTGACCCAATAAATGAAGACCAAATAAGAAGGTTAAGTTATAGTAGAAGAGATGCTTAATATTGAAAATTACGGAAATTTCAAGACAACGGGTAAACAGAAAAAAAAGAAACAAATAATTTTATGTCATACATCAAGGGAGGTTGAGGAATACTTGACCTCCCTTAAAGTTAGATACAATTCCAAGTATGACAAAATACCTAACTACGTCATTACCAAAAATGGTAAAGTCCTCCAATTACTTCCTGATGATGGACACAGTAATTTTTTCCTTGAATCAAATATAAATCGAAACGCTATTATTGTTTGTTTGGAAAATTTGGGTTGGTTAGAAAAGAAACCTTTAACTAACTATCATATTAACTGGAAAGGAAGTATTTATAATCAAGAGGTTTACGAAAAAAAATGGAGGGATTTCTTTTTTTGGGAACCATATTCGGAGGAACAGATTAAATCAACCGCTGAATTATGTTTACACTTAACTGAAATACTCAACATTAAAAAGACGTGTGTAGGTCATAACACCAGAATTGATGGTGTAGAACATTTCGAAGGAATTGTCTCCAAGAGTAATTTTGACGGAAGGTTCACAGACCTTAACCCATCTTTTAATTTCGTGAAGTTTATTAAATTAATAGAAAATGGGTAATATACACAATGAAAGATACGACGAAATTAAGTCGTTATTGAAAAAATCAAAGTTATTGTTTGAGCAAGAGACTCAAGACAATGTAGCATCTAGTGTTCAAAGTAGAATTGACCAAGACATGGATTATGAAACTGCGGTTAGTGATAAAGAAGATGGTGATGACATCGAAGATGATGAAGCTCCTGTTCAAAAAGACAAAACACAGAAATATAGAATTTCAGGTGGTATTTTGGCATTACACGGTAAAGACAGAAGTGAATTAGATATTACATCTGATGAAAAAATCGCTTTCCAAGAAACCATGGATGAATTCGTTGAAGAGGTTTCTGATTTGGTAGACTTTGACACATTGAATGTTTATCCAAATAATGTTGATTGGTCAGGTAAAATCATCGATGAAGATATTGACTTCACATTCACAATCGGAGAAAATAGTGGAATCTATATTGACGGTAGTATGATTAAAGTTGATGAGGACTTTTTGGAAGTTCTTAATAAATTACAACAGTTCTATCAAAAGTTCAAATCCAAGTGGGGTAAGGTACTTGCAAATAGAAAGAAAACACAAGAAGCACCAGAATAATGGAAATCGTTAAAGAATTTATCATCAAAAATTATAAAACAATTCTTGCGGTTTTGCTCGGATTGTTTTTGTTGTACTGGGTTATTTTCATTCTTACACCAAAGAATACAATGTTAAAAGAAGACCGTAAAAGAATTGAAAAACTTGATAAGGTGATTACTGAATTAAACAAGGAACAGGATAAGTTAGAAAGTGAGATAACTGTAATTAATAAAGAGATAGACCAAATTGAAACAAAGGTCACTAAAATAAAAAAAGATAAAACTAAAGTAGCAATACAATACCATGAAGAAATTAAGCGTGTTGATAACTATACTGAGCCTGAGCTCGATAGCTTTTTCACAAACAGGTACAAACAGTGAACCCGTTAAATGTTTCCCAATACCAGTTGTGAAACAGATAACTAAAGATTTATTAAGTGGTGATTCTGCCAAGGCTCAATTAAAATTGACTGAGCAACAACTTGCAGAAACTGAAAAGATTGTTGAGAAAAAAGACAGTATTATTTCAGTTTTAAGAGTAAAAGAGGAGAACTACAATGCAATTATTGAAGCTCAAAAAGAGAAGTACTCAATTTTGGAAGAACATAACAAACAGGTTGAGTCTGACTTTAAAAAACTAAAAGTTAAACATAAATTCACATCAATATTATCGGGTACTGCCGTAATAGTATTGAGTACTTTATACATAATAAAATAATGGCACTTACAGCGACTGATAAGAAAGAAATCGAAACGATGATTCGTAAAGAGATTAAATCTTTTATGGAGAACAATACTCTTAGACAATTTGAAGACAAGATGGTTGACAGAATTTCCAAAGAGATTAAAAGAGGAAAAATTACAGGTGATGTTAAAGATATCACTTTAAGAATGTTCCGTGAGTTTTATCAGTTTATGTGGATGAACCGTAGTTATTGGGAACCAAGATTAAAAAACGCTTAATATGGAAAGTTCCTCTAAACTATTTAAAGATGCTATTGACAAGGCTTATACAAGACAGCCTAATGTTAAATTAAATTCAACGACTATGGGAGATGCTTTAAAATTTAAATCAAGTTTTACTGAAGAATTTGACGATGAAGGAAATGAATATGAAACCTTCTTAGAGAAAAACAAAAAATCAAAGAAATCTGCTAAACAACAATTTATTAAAGATTTATTGAAAGATAAAGATTACAACGAGTTTAAGAAAAACGCTGAGTTTGAAGATGAAAGAGGTGTTACTCACAGTCATGGTACCCCAAATGCTGCAAATAGAGACCCGTTCATTAAAAAGAAAAAATATAAACACGTTGGCAAAGAAGAAGCAACTGAAGCGACAGGTTCAGGTTCATCAGGAGCGTATTCAGCACCTGTGTTTGGTGGTGATGATGCTTTTTGGGAAAGAAGTAGAAGTGAAACACCAAAACTAAAGGAAAGTGATGTTGAAAAAGTTGAAGCTAAAGAAGCAACAACTTCAGGTTCTGTTGGTGGTTATGAAACACCTGCAATGTGGGCAAAATCAACAAAAAAGAAAGATTGGGGACCAAGTAGAAAAACTCAAATTCCTGGTGGAGGTTTTGTTAAAGTTAAAAAGAAATGTACCAAATTCCCATATTGTAATCAGGGTGATATTAGCAATTTAAAAATCAGTAAAAACGAATCGGTTAAAGAAGCCATTGATTCTGTTGCTAAAAAAATGGGTATAAGTCCCAACGTAATAAAGACAATTTTGGAACATGAGTACCAAAACGTAAACAAAAGGACAAAATAAGATATTTATAATAAAAAAACGTAAAATGAAAAATTTTCAAAAAGGTATCGATGACTTAGTGACTAAAATCCTTAATGAGGAGATTGATGCTAAAGTTAAACAAATAATGGAAAATAAAGGTGAGTGGGAAGAAGAACTTCACGGTGGCCAATCCAAAATTGATGTTGCAGAACCTAAGGGTAAAATCACTGCGGCTGACTTCAAAAAATTGAGAGACTCTAAATCTAAAAAAGAAGAAGTTGAGGAATATCATTTTGAGGATGATGAAGAAATTGAAGATGCGGAAGAATTATCCCAAAACGAACCAACTTATGTGGGTATGGGTTTAGGTGATAACAAAATCATGAGTAAACTTAAAAATGCTTTACGTTCTTTTAACGATGAAGATGAAGAGGAATTAGATATCGAAACTGATTGGTCAAGATTAGAAGAAGATGAAGACATGGATTTCGAAGACTATGATGAGATGGGATTTGATAGTGAAGATGATTCTGATTGGGAAGAATTAGATTTAGACGATGAAACTGATTGGTCGCAATTAGAGGAAGATGAGGCTACTGAAGGTAATGCATTTTCGGGGGCAAGAGCTAAAGCTATCGAAGACGGTAAAGACACATTTGAAGTTGATGGTAAAACATATCATGTAAAGGGCGAACATAATGAAGGTGAATGTACCGAATGTGGTGATAAAGGTATGTATGAGTCTGAAGACAAATGGATACAAAAAACTGACATGAAAAAAGGAGCTCTTCACAAAAAATTAGGAATTCCTGAGGGACAGAAAATACCTAAATCTAAATTAAATTCAATTAAGAAAGATTTAATGGCTAAGTCTAAGGGGGATAAGAAATTATCTGCAGCTGATTCCAAATTATTAAAACAAGTTAATATGGCATTAACTTTGGGTGACCTTAAAGAAAACAAAGACAGTTTAAAATTAACTGAAAATGAATTGATTGACATGATTGAAAAAATTGTGTTAGAACAAGAAGTTAAGGATAAAGCGGAAAAAAATAATTTCAGTGTTAATAAACCACAAGGGTTGAAAAAAACTGAAAAGGCTCAAGGTGAGAGTAAAAAAGAGAATGACGATTATACACAAGATGTAGTTAAGAAAATGAAAGACTACATGAAAGATATGTATATGGGAGGTAAAGGATATGAAGCTAATCCTGATGATTTCCCTCAAAGTAATTATGATATGGAAAAAGAACATAATGAAATGAAATATCATCCATCTGACGCAGTTGAAGAATACATTGAAGCATTTGCTTATCCTGGCATGACAAATCTTGTTTATGACGAAATCAAACCTGATGATGAAATGATAGACAAACAAATCAAGGGCGATTCTAAAAACGGTAATGCGGTTACAAGTAAAGACGGTAAAGCTTTGGGTAACGTATCAAAAAGAAGTGAAAAGACTGGTGATAGATTCAAAAAGAATTTTGAAGATAATTTATACGGAGCAGAGCAAATGGAGGTGTCTTATAATAGACAACCACAACCAGTTGATGTTGCAGGAAGTAAAAAACAGGCAGGTTCTTTGAAAAGTATTAGACCAAGTTCGTCTAAGAAAGCACAAAAAATCATGAGTCAATTAGAATCTACTGAAGATAAAGCGACTAAGGTTATCAAAGAAGACTTACAAAAAATGATGAACTTGATTTCTTATAATAGAAAAACTCAATAAAAATTCACATTTATTAAACTATTATTATATTCTCCATAGACTCATACTCTATGGAGAATTTTTTTAATTGGATGGCAAAGCCTTTACCTAAAGATGAAATCATTATTTGGTTCAATATTCATAACATGACTTATGAAAAAATTGAACTATATGGTGATGTCTTTAAATCCTTAAATCATATCATTTTAGACACATATCTTGGTGACGATATGTCTGAAACCAAAATCACTTTATCCGATGAGGATAAAGAAGCTCATTTTAATTGGAGTTGGAAAAAAACAATAGATGATTTTAGAAGAGAAAATATCATAATCAATTATGAGGGTGAACACAAAGAATACTTCAAATCATTTTATCTCGAAACTTTCTATAATCAAAAAGAGTTAAAAATAAAAAATTCGATACCAAAGTTCCTAAGTGAAATTTTTGACGTAGAAAATAGTTATTCAAAATCCGATTTAGATTTACTTACTGAGTTATATAAATTGATTGAAAAAAATTCAGAATAAATGTCGATTCTATTTACACCAGGTAGGAAAAACTTATTATTTTGATAATAAATAAACTTTTTAGAATATTAAAAAAAATGGAAACATTAGAAAAAATCAAAGTATTAACTGAAGTACTTTCAGTAGATACAACAAAATTTTTTGGAGGAAACAAGAGTGCTGGTACCAGAGCTAGAAAGTCTGCACAAGAATTGAAGGCGTTACTTCAAGAGTTGAGAGGCGAAATTTTGGAGCACAATAAGACAGATAAGAATGCATAATATTAGTACTATATATCTTTTTATATTTGTATTCACAATATTAGTGACATTATTAAATGTTTTAAAATTTTTAAGGGCCCTGTTACAAGACCAACCTAAACCATTAGTTCTTAGTAACAGGGAACTTATTCTCTTAGGAGTATCAATCAGTTATTTAATTACGTATCTATTACAAAAATGAGTTTTTACAAAGAAATAATACCGTTTGTTGAGTACATCCACTCAATTAGAAAATTGGAATCGTATCTTAGTTTTGATATGAAATTCCCAACAAAATGGACTATACCTAAAAGTATTGTGGATGAAGGTCAAGTTATTGGTTTTGAGGTTGAAGACCAAAATATGAAAGGTGTTACTTTCATTTGTCAAATTGCGGAAAAAGAAGTTTCTTCAATTATTGTTAAAATTGGTAAGATTATCAAATTGAATAAGGAGAGAGAGTTAAAAGAAAAATTGTTTAAACAAACTGTCGAACAATTAAAACAAACTTTTGAAAAAACCGATTTAGATAAATTACAGAATCTTTATTTTGATTTTGAAATCGATGACGAATTAGATTCTAACTTAGAAACCGAAATAGATTTAGACGATGAGCAAGACGGACAGGAGTCAACAACTACTCAATTGGCTGAACAGTGAAAAACTTAAGGACCAAAGAGAATTAGACAGAAATAAAGAAAAACTAATTAAAGAGATTAAGGGATTAACCAAAGAGGAGATATTCCCAAAGCCAAAAAAACATAGTCTATGGAAGAAAATAAGAATAATGATATTGGGACGATAGAAAAATTGGCGTTAATTGCTGAATCAGTGCAAACATTATTTAGTGGTAAAGGAACTATAATTTTTGAATTACCTAAAGGTGAGTATAAACATGTGATAAATCACTTTAGGGAAATTGACAGACACCACAAACAATTTTCTATGGACATATCAGGAACTGAATTCCACTTTATTCTGATGGAAGACCCCGAGAATAAGGATAAGTAGTATATTTTCGATACAATACTTTTTTATCAAATCCATTAGATTCTAACAAACTATACAAATACTTTCTCTGAGGTGACGAATAGTCTTTAATAAAAAGACAGTCACCTCTTTTTATTTTAAAGAAGTGTGAAGACAAACAATCGATAAATCTTGAGGATTCCTTTTCATTTTTAAGTGAAAATAACTTTATAATTTCATCTTGTTGGACAACAATTTTATTGTTTAGAACTGAAACCATTTTTAACCCATCACCTTTAAGATATCGTTTAATTAAATCATGAGCGGTGATTTTACGACGATTCTCGACATCATAAATAAGTTCTTCTTGTTTGTAGGGTCTAACTTCAACAATTGACATACCAGTCCCCTCCTCTAATTTTACCCTAATAGTCCTACCAAATTCATCTGTGGTATAAATCGGGGATGATTTATTTGGTTTTGTTTCTATAAGACCTAATTCAAATTTACAATCCTTTGCATTTTCAACTAGCACTTCAAAAATTACATCATTTGACTCCGTGATTAATTTTTCGTAGAATGATTTGGCACGAGATAAAGTTACGAACTTCTTTATTATTCGTTTTCTTTTTTTATTTTTAAACAAGACTACCAAATAGTTCTCCATATATGAATAATTATTACGAAACTTTAGGAGTAAGTAAAGACGCCACTCAAGATGAGATTAAGAAGGCATATCGAAAACTCAGTAAACAATATCATCCCGATGTTAATCCTGAGGGTGCTGAAACATTCAAAGACATTGCAACTGCTTATGACACGTTAGGTGACGAATCTAAAAGAAGTCAATATGATAATAAATTAAACAATCCATTTGGTGGTGGGATGTCTTATGAAGATTTGTTTGCTCAAATGTTCGGTCAACAAAATCAAAACCCTTTTTCTGCAAGACAAAAGACCGCTCCTGACAAAATAATTAAAGTTCAGGTTAACCCTATCGAATCATTCAAGGGTGTCGATAAGACCATTCGTTATATGAAGGACAATCATTGTGATGTCTGTAGTGGTAGTGGTGGAGAACAACAAAAGTGTCATACTTGTGGTGGGGCTGGATTTCAAATTAAAACATTCGGTACTGGGTTTATGACCCAACAAATTAGAACTGCTTGTCAGTCATGTGCTGGTCGTGGATACACTTTGGTTCATAGATGTTATGGTTGTGATGGAAAAGGTGTAAAAGGTACCACACACGAAGTTAATGTTAAATTACCTGTTGGTGTTGATAATGGTCAATTTTTAAAACTCGCAGGATTGGGGGATTTTAGAAATGGTCAATACGGTGATTTGGTGATTCAAATTGAGATGGTGAACCAAGATGGGTATGAAAAAATCAATAACGATTTAATTTATAATTTGTTTTTGGATTTGGAACAAATTCAAGCGGACAAATTTACAGTACCTCATCCAAACGGTGAGTTGATGTTAAACGCTCTACCAGTATTTGATACATCCAAACCTTTAAGACTTAAAGGTAAAGGTTATTTGGGTGGGGATATGTACGTTAAACTCAATGTGAGGTTTAATAGAGTTAATTAAAAAAATCAACAATATTTTTGATTAGTGTTATTGTTCCATATACTGCGGTTGACAATATATAAAATCCAATAATTATAGTACCATACTGAAAAGGAGTTGGACCTTTTTCTTTACATGTTTTACAATCTTCTGCCATATTTATAAGTATGTTAAGTGAACAAATTCGTAGAATTCTTTATATGTACCTTGATGAGAAGGAACAAAAGAAATATAAGAAACCTCGTAAATATAGTAAATCATATTGTGAGTCAACTCCATGTGATAAAATGGGTTTCACACAAAAAGCTTCCTGCCGACCTTATAAAAATTGTTATAACTAATTTGCCTTTTGACTTTTTTTTCCTATAATTAAACAAAAGGAAAATTATGCTATCATACATCGGAGGTAAAAGTAAAATTGGAAAGTGGATTGTCCCTTTCTATGATAAAGATATGGAGACTTATGTTGAAACATTCGGAGGAATGTTTTGGTGTTTCTTCAACATGGATTTAAAACAATTCCCAAATCTTAAGAAAGTTGTCTATAACGACTTTAACCCACTCAACTATAATTTATTTCAATGTATTAAAAATCCTGAAAGATTGTTGGAATCAATTAATGCAATTCCATGTCAACAATTTGGGGAGGAAGTTACACCAGCAATTTACAAAGAACAATTTATCAGGTTTCAAGCTGAAATTTTTAATAAAGATTTCAGCGTAAGGGCTTATGATTATGATGTTGCAGCAAAATATGCTTATGTCCTTACACAAGTGTTTAGTGGGAGTAAACCTGAAACAAGTTCTTTTATCGACTTAAAGGGTAAGTATAAATCAAAGTATCTTACATTCAGAGATAAGTTATCTAAACCTGATTGGGTGGAACACTTCAACAAAATTACCCACGTAGAGAATATGGATTTTGCGGAAGTAATTCAAAAGTATGATTCACCAACTACATACATATATTTGGACCCACCATATTGGAAAACTGAAAATTATTATAGTAATCATGACTTTGATAGGGATGACCATGAACGTTTGGCTAATGTGTTACATGAAGTTAAAGGTAAGTTCAGTTTATCTTATTATGATTTTGATTTATTGCATGAATGGTTTCCTGAAGACAGGTACCGTTGGGAGATGAAAGAGTTTGCTAAAGCGGCTGCGGCAAAGAAGGGTGAAAAACAAAATATGGGTCAAGAGTTGTTAATATTGAATTATTAAGTTATTTTTGTACCGTCAATATATTTATAGTATAAACCAAAAAGAAAAAATGAAGTTCACGTCTATTTTAAGAAAGGTCATTTTAGAACAGTCAAGATTTGAATTGTTGTCTGACGCATTAACCAAGCCAACTAAAGATAAGGAAGGTAATAAGGTTAAACCTAAAATGAGTAAAGAAGAGTTTAATCAATTAGTCCAAGCCGACCCTACAACAAGATTGAATAATGTTGATTTGGGAGCTGCGGATTCTAAAGAACTTGAAAAGGTTAAAGCGGGTAAATACGTTCAGTGGTTAATCAAACAATATTTGATGCCAAAGACCGAAAGACAACCTGGTGATAATGGATATGAACGTGAAGTTCAACAAGTGAAGGAGACTTTTATGGAAGACTTATACAAGGTTACAGACGACCTTGCAAAGTTTGAGAAGTTTAAGGGTAAACTCCCTCAAGAAATGAGAGACATTAACAAATTAACTCCTGATGCTTTATATGATGCGGTTAAGGATTTTGATTTGACTTTAGCAACAACAACAAAATCTGAAAGAAAGTCGGCTCAAGTTCACCCTGGTGCTAAAATGGTATTTGATGGTCCAACTTGGAGAGTTATTGAAATTGAAAACAAAGGACCTGTAGGTAAAGAAGCCGCTTGTTTCTATGGAGGTAATAACAAAGAAACTAGATGGTGTACTTCAACACCAGGTACTGACCAATGGTTTAATCGTTACATCAAGGACGGACCTTTATATGTATTATACAGACCAAGTGATACTGATATTGCACCTGAAACAGGATTACCAAAAGAAAGATATCAGTTCCACTTCCAATCAAATCAGTTCATGGATAAAGACGACCGTCAACAAGACTTAGTTCAATTGTTGAATGGACCGATGAAAGAATTAAAAGATTTCTTCAAACCTGAATTTGCTAAAGGATTAACAACTGGTGGTGAAAAATTGGTTATTGATAGTTTCAGTCACGGAGCGGTTGGTAAGTTCATCGGATTGTATGGTATCGATGACTTGATGGCTCAATTACCTGACACTCTAAAAGAAATTCAAATTCAAAACAGAGACAACAACGGTGTTCTTATTAACATACCTGAAGAAATTGGGAGATTCCAAAACTTGGGTATGATTATGTTTGACAATTGTATTGACAGAATTCCTGAATCAATTTGTAAATTACCTAAGTTAAGATTCTTGGCGTTACCAAACAATAAAGAACTTAGAACAATTCCTGAATGTATTGCGGATTTACCAAACCTTTACTTCTTGAATTTGAAGGGATGTCCTAATGTTGAGATTCCTAAGAAAATCGAAGATACGGCATTCCCTATGGGTGACAATATGTGGGACTTCGGAGGTAAGTAATTGTTTAAATTTTAAATTTTATCATATGAATGTAGATGTTGAAATTTACATGAATAACTTCATCAAATTTTTCAAGGAAAATCCTGAGGACTTATTTACCCTTATACCAAGAGGGAAAGAAGATGAGTTTTATAAAATGATTCGAGAAAAATCTTTGAAAAATATTGAAACAGGTGATGAACCATCTCTAACTCAAAAACAAATAATTGAAATTTGTGTTGTTATTAATGGAGGTGACCCAAAGAAACCAAAGAAGAAGTTGGAAAGTTTTATTATGGAAACCAAATTCGGGAATATTATATTGAATTAATTTAAATTGAAGTGGGAGATATTTTGTCTCCCATTTTTTTTTATTATCTTTGTAACATGAAGGAGGTGTTATTCAAGAAAGAGTATGTTAAATATGAGGTGTGTGAGCACCAGTCATATTCTGATTTTCCACATAGGGTATCACCGTTACTTAAATTTGCTGATTTACCCGAAACAAACCATACTAAACCAACTAAAAAACATCCATTATTTGTACATAAAAAAACTCATCACACTGAGGAGGAATTCATTACTAGATTTGCAGACCAAATGTATTCGGTCCATAGGATAAACACAACTATTGTTATTGAGAAATATGATGACAAAGTGGCAATCAAATTATTTTACGGACACAAACACAGACGACCTGGAGTTGCTTGGTTTACCCAAAGTAAGAATGTCGAGTTTATTAGTGTAAATACAAAAACAGGTGATGTGTATGTTGGAGGTATTGATAACTATCATTTAAAACGAAAAGTTAGGAAACGTATAAGACGTAATTATTTCTTTGGTGAGCCTTTATATACGATGTCATCGTTAATTAGAAATCGACTTAGGATTCATAACGTGGAAGCCGCTGAATTTGTGGGTGAGATTATTTCTACATTTATAAATGAAATTGACCCAAACGATGGTTATGGGAATTTGACATGGAGTCAAAGATTATTCAAATACCATCTAACTAAAAGAGGTATTAAGTACCCAAATAATTTTTATGTATTTGTCGATGCTTGGTACGGACCTGAGGTTAAAAAGTCACTTAAAAAGAATGGTAATCGAATGATTGATGCCATCATGGATGTTAATAAACTATCAGGTAAAAAGGTTAAAAAAACATTACATACTTGTGAAGGGTTCAACATTCAGATGTACCAATATGCTCGTAAACTATTTGGCGATGATTGGATGAATCAAGATAATGAATTAATTTTAGGATGTTTAAATTCCACATTTACATATACCCCAACATTTGAAGGTTTTTCAGAGTTTGTAACCAACGAGGAGTTAAGACGAGTATTTAAATTATTTAAACATGTTATTGTTCATGGTACTTTAGATGGATTCACATTTTTTGACCACATTAGATTCTATACTGATTTAAAATTATATGAACCAAATATTAAATGGACGGCATCTGACGATAATAGACGTGATTTTAGAGATGAACATTTAGATTGGACGGAAAAACTACAATCCTATCGACAAGGGACTTATTATCGAAAATATCCTGAATATACTTACACTATGATAACGAAACCAATCGCATTTGGTAATGACGTTTATCATCCTGTTGTACTCGATAATAGTAGAAATTATAATGAGGAAAGTGCAGTACAATCCAATTGTGTTAAAACATATATCGGTAAGGCTGGTTCTATTATTATATCACTCCGTAAGGGAGGTGTTGACTCAGAAGAAAGAGCGACCATAGAATATCAATTAACTAAAAGTTTGATGAATGAAAACATTCACATCAATAGAGTACAATCTTTAGGGAGATTTAATAAGCGGTTGTCAGATGAATGGAAAGAGGTTCTATTGAAATTAGATGAACGTATGTTATATTATGTATATGAACTTGAATTTGAAACAGTCAAAATTAAAAAGGTTCTCAAATCTGGTGTGGAACTTGAGTCTTCTTCTTATTGGAGGAGTGATGGCCGCTTGGGATGGGACAAGAAAGAAATTAACGACAATAGTGGATGGTAAGAAAGCCTGAGTATATTGAAAAACTTGAGGACGGTAAATTATTTTCAACCGTAGAAATTAATGTGCCCGATGAGTTTCAAAAGTTTTTAGATAGTAGGTCTTTAACTACTGTATATACGGACAATTGGATTGATTACGAAACCGCTAAATTTAACACAAGAAGTAAAATTTATTCAACTAAACAACCCTTTTATTTATATTTATTTAAAAGTGATTTAGATGGTAAGACCTTGGTCATTTATTATAAAGAAGAACAAATCAACGAATTAAAATTATTTATCTCACAACTATTAAAAACGTTTAAAAATGGAACAACTAACAACAAGTGAATTAAGACAGAAAATTGAAAATGGGGAAAATTTCGTATTGGACCTTTATGCAACATGGTGTGGACCGTGTAAAGTTATGTTGAATAACTTATCAAAAGTAAATGAATCATTAATTAGCGAATCAACTGATAGACCAAAATATGGTATCTATAAGTTTGATGTGGACAGCGATATGGATTTCATGAGAGAATTGGGAATCAGAAGTGTACCAACGATAAAAATTTTCAAAGGGGGTTCTGAGGTTTATTCAAAGGCTGGTGTTATGTCACCTACAGAAGTCCTTGGACTATTAAATTAATTATGACAGATTTAAGTGTAATTGTCTATACAATGAAGGGTTGTCCTTTTTGTACAGACTTTAAAGAAATGTTAACTACCGAAGGTATCGAATTCTTTGATAGGGACATTGACGAATACGAGGGAGAATATGAGTTGTTTGTTGAAGTAACAAATAATGATATGATACCGGCATTGTTAATTATTGAGGGTGATGATAATAACCATAGGTCATTCCTGTATGCACCCGAAAGAGACTATAATGAATTAACGGAAGCAATTTCTATTATCCAAGAACATAGAAAAAAGGTTGGTATAATTTAAAAAATTACAAAACCATCGACTTTCTTTCTTAAGAAGTCGTAATCCTCAAGTGGGTTGGTAATCTCAATAGACCAATCCACTTTTTTTATTTCCGTAGTTAACCAAGACATATCAAAATCAAATACATCTAAAATCGCTGAGGTTAATACTTCATCAACATTTTCCTTTGAATTTAACACTGAAAATATAGGTTCACCATCTTCAGTTTTTTTTGTGGATAATTTGAAGATTAGATTATTAATTGGGTATGATGATGGTATGTTATAAAAAATATGTTTACCGTAATAATATAGTAATCTACCTTGGGATATAGAATGACCGTGAGGGAATTCAGAGACACACACTAAACAATCATCAGTTATTTCTTTAAGTAGTTCAGTGTGTTCGTAAGACTTTGACGAGTCTTCGGTGTATAATTTAATTTGTTGAGGGGAGTAGGAACAGTTTTCGGTACCATAATAATACTTGAAAGTTAAATCATCATATGCGTTTAATTTTGAATCATATTCAATTAAATCAATAATATGTGATAATTTTTTATCACCTAAAATTTCCTCATATTTCGAAATAAATTCATCTCTAACGTTTGATAGATTTAAAGGTTCATTATGTGTTGACATCCCTTTAACCACGTAAAAGTTAAAACAATCCACGACTTGAATAATTGTATTTTCTTTTTTTGGTATTTTATTTAATATGAAGTCGGCAAATAAATTTACGATTGATATTCTACTAGTCGGCGTTTTTAAAACCATGATATTGTTCTTTAATCTTTATTGTTGTGTGAATTATAGTAAATTTTATTTGAAAAACGAATATAATATTATAGATAAAGAACAACCAAGGTATTTATAGGATAAAGAAAAATCTTTGAATGGCGAAGAATATAACAATATACCCAAGTAATAGTACGCAGTTAGCCAATAGAATACCTCATATAGATTTTAAAGGTACGGGAAACAACAACATATTATCTATAAGTGTGTTGAATACTGCTGCAATTGCATTTAGTGGTAATAGTGCCAGTCCAACATTTATTTCAATTTATGTTGACCCAACAAATTCAATTATTTCGGGTGATACACTTAATGTTAAAGATTATTTCTCTGTTGGAGGTACCCAAGTTATTAATGGTACCGCCAATTGGATTGGGCCAACAACTAACATTGCCGGTGCTCAAGGTGCTCAAGGAAATACAGGGGCTCAAGGTGCGACAGGTTCACAAGGAAGTACAGGGGCTCAGGGAGCAACTGGTAGTGCCAATGTTACGGGTGCCCAAGGAGCGACAGGTAATACAGGTGCCCAAGGTGCTCAAGGGGCAACTAATGTTCAAGGTGCTCAAGGGGCGACAGGTGCTCAGGGTCATAAAGGGGCTCAAGGAGCCACAGGTAATACGGGGGCTCAAGGGTCTCAAGGTGCTACTGGAAACACAGGGGCTCAAGGGGCCACAGGTAATACAGGTGCTCAAGGAGGTCAAGGAGCTCAAGGTAATGTCGGACCACAAGGTAATACAGGGCCAACAGGCGCTCAAGGTAATATCGGGGCTCAAGGTAATGTTGGACCACAAGGTAATACAGGACCAACAGGTGCTCAAGGTAATGTTGGTGCCCAAGGAAATACAGGTGCTCAAGGAGCGACAGGAAATACAGGGGCTCAAGGGTCTCAAGGGGCTACGGGAAATACAGGGGCTCAAGGTGCAACAGGAAATACAGGGGCTCAGGGCTCTCAAGGTTCAACAGGAAATACAGGGGCTCAAGGTGCAACAGGTGCTCAAGGTGCAACAGGAGCTCAAGGTGCGACAGGTAATGTAGGACCACAAGGAGTTGGAGGTGACACAGGTGCTCAGGGTAATGTCGGGGCTCAAGGTAATGTTGGACCACAAGGAAACACAGGACCACAAGGAGCTCAAGGAAACGTCGGAGCCCAAGGAAACACAGGTGCTCAAGGAGCGACAGGACCACAAGGTGCCCAAGGTTCACAAGGGGCTACAGGTAATACAGGTGCACAAGGTGGTGCAGGTAATACAGGAGCTCAAGGAGCTACAGGTCCCACAGGAAATACAGGGGCTCAAGGGGCAACAGGTGCTCAAGGAGCTCAAGGGTCTCAAGGTTCACAAGGTAACACAGGAGCTCAAGGAAACACTGGAGGGCAAGGTGCACAAGGTAATACAGGTGCACAAGGTAATACAGGGGCACAAGGTAATACAGGACCTCAAGGTGCTCAAGGTAATACCGGAGGTGCAGGACATACAGGAGCCCAAGGTAATACAGGACCTCAAGGTGCACAAGGTTCACAAGGAAATACAGGAAACGTTGGACCAACAGGCAATACAGGTGCTCAAGGTTCACAAGGTAATACAGGGGGTACAGGACACACAGGTGCCCAAGGTAATACAGGTGCTCAAGGTTCACAAGGCAATGCGGGAGGAACAGGGAATGTGGGACCAACAGGTAATACAGGAGCTCAAGGGTCTCAAGGTAATACTGGAGGAACAGGACATACAGGTTCTCAAGGTAATCAAGGAGCTCAAGGTTCGCAAGGAAACGCTGGAGGAACAGGAAATGTGGGACCAACAGGTACTGCAGGGGCTCAAGGAGCACAAGGTAATACAGGAGGAACAGGACACACAGGTGCCCAAGGTAATACAGGAGCTCAAGGTTCGCAAGGTAATGCGGGAGGAACAGGTAACGTCGGACCTCAAGGTAACACGGGACCACAAGGAGCTCAGGGTTCACAAGGAAATACAGGTAACGTCGGACCTCAAGGTAATACGGGACCACAAGGAGCTCAGGGCTCACAAGGTAATACTGGTAATATCGGACCACAAGGAAATACAGGAGCTACAGGGGCTCAAGGAACTCAAGGAAATACAGGAAACACAGGAGCTCAGGGTTCTGCGGGAACTACAGGTGCTCAAGGAGCTCAAGGACCTTCAGGAACTACAGGTCCTGTTGGTAGTATTGGTGCAACAGGTGCTCAAGGTGCTCAAGGAAATACGGGTAATGCAGGGGCTCAAGGTGCTGCTGGAGCCACCGGTGCTCAAGGTAATCAAGGGGCTCAGGGTCCAAAAGGACCAACAGGTGCAACAGGAGGACAAGGTGCTCAAGGGATAAAAGGTGGTTCAGGAGTTCCAGGACCAACAGGTTCTCAAGGTGCGACAGGTGCTCAAGGAGGTGTGGGACCGACAGGGGCGCAAGGTGCTCAAGGGGCTAACGGACCTCAAGGTGCTCAAGGAGCTGTGGGTTTCCAAGGTGCGGTAGGGCCAACAGGTGCTTTAGGTGCTCAAGGTTTCCAAGGTGCTCAAGGAGGAGGAGGTGCCACAGGACCAAAAGGACCAACAGGTAATACAGGTGCTCAAGGAGCTCAAGGTACTAATAGTGGAGTCGTAGGACCTCCAGGGTCTAACGGAGCTCAAGGAGCCCAAGGTGCTGCGGGAGCAACATCACCAGGACCAACGGGAGCTCAAGGTGCTCAGGGACCGTCAGGAACTCAGGGCGCTCAGGGTGCTCAGGGTGATACAGGACCTTCAGGTGTTACTTGTTATCAATTTGATATATGGACTGAAGGTAGCAGTGCTAATATATGTGCCGGCATTGGTAGAAGAACCACAGTGTGGTCTCAAAATCCTGCATGTTCCATTTCAGGTATATGTTTTTACTTTAACCAAACTAATTGTCAAAATAGTAATCCTGATTGGGGTGGATTTGCAGATTTTTACACTTGTTTGGGAGGTGTTCCACCTGATTGGGGTGAATTGGATGTTGACGGATGTAATATTAATAGTGGTTCATGTGGACGTTCAGATGAAAGATTGAAGAAAGGTATTGAAACATTAAAAGATTCATTAGAAAAATTAATGAAAATAGATGTTGTAGAATACGATTGGAATAATAAATTGAGAGAATATGAATATCTTCAAGAAAAAGAAAAACTACATACAATTGGTTTAATTGCTCAAAATGTTAAAGAATATTATCCTGAGGTTGTTTCAATAAACTCCGATGGTTATTATTGGGTCGATTATGTTAAATTAAACGCGGTTTTGGTTGAGGCCATAAAAGAACAACAAGTATTTATTGAAGATATAGATAAAGAATTAAATTTTATTGAATCCAAATTAAGTTAATGGCATCTAACGTAAAAATATTTCCATCAGGTACAACCGCTAACACCAAACCACATTTCTTTTTTGATGATGGTGTTAATAAGTTACAGTTTAATGTAATCCCTGATGGGTTTAGTAATCCCACATTATCTTTATCTTCCTCAACTGTATCTGAGGGTTTGTTAATAACACTCAGTGGTAGTGTTATATCTTCGGGTGCCAGTGTAACAACATCAGGCGTTTATGTAGGTAATACACAAATGATTAATTCATCGGCAGTTTGGGTGGGACCATTACCTGGAATTATAGGGGCTCAAGGGGCTCAAGGGGCTCAAGGCTCCCAAGGTAATGTAGGAAATACAGGTGCTCAAGGAGCTCAAGGTGATACAGGTTCACAAGGGGCAGTCGGTTCACAGGGTGCCCAAGGAGCTCAAGGGGCTCAAGGTGGTGCAGGTGCTCAAGGTGCTCAAGGAGCTCAAGGAGATACTGGTTCCCAAGGTGCTCAAGGTGCAAATACGGGTGCTCAAGGAGCTCAAGGTTCCCAAGGAGCTGTTGGTTCCCAAGGTGCTCAAGGGGCAAACACAGGAGCACAAGGAGGACAAGGTGCTCAAGGTGCGATTGGTGCTCAAGGTGCTCAAGGTGGTGTTCAAGGTGCTCAAGGTAATACAGGTGCTCAAGGAGCTCAAGGTTCACAAGGTGCTCAAGGTGCAACTCAAGGCGCCCAAGGTAATACCGGAGCTCAGGGTTCACAAGGTTCCCAAGGGGCTCAAGGTGCGAATACAGGGGCACAGGGAGCTCAAGGGGCTCAAGGAGTAACAGGTTCTCAAGGAGCTCAAGGAGCAAACACAGGTGCTCAAGGTGCTCAAGGTGCTCAAGGAGCGGTTGGGTCTCAAGGTGCTCAAGGTGCAAATACAGGTGCTCAAGGTAATGTAGGTTCCCAAGGTGCAGTTGGAGCTCAAGGTGCTCAAGGAGGTACTCAAGGGGCTAAAGGAAATCAAGGTGCCCAAGGAGGCCAAGGTTCCCAAGGTGCTCAAGGTGGTGTTCAAGGAGCTCAAGGTAATACAGGGGCTCAGGGTTCACAAGGTTCCCAAGGAGCTCAAGGTGCCGCAACAGGTGCCCAAGGGGCTACAGGGGCTCAAGGAGCGATAGGTTTTCAAGGGGCTCAAGGTGCTGCAACAGGAGCTCAAGGAGCTCAAGGAGCTCAAGGAGCACAAGGGGCTCAAGGAGCTCAAGGAGCCAATCAAGGTGGTCAAGGTGCTCAAGGTCAAACAGGTTCTATAGGTGCACAAGGTGCTCAAGGTAGTGCTCAGGGTGCTCAAGGAAATATTGGTGCTCAGGGGGGTCAAGGTTCTCAAGGGGCACAAGGGGCTAGTCAAGGAGCTCAAGGAAATACAGGGGCTCAAGGAGCTCAAGGGGCTCAAGGAGCTCAAGGCGCAAGTCAAGGAGCTCAAGGAGCCACAGGACCGACAGGACCTCAAGGAGCACAAGGAGCCCAAGGTGGTGTTCAGGGTGCTCAAGGGGCGACAGGTCCACAAGGTTCTCAGGGGGCTCAAGGTGCTCAAGGAGCAAACCAAGGTGCTCAAGGGGCAACAGGTTCACAAGGTTCTCAGGGGGCTCAAGGTGCTCAAGGTGGAGTTCAGGGTGCTCAAGGTGCTCAAGGTCCACAAGGTTCTCAAGGGGCACAGGGAGCCCAAGGAGCGAGCCAAGGAGCTCAAGGTGCTACGGGACCACAAGGTTCCCAAGGAGCTCAAGGTGCTCAAGGAGGTGTGGTAGGAGCTCAAGGTGCTCAGGGGGCTCAAGGTGCTCAGGGGGCTCAAGGAGCTCAGGGGGCAAGTCAAGGGGCTCAAGGAGCTACGGGACCACAAGGTTCCCAAGGTGCCCAAGGTGCACAAGGTGGAGTACAAGGAGCTCAAGGAGCGACAGGAGCTCAAGGTGCGGTTGGTTCTCAAGGTGCACAAGGTGGAGTACAAGGAGCTCAAGGAGCGACAGGAGCTCAAGGTGCGGTTGGTTCTCAAGGTGCACAAGGTGGAGTACAAGGAGCTCAAGGAGCGACAGGAGCTCAAGGTGCGGTTGGTTCTCAAGGAGCACAAGGTGGAGTACAAGGAGCTCAAGGAGCGACAGGTTCTCAAGGACCCATAGGATTCCAAGGTGCTCAGGGTGCTAATACAGGTGCTCAAGGTGCTCAGGGTGCTCAAGGTGATGTAGGTGCTCAAGGACCTGCGGGGACAACCCAAGGTGCTCAGGGTGCTCAAGGTTTCCAAGGAGCCACAGGTTCTCAAGGTGCTCAAGGAGCTAATACAGGCGCTCAAGGTAATACAGGTGCTCAAGGAGCTCAAGGTTCAATCGGTGCTTCAGGTACAGTACAAGGTGCACAAGGTGCGACAGGTAATACAGGGGCTCAAGGGTCTCAAGGACCTGGAGGTGCGGTTACAGGTGCACAAGGAACTCAAGGAGCCCAAGGTTCGGGAACTGCAGGGCCTGTTGGTGCTCAAGGTAACCAAGGAGCTCAAGGTAACCAAGGAGCTCAAGGTTCTAAGGGAGGACAAGGGGCTCAAGGTGGGGTTCAGGGTGCTCAAGGGGCTAAAGGTGCTCAAGGTTCCACAGGTGCTCAAGGAGCTCAAGGTAATCCAGGAGGTCAAGGTTCGCAAGGGGCTCAAGGGGCTCAAGGTACCGCAGGTTCACCAGGTAGTCCAGGACCTACAGGTCCACAAGGAACTCAGGGTGCTCAAGGTTCTAGTGGAGGACCTACAGGTGCTCAAGGTGCTCAAGGTGATACAGGATTACAAGGTGCGCAAGGTGCTCAAGGACCTACAGGACCACCATCAGATAGAAGATTGAAAGATAATATTAAAAAACTTTCAAACTCAATTAATATTACAAAACAAATTGAAGGGGTTACGTTTGTATGGGATTTTGAACACCCAAAACTAAAACACAATCAATATATTTCAGCACCATTAGCATTCCAAGGAGAATCTATAGGGGTAATTGCTCAACAAGTTGAAGAAGTTATACCAAATTTAGTATTTACCGATAAAGACGGTTATAAATCAGTACAGTATGATTTAATGGTTAGTCTTGGTGTTGGAAGTGTTAAAGAACAACAATTAAGAATTGAGTCTATATTAGAAAGAATAAATAAATTAAAAGATAAAATAGGTGGCTGAAAATATAGTAATAATACCTTCAGGTGGAACGATTAATTTCTTTGATACTGGTTCAACTCAAACTAATTGGGTTATAGAATCTGGTACTTTGAAATTTAAACGAGGTGCCACAACTTATTTATCGATAGATAATACATATCCTAATTATCGAGTTAGTGCAACTCTTAAGTTAAGTAGATTTTTAGTTAATAATTTTGGTAATTTAATTGGTGCTCAAGGATGGTTAGGTAATCCTCAACCAACAGGACCGACAGGTGCACAAGGAGCGACAGGTTCCCAAGGTGGTCAAGGTGCTCAAGGAGCGAAAGGAGCTCAAGGGGCGATAGGTTCTCAAGGAGGTCAAGGAGCCCAAGGTGCTGTTGGTTCTCAGGGGTCAACAGGTGCTCAGGGGGCTCAAGGACCAAAAGGTGCTCAAGGAGGACAAGGGGCACAAGGAGGTCAAGGTTCTCAAGGAGCTCAAGGGGTTCAAGGTGCGACTGGTAATCAAGGTGCTCAAGGAGGTCAAGGGTCTCAAGGGGCGACAGGTTCTCAAGGAGCAACTGGTAACCAAGGTGCCCAAGGTGGACAAGGTTCTCAAGGTGGACAAGGTGCTCAGGGTGGTAAAGGTAACCAAGGGGCTCAAGGAGGACAGGGTTCTCAAGGTGCTCAAGGTTCACAAGGAGCAACAGGTGGTCAAGGTGCCCAAGGAGGACAGGGTTCTCAAGGTGCTCAAGGTACTCAAGGTGCGATAGGTAACCAAGGTGCTCAAGGAGGACAAGGTTCCCAAGGTGCTCAAGGTGCCCAAGGTAATACGGGTAACCAAGGTGCTCAAGGAGGACAAGGTTCACAAGGAGGCCAAGGGGCTCAAGGTGCTCAAGGTAACCAAGGTTCTCAAGGAGGACAAGGAGCCCAAGGTGCCCAAGGACCCCAAGGTGCAACAGGAGGTCAAGGTGCTCAAGGAGGTCAAGGTGCTCAAGGAGGACAAGGTTCTCAAGGGGCTACAGGAGGACAAGGTGCTCAGGGAGGCCAAGGCGCCCAAGGAGCTCAGGGAGCTCAAGGGGCTAAAGGTAATCAAGGAGCTCAAGGAGGACAAGGTGCTCAAGGTGCTCAAGGTTCCCAAGGTTCAGTTGGAGCACAAGGGTCTCAAGGTGGGCAAGGTGCTCAAGGCTCACAAGGTAATATTGGTAACCAAGGTGCTCAAGGCTCACAAGGAGGCCAAGGTGCTCAAGGAGCTCAAGGCACTCAAGGGGCTAAAGGTAATCAAGGTGCTCAAGGAGGACAAGGAGCTCAAGGTGCTCAAGGTTCCCAAGGTGCTACAGGTAATCAAGGTTCTCAAGGAGGTCAAGGTGCTCAAGGTGCCCAAGGAGCCCAAGGAAATACAGGTAACCAAGGTGCCCAAGGAGGACAAGGTGCTCAAGGTTCCCAAGGTGCGACAGGTAACCAAGGAGCTCAAGGTTCTCAGGGAGGACAAGGTGCTCAAGGAGCTCAAGGAAATACTGGTAATCAAGGGGCTCAAGGTTCTCAAGGGGGTCAAGGTGCTCAAGGTTCTCAAGGGGCAACAGGTAACCAAGGAGCTCAAGGCTCTCAAGGTGGCCAAGGAGCTCAAGGCTCTCAAGGTGCAACTGGTAACCAAGGGGCTCAAGGTTCACAAGGAGGACAAGGAGCTCAAGGTTCACAAGGTAACACAGGTAACCAAGGTGCTCAGGGTTCTCAGGGAGGACAGGGAGCACAAGGGGCACAAGGTGCGACAGGTAACCAAGGAGCCCAAGGTTCTCAAGGAGGGCAGGGAGCACAAGGGGCACAAGGTTCCCAAGGAAATACTGGTAACCAAGGTGCTCAAGGAGGTCAAGGGTCTCAAGGAGCACAAGGTTCCCAAGGAAATACTGGTAACCAAGGTGCACAAGGAGGGCAAGGGGCTCAAGGAGCTCAAGGTACTCAAGGAGATAGAGGTAACCAAGGTGCTCAGGGAGGGCAAGGTTCCCAAGGTGCTCAAGGGCCTAAAGGTTCTACAGGCAATACAGGTCCAACAGGTGGTCAAGGAGCCCAAGGTAATAAAGGTGGACAAGGTGCGACAGGTAATCAAGGAGCTCAAGGTGGACAAGGAGCTCAAGGTGGACAAGGAGGACAAGGTGCGACAGGTAACCAAGGTGCTCAAGGAGGTCAAGGGTCTCAAGGAGCTCAAGGTAACCAAGGAGCTCAAGGAGCTGTGGGTGGTGCTGGAGGTCAAGGAGCTCAAGGTAATCAAGGTTCTCAAGGTTCTATTGGTGGACAAGGTGCACAAGGTAATCAGGGGGCTCAAGGATTTTCATTAGCATCTGGTGCAGTGGGAGCTCAAGGTGCTCAAGGTGGTCAAGGGGCTCAAGGTCCTAATTTTGCAGGTGCTCAGGGTGCTCAAGGGGCTCAAGGTATTCCAAACATTGGTAGCCAAGGTGCTCAAGGAGCCCAAGGTTCTGCAGGTAGTAATGGACCCACAGGTAGTCCTGGTGGGCCAGGACCTACAGGTGCTCAAGGAGTTGCGGGAGGAGGCCCAACAGGTTCACAAGGTAGTACAGGAGCTCAAGGACCTACAGGGCCTACAGGTGATACAGGTGCCACAGGTGCACCAGGACCTTCAGATAGAAGACTTAAAAAAAATATTAAACCAATAACCAACTCAATTGAAAAAGTTAGTAAAATTAGGGGTGTAAGATATTTTTGGAATGATAATTCATTTAATCCTTCTGATTTGGTTGACACTGAAGATATTGGTTTTATTGCACAAGAACTTAATCAGGTATTACCTGAAGTTGTGTTTGGTAGTGAAGAAAGTATATTTAGAGTTAAGTATGCTGATATTATTGCACTATGTATTGAGGCAATTAAAGAACAATCGGTTCTTTTAGATATTAAAGAAGAAAAGTTATTAGAACTTGAAAATAAGGCAAAAGAAAAGGGATTAATTTAATCCCTTTTTTTATATATAATCGTTAAAATAAATGTTGATATTTTTATCTACTTCTCTTGGGTCGGCATAATCCGACGGATACACGCTCAAACATTCATTATCATCTGCTAAAATATCTACATAATTCCCCCAATATTCGAGAGTACTATTATAACCCCACCCTTTATTTTGATTCAAATAATCTAATATATTATTTTCGAAGTTATGTATTGGAACTTGGAAGATTTCAACTTGGGTATCTTTTTTATAGGCGTGTGGTCGACTCGACCATTTACCATTTGGCATGTCAAAGTATTTTTCTAATTCTCCTGTAACCTCATTATATAATTGGTCTTCATATGCTGTATTGTATGAAGTTTCGTAAACATAATACAATTCATTTCTTAAATCAGATAACTCATCTTTCATGAGTTCCTTCATTGTTTCTTCATCATCAACAATTTCATCTATATTGTCGTTGTTGACGGTTACATAATCAGTACCTTGATTTTGGGCAATTGATTCAAGTAATTCTGTTTGAGGTTCAATTTGAGTATTATTAAGTGTATCTATAATATACTCTTTTAATCTTACAAGGTTTTCTTTTGTTAGTTCTTGAATCACATCTCTGTAGATATCATCTGTAAGGTCATAACCATTCCATCCATTCCAATCATTATCACCATTAAGTATTGATTCAACAGCTTCACGAGATAAATCATTACGTCTATTATTACAAAACAATTTGGATAAATCACCACCTTTGTTGTTAGTTACTAGATAAGGTTTACCATCAATCATATCAACATCTTGTAAATATTCTTCGGTAACTAATCTATAAAATTCTGGCTTATCTGTTTGATAAAGGAATATTAGATATTCGTTTTGGTGTTCATCTAAAATGTCTAATCTATCGAAGAAACCTCTTCTTTGGGCGAATTTGAAGAACGCATCAACATCCCCACCGAAGTACTTAACCCATTCGTTATCGTTCCCACTATTATAATCATCTATTAGGTCTTCAATTTCCATATAATATAAATACGAAAAAAGGGACAATTTTCATTGTCCCCTCCTTAATTTCTTTAATAAACAAGATTATTTACTTGTTTTGTTTACGTTGTAGTACTTCTCAACAGTTTTTTTGATTGCTGCTTTCACACTCTCGTTTGTTTGTTGTCTTTGAGCCGCAGCTTGTTGAACTTGCTGAGGTGAAGGTTGTTGATTTGTGTTATTTTTGCATCCGCATCCCATGGTTGTATGTTTTAAATGGTTTATTTGTTTCTCAATAATAAATACTATCTTTGTTGAAATATACAATACAAAGAATATTTATCAATTAAAAGACTAATGGATTTTTTAAAATTAATACAAGAAGGTAGAGTTGACGACTTCAAAGCCAAGTATTCCCAAAAGTTTGGTACTGAGAATATAAATAAAATTATCAAGGCGGTTCCACAGAAATATTTGGACTGGGTTGGTAGACATATGGATATGGTTAACTTCGATGAGAACTTAACCAAATTGGAAACAGCATTAAATGCATTTCAAAAGATTTCAAGTAACCTTCCTATTACAGACCTATATCAATATAAGAACATGGGTCAGTTATTTTCTGCGTTGGCGGATTATGGTAAAAGACAAAGACGAGTTGTTAAGAAAGTTGAGGGGGGAAATGTGGTTTATGATGACGGAAGATATTTTGTTGTTAATCCATTAACCCATGATTCATCTTGTTATTATGGTAAGGGTACCAAGTGGTGTACAACTGCAAGTACTGACCACCAGTTCAAAAGATATAATGAAGATGGTAAGTTGTTTTATATCTTGGATAGACAAGCTCCATCTGACAACAAGTTCTATAAGGTTGCTCTCCTTCGTAAATTTGATGGAGACAAAACTTATTATGACGCCTTGGACCACACAATTGGTAGTGGTTGGATTATTGGTACCAACAAATTAAACGAGATTTTGGGTGCTGTCGATGGATATATTGAAGACCAATTTCCTGAACAAGTTAAGATTTTTAAGGACAGAGAACTTGCCCGTCAAGAAAGGGAACGTTTGGAACGAGCTCGTCAAGCAGCAATATTAAGACAACGAGAAGAGGGGGCACAAGTTAGACGTGCGAATAATGAATGGGAATTAGGTCCTGGTTGTCCTGAAGAAGGTTTGAAAGCTCATGCGTTATTGGAATTCTTATCTGACAATAATGATGTTGAGATATTAACCAATTTGGATAGGGGAGAAATTGCCAGAATTGAAACTGAAATTGACCGACTTCAAGCCGAGTATGATGCCGATGAAGAAGCAAGAGTTGATTTGATGGACCAAATAGAAGAACTTCAAGATGAGTTGGATGAGTTAAGACAAAAGGTTGACGTATATAATATGATTCCAACTGGTGAATATTATAACACAACTGAGTTTGAAGTAATTGGAGTTCCTGAATTGGAAGACCGAAGATATGCGGTTGGAGATGAAGATGACATGCATTCAAGTTCGGTTGAATATCTTGAGCAACTTTTGGATGATGTTGGTTATGAAGGATTCAACCAAAGTTTTGTTAGAGATTACATTGATGAGGAAGAAGTTATTGATTATGCTCGTGAATTTTATGAACAAGATGTTTATGAAAATCCTGAAGTTTACATCGACGAATCACAAAGAGAGTTATCACTAAAACAAGTTGAAGAGATAAAAGTAAAGAACGATAAAATCAGAAAGTTGAGTGAGTACATCTTGAAATTACAGGACCAAATGGATGGTGAGGACGATGATGAAATTCAAGAAAAAATTGATGAGATTCAAGAAACAATAGATGAACTTGAAGAAGAAGTTTCGGATATTGAAAGTGAACCTGACGGACATTTCCCTGATGATTTAATTGATGATGCTGTTGAATCACAACTTTCAGGTGTGAAATATAATGTCATTAGTTTCATGGAAGAGTGGGGATTAAATTATAACGACTTTATTGATAGACATAAGTTTATTGAAGCGATTATTGAATCGGACGGTTATGGTCACACATTGAATGGATATGATGGAAGTGCCGATGAATATACAATCGAAGATGAACTATTCTATGTAATGAGAATTGATTAACAATTTTAATTGGTTATAATTGTTGTATGGGGAGAAGAAAGAAAATACCATTTAAGTTAAATCCTGAATGGATGTTAAAAGAACCTTTGGACTTTGAATACAACAAATATACATTGTTGGATTATATCCAAAAGTGCGAAAAGAATTTGGAGAATTTTGAAATCTACCCTGATTTTGTTGAATTGTCTTTACATCTCGCCAACATCCAATCTCTCCGTGCAGAAAACACCCTTTTACTTACTGACAAAAAATTCAGTTCTTGTGATGATGAAATCATGTTAAAAGATTTGTATCCAAAAAAAACAAGGGAGTTGAATCAAGAAGAAAAAGACGAATTGAATAAGACTTTAAGTTATTCCAACGTAAAGTTGTTTGATGTTTTTAATTCTGCCAAGTCAATTTGGAACATGGTTTTTGACAATGTTGAAATATCTTTAAAGAAGAATAAAGATATGTTAATATCAGGTTCGGGTTATATTTTCTTTTATAAAAAATCTGACGATAAAATTCATGTTTGGGAATATCAGATTAAAAAAGGTCGAAAAGATACGGTTGATAAAACACATCTAACCAAGATTTATGAGGACCATCCAGGAAACACAACTCTTCTATCAATAATTGAAGAATTTTCAAAATATAATAAAACTGACTATTATAAAGATTTACCAGTCTTTGAAATGACATGTGTTCATGATTTTCCAATGGAACAGGCAATCATTCCAATCATGAAAAGAAAAATTATGGCATATGTTTTTCAAATAGTTAATATGAATAAGATAAATAACTTTGACTCTTAAAAATTATATGTCTATATTTGTGTCGTGGGATTCAATAAACGACATATCAATTACGAGAGAAGTCTATCAGCACTTAAACAAAATAATTTGGAAGGGTATTACGGTAAGAGTGATGCCCTTTTTTTTATGGATAAAGAAAGTCACGAGATTTATAAACTTCATTGCGAAGGAAAATCAGATGAACAAATTTTAGAAACAATTCAAAAATTATGGACGATAAAGTAACAAAAACTCTGATGTCTAAATTGAGACAACCAATCCACATCAACTACATCGCATCTCACATCCTTAGAGTTTCTGAGGAAGAGACAAGAACAATTCTCACCAACTTAATTAAGGAAGGTGTTATTGAAGAATCAAAATATGCGAGTGATTATTATGTGGTCAAAGCAGTGTAAATAATTTCAGTATGAAAAGAAAAGTAGAATACGTGTGGCTCGACGGATATAAACCTGAGCCGAATTTGAGAAGTAAAGTTAGAGTATTAGATTTCAAACATGAACACATTATTTTAACAACTGACATTCCTGAATGGGGATTTGACGGTTCATCAACAATGCAAGCTGAAGGATATTCATCTGATTGTTTCCTTAAACCAGTTAAGGTGTACCATAACAACACAGACACAATTTATGTTCTGTGTGAGGTAATGGATAGTCATGGAAACCCACACCAAACAAATGACAGAGCCAAATTAGGTAAAGAGGATGGAGATTTTTGGGTTGGATTCGAACAAGAATATTTTATTCGTTCAGCTCATAATAAAGAAATCCTTGGATTTGATAGAGGTGGGGCAATTGACCCACAAGGAAAATATTATTGTGGTGTTGGTGGACATATTGTAGGCAGACACATTAGTGAAGAACATTTAGATATGTGTTTGTCATATCATATCGGCATTGAAGGTACCAACGCTGAGGTTGCATTAGGTCAATGGGAGTATCAAGTATTTGCTAAGGGTAAGTTAATGGCTTCTGACGATTTGTGGATGTCTCGTTATTTCCTTTACAAAATTGCTGAGAAACACGGATTACAAATTGAGTTCCACCCTAAACCTATGGTATTTGGTGATTGGAATGGTTCAGGCCTTCACACAAACTTTTCAAACAAACGAATGAGAGAACAAGGTGGCGAAGAATACTTCAAATCAATTTTCAAAGTATTTGGTTCAAGAACTAAAGAACATATTGATAACTATGGTTCAGACAATCATTTAAGACTAACAGGTAAACACGAGACACAAGCAATTGACAAATTTAGTTGGGGTATTTCAGATAGAGGTGCATCAATCAGAGTTCCAAAAAGTGTTGGTGAAACATGGAAAGGTTATTTAGAGGACAGACGACCATCATCAAACGCCAATCCTTATAAAATCATAAACGTGATTTGTGAGTCATTATCTTTAGCTGAGGAATTGGATGAAACACTTCATATCATGTACGACGATGTTGACACAACTAAACTTACTGAGAAATTTGGTACAATCTCTAATGAGGATTTGTTAGAGCAGTATCGTAAAGATGCGGAAAATGAATTTGATAACATGGTTGACTTAATGGAGTCAAAGGGGAATGTTCCAACTGAAGAAATAAGTTTTGAAATCCCAAAACATTATCAAGAAGACTTGATAAAGGGTAAAAACCCTACAGTGACGGCAATGCCTGAGGCACTTAAACAAGTGATGATGGAAGCTCACCGACTCACAATAGTAAAATAAAAATATATGGATACTCAAATGTTATTTGTTATGTTAATGGCATTCTTTGTTGGAATGTGGATTGGGGGTATTTTTATATACACTTTAATGGTTAGACCTTTAGCTCAAGAAAATGATGATTTAAAAGATGAGATGCATCAACAAATAAAAATTGGGTTTTATAAAGAACAAGAATTAAAAAAGGAAGAACATGAGCGAACAAGTTAATCATCCACAACATTATGGAGGTGAAAACAATCCGTACGAAGCGATTAAAGTAATTGAAGCATGGGATTTAGATTTCCATCTTGGTAATACTGTTAAGTATATTTCAAGGGCAGGTAAGAAAGGAACCGATAAAGAACTTCAAGATTTAAATAAAGCTCTTTGGTATTTGAAAAGAAAAATCGAACAATTAGAAAACAATTAAATATGGATAGAAGAGAAAGACAACTAGAAGAAAGACTTCGTCATTTAGAGATTGAAGTCAAAATGGAACGTGAGTGGAATCAAATTCCTGAATCATTAAAACCAACCTCAAAAGGTCGATGGGACCAAATGGCTGGTGAACTTAAAGCTCAAGAAAGTAGAAGATTGGGTTGGCCTAAAAATTATTAATTATGAAAACAAAAGTATATTCAGCATTCCCTGGTGTGGGGAAAACAACTTACTTCAATACAACAGATAGAAACGTATTGGATAGTGATAGCTCAAAGTTTGATAAGAAGAACTTTCCTGACAACTATATCCAACATATTGAAAGAAATATTCAAGACCCAAAGGTTGATAAGATATTAGTATCATCACACAAAGACGTGAGAGATGCCCTGTTGAAAAAAGGAATCCCATTCGTGTTGGTATATCCTAATCGGGATATCAAAGACGAGTACATCCAACGATATAAAGACAGAGGTAACAACGATGCGTTTGTTGACTTGTTAGAAAAAAATTGGGATAATTGGATGGACGAGATGGATGCAATGGAAGCACCACAAGGTCAAACCTTATATAAAGTTAAATTAGGACCAGGTCAGTACTTAACTGATGTAATTGATTAAGATGATAGAAACAGGAAAAATATTAAACGGAGATTGTATTGAGGTGATGAAAACATTACCTCTTGAGAGTGTTGACTTGGTAGTAACCAGTCCACCATACAATGTAGGGATTGACTATGATAGTCATGATGACCGTATGAGTATGGAAGACTATTGGGAGTTTACTCGAAAATGGTTAACTGAAGCGTATAATGTTTTAAAGAGTGACGGTCGTATTGCCGTTAATATTCCTTACGAAGTAAACGTACAAGACCGAGGTGGACGAGTATTGTTCATGTCAGAGTTTTGGACTGTGATGAAAGAAGTAGGATTCAAGTTTTACGGACTTGTTGACCTTGATGAAAACTCACCACACAGAAGTAAAACCACGGCTTGGGGTTCATGGATGTCACCAAGTAGTCCATATATCTATAACCCAAAAGAATGTGTCATTCTTGCATATAAGAAAGACCGTATCAAAAAAGTTAAAGGTGAACCACAATGGAAAGCTGACATGGTAGATATGGAACAAGAAGATGGTACTGTAAAAACTAAAGCGGTTTACCAAGAAGAAGATAAGAAAGAATTCATGTCTTTGGTTTATGGTCAGTGGGAATATTTTGCAGACACCAAACAACAAACTAAGGCAACCTTCTCAATGGACATTCCAATGAAGGCAATTAAAATTCTCACATATAAGAATGATGTGGTCCTTGACCCATTCACAGGTTCAGGTACTAGTTTATGTGCCGCGGAGATTAGTGGTAGACGATGGATTGGTATAGAATTAAGTGAAAACTACACAAAAGTTGCTAAGGAAAGGGTTCAACATTTTGTTGACCGAAATAAACAAATGGAAATGGATTTTAAATAAAAGGGTTTAACGACCCTTTTTTTTGTTTTATGGATATTTATTATAAAAAAGTCGAATGGCCAGTATTATAATAACAGAAAAACAACTTGAATTGATTGTGAAAGGACAAAAATCACATGAAAACCAACTAATCCAAGAATCTGAGTGGTATAATACTTTAGGTGATATTATAGGTATCTTTGACCCATCGGGTATTGTAGATTTTGTTAATGGTATATCTTATTTTTCTCAGGGTGACCACTTATTTGGTTTATTGAGTATTATTTCAGTTATACCATACGCTGGTGACGCTGTGGCCAAACCTGTACTCGGAGCACTCAAAATAGGTGGTGGAGCGACTAAGGGATTAAATGCTGCGATGAAATTAGCAAAGGCGGGTAAAACAGTAGAAGCGAGTGCAGCACTGGCCAAATTAGCGGAAAAACCTGGAATTGTTGGTAAATTCTTACAAAGTGCTAAAAGTTGGGCACCTAAAGTTGCGTCAAAAATAGAACAGATGCCTGGTGGCGTTTTAAAAGGGTTTAAAAATACGATATTAGATTATCTAAAACTACTTGAAAATGCTGGTGCTAAGAGTGTTAAGTTCCAAAAATCCGCAGGTATTTTAGCTAAAAACTTAAAAAACGCCGCAAAACCAGCTGAAAGTATTGGAGCGTTAAAAAACATGTTAAAGAATGACAAAGTATTTAAAGGATTAACTAAAAAAGGTCCTCTCTCTAAAATATTCATTGGTGGTGCACCAAGATTGTTTGGTAATCGTGAAATGAGAATTCTTATGAGAAGAACTAAATGGTGGTTAGGATTTTTAGATTATATAGGGGTTGCTAATTTTGTAGGACCTGATGAGTTGGCCGCAAAAATGGGTGAACAAAATGTGATTAATAAAATGAATAACTACAATAAAACTGAACAGGCTAGAAGAAATGCCGAATATGACTTTGGTACTGAAAATTATGGTGAATCACGTGGAGGTTCTACACAATCACAGACACAATCACAAAGTACTTCACAACAAGACCCAATCCAAGGATTTATGTCTGACATATTTGGAGGACAATTAAAAAATGCTGCAATGCTTGCATTATAAATAATATATTAAAATGAAAGAAGAATTAATTATTAAATTAGTACAAATCCAAAACCAATTTAAGTTTTTACATTGGCAAACTTTTGGTGATGCTAAACATAGAGCTTACGGAGGTATCTACGATTCATTAGGTGACCTTATAGATAAATTCACTGAATGTATGATGGGTAAATATGGTAGACCTGATTTTGGTGGAGAATTCTCAATTATGTTTCAAGATATTAAATCGTTAGTTATTCAAGACTTCTTGGATGGCATTACTGAATTTTTGGTTAACATGACTGACCAATTAGATTCTAGATATGATACTGATTTATTAAACCTTAGAGATGAGATGTTAGCTGACATCAATCAATTAAAATACTTACTTACACTTAAATCATAATATGGCAAAAAAAGTAATTAAATTAACAGAGTCTGACTTAAATCGAATAGTTAGAAGAGTTATTGCGGAACAAGACGACAATAACTACAAAAAAGCAATCCAATGTTTCTTAAATAAAAAAGGTATTAAAGATGATTCAGGTAAGGCATTAGTTATCGATGGTAGTATTGGTAACTATCCTAAATCTAAAACTGCACAAGCAATACATAATTACCAATCAAAAATTGGTGTTTATCCTGCTGATGGAGTTTGGGGTGAGGATACTATGAATAAAATGCCTAACAGAGATAAAGAAATATTTAAACAATGTGTTTCTGACCATGGTGACATTTTTGATAAAGGTGCTCACTGGCTTGGAATAGATTAAGGATGAAGAGAATAGTAAAAGAATCAGGAATTAGAGATATTTCAGCTTTAAGGAAAAGATACCCTAAAGCTGAAATATATTTCCATCAAGATTTGGATGGTGTGACGACTGCAATCGCGATGAAGAAATACCTTGAAGACAACGGTATTGATGTAGTAGGTGCTCACGTAATCCAATACGGTGACAAAGAATTCGCAGTAAAGAAGAACGACGCTCAAGGAGATGTGATGCCGGTTCTTGTGGACTTTGCTCACGGTAAGCCAATGTTCGTAATCCATACGGACCACCATGATAGACAAGCAGGTGCCGAAGATACTAAATCAACATCATTCAGACATTCAAGGTCAAATGTTGAAACAATATCTCAAGTAGTATCACCAAAAGAATTATTCCCATCATCAGACATATTATTGATTAGTACTGTTGATTCCGCGGACTATGCTAAACACGATATAACTCCTGAGGAAGTTGTTAATTACATCTATAGATTAGATAAAGAAAAACCACTCCAAAGAAATAAGATGTTGTTAGGTTTGGTAATCAACAAATTATTATTGGCGTTTAAAAACAAACCAGGATTTTTAGAAATGTTGGTAATGGATTCAGAACCATCATTAATGTCTATTCTTACTAACATAAAACAATGGATGAAGAGGACAAATGCCGCAAGTCCTGAAGTACTTCAAAAGAATGCTGAGAATTATAAGGAAATGATGAAAAACTTTCCTAAAGTTAGCGACGGGATTATTTTCCAATATGGTGGTGGTGATATGTTTAAACCTGGTTCTTATGATAGATTTACCCCATTTAGAAACAATCCTGAGGCAGATTTTCTTATTTTAGCTTGGCCAATGGGGTTAGTTCAAGCATCATGTAACCCATTCAAAAAAACTCGAGAATTGAAAGGTGTTAATTTAGGTGAAATTGCACAAGAAGTTTTAGGTAAATGGGGAGAACAATTAAAACAAAGAACAATTCCACTATCTACAATTAAATGGGTTAGTGAAACTTCAGTTGGACCTGAAAGTATTGGTTTTACATTCAAAGACTTTGTTGCATTGTATGGTGATAAATTTACTTCATCTGAGGAGGGAGAGAAAATTTTGAATCACATCAAGGAAATGATGGATGTCCCATTCAAAGAATTATCTGAAGAACATAAAGAAATGTTAGATAAGATAGGTGTAAACGCTTGGGATTTAATTCAAGCTAATTCAGGAGGACACAAATGTATTACAAACATATCAGGTTTAAATTATCTTGGTAGAAGTAAAAGACCACCACAAGGGCAATACAGATATAATCCAGAAAAGGAAGATTCACCTTCGGTTAAATTTACTAAGATGGTTGCTAATGAGTTTGAAAGAAAACTTAAAGAAAAGATAGAAGAATCAAAATAAGTATTCAACCGTATCACCAGGTTCAATACCCAAATCATCACAGGTACCACCTGCAACTTCTAAAACAATATTACCATTCCCACCATAACTTGGACATTCGTTACCTCGACAGGGTGGACAATCATGATGAATATTCACAATTACGTTATTCTTAATGATGATGATATCCAATGGTATGATACAATTTTTCATCCAAAAAGATTGTTTGTCACCACCCATTAAAAATAGTAGACCATCAAAGGTAGAATCAAATTCTTTTCCCATCATCCCAATTGCTTTAGACTTTCGGTCAATTAATGTTTTAACTCTAAAAGTATTATCGTTGATTCTAACTTGCATATCTATAAATACAAATAATAGTCGAATATGACTCAATTTGAACTTTTTTTGAAAAAAAAAATTGACTTTTCCGTATTATAGTAGTACTTTTGAAACTGTTGGAGATATTTATAGTTTCAGTCAGAAATGACGGACATCCCCAAAAAGTTTCATAAATATATTTGACGAAGTGAGAATTTTGTTTTAACTTTGTGAAACAATTGAGATGAGAGTCTCAAAAAAAAAAATGTCCCACAGACATTTGGTTATTTGAAAAAATAGTTTTATCTTTGTGGGACATTACTTTGAAAGTTCTTTAAAATAATATATCGCGAGTTAGAGTAGAGGTCAAACTCACTGGGCTCATAACCCAGCGTTCTGTAAGGGACACGTCAGGTTCGAATCCTGCACTCGCAACTAAACTAAAAAAAAAGTTTACAAAAGTACTTGACAGATTGAAAAATATGTTTTACCTTTGTAAACCAATTAAGAGAAAACGTTCTTTGAATTTAAGATATTATCCGTTCAGTAGTTGATTATGAGACCTTAGGGTTGATTATGAGACATTTAATCTGATAAAGATATTGGCGGTCTATAGTCATTAAATAAACCACGAAAGTGGTATAAAGTGAATCATTTGGTTAAGTGGTTTGCGTCTTGTTAATCTTTGGATTAATGAGGTCGAGTAGACAAGCGAGATATCGTTGGACCTTGAGTACCGAGGGTGACACTGTAGGGAAACTGGTTTAATGACCAAGCGATGTGGGTCGTTTGGTTGAGGTGGGAACACCAATAAGAATAACTCGTAGAATTATTACAAGACATATGGTCATCCAACCATACAATTGTGTGATTCATTACAAGAGTGGGTTTAAAACCGAAAGGTAAGAGTTCGTACAGGTGGTGCTGTTGTCTCCTTCTTAACTTTTCTACCAAGGGAATTAAGATGAAACAAACTTGAAGTATGGAGATGGGGACATTTCAGGGAGTAGTTAAGTATCGTGTTGTTCAAAAGATAGCATGGCTTGGTCGGCGAACCGCTACTTTCATCATCCACAACCGCAAAACTTTGACTTTTGAGTGTCAAACTTATAACGAAAAGGAAAAGCGTTCGCCAGTCGTAGTTGACAGGTCACTACATAGTTATGAGATGTTCATAGCCGTAAAGGGTCCCAAGCCCAATACGATTGTTGTGAAAGTTCTCTAAGTCCGCAAGACTTAATCAGGAAGGCATTCTTGAAGAGCAACGAATAACAACAGAGTAGATTACGACTTAAGGATTGGTTAATCTAATTGACCGTGACTGAGAGGTACTTCTCAAAAGGAAGTGGAAATCGGAGGAAAAAATAATCTCCTGTAAAGTCTCTCACTTGATGGTGTATTCTCAACCTGAAGCCAAGAACCCCGACAAGAAATTGTTCGGGGTTTTTTGTTTTATATCAAAATTTGTATTATCTTTGTTCCCATGAAAGATTCTGTCAACATAGTTAATCGTAAAGCCCGACATGAATACGAGTTCTTGGAAACGTATCAAGCTGGTATGGTATTGACTGGTGTTGAGGTTAAATTCATACGTGATGGTAAATTATCTTTTGTTGATTCATATTGTATGTTTCAGGATGGGGAATTGTTTATGAAAAACGTATCCATCTCTGGTATTGGTAATGACAATATCAAAAGAGACCGTAAGTTATTACTCAAGAAACGTGAGTTAATTAAACTTCAGAAGAGTTTGGATAAGGGGTTATCAATTATCCCTTACCACATTTACCAAAAGAAAAACACCCTCAAGGTTGATATCGTTCTTGCTCGTGGTAAAAAATTACATGACAAGAGACAGACCCTAAAGGAAAAAGATATTCAAAAAGAAATCAGTAGAACATTAAAATAAATAATATGTCAAAAGTAGACGAACTAAAAGCAAAATTCTCTAGAGTAAATAACGGAACATTCCTTAGAATGGTTCAGTTTGATTTTACAGGTACTCACAAATATTTGGAGTATATGTTAAAAAATTGGGTATACGAACGCACTCAACGAGGTATGAATTATACGATTACTCAACTTATGGAGCAGGTCAAAAAATTTGATGAGTTACTACCATATCACACAAATAAAGACATTTACTCACAAGATTTTAGTGATTATCGTAAATTGGTTCAAATGAACGAGAAAGCTCAAACTGCGAAAGATGACAAAACATTTGTTAAGGAAGAACATGTTGACGTACTTTATGAGGACGATAATCTCATTATGGTTTCACCTAAGACTCATAGAGGTTCTTTGAAGTATGGTGCAGGTACCACATGGTGTACCGCATCTAAAAGTAATCCCGATACATTCAAGAGATACGCTAAAAACGGATGTTTGGTTTATTTGGTAGATAAGACAGAATCGATGAAAAGGAATTATCAAAAAATTGCGTTTTATAATAACACAGGAAAAAGTTTATCAGGTGAAATTGAAATCTACACTCAAAATGATAACCAAACTAGTGAGACAAGTTTAGTCAATAATGGTTGGAAACCTGAGAAATTAGCTGAGTTGATGTTACGATATCGAGCGTATCACGTGGATAGGCAAGCGGTCAGCAGAGCGAAGAGTAAAGTTGAATCTCTTATTGATGTTATGAAGAACCTTGACCTTGATGAACTTTATACAAATTTAAAATATCTTGAAAAACGAGGTGAGAATGAGTTTAAAGATGTCAAAGACGTGGTAAATACTTTTGTTAGTTCGGTTGAAAAAAGTTTGGAGAAATACAAAGTTTAATTTGGCAAACCAAAATAAAGTATTATCTTTGTAATCTAATCAAAGGGATATGAACACAGCATCACACAACATCAAGATTCAACACGAAACCTTCGGAGTATTGTTAGACGAGACATTCGTTAACCCGACTCAGTTTAAACTATTCTTGAAGATGGTTCACGGTTGTATTGAATTGAAGAATGATTTGACTTTCTTCAACGGTGTGGAGTTCTTTGTTCATGTCCCATACAAACACTTGGTGAATTCAATCATCACAACTAACGTAGATTTATACACACTGGCAGACCACTTGGTCGCCAAATCAAAAATGGAGGCAGTAGAAACAAAATGATAACTATTAAAGATATAATCAAGTGGTCAAAACCGCATCCTAATAGTCATTTCTCCAGAGGTGACGGAAGACAAACTCGTATCGGTAATGGTAAAGTTGAGTTTTCTATTGTTGGAGGTGACATAGGATTGTACGGTGACTTCAAGGAGACTTTTGAAGTTGCAATCTTTGACCTTGAAAGTAAAAACTTTATTACTCGTTTTTTCTATCCTGAAGGTTCTGATGATGTGATTGGATATATGTCAGGTGAAGATGTTGAAAAACTTGTCAATACTGTATTAAAAAGAGAAGACCTAAGTATTGAGGTATAGTTTCCTTGTTTAGAAAAACAAGGTGGTGGAAGTCTGACAATTCCTGTCGGTCCCAAAAGAGAGGCTTCGGTCTCTCTTTTTTTTACCACTGAGCGTCAAAGTGTAGAAAGAATTCAGTTTGTTTGTATATCTCATACTTAACATCATCCTGAATTGAATCCATAAATTCATCCCATTCACTCCAATCACCCATACCTACAACTTCATACTTAATATAATCAATGGTTAAAGATTCTCCATCGTGAATGATTTCATTATCGCCCCAACTATAATTTATCCATACATGGAATGGTAATTCGCCTTCTTCATTTGTTTCGATAATTTCAAATGAGTTAATTATAAGATGAACGTAAGAACCTTTTTCTGATGTGCTTAAGTTAACTTTATAACCAGGGCTTGACATTAGTCCTAATTTTTTAAATGTTTTTCCGACAAAATCGGCAGTTCCAACAACACCTAAGTTTGACAACAAATCATTTTGAAATTCATCAGGACCATAACTAAAGTATTTTGACAATTGCAATAGATTCTCACTTTGATTAGGATAATCAATTGAGTTTAGATATTTTAAGTAACTTTTAAAGTTCATATTACAATCTATAAATATCAAATGATTGACTATCATCCCAATGAATGATTAGGTTATTTCTGGCAATCAGTAATCTTGGTTCATCTTCATATGTGATACAATACATTTCATTTACATCAACGAAACTTCTTAATTCAGACTCACCTCCCTGATAATATAATGTAAGATAGTTGTTACCACGTAAACGGTCAAAATCGTATTCAGACATCACAGGTTCTTTTGTACCTACTTCTAATTCACAAGCATTTTTAATCTCTTCACTCCAAGTACATATATAATAATGTTCGAAGTGTAATCTATCAGTTTCAATTTCTCCTGTGCCAGAACATTCATCACATCTTATTTCACCATCACCACCACATTGGTCACAATATACGTTACCGTCACCTTGACAGTCATTACATGGTTCGTCCTCTGATTCATAACCAGTTCCATCACATGTGGTACATTCTACTCTACCATCATAATTACAATTATCACAACTTATCTGACCCGAACCGTCACATTCACGACATTCCTCATCTGCATAATTACCACTGGTTGTGAATAGTGACGCGAATGACAGATTATTAATCATCTTATCACCTAAAGAGAAATCACCCGTACTTTTAAGTGAATAAATGTAAAAAACTAATTTGATAATGTTTTCTGCACCTAAATTACGGAAGTAATCAGCTTGGTTATGATATACTGGTGAAAATGTATCATAAACATCCTGAGGGTCTTTTGGGTCGTCAGGTAATAACTCTGATACGTTTTTGGCTAATTTTTTAATTCTATCGTTCATTATTCTGGGTATGTTATAAATATTGATAACTCTAAAGCGTGGGTATCTTCAAACTGATAATTGAATTTAAATAACATTGGAGTTTCAACATAACAATCATCATCACCTCTAACAATTCTATATTCTTGTGTTGGGGTATATTGTATTATCGATTCTCTGAATTTATTAAACATGGTTTCCAAATCATTAACAAATGATTGAGGGTCATAACCATCAAGTCTACCATCATATTCACACGAAACGGAAATATTAACCCTCTCTAATATCCATACTTCATCAGTATTTTGCATTTCTTCATACTCAATATCTATTTCATCTACTTGAAATTTCCTTTGAGAGAGTTCCATCTTATAGAGATACTTTAACTTATCTGTGAGTACCTTCTTTTTTTCTTTATTATCACTCATGACTATAAATAGATTTATTTATTAAAAATGAACCATTATATTTATAATGTAAACAAATAAGACTATGCCACAATATCTAATCATTACCGAAGAAGAAATTAAAAACACTCCAAACGACTTTGAGTTGGGTAAGTTAGTTAGAATGAAATATATTGAAGCAGTTAATAAAGAGGTGCCTTGCCCTATCTGTGGGGCAGAAAAAAAGTGCGGTCCTGAAAAAGAAAGTTGCGAAAAATAAATTTGTGTAATTGAATTATTGTTGTATCTTTGTATTCACAAAACGATACACATATGACAACTACCACCACAAACCCAATCATCAAATTAACAGAAGGAGTAATGGCAGGAGACGTATTCTACGGCTCTTACAATACAATCATTAAGGGTAAACCCCTTTCTGTAACGGTCTCTAACCACATTAAAGACCTCAACAAAGAATATGAATTCCGTATCGCGGGAAAATGTCAAGCGGGTTTCATCAATATCCACGACACCAAAGGAACCGCTCGTGAAATCATCGTGGGGTACAAGAAAAACACTTTGGTAAACATTCAAGTTAAGGTGACTTACGAGAACGGAAGAGAACTTTGGCGCAATGTTTTCACTACTAAAGGAAACAAGTGGCACGGAATTGACAAAGCGTTCTTAGAAGTATTGACAGTTGGAGATATGAGACAAACATTCCCTGACATGTGTGATGATAACTTGTGGAGGTCACTTGGGGCTAAAACTTGGGCTGACAAAGCATTCACTCAAAACTAAAAAACAACTGAACCCCTTGATAATACAAGGGGTTTTACATACCTTTAAAAAAAGAAGTCAAACCATTTAAAAAAAAGAAAAACTATGGAAAATCTAAAAGAAAAACTCGGACAGGTAATGAAACAACTTTCATTCTACACAGTAATGGTAATCACTTTTGTCGTTGGAGCCTTAATTGGGTATTACTACAACACAGTCAAAGAAAGTTATAACAAGGAAGAAGAACCGAAGTTCACTTCAGTAAAAAAATCAGAAATCAAATTGGCGATTGACGAGAACAACAACTTGTTAATTATCAAACAGAGTGACGGCTCTTATACCGTATATCAGGACTCAATTGGATATACCATCTTTGGTCTATATGCTAAAAATATCTGGGGTCAGGCAGCCGCACCATCAACTCCTAAATCTGCTCAGTGATGTTAAAGCGAGGACTTAGATTTTTGTATGGTCTGTTTATCGTGGGTGTCGTTCTGGCATCCATGAGTTTAACAGATAAGTATGTTCATCAAAATGAATATGACTTAACCGAATTGGGTGGGAAACCAAACTCACCTTACTGTCTCCAAATGTATACCTCAATTGAAAAATATAGTGAGATGTACAAGGTCCCCAAATACATTGCGTACAACGTAGCATATCTTGAAACCCGTTATCGTGGACCATTCCATTGGAACTATGACCACAGACAAATCTCATGTGCGGGAGCTCAGGGACCAATGCAAATTATTACACGATGGGCTCACAGTTATGCGGAGAGAAGGGTTACTGAAAAAGAATTGAGAAATAATATTGACCTCAACGTGAGGATTAGTATGAAGATGTTAAGAGCACGATATGAAATGACTCGTGATTGGATGTTGGCTTGTGGTGGGTACAACACTGGTTCACCTGTAAGAAACTCATACGCAGTGTTTGCGGCGTCGAACAAGAATTATAAAGATAATTGGATTAAGTATTAAGAATGAAGGTAGTTGTGACGGGAGCCTATGGTTTCATAGGTTCCCATTTTGTGAATAAGTTGAAGGAGTTACATCCTGAGTGTGAGATAACGATAATTGATAAACTGACCTACGCGGCAAACAAGGATAACATCAAGTGTGATGTAAAATTTATTCACGAGGATATTTGGGACATCCAATACCTTCCTGATTCTGATTACATAGTTCACTTCGCGGCTGAAACCCACGTGGATAACTCCATCAAAGATGGTAGACCTTTCATGAGAACAAATGTGGAAGGAACATTTAACTTGGTTGAGTTAGCTAAGAACCTTAAGAAACTTAAGAAGTTCGTTCATATCTCAACTGATGAGGTTTATGGGGACCGATTCATTAATGGTAAACTTGTTTTAGCAACAGAAGAATCAAACCTACACGGTAGTTCATATTACTCATCATCAAAGATTGCATCTGACATGATTGTTGAGGCGGCTGGTAGAACATTTGGACTTCCTTATCTTATCACAAGAACCTGTAATAACTTTGGCGAGAACCAACATCCTGAGAAGATGTTACCAAAGATTATTCAATGTGTTAAGAACGGTGATACCATCCCTGTTTATGGTGATGGAGAACAAGTTAGGGAATGGATTCATGCCGACGATAATTCACAAGCAATTTACAATTTGTTAATGTCGGATATAAAAAATGAAGTATTTAATATAGGGAGTGGTTATAGAATCACAAACAACCAACTTATCGCGAAGGTTGGGGAAGTGATTGGGAACACACCCAAATACGAATATGTGAAGGATAGATTGGGGCACGACAGGATGTACGGATTACATTGTGAGAAGTACATTGAAAAATTCGGACCAATTACAACCATCACATTAGAAGCCTGGTTAAAAAAAATGTTGTCATAAGTCAAAATTTATTTTGGCGGTTCCAATAATTGTCTTATCTTTGTATCAACAAAAACACTAAGACATATGACAACTATCACCACCACCCAAAAAGTTCGCAATTATCAAGGTCAAAATTCTTTCATCCTTAAGATGAAGGACGCAGTTTCCAAATACGGTTCATTAACTATGGCACAATCAAACGCAGTAGAGAAAATCCTCAGCGCACCTGTTGAAGCAAAACAGGTTGAGTTGACTGAAGAGATGAAAAAAATCCAAGCCTACACAGGTGAGAACAACTTCGTAAAAGAAATCCAATCCAAACTTGAGAAGTATGGTAAGTTGACTGACAAACAAGTGTCAGCAGCAGTTGCTCAAATCGTGAAAGAAGAGAACAAAAACAAGACCGTACAGATGAACTGGCCAACCGAAGGTGAGTCTATCATCTTGGGTCGTAAAATCGGTCAACAGTTGAAAGAGACATACGGTTTGGAGTTCAACCCTGTATTAATCGACATCACTCGTTTGTTGGCGGTTAGTCCAAAGGCGGTTAAGTTCGCAGGTAAGATGACCGTAAAACGTGGTAACATCTGTATGTGTTGTGGTCGTGAGTTGAGCGATGAGTTCTCAATGTTGACCAAGATGGGTAAGACATGTGCTAGTCACATGAAAGTTGAGTACATCAAAGACCGTTCTGAAGTTGAACGTTTCCGTAATGATTACTTGAAACGAGTTGAGGAGTTGGGAGAGTTCCAATTTTGGGTACCAAAACGTCAAATAAGGAAATGGGAAGGCATTACGGAATCTATTGTTAAATCTATTTAAATTATAAGGGAGTTTTACTCCCTTTTTTCATATTATCAATTGCCCACAGAGGTTGTAAATTAGTGTAATGACATAACTTAATAATTTCATCCACTGTTTTACCTGATGATAATGGTACTATATGGTCTATGTGCCACTCACCCTGATTATCCCAAGACATACCATCTTTAAATTTAAATTCAAGATGTTCTTTTAATTCTTGAGGTGTGCATCCAACAATATCAAACGTTTTATTATGTTTTTGAATATTACGAGACTTCATAAAAATTCTAATACGGGAATTCATTAAATGTTTTAATTTAAAAATAGGGTCGTTAGATTTTCTATTTCTTGTATATTCATTTCTTTTTTCTTTGTTATTTTCTCTATAAAGTTTATTAATTTTTAAAATTCGTTCCTTATCCCTCTCATATATTTTTTGTCTAATCTCTTTAATTTTATCAGGGTTGGATTTACGATAATCACTTACTCTCTTTTTTATTTTTTGTTCATTTTTAATGTAATATTTTTTAGTCTCCAATTTACGACATTTTTTACACTCTCGTTTGTATCCATCAGGACCGTGTTTCCATTTATGAAAATCAGAAACTTCTTTTTCAATACCGCATTTTGAACAAACTTTATTTTCCATATAAATAAATACATGGGGTTTTGGGTTTTTTAATTAAACCAACCTTGAAAGTTGGGGATTTGTTCTTATATTTGGGTTATGAGTTATGTTATTATCAAACTAGTAAAAGACGCCAACAGAGAAAAAGAACTACCCGTCATCATTTTGGATAGTGAAGACGATGTATTAGAATTTGAAACAAAAGAAGAAGCTGAGGAGATGAGACTTCGATTTGAAGTTAACTCTGATTCAGGACACAAGTACAAAGTGAAAAAAATAGGTGAACCACATGACAACCATTAACAGAAAAGAATACGAATTAGTTGATGAAATCCTTAATGCTTTCGATTTTGAGAAATGTTATATTGCTATGACACTTCTTAATTGGAGATGGGCAAGAGTTGGAGGATATAGAACACCTACAGTTGAAGAGTTAAAAGAAAGTGCTCGAGGTCACCTACTTAGTGCGATAGAAGGTATTAAAAACGAATCTAAAATGGGTGCGGATTCCCCTTATATGGTTTCAAGTGGTGGTTTAAAAGCATCTGTCTTTAAAAACAGGTATAATCAGATTACATTTGCAAAACTTGAGTTTATCTTAACTGAGTGGGATGCGGAACCTTAAATAATATATGAAGACAAAGAAACCAAGTGCAATAGTTTATAATTGGGATAGAGAAGGTGAGGTCACCTTGATTTCCGATGTCTATTTTGAAGAATACCTCCAAGATGAAGTAATCATTTATTCATTACCTTATACTGACGATGTGGTTGGGGACTACTCAAGATATAAACCTGATTTGATTGTATCTATTGGACTTGATATTAATATTCCACATTACCATTTACGTAAAATTCATATTGGTTATACGGATTTATTACCTGACAATATATTGGCGAACGATATTGTATGTAATACAGTTTTCAAACATTGTGAGGTTAATAGACCGAGATTTTCAATTTTCACACCAACATATAAGACTGGAGAAAGAATCAGACGAACATACGAAAGCCTTGTCAATCAAACTCTAACCAATTGGGAATGGGTTGTGGTTGATGATTCTCCTGATAACGAAACATGGAACATATTAACAGAAATTGCAAAAAATGATTACAGAGTTAAATTACATAGGATTTTACCTTTATCAGGTGGGAATGTTGGTTTGGCGAAACATAGAGCAGCTACCCTTGGAAGTGGTGATTGGCTTGTTGAGCTTGACCATGATGATGCTTTAACCACAGAGTGTCTTGAGATTTGTAACGACGCAATTTTAAAATATCCTGACGCTGGTTTCTTATACTCTGACGTATGTGAAATGTATGACGATGGTGAAATGAAAACTTACGACCACGATTGGTCAGGTAATTGGTATGCGAGACACGACAATTACTTTGACTTTGGTTATGCTGGACACAGTTGGGTAAATGTGGATGGTAAAGACATCTTGGCACATTGGTACCCTGATATTAATCCACTATCAATCAGATTCAACATAAGTATGCCAGACCACGTCAGAATGTGGGAAAGAAATTTGTATCATCAGATAGGTGGACACAACAAGAACACACCGATTGCGGATGACTTGGAAATTATTATTAGGTCTTTTTTGAATACACGGATGATTCATGTTAAAAAAGTCTTATACTTCCAATATAATAATAGAAATAGTACCGTCGATAATAACGCGACAGACATAAACCGAAGAGCCCGATTAATTAGAGATTACTATGATTTGGCGATTCATAATCGTATACTGGAGTTGGGATTCCATGATTGGAATTGGGATGATGATTTAGGTCACTCACAAAAGTTTCAAAATAAAGTTCCAATTAGAAAGTATTACGAAGAAGAACAAGTAATGAATTACATTTATGAATAAAAAAACAAAGATTGTTTTGAATGCGATGGTGGGTAACGAAGCCAACACCATTACCAGAATGTTGGAATCAACCGCACCTTACATTGACTACTACGTCATTCAGTGTAATGGTAAAGAAGATAATACTCAGGAGATAATCGATAACTTCTTCAAGGATAAAGGAATTCCTGGTTTCACATATACGATTGATTGGGATTATCCAGGATGGAATAGAGACCACACCCTTCAGACTTGCTTGAAGGCAGACCATGGATGTGATTGGATTCTTAGAATGGATGCAGATGAAAGACTTCATGTTGATGAAGATTTCGATTGGTCAGTTCTTGATGATACCAGTGTCGATAGCTATAACCTATGCGCTCAGAACGGTGACCTAAGATACTTTAGAACTTGGTTTTGGAATGCAAGAAGACCTTGGTTCTTCCAACACGATAAGAGACACGAGACAATTCACTTACCTGAGGTTGGTGAGAACTTTGAACGAAGAATGATGCCACTTGGTTTCAGACATTTGGTGTCTCAGGATGGATTCACATGGGCAGTTCCTCGTAAGTTTTTAAGGGATGCTTTAGAATTGGAAATTGATAAAGTTGTGGGTAATAAAGTTCTTGAGGATTACTACCATCTTTGGTATATTGCTAAAAGTTATTCTGATTGTTATGGTAACCCAAATGAATTGGCATTCGGTAAAATGCATTCGGACGAATATGCTAGAAGGTCTATTTGGTATTATGAAAGATTCCTACATTTAACTAATGATTGGGATAATTCTAAAACTGCTAAAAGACAAGATGAAATGTGTTACTTTGCTTTGATAATGATGGGACATGCTCACAAGTTCATCGGTAATGTTGAAACTGCAATTGAACACTACAAATTGTCAGAACAGTTCTCACCAATGAGAAACGAACACCTATTACATTTAATGTTCTTCTTGGATGAATTGGGAAGACACCAAGAAGCACTTGAAGTTGTTAACAAAATGATGCAACCTGAAAGAGTTAATCCATTCCCTGGTTCTTCATTCTTGATTGAGGGTAGAGCTTATCACAATACAGGAACTTTATTGGTTGAGATGAAAGAGAAACTTTCAAAGAAACTTGAGGAACCTACAGTTGACATGAACAGTATTTTATTTGATTTCAAATAATGTTGATGAAGACTCCAAAATATGATTATCTGATTGTCGGAGCTGGTATATACGGTTCAGTATGTGCTCATGAATTAACCAAGAAAGGTAAATCCTGTTTGGTTATTGACAAACGAAATGTTATCGGTGGAAATTGTTACACCGAAAATTTTAATGGTATTCATGTTCACAAATACGGAGCACACATATTCCATACCAACGACAAGAAACTATGGGACTATGTTAATCAGTTTGCGGAGTTCAGACAATACACACATAATGTAATTGCAAATTATAAGGGGAAGATGTTTACTCTTCCCTTTAATATGTGGACGTTCAATCAAATTTGGGGGGTCAATAATCCTGAGGATGCTAAAGAATTTTTAGAGTCACAAAAGTTTACAGGCCACATTACTAATCTTGAGGAACAAGCAATGTCAATGGTTGGTAAAGACATTTATGAGAAACTGATTAAAGGTTACACGGAAAAACAGTGGAACAAACCATGTAGTGAATTACCACCATCCATTATTAAAAGACTACCTGTTAGATTTACTTGGGATAGTAACTACTTTAATGACAAATACGTTGGAACGCCTGTTGGAGGTTATACCCAAATATTTGAAAAGATGTTAGAAGGTTCTGATGTTGAACTTGGGGTTGATTACTTTGAGAACAAAGAATACTACGACTCAGTTGCCAACAAAGTAATCTATACAGGACCAATAGATAAGTTCTTCGACTATCAGTTTGGTGAATTAGAATATAGAAGTTTGAGATGGGAGACTGAAGTAAGACGTGAAGATAATTTCCAAGGAGTTCCTGTGATGAATTATACCGATTCAACTACAGATTATACACGAATATTAGAACACAAATGGTTTGACCATCAGAATCAAAAAGGGACGATTATAAGTTATGAATACCCTGCAGACTACGATGGTACCAACGAACCGTTTTATCCCGTTAGAGACGATAAGAATACCAAAATATACCAACAGTATAGCGACCTGACCAAAGGTATGGATAAGTACATCTTTGGTGGTAGATTGGGTTCCTATGTGTATTATGATATGCATCAGGTGATTGCACAGGCACTTTCTATGGTTGGGGAACTTGACAAATCATAAGAAAACAACTATACTTTACACACAATTAAAAAATAATATGAAAATTAAACAAGCACTTAAGTACAAGAAGAAATTGGCATCTAAAATGAACCAAGAGTTCAGTAAAGTTCAAATGTATAACTCGGTTGAAGAAGGCTCGAACAGGGTTTATGATGTTAAAGAATCAATGCAAAATTGGTTAAGAATGAGTGAAGAGTTGGTTGAATTGAAAACCAAAATACACTTGGCGAATGCCCCTGTATACGGTAAGATTTTCCGTATGTCTGAGTTGAAATCTCAATTGTCTAATCTAAAACAATTGGATTGTGTTGAAGGTAAATACTCTGACCGTTATGGTAGAATGAGTGGAGATGCTCCAATCATCAAAACCGCGGAAATTGGTCTATTGGAAAGAGACCAAATGATTTCTAACATCGAAGAAGAAATCGAAAAACTCCAAGAAGAATTGGATGAGCATAACGCTTTAACATCCATCTAAGATATTGGGTTAAGTTGAAAGAGGGAAGGTAATTACGTCACGTACATATATTCTAGAACCTAAGATACCTGAACTGATACGTATTCAAACTTCAGAATTCAAAGCGTCAAAGCTCTCGAACCCTCAAATGTTAAAATTCTTTTAGACATTTTATCTGACTTTTTTCACTTAACCCTTTTTATTGTATTTATTAGTAATGAAAGTTTGTTTCAAAGATATTACTAAACATATAAACAAAGATTCTGTTGGAGTTGTAAAAGAATTTGTAAAACTTTTACAAAGTGAACTTCCACTAAAAGATGATGTTTATATTACATTTTCAGGTGGCAGAGATGTACCAATGACTACAGGAGTTAGAAGACCTGGTAGTCAAATAATTGTACTTGCTGCAGGTAGAATGTTAATTGATATCTTAAGAACCTTGGCACATGAATGGGTTCACGAATTCCAACATCAAAAAATGGGTCTTAAAGATACTGACAAGATTCAGAATATTGGTGGACCCGAAGAAAATATGGCAAATACTTTATCAGGGATATTTGTCAAAAAATTTGACAAATCATTCCCAAAATATTCTAAATTCATTTACGGAGAAGAATCCTGATAGTATCGCCAACATTTGTTGGATTTTGTGTTCTAATCCACATATCAGTTTCTTTTAAATGTACTCTCCAATAAGGAGTTGTCTGTAATGTATTGTCTTGACCAATACCGTGATACTCAGCAGAATCAACCACACACTTTAGTTCATTTTCCATAAAATCAGTTTTAACTGAACAAGATGTGATTCCGAACAATAAACCAATTAATAAACTAATCTTCATATTCTTCTTCATAACTTTCTATTTTTTTATCAACGTAACTGCGTATTTTTTCCATACTTTTCAAAAGTTCATTTCTTAACTTATGAAACTCCTCATCTTCGATTTCCTCGAATGAACTGTAGTGTTTAAAACAATATTCAATACCTTCGTCATTCATACGGTACCGAACCATTTGCCAATTTTCTAATTCTTCTTCAGACATAATAATATTTTTTTACAAAGATATACGAAAAATATTGTTAATCCAAATCACTATACAATCTTATTTTATCTTTTGCATTTAAAATTAACCAAGGTTCAACATTTGGGATTTTTACAAGAAAATCTAATTCGTACTTATAACACCTTAACTCTTCGTCGTGAGGTGGTAGTTTGATTTTATTTTTTAAGAAAAATAAATGTTTTGATTCATGCACTAAAATTGCTGCAATATTATTAATTGAGCCGTATAACATATCTTTTTGGGTAATTAAGATTGTTGTGGAGTCCTCTATTGTTGAAAATCCACCATTCCAATAAGATATATGATTACACACTTCTTCTATTAAAACGTACTTTTCATAATCGATTTCTTTAATCAAGGTCAGAGCGCTATCCACCCTTAATTTCCACCCGTCACCGACATCGTCAGCCTTAATTTGTGAATAAATCGGGTTAAATAGAATGGTGAATAATAGGAGTAAATATAGTCTCATTGTTTAAATATAAATAGACAAAGTGAGGTCGAATTATAAAAAAAGAATATTTATAGTCAATAGTAAATAAAAAAATAAACCAAACAAAAAACGCTAATGAAAAAAATTCTCCTTTCCTTAACACTTTCGTTATTAACCATGGTGGGTTTTGCACAGACATCCTGTCCAACACCGACCACAACAGGTGTATTCGTTAACTTGGATACATCTTACTTAGCGGGTACAGTTGCCGCAGGTTTTACAAATGTAGATTTATGTTTCTACAACAACACCTCGACAAAGATAACCGCTTTCCAATTCAGAGTTTTCTATGATAACTCAGCATTCTCTGGTATTGATACCATAACTTCATTGAATACTTCATTCGCTCAAAACTTAAAGTATTCGGTGGCACAAGCATCTGGTTCGGCAACAATCACCTTTACTTACACAGGTAGTTTATCAACGTTTGAAATACCTTCAGGTCCGATTGTTAGATTGAAGTTACATCATGTATCAAACTTTGCGTCACTTACTTCGATTGCAAATATGACATTTGGAACAGTATCAACATATCCTGCAGTTGCTGCTAAACAAGATGGTACCGATAATACATTAACATTACAAAACTTCGGTGGTATTATCGCACCACAAACTATGTCATATCACGGTACCTTTACTAACGTGACGGGTTCAGGTGCTAAAAACTTAACAGTTGCATTAGAAAAGAAACTTAAACCAAGTGGTTCATGGGTTCAAGTAACAACTGACTTGACTGATGTTAATGGTGACTTTGCATTTAATGACATTCCGATTGATACTACAGGTTATTATGTAAGATTAAAAATCCAAGGTGATACCATGGGTGTCGGTAACGTAATTTCAACGGCAGATGCACAGAAAGTTCAAGACTATGTTTTAGGAACTCAAACACCAACAGGATTTGATTACTATGCTGCGGATGTCAACGGTGACAATAACTTAACTATCTCTGACGCTTGGGGAACATTCGGTAGAATTTCAGGTAGATTCTCTGTGTGGCCTAACAACGTAAAAGATGTTAAGTTCTTCACAGTATC
>VFQT010000271.1_pt1 | contig 82016 bp, 95 predicted proteins | sample 3512381 | NCBI WGS metagenome assembly VFQT01 (sample SAMN10412376, study PRJNA504923) | tailings metagenome | isolation source: Relicate 2 Philex TSF3 active mining site | place: Philippines: Tuba, Benguet | collected 2017-08-29
TCGAGGACCAGAAGCCCGGGGCCAAGAAGTGCGGCCACCAGGGCGGCAAGGTGCTGGTGCCCAGCGACGAGCAGATCAAGCGCGCGTCGGCGGCCCGGTTCCAGCTGGACGTGATGGGCGTGCCCGGCATCATCGTGTGCCGCACCGACGCCGAGGCCGCCAACCTGCTGGACGGCTGCGGCGACGAGCGCGACCAGCCCTTCATCCTGGGCGTCAACGGCACCGCCGTGCCCGCCTACCGCGCCGCGTTCCTGGGCGTCATCAAGCAGCTGCACGAGGCCGGCATCAGCGAGCTGAACGGCCACCTGCTGTACGCGGTGTCCGACGAGGAGCAGGCCGAGGCCGACAAGTGGCTGGCCAGCTCGGGCGTGGCCGCCAAGGTGGCCGAGATCGCCAAGGCCCACCTGGCCGACCCGGAGGCGCTGCCCGAGGACACCCTCGACACCGCCGCCGACGCCTTCCTGGCCGAGTGGGAGGCCGGCGCCAAGCTGTCCACCCTGGCCGAGGCCGTGGCCGACGCCATCCAGTTCCGCATCGACGAGGGCGTCGACGTGGGGATGACCGTGGACCAGTGGAACGAGTTCTCCCACCGCGCCGGCTGGTACCAGATCCGCCAGAAGGCCCGCGAGATGGGCATCGAGGTGGACTGGAGCGCCGACCGGGCCAAGACCCCGGAGGGCTACTTCCAGATCCGCGGCGGCATCCCGTACGCCGTGGCCAAGTCGCTGGCCGTGGCGCCGTACGCCGACATCCTCTGGATGGAGACCAAGACGGCCGACCTGGCGGACGCCAAGGAGTTCGCCGACGCCATCCACGCCGTGTACCCCAACCAGATGTTGGCCTACAACCTGTCGCCGTCGTTCAACTGGGACACCACCGGCATGAACGACGACGAGATGCGCGCCTTCCCCGCGGAGATCGGGAAGATGGGCTTCGTCTTCAACTTCATCACCTACGGCGGTCACCAGATCGACGGCCTGGCTGCCGAGGAGTTCTCGCAGTCGCTGAAGGAGGACGGCATGCTGGCGCTGGCGCGCCTGCAGCGTCGCTTCCGCCTGCTGGAGTCGCCGTACCGCACGCCGCAGACCCTGGTGGGCGGCCCGCGCGGCGACGCCGCGCTTGCGGCGGTCACCGGCCAGACGGCCACCACCAAGGCCATGGGCGCCGGGAGCACCCAGCACCAGCACCTGGTGCAGACCGAGGTGCCGCCGAAGACCCTGGCCGAGTGGATCGGGCCCTGGAAGGAGCACAACGGCATCAGCGACGACCTCAAGGTGTCGCTGCGCCCGCACACCCCGGGCTCGCAGATCCTGGAGCTGTCCATCACCAACGGTGCCGGCGAGAAGGCGGCCAACATCGTCTTCAACGTCATGGAGGACCGCGCGGGCCGCGTGTTCCTGTCGGTGCGTGACCAGAACACGTTCGACCTGAACCTCCGCCGCAAGCGCCTCATGACGCTCATGCACCTGTTCCTGATCCACCGGTACAAGGCGGAGTCGATCTACTACCTCACGCCCACCGAGGACAACAAGAACGCCGCCGATGCCATGGTGCGCCGCGGCCTGTTCTCCTCGGCGCACGACGAGGTGGGCGACATCATCGTGGCCGACATCAACGGCGACACCGTCGCCGAGTGGGTCAAGCCCGACTCGGCCGGTCGCCAGGCGCTGATCGAGGGCGGCGGCAGCAAGTAACGCCCCCGCGGCACGCGCAGTACCCGCGACCCCGCCCCGGCTCCGCCGGGGCGGGGTCGCTACGTTTTCGGGGCATGAGCTCGCACGCACCCACGCCCGACGAGCGCCGCGCCGCCGGGCGCGCGCTGCGCAAGGTCACCCCCCGGTCATCGCTGGCCGGGTTCACCCCGTCCGCGCGCCGCTTCGACCCCCTCAAGGTGCTGGCGGCGCAGGACCGGGTGCGCATCGCCGAACTTGTGCCCATCCGCTACGGGCGCATGGCCGTCTCGCCCTTCACGTTCCTGCGCGGCGCCGCGGCCGTGATGGCCCGCGACATCGCCTCCATGCCCTCCACCGGCATCCGCGTGCAGTGCTGCGGCGACTGCCACCTGCTCAACTTCGGCGCATACGGCACGCCCGAGCGCAACCTCGTGTTCGACGTCAACGACTTCGACGAGACCCTCGAGGCGCCGTTCGAATGGGACCTCATGCGCCTGGGCGCCAGCATCCACGTGGCGGCGCTCGACCGGGGACTCCCCCCGAAGCAGGCACGCGCCGCCGTGCTGGCCTGCATGGCCACCTACCGCGACGCGATGGGGCGCCTGGCCGAGATGGGCGACCTGGACATCTGGTACGCCCGGGTGGACGTGGCGCAGATCGAGGGGTTCATCACCGGTGCCGCGCAGCGCAAGCGCTTCCAGAAGAACGTGGCCAAGGCCCAGCGCCGCGGCAACCTCCAGGCGCTGGGCAAGCTGGGGACGGTGGCCGCCGACGGCAGGCTGCGCATCGCCGACCAGCCGCCGCTCGTGGTGCACGTGGAGTACGCCGGTGACCCGGAGCTGGTGGTGGAGACGGTGATGGGGCGCTACCGCGATTCCCTGCAGGATGACCGCAAGCACATCCTCGACCGCTACCGGTTCGTCGACGCCGCCCGCAAGGTGGTGGGCGTGGGGTCGGTGGGAACCGATGCCCGCATCGCGCTGCTGGTGGGCCGCGACGACGACGACCCGCTCTTCCTGCAGATGAAGGAGGCGCGGGCATCGGTGCTGGCGCCCTACGCCGGGGCCAGCCCCTACCGCCATCAGGGCCAGCGCGTGGTGGAGGGCCAGCGCCTCATGCAGGCGGCATCCGACATCTTCCTGGGATGGGTCACGGGGCCCAACCGGCGCCAGTACTACGTGCGCCAACTGCGCGACATGAAGGCCTCGGTCGACCTGACGGTGCTCGAGGCCGACATGTTCGCCGGATACGCCACGCTGTGCGGCGGCACCCTGGCCCGTGCCCACGCCCGCAGCGGCGACCCCTGCGTGATCGCCGGGTACCTGGGGTCCGGCACGCAGTTCGACGAGGCCATGGCCGACTTCGCGCGCGACTACGCGGCGGTGAACGCCGCTGACCACGCCTCGCTGGCCGCGGCCATCGCCGACGGCCGCATCACGGCCGAGGAGGGCGTGTAGGTGTCCACCGCTCGGCGGCGGTTCACCTCCAATACATCCCTCGCGGTCTACGCCACCATCGTGGCCACGGCAGTCATCGCCGGCACCGACGACCTGGAGCCGGGCTGGACATCATGGCAGCTGCTCGTCACCCTGGTGGGCACCCTGGTGGTGCTGCTGTTCGCCGAGGTCTACTCCGACGTGCTGGGCGACCCCAGCCCCGACAGGCTGCGCGTGCGCGTGCGCCGGGCCCTCGGCCATCGCTGGCCCGTGATGGACCCCGCGGTGCCGATGGGCATCCCCCTGCTGCTGGGCGGGCTGGGCGTCATCTCCGATGAGGCCGCCGTGTGGACCACCCTCATCGTGGCCGTCGGGTTCCTGGGCGTGGGCGGCGCCGCGACCGCGCGGCTTCGCGGGCGGCCCTGGCACCGGGTGGCCGTGGCGGGCGTGGTGAGCGCGCTGGTGGGCGTGGTCATCATCATCCTCAAGGCATGGCACTGACGGGCACCACGCCCGCGCGCGATCGCAGGCCCCGGTCCCCGCGGGGCCGCGGACAGGTGGTGGCGCAGGTGCTGGCCGAGGAGCGACCGGTGGTGCCCGTGCCGCTCGACCACCGCAATGAGTTCGAGCTGCTGGCCGCCACCATCCTGTCGGCGCAGTGCACCGACGTGATGGTGAACAGCGTCACGCCCGCGCTGTTCGAGCGCTACCCCACCCCCGCCGCCCTGGCGGCGGCCGACCCCGACGAGCTCGAGGCCATCATCCGGCCCACGGGCTTCTTCCGCTCCAAGGCCCGCTCGCTCATCGGCATGGCCACGGCGGTGGAGCAGCGGTTCGGGGGCCAGGTGCCCTCCACGATGGAGGACCTGGTCACCTTGCCGGGAGTGGGCCGCAAGACCGCCAGCGTGCTGCTGGGCCACTGGTTCGACACGCCGGCGATCGCCGTGGACACCCACGTGCTCAGGCTGTCGAAGCGCCTGGGGCTCACCGAGTCGGACGACCCCGTGCAGGTGGAGGCCGACCTCAAGGAGGTGTGGCCGCGCGACATGTGGGCCGACACGGGCCTGAGGCTCATCATGCACGGGCGCCAGGTGTGCACCGCGCGCCGCCCCAAGTGCGACGGCTGCCCGCTGTGGAACGCCTGCGTGAGCCGGGGGACCTTCTAGCTACATGCCCTGCGGGGGCGGCGGGTCCTGCCGCTCGCGCAGGAAGCGCTCGAGCTCGGCCACCAGCTCGTCGCCCGACGGGAGGTCCTGGTCGTCCATGCCCTCCTCCTCGGCCGCCTGCTCCAGCTGCTCCACCAGCTGCTGCAGCCGGGGGTCGCCGGCCACCACCTGGTCCACCTGCTCCTCGAACTCGCGCGCGTTGGCGCGGATGTCGGTGGTGTCGAATCCGATGCCCGTGACCCGGCCCACGCCCTCCACCAGGGCCAGCTCGGCCTTGTGGTTCACCACGCCCGCGGCGTAGTGCGAGGTGGGGGCCCAGAGAGACACGGCCTCGAGGCCCCGCTCGGCGGCCAGCAGGTGCAGCACGCCCACGATGCCCGTGGGTCCGCGGTAGCTGGGCGGACGGGTATCCATGCCCTCCACAAGGCCGTCCTTCGTGGCCATGACCGTGAGGGTCACGTCGCGCGTGTGCGGCACGTCGGCCAGCAGCGCGCCCAGGGTGACGAACCGCTGCGCGCCCAGCGCCTGCACGGCGTCCAGGAGCAGGCGGCAGAAGGTGGGCCAGCGCATGGAGGGCTCGCCCCCGAGAACCAGCACCAGGTCGTGGTCGGCATCGGGGCACCGGGCCGCCAGGATCTCCACCTCGGGCCAGGTGAGCGTGTGCTCGTCACCCGTGAGGTCGATGATGGGGCGGGTCACCTGGAAGTCGTAGAACTCCTCGGGGTCCACCGATCCGATGCGCGTGGCCCCGCGCTGGTCGCCGATGGTGGCGATGGCCGACGACGCCGCGCTGGCGGCGTCGTTCCACCCGCGGAAGGCCACCACCACCACGGGGTCGCGCAGCGGCGGGGTGGGCGGGGTGATGTCGAGGGCTCCTGGCATTCATGCATGGTGACAGGTGCCGGGCGCCGGAGCCGCTCCTTCGGCATGCCGCACGGCCGGTACCGTGGCGGCCATGGGCTCCGCCACCCCCCACCCCGCGCGCAACCGGGTATTCGCGCTGGCCACGGCGGCCATCGCCGTGGATACGCTCATGTTCAGCGCCATCGTTCCCGCGCTGCCCGTGTACCAGCGCGAGATGGGCCTCACCGACACCCAGGTGGCCCTGCTGTTCGCCGCCTTCCCCATCGCCCAGCTGCTGGTGGCGCTGCTGCTGCCGCGGTGGGTGGACCGGGCGGGTCGGCGCACGGCCATCGCAGCGGGGGCGGTGCTGCTGGCGCTGTCGGGCGTGGCCTTCGCGTTCACCACCGAGCCCGTCACGCTGGCCGTGGCCCGCGCGGTCCAGGGCGGCGCCGCGGCGCTCACGTGGACCGGCGCGCTCGCGGCGGTGAGCGACGTCTACCCCTCCAACCAACTGGGGTTCCGGCTGGGCCTGGCCGAGACCGCCGGCGGCGGGGTGGGCCTCCTCGGCCCCCTGGCATCGGGCGTGCTCATCGATGCCGTGGGCGTGCGCGAGACCTTCCTCATCCTCTCGGTGGTGCCGGTGGCGCTGGCCGCATGCGTGCTGCTGGTGCCCGAGACCGCGCGGCCATCGTCCACCGTCCCATCGGTGCTGGCGGGCCTGCGCAGCGTGGCCCGCTCTCCCGGCGCCCGCGCCGGTGGCCTGGCCCTGGTGCTGCTGGCGCTCGTGGAGGCGATGCTGGAACCCCTGCTGCCGCTGGACCTGGCCGATCGCCTTGGGCTGTCATCCGCCGGGATCGGCCTGGTGCTGGCGCTTGGCACCGCCACGCTGTTCCTGGGGTCGCCGCTCGGGGGCTGGTGGTCCGACCGCGTGGGGCGCAGGCAACCGCTCATCGTGGGAGGGGTCATCACCGCGGCCGCCCTGCCGTTCGTGGCGATGGGCCCGGCCTGGTGGGTGACCCTGGCCTTCGCCGTGTGCCTTGCGGGCGCCGCCATCCTTGCCGCCCCCGCGGGCCCGCTGTTCACCGAGGCGGTGGACGACATGGGCCACGCCGGGTCGTACGGCCTGAGCGCGGCGGCGATGGTGGTGGTGTACTCGGCCGGGTACACCCTGGGGCCGCTGATCGGCGGCGGGCTGCACCTGGTGCTGTCGTTCCAGGGCGTCACCATCGCCGTGGCCGCGCTGGTGGCCGCCGGAACCGCCGTAATCGCGCTGATGCTGCCCGCGCGCGGGCGCTGAGGTGCCCCCGCACCGGACGATGACCGCCATCGGACGCGGGGCCCGGGCCCTCACCTAGCATCCCGCCCCGGAATCGACCGGAGGGCATTCAATCGTGAGACGAACCGCCACCACCGCACGCGCTGCGATCGTCGCCTGCCTGGCGGGGGCCGCAATCGCCTCGCCCGCGCTCGCGCAGAACAGCTACAACGTCCGCGCCGAGGGCAAGGTGGCCAAGCCCACCAAGGTCACGCGCACCAGTGCGGTGCTCAACGGCTTCGTCCAGAACCCCACCGGGCAGAAGTCGCGCCTGGCGTTCACGGTGGGCCGCCGGGTGGTGGCCAGCCCGTGGAGCACCAGCCGCATGCCGCGAAGGGTGTCCGTGCGCATCGCGCAGCTGCGCCCCGGCACCCGCTACGTGGTGCGTGCCCAGGTGCAGGCATACGTGCTGTGCAAGGGCACCCGTGCCAAGCCATGCAGGAGCAAGTTCACCGTGAGGAACCGTCCAGCCGGTACCGTCACGTTCCGCACCAAGGCGTAGGAGCGATCATGGCCACGACAGACCCCAAGCGCGCAGCGCTCGTGAAGGCGCTCATGGAGCGCGACCTCTACGAGATGCTGGGCGTCCCGCGCGACGCCGGCGACCAGGACATCCTGGCCGCCATCGCGCGACGCACCGAGTGGGTGGAGGAGACCCCCATGCGCCACGCCGACCGCGAGGCCGAGATGCACTGGCTGGCGTGGGCCGAGCGCGCGCTGGTGAACGACCCCGAGATCCGCGCCGAGTACGACGCCGCGCTCGACCGCAAGGCGGCGGCCGAGGCCCGGGCCATCGAGTCGCGCCAGCGCGTGCGCAAGCTGCGCCAGGCCCGCGACGAGCTGGCCAAGCGCGAGGCCGGGCGTGCCGTGCTGGTCACGGAGGAGCCCAAGAAGAAGGCCGCCTCCCCGCGCAAGAAGAAGGACGTGGAGGCGCCCGCCGGGGCAGGCCCCGCGGTGGTGGAGGTGGACGTGGAGGTCAGCGAGGTGGTCGAGGTGACCCAGACCGACGCCGGCACGGTGTTCACCGACGTCACCGAGACCGTCGTGGCCGTCACCACGGATGACGGCGCGGTGGAGGTGACCGACACCATCGAGGTGACGGAGGCCGTGATCCCGGCTGACACCGGGGAGCAGGCCTAGGCGCCGATGATGCGGCGGGCGGCCCACCGACCGGTGGCCGCCACGTCCTCCATGGAGGGGCCGGCGGCCACGGCGTCGCCCGCCACCAGCACCCGGGTCCACTCGGGGTTCATGGCCTCCTGGTCCAGCCGGTCGCGCGTGGTGGAGTAGCGCCAGCGCTTCACCTGCGCCCAGGCCGGGCGCGCGGCCGCCTTGCCCAGCACCTTGGCCAGGGCGGGCAGCGCCTCGCCCAGCACGGCGCGGTCCGACTCCTCCATGAGCCGCTCGCTCACGTCGGGGTCCAGGCGTGCCACCAGCGGCACCACGCCGTCGACCGGCGGGCGACCCTTGGCGCACTCGTTGGTGATGTACTGGATGGGGCCGGTCAGCGGGCGGTGGGCGAACCACTCGGGCATGTCCATGGCCACGCCCGCCAGCACCATCACCGCCGTGTCGTAGCCCACGGCGCGCATGTCCGAGGCGCGCACCGCGCCGCGCGGGCTGGTGTCGAGCAGGTCGGCGGCCTGGGCGCCCGGGGCGGTCACCACCACCCAGTCGAAGGCCCCCAGGGTGTTGCCCTGGTCCTGTCCCAGTTCCAGCATGTCGCCGTCCCCGCGAATGGCGGCCACGCGCACATCGGTGACCACCTGGAGGCCCTCGGACATGGCCTTGGGCAGGCGCGTCATTCCCTGGGGCCACGCCAGGCGGGGGGCGTCGGGCATGGCCCGGCCCGGCACGGGATCGCCCGGTGCCTCCACCTCCAGCACGTCGTCGGCGGCCAGGTCCACCACGTAGCCCGCCAGCACGCCGCCCGGCGGCACGTCGAGCACCGGGAGCCCGTGGTCCACCACGGCGTCGCCCTCGACGCGGCGCGCGGCCATGCGACCGCCAAGGCCCCGGCTCTTCTCCAGCACCACCACCTCATGGCCGGCGTCCGCCAGCTCGCGCGCGGCCACGAGGCCTGCGATGCCCGCGCCGATGACCGCGATCCTCATCGGGTGACGGCCAGTTCCCCGCGCTGGGCCGCCTCGGCCCGGGCCAGCCTGCAGATGCTGCGCAGCGTGCCGCCGAACACGTACTGGTGGAACGGCCACATGGCGTACCAGTATGCCCGCCCGAACACCCCCACCGGATCGAACAGCGCCGTCTGGTGGATCATCGACCCCGAGGGCACCTCGCGCACCTCGTACTGCAGCCACGCCCTGCCGGGCAGCGCCATCTCGGCCTTCATGCGAAGGAGGTAGCCCGTCTCGATCTCCTCCACGCGCCAGAAGTCCACGGTGTCGCCCACCACCAGCTGCTCGGGGTCCCGGCGACCACGGCGGGCACCCGCGCCGCCGAACGGCAGGTCCAGCGCGCCGCGCACGTCCCACATCCAGTCGGCGTGGTACCAGCCGGCGTCGCCACCGATGCGCTGGATGGGCGCGAAGGCCACCTCGGGCGGCACGGGCACGAAGGCCGAGCGCGAATCCACGAGGCGCGTGCCCTTGCGGGCACCGCCCCAGCGCATGCGCTCCTGCCCGCGCGACGACACGGCATCCGACCACTTGGTCTCGGCGAACTCCCGGTCCTCGTTGGCCAGCGCGCGGTCGATCTGCTCGCGCATGCCCCGCGGGCGCACCGAGAACATCCGCTGCGCCAGGTCGTTGGTCACCACCGTCTCGGCCTTCAGGCCGTCCACCAGCTCCCGCCCCACCCGGGCGTACACCGGCGTCACCAGGCCCAGCCACAGGCTGGACAGCCGCGGGGTGAGCACCGGCACGCGGATGAAGAAGCGCCGCAGGCCGCGTGCCCTGCCGTACTCGATGAGCAACTGGCCGTACGACACCCGGTCGGTGCCACCGATCTCCACCACCTCGCTGTGCTCCAGCGGCACCTCGGAGGCCTCCACCAGGTAATCGATCACGTCCTCGATGCCGATGGGCTGCGTGGGGGTGTCCACCCACTTGGGCCACACCATCACGGGCAGGCGGTCCACCAGCGCGCGCACCATCTCGAACGACAGGCTGCCCGATCCGATGATCACCGACGACCGGAACTCGATGGTGGGCACCGGCCCCTCGCGAAGGATGCGCCCCACCTCCTGCCGGCTCTCCAGGTGCGTGGACATGTGCGGCCCGCTGCCCAGCGCGCCCAGGTACACGATGCGCTTCACCCCGGCGCGCCCGGCGGCCTCGGCGAAGTTCCGGGCGGCCTCGCGCTCGGCGCGGTGGTAGTTGCCCTTCGCGCCCATGGAGTGCACCAGGAAGTAGGCCACGTCCACGCCCTGCATGGCCTCGTCCAGCCCCTCGCCCGTGTTCACGTCGCCCTTCACGATGCGCGTGGTGGGCAGGCACCGCGGCTCCAGGTTGTCGGGGGTGCGCGCCAGGCAGGTGATGTCGTCGCCGCGCTCCTCCAGTCGGTGGAGCAGGCGTCCCCCCACGTATCCGGTGGCACCCGTGATCAGCACGGAACGGCTCATGCAGCGGCCTCCATTCGCGCGGCGTAGCGCGCATCGGCGTCCTTGTACCTGGCAATGGCCTCGTTGCGGCGGAGCGCGTGCTCCACCACCGGGGCCGGGTAGTCACGGCCAATCACGCAGTGGGCTGCGCGCTGGGCCTCGTCATCCATCTTCCACGGCTCGTGGATGAAGCGGTCGGGCACCTGGGCCAGTTCGGGCACCCACCGACGCACGTAGGCGCCCGTGGGGTCGAAGCGCTTGGCCTGCAGGATCGGGTTGAACACCCGGAAGTACGGCGCGGCATCGGTGCCGGTGCCGGCGGTCCACTGCCAGCCCCCGTTGTTGTTGGCGGGGTCGCCATCCACCAGGCGACGCATGAACTCCGACTCGCCGCGGCGCCAGTCGATGAGCAGGTCCTTCACCAGCACGCTGGCGGCCACCATGCGCGCCCTGTTGTGCATCCACCCGGTGGCCCGCATCTGGCGCATGCCGGCATCGCACAGCGGGAAGCCGGTGCGGCCCTCCTGCCAGGCAGAGAACAGGGCGGGATCGTCGTCCCAGGCGATCTCGCGGAACGACGGCTTGAGCGCGGCGGCGGCCACGTGCGGGTGGCGCGCCATGTGGTGCGCGTAGAAGTCGCGCCACGCCAGCTGCCGCCAGAACGCCGCGCGCGACGGCGCGTTGCCGCGCGATCCACCGATGGCGCGCCCCACCTGCGCGGGTGACAGCACGCCCATGCGCAGGTCGGCCGAAAGGTGCGAGGTGCCGTCGTCGGCCATGAGGTCCCGGCCCTCGGCGTAGCGGTCCAGCGCGCCACTGCGGATGAACTCCTCCAGCCGGGCGCGAGCGGCATCCGGTCCCGCCGGGATGGGCGGGTCGCCGCCCGGCAGCACGCCCGGCCCCGCGGACGGGAGCTCGGGCCCGGACAGGGATTCGGGCGGCGGGATGCGCTCGGCCAGCGGCACCTGGTCCCATGCCTTGAAGAACGGGGTGAACACCAGGTAGCCATCGCCCTTCGACCCCGCCACGGCATCAGGCTCCACCCGCCAGGGGCCGCCCACCGCGTGCATGTCCACACCCGACCGGGCCAGGGCCTGCGCCACCTGCGCGTCGCGCCGCCGGGCGTACGGCGTGACGTCGTCGGTCACGTGCACCAGGTCGGCGCCGGCCTCGGCGGCCACCTCCGGCACCACCCGCGCGGGATCCCCCTCGCGCACCACCAGGCGCACGCCGCGCTCGGCCAGCGCGCCGTCCAGTGCCTCCAGGCACTCGCGCAGGAAGCGCAGGCGCATGGGCGCACGGTGGTGCGGGGCCCCCAGCAGCGCCGGGTCGGCCACCCACAGGGCCACCACATCGCCCCGCGCCGCCGCAGCGGCGAGGGCCGGGTGGTCATCCACGCGCAGGTCGCGGCGAAACCACATGACCGTGACGGGACGAGGGCTCACGCGGCGGATTGTGGCGCCTTTCGCCCCGGATACCGGCGTGTACGGGACTGCGGCAAACCCGCAAGGGGGAGCCGGGGCGGCACCGATGGACCGCGCTCCGGGCGGACGTAGCCTTACAGGTGCAGTTCGGACCACGACCCCGGGCAACGCGGCGACCACGGCGCTGATTCGGGGGAACGGCCGCAGGCGGGATTCACGTCCCGCGGCAGGGCGCCGCTCCCGGGGTCAGTCCGAACTGCGGGTATCCCCCATGCGCACGCTCATCTCCACCAGGCGTGCATCCGGCATGCGCGCGGCCAGCAGCATCTCCTTGGCGAGCCGCCCGCCATCACGTGCGGCCTCGGCCATGGCCTGCTCCACGTCGATGGCGAACCCGGCCTCGATGGACCGGCGCACGGGATCCACCCGCACCTTGCCGTGGGGCCGCGTGCCCGGGATGGCGCGCGCCGCCCCCGCCAGCCGCTCGGTGGCGGAGTCGTCGAGGTCATCGGGGTTGATCGCGGTGAAGCGGATGACGTATTCGCTCACGCGCCAACACTAGGGACGGCCCCGGCCCGCATCGCCGCCCAGCCCGCCAGGCCCTCGGGGTCCGTCACGGCATCCAGTGCATCCAGCGCCGCCACCCGTCCCGCATCGTCCACCTGGGCACGCGCCAGCCACATCCAGCCACCCTCGCCCACGCGGCGCACCGCGCCCACGGCGTGAAGGGGTGACGGCGCCCCCATGGCCACATGGGCCGAAGCGATGGACGGGTGAGGTGCCAGCACCAGCACGAGGCCCCCGTCCGCATCCAGCAGGTGCGGCCCGGCGCCATCGGTGAGCACCACCGGCAGGGCCACCTCGGCAAGCGCGAGCCAGCGGTCGGGCGCGGGCACGTCCCTCAGCCATGCGCAGGCCCCCTGGGCCTCGGGACGCGTGAGCCCGGGCATCAGCACGCGGCCGTCGGCGCGCACGGCGTGCACCCGGGTGGGGTCGCTGGCCGCCATGGGCGCATCGGGCACGCGGATCACCTCGATTCCTGCCACGCTCCCAGCATATGCGCGCGATGGTGCTGACAGCGCCGGGAAGCATCCACGCCAAGCCCCTGCGGCTGGCCACGTTCCCCGATCCCACGGCCGGCCCGGGCGAGGTGGTCATCCGCGTGGCCGCCTGCGCCGCGTGCCGCACCGACCTGCAGATCTGCGAGGGCGACCTGGCGCCACGCATGCTGCCGGTGATCCCCGGCCACCAGGTGGTGGGGCGCATCGCGCAGGTGGGGCCGGACGTGCAGGGATGGGCCGAGGGCGATCGCGCCGGGCTCACATGGCTGGCCGGAACCTGCGGGGAGTGCGCCTTCTGCGCCACGGGGCGCGAGAACCTGTGCGCGTCGGCCACCTTCACGGGCTGGGACCGCCACGGCGGCTTCGCCGAGCTGGTGTCGGCCCGGGCCGACGTGGTGGTGCCGCTGCCGGAGGGCCCGGATGACCGCCACCTCGCCCCGCTGCTGTGCGGGGGCATCATCGGGTTCCGCGCGCTGCGGGTGGCGGGCATCTTCCCCGGCGCGCGCGTGGGGCTGTACGGCTTCGGGGCATCGGCCCTGCAGGCCATCCAGGTGGCGCGGCACATGGGCTGCCGCGTGGCGGTGGCCACGCGGTCCCCGGCCGAGCGCCAGCGGGCCCTGGCGCTGGGCGCCGAGTGGGCGGGGGGATACGACGACCCGCCCCCGTTCCCGCTGGACCTGGCGGTCACCTTCGCGCCCGCGGGAGAGGTGGTGGTCCATGCCCTCACGGCCCTCGACCGCGGGGGCACCGTGGCCATCAACGCGATCCACCTCGATGGCATCCCCCCCATCGACTACGCCGACCTGTGGTGGGAGCGGTCCATCAGGTCGGTGGCCAACGTCACCCGCGCGGATGCCCGCGACTACATGGCGCTTGCGGCCGAGATCCCGGTGACCACGTCGGTGGAGGAGCACCCCCTGGCCGACGCCAACCGGGCCCTCCAGCGCATCGCCACCGGTGAGGTGGACGGCGCCGCGGTGATCGTCCCCTAGCCGGGGACCACCACCGCGGCGCCCCGAGGGTCATCCGAAGCCGTCGGTGAGGTGCTTGACGGCCCCGGTGAGGGCCTTCTTCAGTGCATTGCCGATGTCGGGTGCCCACCCCTTGGCCGCCACTGCCACCGCGGCCACCAGGAGCGTGACCATGACCACCATGCCCACGTACTCCACGGTGCCCTGCCCGCGCGAATCGCGGGCCCGCCACCATGCGTGCGCCGCCCATGCGTGCACGCGCGCCGCCGTCCTGTCCAGCATGTCCATCCCCCTGTTCGTGGTAGCCCTCATCCGGGCAGGAGCCCCTTGAGCAACCCGCCCACACCCCGCGCGAACTTGGCGATGAGCCAGTCCGCGCCCAGCCCGCCCAGGTCACGCGACACGCCCATGAACGTCTCGCGGAACGGGCGATCCCCCGCGGTGGCCACGGTGCGCGCGATGCGACCCACGCGCTCGGCCGTTCCGGTGACCGGCGGCTTGCCCAGCCGCTCCACCGCGCCCTCGATGGTCTTGACCGGGTCCTTCACCAGGTCCTCGGCACGGATTCCCACCTGCTCCAGGAAGCCCCTGCCGGCCTCGATCTGCCCGTCCACGTTGAGCGCGCCCCACCACAGCACGGCATCCCAGGCGCGCCGGAGCGCCCCCGGCTCGTCCCCATCCATTTCCATCACCCGCGCCACGCGCTCCATGGCCATGCGGCCCGTGGCCACCGCGGCCGTGGTGCCGCGGCCCGCCGAGGACAGCGGGGCGGCCACGTGCGCGATCACATCGGGCGGCGCGTCGGGCGCCCACCGCTCCGTGGCGGCCCACGCCGCCAGCGCGCCCAGCATGAGGGCGATCACCAGCACCAGCCCCACGTGCTCCACCGTCGCCTGGCCCGATTGGCCCCGCATGCGCGCCACTGCGTCCATGGGGCCACGCTATGGCGGCACTCCGCGCGGGTGTGTGCCCGGTCGTGTCGCCTCTCCCCCGGCCCGCGAACGCCGTGCGCGGGTACGCTGGCGCCATGTCATTCATCCGCTCCGGCACATCCACCGCATGGCGCATGGCGGGCGAGATGCGCCAGTCGGTGCACCGCGCCCGGGTGGAGGGCGAGAAGCGCGTGATGGAGCGCCGGCACCGCGCCGCCCTGGTGGCGCTGGGCGCCCGGGCCTACGCGCTGGCGAAGGAGGGCCGCATCCCGGCCGACGCCCTTGCGGACCAGATCGCCGAGGTGGATGCCCGCCAGGCCGACATGGCGGCCACCCGGGCCGCGGTGGAGGACGCCGACCCGCAGCACGACGCCACGGCGGCATTCCCCATGCTGGCCGACGACGCGCCCGGCTGATCCACCCGGACCATGCGTCCGCCGCGTGAGGCCGTCGACACCCGCACGCGAATTCCTCCCCGCGGCGGTATGCTGCTCGTGTGCGTACGGAGTCGGACCTCCAGCATCACCATCACTCAGACGCCCCGGGCTGTCACCGGTGCGGCCTTCCGCTGCTGGCGTCTGCCACCTTCTGCCCGTACTGCGAGCGATCGGTGCACGAGGGGCGCATCGCGCGCATCCTGCACTGGCGCCCGGCCCGCGACGCGGAGCCGCAGCAGCCGGTGCTCACCGAGACCCGGCTCCTGGCCGTGGGATTCGTGCTGTTCGCCGTCATCGCGGCGGCGGCGCTGGTCGCCGCGCTCGCCATCTAGCAACCCGGGGGCGCCCTGCCCCACGAACCACGCGCCCGGCGCGGGGGGTACCCACATGCCGCAGGATCCCGCACAGGTCGAGACCTTCACCGTCGGTGACGAGGTGACCGGGTCGTTCCGCTGCGCCGAGTGCGACCTGCTGGTCACCTCTCCCACCGAGAACGACGGGGTGCTGGTGCTGCCCGCCTGCCCGCTGTGCCACAGCGAGTCCTGGCGGCGCGTCTAGCGGGAATCGCCCCATGAGCCGCAGCGGATACCTGGCGCTGTCGGCCGCCCTCACCGCGGTCCTCACCATGGCGATCGTGGCGGCCTTCGCCATGCTCTCCACGGACGTCGCGGAGCAGCCCATCGACGTGGCCTCCATCACGGTGGCCATCCTGCAGATCGCCGCCGTGATGCTGGTGGTCACCCTGGCGCTCATCCGCCCGCGCACCCGCCGGTACGGCTGGATGGGCGTGGCGGTTGCCATGGTGATGACGCTCTTCGTCATCGTGGTGGGAGTGGCCGGGGTGGGAAGCGGACTGGCCATGGCGCTCCGGCCGCCGCTGGGGCTGGTGGGAATCGTCGCATTCGCCCTGTTCGACACCGGCCGGTCATCCACGCGGGTGGACCGCCTGCTCACCGTGCCGGCGGCCCTCATCGGCATCGGCCTGTCGGTGCTCATCGGGGTCACGGCATCCGTCACGCCCGGGGCATGGGCCGCGCTGCCCTGCACCAACGGCTGCGTGCCCTACGGGGCGGGGCTCGTGGGTGCCCCGTGGTGGTCCACGCTCCTGCAGTCGCTGTTCCTCGTGGCCCAGGTCACCGCGGCGGTGTCGTGCATCGTGGGGCTGGCCCAGCGCCTGCGCGCGGCCCGGGGCTGGCAGCGCATCGTCATGCGCACCGTGGGGTGGGCCGGCATCGCCTACGCGGGCATCGGATTGGTGCTCACGGCTCCCGTGCTGATCGGCATCGACGCCGGCGTGCCCCCCTACGCGGAGCCGGTGCTGGTGCTGCGCCGCCTGCTGCTGCCGCTGGCCATCGGGGCCGGGATGGTGCTGGGCGTGCTGCTGCAGCGGCAGGCCGTGCGCACGGGATTCCACCTGCTGCGCGATGTCCAGAACCGCGACGGCGTCCAGAACGCCGTGCAGCGGGTGCTGGGCGACGCAGAGGCCCGGGTTCTCGCGGCGCAGGACGCCACCCCGCCGCGCGCGGGCTTCCTCCGCACACGCCTGGCGGCGCCCGACGGCACCGCGCTGGGCACGCTCGAGCACCGGGCGGCGCGTGATGAGGAGGAGGAGGCCGCGCTGGAGGTGGCCGTTCCCATGGCCTCGCTCGCGCTCGACCGGCTGCGCGCCCGGGACGGGCTCCGCACGGCCTCTGCCAGGGAGCGGGCGCGCATCGAGCGCGACCTGCACGACGGCGTGCAGCAGCACCTGGTTGCCATGCGCATGCGCCTGGCGCTCCTGGAGGCCGAGATGGCGGGGGGCACCGATGCCGCCCGCGATCGTCTGGACGACCTGATCGTCCACTCTGAGCGCGCGCTGGAGGAACTGCGCGCGCTGGCGCGCGGCGAGCGGCGCGAGCACCTGCGGCGGGTGGGGCTGCGCGGGGCGCTCGAAGAGGTGGCCGACGCGTCGGGGCTCGACGTGCGGCTGGCCGGCGTCACCACCGAGCGCCTGCCGGAGCCCGTGGAGGAGGCCCTCTACTTCGCCTGTCGCGAAGCACTGCAGAACTCCATGAAGCACGGCGCCGGGGACGCCCCGGTAATAGTGTCTGTGCAGTCGGAAGGAGCTGACGTGCTGTTCGAGGTGAGCGACATCAGGGATACCCGGGTGCCAGAGGTGCCCGCGGACACGCCCCGCACCATCGCCGAGCGCGTGCAGGCGCTGGGCGGCACCGCGCAGTGCTTCTCCTCCGCGTCGGGCGGTCGCCGCATCACGGGGCGCCTGCCGCTGTCCCCCGCCATGCGGGAGGCACGGCATGCCGGCTGATCCAGCCCTGCGCGTGCTGGTGGTGGAGGACGCCCTGGTGGCCCGCGAGGGGATGCGGGCGGTCATCGACGCGCTGCCGGGGATGGAGGTGGTGGAGGTGGCCGACGACGCCGGGGCCGCCCGCGCCGCGATGGACGGGGCAACCCCCGACCTGGTCATCACCGACATCCGCATGCCGCCCGGGCACCACGATGAGGGCATCGCGCTGGCGGAGCGGCTCGCCGATACGCACCCGCGGGTGGCGGTGATCGCCGTGAGCCAGGTGTGCGACCCTGCGCTGGCCATGCGCCTGTTCGCAGACGGCGCGCGCGGGCGCGGCTACCTGCTCAAGGACCGGATCGCCGACCTCGATGCACTGCAGGACGCCATCCGCACCGTGTGCGCGGGCGGCACGGCCATCGACCCCTCAATCGTGGCGGGCATGGTGGTGGACGGGCGCGGGCGCGGCGGCCCGGCCATGGACGGGCTCACGCCCCGTGAGTCGCAGGTGCTCTCCCTGGTGGCCCGCGGGCGCTCCAACGCCGCCATCGCGCACGAGCTGGGCATCACGCGCAAGGGCGTGGAGAAGCACGTGTCCCGGGTGTTCGAGAAGCTCGGGCTCGGCACCGACGGCGACACCAATCCGCGCGTGGCGGCCACCCTGCTGTGGCTGGAGGGGCGCAACCCGCCCGTCGACGACGCCGCCTGATCCGGTCGGCTAGCCCAGCAGGTCGTCGGGGTCCATCACGGTGAGCGTCTCGAACGTGGCGCTGCCACGCGCCGAGAGCTCGCCCACCATCCGCGCCGCGGCCTTCTCGTCGGGGGCCTGGATCACGCTCAGGAAGTCGTAGTAGCCCAGCACGGCCCACTGGTCGAGCACCGTGCCGCCCAGGTCCTCGATCTCGCGGTTCACCTCCAGCAGGCGCTCGGGGGTGAGCCGGAGGGTCTGGAGCCCCTGGGGGCTGAGCGTGGCGAGGAGGATGAAGGTCTTCATCGGCCCTTCCGAGTGTAGCCGGACGGCTGCCGCACCCACGCCCAGGCATCACCCGGGGGCGCATCGCCGGGCTGCGGGTGCAGGATGGCCGCCAGCACCTCCACCCCGTCCACGAGGCGCGGACCCGGCCTGCTGAAGAGCCCCGATGCGTCCACGGCCGCCACGCGGGCGGCCATCGGCGGCACCTGGTCGGCCAGGTCCATCACCTCGGCCAGCGACAGGCCACAGGGCATGAGCACCACCACGTCGGGGCGGGCATCCGCCACCTGGTCCCAGGTCATGCGCGCCGACCGCGCGCCCGGTGCGATGAGCACCTCCTCGCCACCGGCCGCCGCCACCTGGTCGGGCACCCAGTGCCCCGCCGACCACGGGGGGTCCAGCCACTCCACGGCGGCCACGCGCACCGGGGCGCGCCCCGCCACCCGCGCGCGCACGGCATCCAGCCGCGCGCCCAACTGGGCCATGAGACGGGCGCCGGCCTCCGGCACCCCCGCGGCACCGGCCACGTCGCCCACCGAGGCGATCACCTCGTCCAGGCGGCCGGGCGCCAGCGACACAAGGGGGGGCGGCGGATGCATGTGGCGCACCGCGCGTCGCACCAGGTCCTCGTCCACCGCGCACACGTCGCACAGCGACTGCGTGAGCACCAGGTCGGGGGCGAGCGACGCCAGCAACTCGCCGTCCACGTCGTACAGGGCCTCGCCGGCTGCCGCCGCGGCGGTGACGGCCTGGTCCACCTGCGCCTGGGTGACCGCATCGGGCGGCAGGCGCCCGGCCGTGACCGCCGGCAGGCCCTCCACCCCCGGCGGGTAGTCGCACTCGTGGCTCCGCGCCACCAGGCGGTCGCCCAGCCCCAGCGCGCACGCGATCTCGGTGACCGACGGCAGGAGCGATGCGATGCGCCGTGCCATCACGCGCCCCGCCCGCGGCGGCGCCCGCGCCAGGCCGGCACCACCAGGCCCGCGAGGCCCACCAGCAGCAGCAGGGCACCGGCCACCAGCGACAGCCACGCGCCCGGGCCGATGATGCTCTCGATGGGCGGCACCACGTAGCCCGTGAGGGGAATGGCCTCGGCACCGGCCCGCACCTGATCGGCGATCTCGGATGGGCGCGTGACCAGCCACGTGATGGCCGCCAGCGACGCCGCGGCGATCACGGCGCCCGCCACCAAGGCCGACGCCGCGGCCAGCCGGCCACGACCCGCGGCCACGGCGGTGCCCATGAGCACCGCCCCCACGGCCGCGGCCACCAGCACCACCACGCCCTGCCACAGCGACAGGCCGTCCTCCACCACCACGAGGCGGCCCTTCACGAGCAGGCGGCCCCACTCGATGCCCGACCCCACGATCGCCAGCACGAACAGCACGACCCCCGCCGACAGCAGGAGAAGCCGTCCGCGCGCCCCGCCGCGCCCCGAGCCCGTCGCATCGCTCACGCGGCTATCCTGCCCATGAATCCCGCAACCGGCCCTCAAAGGACCTCACATGCAGCGCGATAGTGACGGAATGCCCAACGAGCTCCAGCGGGCACTGCTGGAGTACTCGCCCACCGACCTCGAGGAGTCGCTCATCGAGTGGACCCGCGAGCACTGGCCCATGGCCGCGCGCGCGATGGTCTACAACAAGACCGAGGGCGACCAGATGGTGTCGGGCGTGCAGGGCGTGCGCAGCGACGAGGGGCAGCTGGTGATGCAGGTGGCCGCCCGCGTGGCCATCTCGGAGCGGGAGCTGCTCATCCGCGGCATTGCCGCGATCCTGCCGGAGTGGCTGGAGCAGCGCTACGGGCTCACCCCCAAGTAGCCGCCGGCGGCGGCGGGCGGCGGGCTACTCCTTGGGCTCCACGGGGTAGTCGGCCGCCTGCCACGCGTCGAACCCGCCCACCAGCACGCCCACCCGCGTGTAGCCCTTGTCGAATGCCGTGAGGGCGATCTTCATGCTGGTGGCCTCGCCCGGGCGATCGCAGTAGAACACGATCTCCTTCTCGGTGGGCAGCGAGTCGATCTCCGAGGTGAACGACATCGGGTCCATGCGGATGGCCCCCTTCACCTTGGTATCCGCCTCGCGCCACGTGAGCTCCCGGCAGTCCACGGGCAGCACGTTGTCGCCCATCCGCAGCGATGCGAACAGGTCGGGCGGCTGCCACTGCGCGATGTCATCCCATGCCACGGGGGTCCTCCAGGTCGCTAGTCGCGGGTGTTGCCCCACCGGTCATCGTGCACCAGCGACTTCCAGCCGCGGTAGGTGCGCTTGAGGGCCGGCGGGAGGCCCTCGGGGAACGACTCAGGGTAGCCAAGCGGGGTCACCAGCACGGGGTCCACCTCGGGCGGCAGGCCCACGATCTCCCGCAGCCGGTCCTTCTCGAACCGCTGGAAGGCCGATGTGGGCACGGTGCCCAGGCCCTCGGCGCGCGCTGCCACGAACAGGTTCTCCATGGCGAACGCCACCGACAGCAGGTCGTCCACGTACCCGCCATCGCGCATGCTCTCGGGGTAGTTGTCGCGCGGCACCAGCAGGCCCATCACCCACACCGGCGCGATGCGGTAGGTGGGGAGGATCTGCTCGGCATAGGCCACGCACTCGGCCTCGTGCTCCTCGGGCGTGGCGTCACGCCGCGGGCGCATGGCGGCGAAGTACTTCGCGCCGCCGGCGATCACCAGGTCGGCCACCTCGCGCCGGGCGGCCTCGTCGCGCACCACCAGCAGGCCCCAGGCCTGCGAACCGCTGCCCGTGGGGGCCTGCAGCGCCGCCCGCAGCACCTTGTCCAGCACCTCGTCCGGAACCGGCCGATCGGTGTAGGTGCGCACGGCCTTGCGCTTGCGGATTGCCTCGAAAACGTCCATGGGGAACCTCCGGCTGATCGTACGCGCGGGAGCGTACCGGTCAGCCCAGCAGCCCGAGCACCCTCTCGGCGTCGCCGGCGGGCTTCACCTTGTAGTCGGCGTGCTGCAGCACGCCATCCGGGCCCACCACGAACGTGCTGCGCTCCACGCCCATGTACTTCTTCCCGTACATGGACTTCTCCACCCACACCCCGTAGGCCTCGAGCACCTGGTGCGACTCGTCCGAGAGCAGGGGGAACGTGAGCCCCTCCTTGTCGCGGAACTTCACCAGCTGCTTCACCGGATCCGGGCTGATGGCAAGAACGGTGGCCCCCACCTCACCGAACCGCGCCAGCGCGTCGCGGAACCCGCACGCCTGCTGCGTGCAGCCCGAGGTCATGGCCTTGGGGTAGAACACCAGCACCACCGGCGTGCCCCGGAGCCCGGACAGGGTCACGTCGTCCCCGCCATCGGACGGCAGGGTGAAGTCGGGTGCGATGTCCCCGGGCGTGAGCCTGGCCATGTGTTCCTCCTCGGTGGCGGGTGACGGCGCGACGCTACGCGACGGGTGCGACCCATGCACAAGCGATCGGGCGCAGGATTGGACGCAGGGACGACGACCCGCCGCGCGCCCGGGCCTAGCCTGCGGGCCATGTCGGGGGGGTCACGCACTGCCATCCACGAGTTCGCGGCCGCGCTGGAGCGCGCCGATGCCTCGGCGCGGGTACTGGGGGCCCGCGCCATGGCCGCGCGCCACGGCGCCGGACCCGCGGCCGCGTTCTCGGCGCTCGCGGCCGCGGGGCCCGAGGGCCTGGTGCCCAAGATGGGCACGGGCGGCGCGCTGGCGGCGCGGCACCTCGAGCAGGCCGCGCTCGCGGCCGCGGCGGCCGGTGGCCACCTGCCCGCCGACGTCACCGAGGCCCTGGCCCACGCCGTGGCCGCCGCCCATGCGCAGTCCGGGGGGGCCAACGCCCTCGACCCCCGCGGCGCGTCGGCGGTGGTGCGCCGCGAGGTCGCGGCCGTTCGGGGACTGGCCGACGACGCCCTGCCGCGCGACGAGGCATGGCACGTGATGCGCCTGGGCACCTACCTGCCGCGCGCCGCGTGGATGAGCGCCCTGCTGCTGGCGTGCGCCACCGTGGCGCGCGATGACCCGCCGGCCTCGGATGCCATCTGGCACGCGGCGGGGCTGGTTGCCGGGGGCGAGGGGCCGACGGCGCTGGTGCGCGATGCACGCCTGCCCATGTCGGTGGCCCGGTCGGTGGACGAGGTGGTGGCATCCCTCTTCGCGCTGTCGCGCACCGGGGCGGCCGAGCCGGGTGCGCTGGCCATGGCGCGGGCCACGGCGGCCCGCCTGGGCGACCCGGCGCTGGAGGCCGAACTGGGGGACGACCCGGTGGGCGCCATCGGCACCGCCCTCGATGGCATCGGCGCCATCGCGGCCGCCGTTGCCGCCCGGCCCATGACCGGGCGTCCCGTGGCGGCCTGACCCGCGGGCTATCCTCACGGCATGTGGCCCCTGGGTTTCAACCACTCCGACGCCATCGCGTGGTCCATCGCCGTGGTGGTGGGCGTGCTGTCCACCTGGCTGGCGTGGGCGGGCGGCGCGCGCCTTGGAGCGGCGCTCACGCTGGGCGTGGTGCTGATGGTGGTCGTGGTGGTGACCGCGCTGCTCATCGACTCCCGCGGCCGCGCGTTCCCCGACGACGACTGATCCGGGGCACCACATGCCGAGGGCCCCTCGCGGGGCCCCCGGGTTAGCCGACCGTAAGCCGGATTCTGTCGTGGACAGTCATCTATCTGGGACGCCCGTTGCCGGGCGCCTCATGCGGCCTACCTGGGACTCGGCGAGCAACCTGCGAACGTCCCGATTTGGCCTTGCACCGGGTGGGGTTTACCCAGCCGGCCCGTCACCGGACCGCTGGTGCGCTCTTACCGCACCTTTTCACCCTTACCCCCGGAGGGGCGGTTTCGTTTCTGTGGCACTTTCCCTCGGGTTTCCCCGGCTGGCCGTTAACCAGCACCCTGCTCTTCGGTGTCCGGACTTTCCTCGAGGCACGGGGCCCCGCGACTGCCTGGCCGGCTCCTGCAGGGTATCGCCCCCGGGGCCGCTGCCCTAGAGGTCGCGCATCACGCCCACCACGCGGCCGATCACGCTGATGTCGGTGCCGCGGATGGGGTCGTAGGCGTCGTTCTCGGCCTCCAGCCGCACGCCGCCGGGCTCGCGGTACACGCGCTTCACCGTGGCCTCCTCGCCCATGAGCGCCACCACGATCTCGCCATCGCGCGCGGTGTCCTGCTGCTTCACCGCCACCAGGTCGCCGTCGAGGATGCCCGCGTTGATCATGGAGTCACCCTTCACGCGCAGCAGGTAGTCGGCGGCGAACGGCGCCGCCACGTGGTCCTCCACGTGCTCCTCGGCCAGGATGGGCGCACCCGCGGCCACCGCACCCACGAGCGGCAGGGTCATGGGCGGCGGGCCGGGCCGGGCCGGGGCGCGCCCGCCCTGCAGGCCCACCAGCATGGCGCGCGGCTTGGACGGGTCGCGGCGCAGGTGCCCGCCCTCCTCCAGCTTCTCGAGGTGCCGATGCACGGTGGACGGCGACGCCAGTCCCACGCCCTGCCCGATCTCGCGGACGGTGGGCGGGTAGCCGTGCCGGTCCACGTGGTCCTCGATGAAGGCCAGTATCTCGGCCTGCCTGCCGGTGGGTGCGCTCGCCATGGTGGGTGCCCTCGGGTCGGGAATGTCGAACTGGTGTTCGCCACCCTAGCACCGGCTCCTGCTGCTACATTGCCCCGCGCTGCTCGCGGGATGGGCGGCCACAAATGCGGCTGTGGCGGAATTGGTAGACGCGCAAGGTTGAGGGCCTTGTGACCCCTAGGGTCGTGGAGGTTCAAGTCCTCTCAGCCGCATCATGAGGAAGTACCGCAACGACGACGGGCCGCCCCGAGGGGCGGCCCGTCGTGCATCAACTGGTGTGTGCTTCCCCTACCCGAAGATCGCCTGGATCACCCAAACGACCCACGCGATCATGTACATCGACAACACGCCGATGAGATAGAGGACGATGCCGGCGATGACCAGGGCGATGAAGGCGCCCACGAACTTGACCGGCAGCGAGCGAATGATTGAGGTCTCCACGAGGAGGACTCTACCGAGCGGCCGGGGGGCGGGCCGTTCCCGGCGGGTGGGCTGACTGTCCCTAGGTCAGCACCATGCCGAGCACGTACGTCATCAGGAAGAACAGCACCGCCACCACGATGGTGATGCGGGTGAGGTTGCGCTCCACGATGGCGGACGACCCGCCGTAGGCGCTCGCGCCGCCGCCCACGCCGAAGGCCCCGGACAGCCCGGAGTCCTTGCCGCTGTGCATGAGCACCAGGGCGATGAGCAGCACGCACAGCAGCACGTGGATGACGACCAGTAACGCGATCACGGCGCGGCACAGTAGCAGCGATCAGGCGCCTTTCCGCAGCGCCCCCTCCGCCCGCAGCATGCGTCGCTTGGCCGCGCTGCCACCCGCCGAGTACGCCCCCACGCCGCCATCGGCGCGCACCACGCGGTGGCAGGGGATCACCACGGGCAGCGGGTTGGCGGCCATGGCCGATCCCGCGGCGCGCGCGGCACCGGGACTCCCGGCGCGCGCGGCCAGCTGCGCGTAGGTGATCACCTGCCCCCGGGGAATGCCGTGGCAGGCGCGCAGCGCGCGACCCCGGAACCCGCCGGGCAGCCGCGACCAGTCCGGGTGCGCGGGTGCGAGGCCCGCCGCGGCGGCCTCCACCCGCACGGCCCCGGCGGCACGCGCACGCCGCTCGGCGCTGCCGCGCGAGCGCGCCGCCGCCACGAGGCCACCATCCCCCCATGCCATCCACCAGGCACCGTGCTCGGTCGGCACGCGCGCCACCTGCGCCACCCATCCGGCCATGCCACCATGGTGGCATGAGCACCGATGCCCCTGATCTGCTGAACCCGCCCGACATCACGCACTGCTTCGTGTGCGGATCCGAGAACGAGTCGGGCCTGGGCCTGCACGTGTACCGCGACGGCACCGACGCGGTGGCCACCTGGACGCCCGACGCCCGGTTCCAGGGCTGGGCCGACCGCCTCCACGGGGGCATCATCGGCCTGCTGGTGGACGAGATGCTGGTGTACGCCGGCGCGCCGCACGGCCTGTGGGGCATGACCGCCAAGGTGCGCTACTGGTTGCGCAAGCCGGTGCCCCTCGAGGGCGTGGAGCTCACGCTGCGCGGTCGCCTCATCCAGAAGAGCGACCGCGGGTTCCGCGCCGTGGTGAGCATCCACTCGGGCGACGTGCTGGTGGCCGAGGGCGAGGGCATGTGCGTGCTCAGGGACGATTCGCCCCGCCCCGAGTAGCCGGGCGGCGATAGGGTTCCCCGGCTCGCACCCCGACCGGAGGAACCACCGCATGACGCTGATCCGCCTGGGTCACAGTCCCGACCCCGACGACGCGTTCATGTTCTACGCGCTCGCGAAGGACCTCATCCCCACCGGGGAGTTCGAGTTCGAGCACCTCCTGCGCGACATCGAGACGCTCAACCGCTGGGCCATGGAGGGACGCCTGGAGGTGTCGGCCATCTCCATCCACGCGTACTCCACGGTGTCCGACAAGTACCGGCTGCTGCCCCACGGCGCATCCATGGGCGAGCAGTACGGCCCCATGGTGGTGGCCCGCGAGCCCGTGGACCCCGCCGACCTCCCGCGCATGAAGGTGGCCATCCCCGGCACCCTCACCAGCGCCTTCCTGGAGCTGCAGCTCGCCGCCGGGCGAATCGACGACCCGCTCATCGTGCCCTTCGACCAGATCCTCGACGTGGTGGCCGACGGCACCGCCGACGCAGGGCTGGTCATCCACGAGGGCCAGCTCACCTACCAGGACCAGGGACTGGTGAACGTGCTGGACCTCGGCACGTGGTGGCACGAGCTCACGGGCGGCCTGCCCCTGCCCCTGGGCGGCAACGTGGTGCGACGGGACCTGGGCGAGGCCACCATGGTGGAGCTGTCGCACATCCTGCGCGAGAGCATCCAGTACAGCCTCGACCACCGCGAGGGCGCGCTGGCGTATGCGGCCGAGTACGGCCGCGGGCTGGACGACGACCTGAACGACCGGTTCGTGGGGATGTACGTGAACGAGCGCACCCTCGACTACGGCGAGGACGGCCGCGAGGCGGTGCGCGAGCTGCTGCGGCGCGGCGTGGAGGCGGGCCTCATCGACCATGAGGTCCCCGTGGACTTCGTGGAGGACTGACCCGGTGCCCGACCGCGACTGGGACGCCGAGATCGACGCATGGACCGAGCGGTTCCGGCACATCCCCGACCCTCCCCCGGTGTTCGCGCGGGCCATCCGCGACGGCTGGACCCCGGAGGACCGCGCCGCGCTGGCACGCGAGGCCGCCGACTACTCGGCGCGCCACGAGGGCTGGCTCGCGCAGATCGGGGCGTCGGGCTGGGACCTGGTGCGCCTGGACACCCGCGGGCAGGAGTGCGGCGCATGCGCCAGGTACTCGGGATCCCCCTACTCACTGCGGGGCGAGACGCCGGGCATCCCCGCGCCCCCGCCGCTGCCCATCTGCCCGGCCTGCCGCCACACCCTGAACCTGCTCACGCCGTTCTTCATGCAGAGCGCGGGCCTGGACGCCGGCGACCTGGTGCGCGACGCCGTGCCCTACGAGCCCGTTGACTGACGTGGACGCCCCTCCCCCTCCGCCGCAGTCCGGCGCGCAGCCCGGCCCGTTCACCTTCGGCGAGCTGCTGGCGCGTGCCTGGCAGATGTACCGGCGCGAGCCCTGGCTGTTCCTCCTGCTCACGGCCGTCACCGTGGTGCCGGTGGGGATCCTGTCGGCCGTGGCCGCCCAGGCCGCCACCGATGCCGGCGACCTTGCGCAGGCCGGCGCCATCATCGGCATCGCCATCATCCCGGCGGTGCTGCTGCTGCCGGTGAGCGGCGCGGCCATCGCCTACGCCACCGTGCGACGACTCGACGGCGACCCGGTGAGCGCGGGCACGGCGCTGGAGCGCGTGGGACTGCGCTTCTGGATCCTGTTCAGCGCCCTGGTGCTGGTGACGCTGGGCGTGATCGTGGGCCTCTTCGCCCTGGTGATCCCCGGCATCTTCCTGGCAATCCTGTGGTTGTTCGCCGGGCAGGCCGTGGTGGTGGAGGACAAGGGCATCCTCGACTCCCTGCGCCGCAGCCAGGACCTGGTACGCGGCGCGTGGTGGACCGTGTTCCTGGCGTGGCTGCTCATCCAGGTGGTCACCGGCCTGGCGCAGCTGGCCATCGGCATCCTCGGCGCGGCCGTGCTGAGCGGCCTCGACGGCACGGCGCTGGCCTGGGGCGAGGGCATCTGGAGCACGCTCACCCAGCTGGTGGTGCAGCCCTTCGGGCTGATCGCCATCGCAATCCTCTACGCCGACCGCCTGTTGCGGGTGGACGGCCGCCTGCCCGGCCCCCGCTAGGCGTTTCGGCGCGACCAGGGGCGCCCGGACGGGCCCCGGGTCGTGCAACCATGGTGAACCGGACGGCGCGCCGCGCCAGTCCTTAACAATTGCGTATCCCCGCATGGGAAGCGGGGATACGGGCCTCGTGGGGGCGTTCCGCAACACCGGGGACGCGATACCTCAATGCGGCCGTCACCGAGCGTTACCGGGGTCCTCAAAGGTCTCTTACAACCCCCTGCGAGGGTGGACCCATGGCCACTCTCACACCACTTCCCACGCTCCCGCCGAACGGCACCACCGAGGCCGCGCGACCCGCGCTCTCGCGTCTTGACCTGTTCGACGGCATCCCACGCCGCGACCTGGACCTGCTGGATGCGCGCCTGCCGCTCGTCCGCTGGCCCCGCGAGGCCGACACACCGGCATCGCTCACCCGTGGCGACCACGTCTACATCGTCCGCCAGGGCCGCATCGCCCTGAGCGACATCACCCTGCAGGGCCAGGAGGTCACCACCACCATCGTGGAGCCGGGCGCCGTGTACTCGTCGCTGGGCCTGGAGACCGCCACCCCGGCGGTGGCGCTGGAGGCCAGCGCCGTCACCCCGCTCCCGGTGCACGCCATCGAGGCGCTCATCACCCGCTACCCGCGCTTCGGCGTGAACCTGGCGGTGGCGCTGACCGGCCGCCTGGCCAACCTGCGCCAGACGGTGGGCATCGTCTCGGAGATGCGGGTGGAGGACCGGCTGCGCCGGCGCCTGCACCAGATCGCCGAGCAGATCGGCACGGCCGCGCCCGAGGGCGTGCGCATCGGGCTGGACCTCACGCACGCGCAGTGGGCCTCGCTCATCGGCGCATCGCGCGAGGCCGTCACCACCGCCTTCGGCAAGCTGCGCGCCGCGGGCGAGGTGGAGATGGACGGACGGTCCATCACCATCCCCTGGGACGCCATGAACGCCGCCGGCGACCCGGCACCCGCCCTGGCCAGCTAGCGCGGGAAGCGGTACCGATGCCCTGCGGGACCGGCGATCCTCGTGAACGCCGGTCCCGCAGGGCATCATTGGGGTGATGCCACCCGAACGCACACCCTCGGGACGACGCCAGCCGGCACGCCGGCCCCCGCCCCGCAGGCGCCGGCGCACGCAGCGCCGCGTGCCGCCGTTCGCCCTGGCCATCATCGCCATCGCGGTGGTGGTGGGCATCATCGCCCTCGTCGCGCGCGGCGGGGGGGATGACCCCACGGCCTCCAGCGCCACGGCCGAGCCGGTCATCCCCCGGGTCAGCGAGGCCGACATCGCGGCGGCCGCGCAGCAGCTGAGCCCGCGTGACCAGGAGCTGGTGAACATCGGTCAGACCGGGGTGAGCATCAATCGCGCCGGCGGCAACCGCAAGTACGTGGCCCTCACGTTCGACGACGGCCCGGGCCCGGACACCCCGGCCATCCTGGCCGAGCTCAAGAAGGCCAACGTGCCCGCCACGTTCTTCGTGATCGGCCGCAACGTGCAGGCCAACCCCGAGGTTTTCCGCCAGGTGGTGGCCGCGGGTCACGAGGTGGGCGTGCACACGTGGAACCACCCCGACATGACCACGCTCAAGCCCGCGCAGCAGAAGGCCGAGATCGACAACACCGCAGGTGAGATCGTGGCCGTGGCCGGCACGGCCGGCCGCTTGTTCCGCGCGCCCTACGGCGCCGTGGACCCCACCGTGCTGAAGGGCGCCGAGAACGCCAAGCTGCTGTCGGTCCTGTGGGACGTGGACACCCAGGACTGGATGGGGCCGAGCCCCGACCAGATCGTGCAGGCGGCCGTGTCGGGTGCGCAGCCCGGATCCATCATCCTCATGCACGACGGCCCCGGCAACCGGGCGTCCACGGTGGCGGCGGTCCCGCGCATCATCAAGGAACTGCGGGCCAAGGGCTTCGAGTTCGCCACGGTGGGCGACCTGGTCATCTCCGACCCGCCCGGCGCGGACGACATGTCGTCGGAGTCGCGCGACACCCAGCGCTAGGCGACGGGCGCCGCGCCCGCGGCGCGGGCCGCGAGCCACTCATCGAGCGCGTCGGCCCAGTCCGCGTCGCCCGAGGCCGTGATGGCGGTGATGCCGAGCGCCCGCGCGGCGTCCAGGTTGGCACGCTGGTCGTCCACCACGGCCACCGCGCCCGGCGGCGTGCCGTCGTGCAGCAACACCTCCCAGGCCGTGGGATCGGGCTTCACCCGCCCCGAGAGGCTGGACACCTCGATGCGGTGCACCACCTGGTCGAGCCCATGGGCGGCCAGCGCCGGCAGCAGCCACTCATGCCGATGGTTGGAGATGACCCACACCTCCGCCACCTGCGCCCAGCCCGCCACGCGCCCGGGGTCCACCCGCGGACGGAGGTCGAGGATGCGTGCCCGCTCCCGGTCGTCGGGTGGCTGCAGGCCCAGCGCCTGCCAGAAGGCCGCCTCCGGCAGGTGGCCGCCCCAGTAGGCACGGCGGAAGCCATCATCGGTGAGCAACGCGCGCACGGCACCTGCGTCCGCCCCCGCCCGGGCGGCGGCGCGCGCCGGGAAGTCCGGCATGAGGGAATCGATCAGCACCCCGCCGGCATCCAGCCCGATGCGCGGCGTCAGGAGGCGCTGCTCCCGGGAGCCGTGGCCTCGTGGATGCGCCCGGCCTGCACGGCCGCATCGGCCACGGCCTCGCGAAGCGCGCGCACGTCGCCCGCGGTGGCCGCGCGTGCGGCCGCGCGCAGGTCGTCGGCGAGCGCGACGTAGATGGGGCCCACGGTGGTGCGCTGGCGCTCCAGCCGCTGGTCGTCCAGCCGTGCGGCCGATATCTGCCGCGCGGCGGCCTCGCTGCGGAGGGCTGCGGCCGACAGGCCCGGCGCGGCGCGGCGCGCCTGCTGCGCCGTGGGGGCAACCGGCAGGGCGTCCAGCCGGATGGCCGCGGCGCGCGCGGAGGCCACGGCCTCGCGCACCAGCCCCAGGTAGCGCGCCGGCGTGACCGTGCTGCCGGGCGTCACCTCGGTGGTGGGCAGGGGCTCGGGCGTGCCGCCGCACCCGGCCAGCAGGCCGGCAATGGCGCCCGCCGCGGCCAGGCTCAGGAGCGCGCGGCGGATGGGATCCCCTCCAGTGCCGTGAGGAGTGCGGAGGTGGCGCCCGACAGCCCGGCGCGGGCGTCGGCGCGCAGGATGGCCTGCACGGCGCGCATGCGCTGCACGATGGGCGTGAAGGCCGCCACCAGGCGGCGCTGCTCGGCCGCCAGTGCGGGGTCGCCCGGGCGCAGGGCCCGGAACTCACGCAGCTCGCGCGCGGCGTCACCCACCAGGCCGTCCACCTCCACGGGGGAGGGCTGCGGGCCGTCGGGCCTGAGCGCCGCGACCGCCACCACGCCCATGCGCTCGGCCGGCTGCACCAGCTGCTTCACCGCGTCCACGAAGGCCGACGGCGGGGTGGTGACCACGCTACGGGCGCCGGGCCCCTGGCCGCAGCCCGCGAGCACGAGGGCGGCGAGCGCCAGTGCCCCTGCCGGTCCCGTACGTCGCGTCACACGCGGAACATTAGGGGGCGGGGTGCGCGCCGTCCCCGCGCCGGGCATACGTAGACTGCGGCCGCCCACCACACGGAGAACCACGTGACCCAGCCGGCATCGCCCGACACCTGCATCGCCACCGTCCGCACGCTCGCCATCGACGCCGTGCAGAAGGCCAACTCCGGGCATCCCGGGGCGCCCATGGGGCTGGCTCCGGTGGGCTGGGCGCTGTACTCGCGCCTCATGCGGCACGCGCCGTCCGACCCGGCCTGGCCCGACCGCGACCGCTTCGTGCTGTCGGCCGGGCACGCATCGGCCCTGCAGTACGCGCTGCTGCACCTGAGCGGCTACGCGCTGTCGCTGGACGACCTCAAGGCATTCCGCCAGTGGGGCAGCATCACGCCGGGGCACCCCGAGCGGGGGCACGTGCCGGGCGTGGAGGTGACCACCGGGCCGCTGGGGCAGGGCCTCGGCAACGCGGTGGGCCTTGCGCTGGCCGAGGCCATGCTGGCCGCCGAGTTCAACCGCCCCGAGCACGACGTGGTGGACCACCGCACGTGGGTCATCGCCTCCGACGGCGACCTCATGGAGGGGATCTCGCACGAGTCATGCTCGCTGGCCGGCTTCCTGGGCCTGGGCAAGCTCATCGTGGTGTTCGACGACAACAGCATCAGCCTGGACGGCCCCACGGGCATGTCCACGGGCGATGACGTGACCATGAGGTTCCAGGCGTACGGCTGGCGCGTGCTGGAGATCGCCGACGCGAACGACACGGGCGAGATCGACCGGGTGCTGGACCAGGCATGCCAGTCGGACGGGCGCCCCACCATCGTGCGCCTCAAGTCGCACATCGGCTTCGGCGCGCCCGGCGTGCAGGACACCAGCAAGGCGCACGGCGCGCCACTGGGAGAGGAGCAGGCCCGCCTGGCCAAGAAGGCCTACGGGTGGCCCGAGGACGCCGAGTTCCTGGTGCCGCCCGAGGTGGCCGCGTGGGCCGACGTGCTGCGCGAGCGGGGTGACCGGGAGGTGGCCGCATGGGATGCCGCCATGGATGCCTACGCCGCCGAGTTCCCCGCCGAGGCCGCCGAGCTGCGGCGTCGCCTCGCCGGGGACCTGCCGGCGGGGTGGGACGCCTCCATGCCCGCGTTCGAGGACGGCGAGGCACCGGCCACGCGCGTGGCGGGGGCCGCCGCGCTCAACGCCATCGCCGCGGGCATGCCCGAGCTGGTGGGCGGCGCGGCCGACCTGGCATCGTCCACCGGCACCACCATCAAGGGCGCCGCCGACGTGGCTCCCGGGCGGTTCGGCGGCCGCAACATCCACTTCGGGGTGCGCGAGTTCGGCATGGCCGCGGCCATCAACGGAATGGTGGCCCACGGCGGAGTGCGCGCCTTCGGGTCCACGTTCATGACGTTCTCGGACTACATGAAGAACGCCATCCGCATGGCGGCGCTCCAGAAGCTGCCGTCCATCCTGGTGTTCACGCACGACTCCGTGGCGGTGGGCGAGGACGGCCCCACGCACCAGCCCATCGAGCAGCTGGCGGCGCTGCGGTCGATCCCGGGCCTGGTCACCCTGCGCCCGGCCGACGCCCGCGAGACCGCCGCCGCCTGGCGCATCGCGGTGGAGCGGCGGGATGGCCCCACGGCGCTGGTGCTCACCCGCCAGGGCGTGCCCGTGCTGCCCATGCAGGATCCACCCGTGGACCGGGGTGCCTACGTGGTGGCCCCGGGTGACGACTGCGTGATCATCGCCACGGGGTCCGAGGTATCGCTGGCGCTGGACGCGCGCGAGCTGCTGCAGGCGCAGGGCGTGCAGGCGCGGGTGGTGAGCATGCCCTCATGGGAGCTGTTCGCCGCCCAGCCGGGCGAGTACCGCGACCAGGTGCTTCCGCCGGGAGTCCTCGCCCGGGTGGGCGTGGAGGCCGCGTCGCCGTTCGGCTGGGAGCGCTGGACCGGCACCTACGGGCGCATCGTCGGCATCGACCGCTTCGGCGAGTCGGCCCCCGGGGGGCGCGTGCTGGAGGGCCTGGGCATGACCCCCGAGGCCGTGGCGCGGGCCGCGGTGGAGTCACTGGCGGCGGCCCCGGGCTGATGCGCATCATCCCGCGCCCCGGCCCCGCGGCCGGCCTGGTGGAAGACGCCCTGGCCGATGCCCAGGCGCGCGGGCTGGTGGACGCGGTGCTGGCGGGTGACCCCGCGGCGTGGGGCGACCACGCCGATGCCGCACGGCACTGGACCGGCTGGATGCGCGCGCCGCACGACATGCGCGCGCACGTCCCCGCCATCCACGACCTGCTGGCCGGGGCACGCGAGGCCGGCATGGACCACGTGCTGGTGCTGGGCATGGGCGGGTCCAGCCTGTCGCCCGAGGTCACCCGGCGCACGTTCGGGCACGGCGACGGAATCGAGCTTCGCATCCTCGACTCCACCGACCCGGTGGCGGTGGAGCAGGTGACCCACGGGGTGGACCCCGCGCGATGCCTGGCCATCACGTCGTCCAAGAGCGGCACCACCGCGGAGCCCCTGGCATTCCTGGCCCACGTGGAGCAGTGGCTGGGGGACGCGCTGGGGGGCACGGCGCGGGAGCACCTGATGGCCATCACCGACCCGGGCACGCCGCTGGCCGCGGGGGCCACGGACGAGGGCTGGCGCATGGTGGCGGAGAACCCGGCCGACGTGGGCGGGCGCTTCTCGGCGCTCACGCTGTTCGGCCTCATCCCCATGGCGTTCGCCGGGGTGCCGCTGCAGCCCCTGCTCGACCTGGCGGAGGAGGCGCGCCACGACCCCGAGGCCGTGCGCATGGGCGTGGCGCTGGCCGCGCTTGCGCGCGCGGGGCGCGACAAGCTCACCATCATCGCCGACCCCGGCATCGGGTCGTTCGGCCTGTGGGCCGAGCAGTTGGTGGCCGAGAGCCTGGGCAAGTCGGGGCAGGGCATCGTGCCGGTGGCCGACGAGCCCATCGGCGACCCCGACGACTACGGATCGGACCGGGTGCTGCTGCACCTCCGGCTCACCGGCGAGCACGATCCCGACGTGGCGGCCATCGGCGCGGCGGGCATCCCGGTGTTCGTCATGGACATCCGGCACCCGCTGGACGTGGCGGGGCTCTACATGGGGCTGGAGATGGCCGTGGCGGCCGCCGGGGCCGAGCTGGGCGTGAACCCCTTCGACCAGCCGGACGTGCAGGCCGCCAAGGAGGCCGCCAACCGGGCCCTGGCCGGCGCGGGGGTGCCGCGCGATGACCGCGGCGAGCCCGAGGACATCCGGCGCGCGGTGGACATGCTGGACCGGGGCGACTACCTGGCGCTGCTGGCCTTCACCACCCCCACGCCGGAGGGCGACCGCCTCATGTCGGCAATGCGCGGCGAGATACGCCGCCGCACCCGCTGCGCCACCACCGCGGGGTGGGGCCCGCGGTTCCTGCACTCCACCGGCCAGCTGCACAAGGGCGGCCCGAGGTCGGGCGTGTTCGTGCAGTTCCTCGGCCCGGGGCAGCCCGACCTGCCCATCCCCGGCCAGGACCACACGTTCGGCGAACTGCTGCGCGCGCAGGCCATCGGCGATGCCCAGGCGCTCGATACCGCGGGGCGCCGCGTGGTGCGGCTCGACCTGGGTGATGACCCCCTGATCGGCCTGCGCCGGGCTGCCGCGGCGTTGGGTGCCGCCCCGGCCCCCTAGCCCGGCAGGCGCGGGCCCAGCGCCGACATCGCCGCGGCGGGATCGGGCACGCAGGTGACCATGGAGAGGTCCGCGGCGTCCACCACCAGGGCGGCCTCCATGGCATCCACCACCCGGGCCCAGCCATCGCCCACCAGCACCAGCGGCCGGTGCGCCACATGCGCGTTTTGCATGAGGTTCCACGCCACCGCGATCTCGGCCAGCGTGCCCACGCCACCGGCCACGGCGATCCAGGCATCGGCGTCCAGCAGCATGGCCAGCCGCGCGAACAGGTCCCCCGCCGGGCGCTCCTCGGCCACCCACGCGTTGGGGCTTCGGCCCTGCGGGCCGGGCAGGGTCACCCCCACCACGTGGGCACCGGCGTCGCGGGCGCCACGCGACACCGCGGCCATTGCGCCGTCATGCCCGCCCGTGGCCACGGTCCATCCGGCCTCGCCCAGCAGCCGCCCCATCTCCTGGGCCACCGCGTAGTCGGCGTGGTCGGGCCCGATGCGCGAGCTGCCGAACACCGCCGCCACCCGCGCGCCGGGCCGGGGCCGCCCGGTGCTCACAGCAGGGTCCTGATGGCCTCGTCCACCGCCTCGTCGCCCTCTGCATCGGCGCGGGCGCGCTCGTCGGCACCCACCTCGGGATCGGGGTCGCCCATCAGCAGGGGGGTGAGGTCGTCACGGGCGCTGCGCTCCGACGCCAGCGCCAGCCAGTCGGCGGGGATCTCATCGGGCAGGTCGGTGCCGGTCATCTCGGCGAACAGCAGCGCCCACGCGCGCGGCAGCACGTCCACGTTGTAGCCGCCGCCGCCCAGCGCGACCCAGCGCCCGCCCGCGGCCCGATCGGCCAGCTGGTGCAGCACGCGCCACACGCGCGGGAAGGTGACCATGCGCACCTGCAGGTGCGCCAGCGGGTCCTGGTGGTGCGGGTCCACGCCGTCCTGCGTCACCAGCACGTCCGGCCGGAACGCCTCCACCGCGGGCACGATGACCTCCTCGATGGCGCGCAGGTACGGCCCGTCGCCGGAGAAGGCCGGCAGCGGGATGTTCACCGACGCCCCCTCCCCCGGGCCGATGCCCCGCTCGGAGATGGCGCCGGTCCCGGGGAACAGGTAGCGCCCGCTCTCGTGCACCGAGCACGTGAGCACCCGCGGGTCGTCGTAGAAGATGAACTGCGTGCCGTCGCCATGGTGGACGTCGACGTCCACGTAGGCCACGCGCTCGGCGCCGTTGTCGAGCAGCCAGCGGATGGCCACGGCCGGGTCGTTGTAGATGCAGAAGCCATTGGCCTTGTTGGCGAACGCATGGTGCAGCCCGCCGGCCACGGACAGCACGCGGTCCGCCCGGCCCTCCCACACCTCGCGCGCGGCCGTGACCGATGCCCCGCACACGGCCACCGCGGCCTCGTGCATGCCGGCGAAGGCGGGGGTGTCACCGCCGTGGGCCAGCCCCCAGGTGCCGGCCTCGAACGCCGCCGCCAGCTGCGGGGTGGCGCTGTAGCGGCGCACCGCGGCCATGTAGGCATCGGTGTGCACCTGGCTGATCAGGCGCTCGTCCCCGGGTTCCGGCGCCAGCACCGTCACATCGGGGCGGTCCAGCATGCCGTAGGCACGAATGAGGTCGATGGCCAGCTCGCGGTTGGCGGGGGCCAGCGGGTGGTCGGACCCCAGGTCATAGCCGGCGAGCCCCTGGCGATCGACGAAGGCGACGGTGCCCATGGATGGAGGACTAGCAGACCACGGGCAGCACCGAGCACAGGCCCTGCACCTGGCCCCGCAGCTCGTCCACCGATTCGCGCAGCTCCCGCAGCGTCTCGGCCGGGGTGCCGCCACCGGACTGCAGCTGCTGCGCCAGGGTGCCCACGTCACCGCGAAGCTGCGACACGCCCGCCTCCACCACCGACAGGCGCTCGTTCACCTCGGACGTCCCGGCGATGCCGAACGACGCCGGCGAGGCGATGATGGCGAACACCAGCACCAGCGAAAGCACCGCCACGCCGATGGCGGCCGCGAGCGCGGCCAGCAGCCGGCGATCGGTGGTGGGCGGAGGCGGTGGCGCCACCGGCACGACACGCGTGGGGGGCTCGGTGGCCACGGGCATGGTCGCGGCCGCGTCGGGCGGCGGGGCGGGCGCGAAGGCACCGGCGCCGGGGACGGGGCGTGCCGCGCCCAGGCCCACGGCGGCCGCGCGGGCGGCCGTGGCGTGGTCCGACGCCCCGTCCGGCGCCGCCACCAGCTCATCCCCAAGCGCCCGCAGGGCCAGCACGGAGCGGGCCATGGCATCGGCGGACCCCCCCGAGGCGCGGCCCACCAGCGCGGGCACCATCCACGGCACGCGCGCGGCCCAGTCATGCGTCCACTGGCCCTGCGGAAGCCGGATGGGGTCCACCGAGATCACGGCCTCCAGCGGCGTGGCACCCTCGGCCAGCAGGGCACGGGCGCACCATCCCCGCGCGCCCACCTGCTCCTCCTGGCGAAGGTCATGCACCGCCGCGCCGGGAACCCGTCGCGCGGCCAGGTCGGCGGCGGCGTCGCGGGCATCCAGGGCCGACAGGTCACGGGCCACGGCTGCCCGGCGATCCCCGGGCAGCCCGGCCAGCGCGGCACGCGCCAGCGCGGTGCCCAGCACCACCGCCAGCTCGCCGTCACGCAGCGGCGGCCCCGGCGGCCCGGTGCGCTGCGCGCCCAGGCCCACCTCGTCATCGCCGCGGACGTCCACGTCCAGGCGCATGCGCAGCGCGCGGTCGGTCACGCGGCCACCCTAGAAGTCCTGCTCGGTGGGGCGCATGTACACCTCGTTGATGCTCACGTGCGGGGGCTGCGACACGGCGAACATCACCGTGCGCGCCACGTCGTCGGGAGTGAGCGGATCGCCGCCGGGCGGGTCGTCGTAGAAGGCCGTGTCCACCACGCCGGGCGCGATGAGGGTCACCCGCACGCCGGTGCCCAGGAGATCCTTGCGCGCGGCCTCGGCCATGGCGGTGACCGCCCACTTGGTGGACGAGTACAGCGACCCGGACCCCACCTGGCGGCCCGAGATGGACCCCATGAGCACGGCATGCCCGCGCGAGGCGATGAGGTCGGGCACCAGGGCGCGCAGCGTGATGGCGGCCCCGTACACGTTGGTGAGCACCATCTCGCGCCAGAACTCCGGGCTCTCGGCCAGCAGGCCGCGCTTGGCGCCGAAGCCCGCGTTGGCCAGCACCGCATCGACGGCCCCGAACCGGTCGCGCGCGGCGGCGGCCATGGCCTCCACCTGGTCCCACTGGGTCACGTCGCAGGTCACGGGGAGGGCCACGTCGGGTCCCCCCAGCTCCTCGGACAGGGCATCCAGCATGGGCCGCCGCCGGGCGGCCAGCACCACGCGCCAGCCGTCCGCCACGGCGGAGCGGGCCACCGCGGCGCCGATGCCGTCGGAGGCTCCGGTGATCACCATGACCGGGGCAGCCACCGCTACCTGCCGATGGTCAGCGTGTAGGCGCCCGACCCCGATGCGGCGCGCACCGCCACGTACCAGCGCCCGGCGCGGGGTGCGGTGAAGCCCAGGCGGGGGGCGCGCGACGCACCGCGCGTGGTGGCGGCAGGCGACCCCGACCGGATGGTGCGCGTGCCGGGTGCCCAGATGGACAGGCGCAGCTTCACGCGGTTCGCCTGCGCCCTGAGGCGCACCACCTGCCCGGCGCGCAGGGTGACCGGGTACACGTCCACCGGATCGTCATCCACCGCCGCGAAGGCCGTGAGGGATGACACCGGGCGCAGGGCCGCCTCACGCGACACCTGGGGGATGTCCGCGTTCGACTCGTAGCGGTCATCGGGGGGCAGGGGCAGGGTGACGGCGGCGCGCGGGTTGATGAGCCCCGCGCCGGTGGAGGCGTCGCGGCCACGCGGGCCCATGTCGGTGGCCGTGTTCTTGAGCTGGCGCAGCACCTGGAAGGGCGTGGCACCCGGGTTGGCGGCGAACACCAGCGCGGCCACCCCGGACACGAACGGCGCCGACATGGAGGTGCCCTCCTTCACCGCGTAGCCGGGCGCCACCTCGCCCTGGCGCACCCGCGGGGGCACCGACGAGATGATGTCCACGCCGGGGGCCACGATGTCCACCGAGGAGTTGCGGTTGCTGAAGCGCGCGAGCCCGTATGGCGTGGGGCAGTCCACGGGGTCCGCCGCGGCGCCGCACTGGGCGGCCACGCCGAGCACGTTCCAGTACCCGGCCGGGTAGTTGATGGGGCCGTAGTCCTGGCCGTCGTTGCCCACCGACGCCACGATCAGCGAACCGCTGGTGAACGCCCAGTCGATCACGCGCTGGAACGCGGCGCTGTCCCCCACCCCGCCGGCCGAGATGTTGATGACCTTGGCGCCGTTCCTCACCGCCCAGCGGATGCCCTTGATCATGGTCTGGTCGGTGGAGTAGCCGTCGCGGTCCGAGATCTGCACGGGGATGACCTCGGCGGTGCCCGCGGTGCCGGGGGCGGTGCCCACCACGCCCAGGCCGTTCACCGGCGCCGCGGCGCTGCCGGCCACATGGGTGCCATGGCCGGTCTTGCCCCAGTCCTCGGCCGATTCCCGCCCGGTCCATGCGCTGTAGGGGCGCACCAGCGGCGAGGCGGGGCCCGACCACTCGGGGTGGGTGGAGTCGATGCCGCTGTCCAGGATGGCGATGCGCGGCCGGGGCGGCGTGCCGGTGAGGTCGATGCCCCACGTGGTGGCGGGCGGCAGCACCGCCCACTGGCGCCCGTCGGCGAAGTAGGTATCGGTGGGTGCGCCCATCGGGGTGAGCGCCAGCGGCGTGGCCGGACCGGCGGTGGACACGCGGCGCTCATCGGTGCGGCGGCGCAGCGACCAGGCGGCGTCCTGCACCGCGGGCCGGCGCAGCACGCGCGCGCGCAACGTGGCGTCCGCAGGCGCGCGGAGCGCCCACACGCCGGCCTCGGGCGCCGCCGCGTCCACGGGGCCCAGGCCGGCCAGCGCCGCGCGGGCCGCGGCATCGGTCGTGCCCTCGGGGAAGGTCACCAGCAGCGTGGCGGCGCCGCCCGTGGTGGCCAGCTGGGGCGCGGCACCGGACGCCATGCCCGCCGCCGGGGCCAGGGCGGCCAGCGACGCCGCCAGCGCGAGGGCGCGCACCACGGGGGCGCGCCTGCGGCTAGCGATCGCCATACCTGTTGGTGATGGGCATGCGCCGGTCGCGCCCGAAGGCACGCGGGGTGGTCTTGATGCCGGGAGGGGCCTGGCGCCGCTTGTACTCGGCGCGGTCGACCATGCCGATGATGCGGCGCACCACGTCCTCGGGGAAGCCCCGCTCCACCAGCGCGGCCGGGGGGAGGTCCTGCTCCACATAGGCCTCGAGGATGGGATCCAGCACCTCGTAATCGGGAAGGGAGTCGGCGTCGAGTTGGTCGGGCCGCAGTTCCGCCGTGGGCGGACGGTCAATGGTGGCCTGCGGGATGACCTCCCTCCCCTCCTGCAGGTTCCGCCACGACGCCAGGCGATACACCCAGGTCTTCGACACATCCCGCAGGGGGGCGAAGCCGCCCGCCAGGTCGCCGTAGATCGTGGAGTAGCCCACCGACATCTCGCTCTTGTTCCCGGTGGCCAGCACCATGTCGCCGTGCTTGTTGCTGATGGCCATCAGCATCGTGCCGCGCACGCGCGCCTGCAGGTTCTCCTCGGCCACGTCACGGGGCCGGCCCTCGAAGACCCCGGCCAGTTGCGACTCGAACGCATCCACCACGGGCGCGATGGGGATGATGTCCATGCGGATGCCCAGCGAACGGGCCAACGCCGCCGCGTCGTCGGTGCTCTGCCCGCTGGTGAACACCGACGGCATGGCCACCCCGCGCACGCGGTCGGCCCCCAGGGCATCCACCGCGATGGCGGCCGTGAGCGCCGAGTCGATGCCCCCCGAGAGCCCGATGATCACGCCGGGAAAGCCGTTCTTGCCCACGTAGTCGCGCACCCCGAGCACGAGCGCCCCCCACAACTCGGCCTCGTCCGCCGGCACCGGGGCCAGCTCCGCCCCGGCGACGGTCCCGGGCGGGGACCCATCCACATGCTGCGCCCGCCCGCCGTCCACGGTGATGGCCGGCGCGTCGTCCAGCGGGTCCAGTCGCCTGAGCAGGGGCTCGCGCAGGCGACGGCCCGCCGCCAGGTCCAGCTCGAGGTCGGCGATGAGCAGCTGCTCCTCGAACACCGGGGCGCGGGCGATCACGTCGCCGGCATGGTCGATGACCACCGACCGGCCATCGAACACCAGCTCGTCCTGCCCGCCCACCTGGTTGCAGTACGCCAGCGCCGCGGCGCTGTCGGATGCCCGGGTCTGCAGCATGCGCTCGCGGCCGTCGCCCTTGGCCAGGTGGAACGGCGAGGACGACAGGCAGGCGATCACGTCGAGGCGGGCACGCGCCAGGTCGGCCGCCACGGGGCTGGGGTACCAGATGTCCTCGCAGATGACCACGCCCACCCGGGCGCCCTCGATGTCCAGCACCAGCTGCCGCGTGCCGGCGCGGAAGTACCGCGCCTCGTCGAACACGCCGTAGTTGGGCAGGAAGCGCTTGCGGTAGATGGCCTGCACGCGACCGTCGGCCACCACCGCCGCCGCGTTGTGCACGTCGTCGTCGTGCTCCACGAATCCCACGATGGCCACCGTGTCGGTGACCTCCCGCGCCAGGGCGTCCAGCGCCTCGCGCGAGGCATCGGCGAACGACGGGCGCAGCAGGAGGTCCTCGGGCGGGTACCCGGTGAGGGCGAGCTCGGGCGTGAGCACCAGCGAGGCCCCCGCCCGGGAGGCGGTGCGAATGGCGTCACGCACCATCGCGAGGTTGCCCTCGAGATCGCCCACGACCGTGTTGACCTGCGCGCACGCAATGCGCATCGACAGCCCTCCGGCCGCGTTAGGATGCAGCGAGCAGGCAGGATATACGTGACGGGGGTAGGGAGATGGGCACCAGCGGACCGACGCGCGGACCGGGAAGGACCGCCGGACAGGGCAAGAACCTGTCGCCCGCCCAGGGCGCGCAGCAGGCCGAGCAGCGCCTGGGCAAGCCCTGCTACCACGCCGGGCAGAGGGTGCCGGGCATCTACGCATGCGTCACGTGCCAGTTCCGCATCAACAACCGGGGCACGCTGCCGGCATGCCCCGACTGCGGCGAGATCATCTGGGCGTACATGGGCGACGGCCCGCGCCCGGTGCCCGAGGGCGAGACCGCCCCGGCCCCGGGATCCGAGGCCGCGGCCGCACCGGTGTCGCAGGAGACCGTGGCAATCGAAGAGCCCGTCCAGGAGCCGGTGAAGGTGGAAGAGGGCATCAAGCTCGAGCCCTAGGGCCCGCGCAGGGCTAACAAAGCCCTTACCCCTTTCGCTATGCGCCACCATCCGCGCGCGGCACGATTCTCCCTGTGAGACGCGCAGCACTCGTCATCCTGCTGTCCGCGGGGCTGGTGGCACTGCCCGCCGCGGCCCTGGCCGAGCGCGGCCCCATGCCCCCGCGGCCCGGTGGCGGCGACGGGCCCGCGGGACAGGCCACGCCCACCCCACCCGCGGGCGGCGGTGGCCAGGCGTTCGTGGACGGGGCGGGAAGCGTGCGCGTGTCGGGCAACTTCCTGGCATTCGGTGACGTGCGCGGCATGACGGTGCGCGTGACCGACCGCTACGGCGACGCGCAGGTGCGCATCGGCGGCAAGGTGGTGATGAAGCCCGTGCGCGGGGCCAATGGGTCCACCCGCCGCACCATCACGCTGCGCGCCGGCACCCAGCAGCGCGTGAGCGTGGAGGGCTGTCGCGCCGAGGTGGTGTTCCGCGGCGCGGGCAACGTGGCGCTGTCGATCACCGGGGAGGGCCTGGTGCGACTGGACGGCGTTGGAAAGTTCCACGTGAACAACGGCGCGGAGCGCAGCTGGCCACTGCGGCCGCTCACCATTCCCCTGCGGCCGACGCCGCCGGGAGGTCGGGGCTAGGCTCCCCCCGAGCCATGGGCTCCCAGGACGAACAGCCATTCATCCTCATCGCCGAGGATGAGCCCAACATCGCATCCTTCGCCAAGATGTACCTGGAGGCCGCGGGCTTTCGCGTGGACGTGGCCGAGCGCGGCGACGACGCCCTGGAGAGGATCGCCGCGGAGCGCCCCGACCTGCTGCTGCTGGACCTGAACCTGCCCGGCGTGGACGGTTTCGAGGTGACCCGCCGCATCCGCCAGGGCGATGCCGGCGCCATGCCCATCCTCATGCTCACCGCCCGTGACGATGCCGTGGACAAGGTGGTGGGGCTGGAGCTGGGCGCCGACGACTACGTGACCAAGCCCTTCGACCCCCGAGAGCTGGTGGCCCGGGTGCGCGCGGTGCTGCGCCGGTCCGATGGCCGCGCCGATGCCGCGGGCGACGACGACATGCCGCCCGTGCTCGAGGTGGACGACCTGCGCATCGAGGTGGGCCCGCGCGAGGTGTTCGTGAAGGGCGACGAGGTGGCGCTCACCCCCAAGGAATTCGACCTGCTCACCGCCCTGGTGCAGGCGCGCGGGCTGGTGCTCAGCCGCGAGCAGCTGCTGGAGAAGGTGTGGGGCTACACCTTCCTCGGCGACAGCCGCACCATCGACGTGCACGTGCGCCAGTTGCGGCGCAAGCTGGGTGACGCCTGCCCCATCGAGACCGTGTGGGGCACCGGCTACAAGGTGCCGGCACGGCGGTGAGCACGCCGCCGGGCCCCCGGCGGCCGTGGGCCAGCCTCTCGGGGCGCGTGGCGCTGGGCGCCGTGGCAGGGCTCATCGTGGCGGCGGTGCTGTTCGCGGCGGTGGGCGTGTCGCTCATCCGGGGCGAGGCCACCAGCCAGGCCCGGGCCGAGCTGGACCGCCAGGCACGGGCCGTGGCGGGCATCGTGTCGGAGCGGGCATCCACGGCGCTCGAGACCGGCGAGGAGTTCTCCACCCGCGAGCCCATCGGCAACCTGGAGGAGCTGGCCGGACCCGGCACGCGCCTCTACTACGTGGGCCTTGCCCTCTCCCCCGGGTCCAGCGATCCCACGGGCGGCCTGCCCCCCACGGTGGCCCGCGACCTGAGCACCGACGTGCTGGTGCGCGATGGGTCGCAGGGATTCGAGTTCACGCCCGCCCCGCAGGCCACGCCCGCCTATGCCGCGGCCGCGCCCGTGCTGGTGAACGGGCGCTATCTCGGCGCCATCGTGCTCACGCGGCCGCAGGCCCAGGTGGCGGCGTCATGGGGCCAGGTGCTGGTGCCCATCCTGCTGGCCATCATGCTGGGGCTGGTGGTGGCCGTGGCGCTGGTGCTGTGGACCACCCGCCGCGCCACCCGCCCCCTGCGCGACCTGGAGCAGGCCGCACGGAGGGTGGCCCAGGGCGACCTGGCCGCGGAGGTGGGCGAGGGCGGCGCCGAGGAGCTGGACGCCGTGGCCCGCGCGTTCAACGCCATGGTGCGCCAGCTGGCCCGCCGGGACCGCGTGGCACGCGAGTTCCTCATGCGCGTGACCCATGACCTGCGCACCCCGCTCACCGCGATCCGCGGCCATGCTCTGGCGCTGTCGGACGGCGTGGTGCCCGAGGACGCCGTGCCCCGGTCGCTCGGCGCAATCGCGTCGGAGGCCAACCGCCTCGAGGTGCTGGTGACCGACCTGCTGGACCTGGCCCGCATGGACGCCGACCGCTTCCGCGTGAACATCACGCCGGTGAACGGCGCCGAGCCGGTGCGGGCCGCCGCCGACGCCATGTCGTCATCGGCCCGGGCCGCCGACGTGCACCTGCTGGCCGACATCCCCGACCTTCCCGACATCGCCACCGACCCCGACCGCGTGCAGCAGGTCATCGGCAACCTCATCGACAACGCCATCCGCTGGACGCCGCCGCAGGGCACCATCACCCTCTCGGCGCGACCCCGCGCCGGCGGCGGGCTCGTGGTGGAGGTGGCCGACACCGGTCCCGGCGTGCCGGCCGACCGGCGCGACGAGGTGTTCGAGCCCTTCCGGTCGTCGGAGGCCCCCGGCGGCCACGTGGGGTCGGGGCTGGGCCTGGCGATCGGTCGCCAGCTGGCCCGCACCCTGGGCGGGGACCTGGGGGTGGGCGACGCCCCCGGCGGCGGCGCCTGCTTCACGCTGCTGCTCCCGGCACGCGCACCGGACCGGAACGACGAGGAGCCCCCGCCCATGATGGACGGGGGCTCCCCGGGTACCTCACCTGCGGTGGTGGACTAGGCGTCGTCCGGGTGGGACGCGAGGACGATCTCCCCGCGCTCACCCGTGCGCACCCGCACTGCGTCATCCACCGGGATGATGAAGATCTTGCCGTCCCCGGGCTCGCCCGTGTGGGCCAGCTCGAGGATGCAATCCACCGCGCGCTCCACGTCGGCGTCATTCACCACCATCTCCAGCTTCAGCTTGGGACGCATGAAGATGGTGGTCTTGGCGCCGCGATAGCTCTCGGTGTACCCGCCCTGCCGTCCGGAGCCCTTGACCTCGCTGGTCGACATGGAGGGAAGCCCCATTTCGGCCAGGCGGGCCCGGATGGCATCGAACGACTCGTGGCGGACGAACGCCTCGATCTTCTTCACGTTACGACCCCCTTACTCCGGCTCGGAATTTGACGTGGGCCGCGACAGCATCGCCATTCCGGCGCTGTGCCGCGTGGACTCGGGGAACGCCCCCGGGACCTCGATGAACTGCTCGGGGTAGCCGTACATCCCGTGCTCCGAGATGTCCAGCCCGGCGAGCTCCTGCTCCTCGCTCACCCGCAGGCCCACGGTGTACTTGATGATCAGCCACAGGATCAGCGTGGCGGCACCGGTGAAGCCGATGGTGGCCATCACGCCATAGAACTGCACCCACAGCTGCTCGCCGCCGCCGCCGTAGAACAGACCGGCGCTCACGCCCAGGTCCGAGTCCACGGTGCGGGCCGCGGTGCCGAAGAGGCCCACGGCCAGCGTGCCCCAGATGCCGGCGATGCCGTGCACCGGGATGGCGCCGATGGGGTCGTCGATGCGCATCTTGTCGAGGCCCACCACGATCATCGGGGCGATGAGGCCGGCGACGAATCCGATGAGCACCGATGCCCACGGGTCGACGAACGCACACGCCGCGGTGATGGCCACGAGGCCGGCGATGGCCCCGTTGCCCATCTGCGACACGTCCAGCGTGCGGAACATGATGAGCGCACCGATGGTGGCGCCGATCACGCCGCCCGCCGCGGCCAGGTTGGTGTTCACCAGGATGTCGGCGAAGTTGGCGCCCACGGCGGCCAGCGACGACGCGCCGTTGAAGCCCATCCAGCCGAACCACAGGATGATCACGCCGAGCATGAACAGCGGGATGGAGTGCCCCGGGATCGGCCGTGGCTTTCCGTCCTTGCCGAACTTGCCCAACCTCGCGCCCAGCACCAGGGTGCCGGTGAGCGCCGCCAGGGCACCCTGCAGGTGGACGATCGACGAGCCCGCGAAGTCGAGGAACCCGTCCTGGTACAGCCAGCCGCCACCCCACGTCCAGTGGGCCACGATCGGGTAGATGAGCCCGATGAAGACCACGCCGAAGATGATGTAGGCGGGGAACTTGGTGCGGTCCAGCATGGTGCCGTAGACGATCGCCAGCGACACCGCGGCGAACACGGCCTGGAAGAAGAAGAACGCCTCCACCGGCACGCCGTAGTCGGCGCCCGTGAAGTCGGCCAGGCCCAGCGACAGGGAGTCACCCGCCGCGTCGCCCGTGGTCAGGAACCAGCCGGCCGACCCCATGAAGTTGTCGCCATTGCCGAACCCGATGGCAAATCCCGTCGCCCAGAACATGAGGAACGTGATTGCAAGGTTGATGATGATCTTTCCTGCAACTGCGCCCGCGTTCTTCATGCGGGAGAGGCCGGTCTCCAGGAGGAGGAACCCGGCCTGCATGAAGAGGACGAGGATCGCGCCGAGGATGATCCACAGCGAGTTCACCGCGACATCTGTCTCGATGAGCGATCCGTCCTGCGCGGCCGCGAGGCCGGGCATGCCGAGGAACAGCAGGCTCGCTGCACCCAGCACGCGGAGGGACCTCTTGCGCATGTAGGACACTCCTTGATCGAAAGGACGTGGAGGCGCAGGCCTCCGATTGCGCGTCCGAGGCTATGGACGGCCGCGCAGCCGCTCCTTGTGCGCAGGGATGAAGTCCGGGGCGGGGTGTTCGCCCTCAGGCCAGCAGCACGTGCATGGCCTCGGTGAGGTCGGCCACCACGGCATCGGCATCGGCCAGGGCATCGGCCCCGAACGCGCCGGTGGTCACGGCCACCACGCGCACCCCCGCCGTGCGGGCAGCCAGCACGTCGCGCGGGGTGTCGCCCACCACCACCACATCGGTGTCGGAGTAGGCGCGGGCGGCGCGGCGGCGCGCCACGTGCACCAGGTCGGCCCGCACCTCGGCGTCGCTGCCGAACCCGCCCCCGGGCCCGAAGCGGTGCCCCAGCCCCGCGGCCGCCACCTTGGCGCGACCGATGGGCTGGAGGTTGCCGGTGAGCAGCGACACCTCGGCGCCCTCATCCGCCAGGCGCCCGGTCACGGCGTCGGCGTCGGCCGCCGCCACGGGTGCGGCATGCCGCGGCGCCTCGGACTCGTGCAGGGTCGATGCCAGGTCCATCCACTCGGGCGTGCCCTGGTCGATCTCGGCATCCGGCACGCCATGCGCGCGCAGCACCATGCGCGCGATCTCCCGATCGGTGCGGCCCGCCGGGTCGATGCCCCAGATGTCATCGGGAACGGCCGGCACCTGCCACACCCGGGCCATGGCCGCCACCATGGCATGCGTATGCGCCTCGGGGCGCCCGTGGAGGAGCGTTCCGTCGATGTCGAACAGCACCAGCACGCCGCGCGGCAGCGTACCCGGCAGGCGTGGGGCTAGCGCGCCCCTCCGTCCGTGGCGGCGATGCGCACCACCTCGGCGTCCGGCACGCGGCCGGCCAGGATGGCGGCGGCGGCCATGAGCCGCGCGCCGTCGGCGCCGTCACCCACGCCGCCAAGGCCACCCCGCGTGATGCGTCGATAGGTGGCCAGGGCCTTGCGGTGCATGTCACGGCCGGCGGGCGTGAGGGTGAGCACGATGCCCCGCCCGTCGTCCGGATGCGGCGCGCGGCTGATGAACTCGCGCTTCTCGAGCCCCGACAGTTGGTAGGTGAGCCGGTTCGACGGGATCCTCAGCGCCCGCGCCAGCGCGTTGGTGCGGATGCCATCGCGGCCCGCCCGCTGGATGCGGTCGAGCGCCAGTAGGTCCGACAGCCGCACGCCGCACGCCTGCGCGAGGTGCCCCGATACCTCGCGCTCCGCGGCCTCCCAGGCATCCCCCACGATGGGGATGGCCAGCAACTCGTCATCGTCGGCGAACAGACCGGCAAGGGGCGAGTCGTGCGTGGTCACGGGGAGTCGGCTCCGTGGGACGAAATATTCGGACCTACGGTGCCGATACTACCCGATGGAGGATACCGGGATCGAACCGGTGACCTCCTGCTTGCAAAGCAGGCGCTCTCCCAGCTGAGCTAATCCCCCGGGCGGGGAGGACGGTACCACCACCGGGGCGCGTATCGTGGGCGCATGTCCGACGAGGTCCTGGCGCGCATCGACCAACTGCTGCTGATGCAGCAGGAGCACCACCGCGAGCTGGCCGAGCTCATCGAGCAGTACCGGGGCATGGTGTTCGAGGCCGACGAGCAGGGTGACGACGCCCTCTACCGCGTGGCCTCCGCGCTGCCGGGCGGCAGGTACCACGTGCTCACCACGCACCTGCGCGAGACCTGGCTGGTGCTGCAGGCCGACCTGGCCCGGCTGATGCCCGCGCAGTCGGGCATCGACGGCGCGGGGGACGGCGAGGCGGGCGGCTAGCCCACCCGGGCGGCCAGCGACGCGCCGATGTCGCTGAACTCCCACTGGTAGCCGAGGGACCGAGGCACGGCGGGCTCCACGCGGGCGCTGTCGGTCACCAGCACCGCGGCCTCGCCCATGGTCATGCGCACCGCCATGGCGGGCGTGGGCACCAGCGCCGGTCGCCCCACCGCATGCCCGAACGCCTTGGCCACGTCCACCTGGCGCATGGGATCGGGGGCCACGTTGTTGAAGGGCCCCTCCCATGCGTCGTCGTCCACGGCCCTGAGGATCATCCCCACCACGTCGGCGATGTCCACCCACGGCACCCACTGCTGGCCGCCGCCGATGGGACCGGCCATGCCGGCCCGCGCCAGCTTGGCCAGCCGCGGGATCACCCCGCCATCCTGCGCGAACACCATGCCCGTGCGCGAGATGGCCACGCGCACGCCCCCGCGCTCGGCGGCGCGCGCCGCGGCCTCCCAGGCCATCGCCGTGCCGGCCAGGAAGTCGTCCCCGGGCGCGGACTGCTCGTCAAGCACCTCGTCGCCGCGGTTGCCGTAGTAGCCCGTGGCGCTGCCGCTCACCAGCACGCGCGGGCCTCCGCCGGCCGCCAGGGCGTCCGCGATGCGCGTGGTGGTGACCACCCGGCTGTCGCGGATGAGCTTCTTGCGCTCGTTGGTCCACCTGCCATCGGCCACCGATGCCCCGGCCAGGTTCACCACCGCATCCACGCCATCCACGCCCGCGGCGGGGAAGTCGTCGAACACCGGGTCCCACGCCACCGTGGCCACGCCGTGCACCTGCCCGTTCGACCGCGAGAGCGGCACCACCTCGTCACCACGGTCCAGCACCGCGCGGGTGAGGTGACGGCCGATCAGGCCCGTGGCCCCGGTGATGGCGATGCGCATGCGGGGATTGTGCCCTAGGCGGAGCGGCGCGGCGGCGGTTCGCCGTGCCCGTACGGCCGTGCCACCTCCGGATGCGCCGCCAGCAGGGCGTCGATGGCCGCCTCCTCGTCCGGGGTGAGCGGACTGCCCGCCATCGCGGCGGCGCCGCGGGCCTGCCGGGCGTCGCGTGCGCCCACGATGGCCGAGGTCACCTCGGGCCGCCGGAGCACCCACGCCACCGCCAGCTCGGCCACCCCGCCCGGGCGGCCGGAGGCCTCGGCGATCTGCTGCATGCCGCGGGCCACCGCCACGCGGTCGGCGAAGTGCTCGTCGGCGAAGAACTCGCTCTGCGCGCGCCAATCGTTCACCGGGAACGTGGTGCCCTCGTCCATGTTCCCGGCCAGGAGCCCGTGGGCCAGCGGCCCGTAGGCCAGCACCCCCACCCCGTGGTCGGCGCACCACGGGAACTCCTGCTGCTCCACCTGCCGGCGCATCACGTGGTAGCCCACCTGCAGCGACACGAACGGTCCGGCGCCTGCCGCGGCCTGCAGGTCGGGCAGGTCGTAGTTCGACACCCCGATCCAGCGGATCTTGCCCTCGTCGCGCATCTTCACCAGCTCGGCGAAGGTGTCGTCGGCCGGCACGTCCGCCACGGGCCAGTGCACCTGGTAGAGGTCCACGTGGTCGCGCCCGAGCGCCGTGAGCGACCTCTCCAGCGCCGTGCGCAGGTACGCGCCGGACGCCTCGCGCCAGATGCGCAGGCCGTCGTCGGTCGCCTCCCACGCCACGCCACCCTTGGTGGCCACCAGCACGTCGTCATCGCGGGCCCGCAGCACCGTGCCCACGATGGCCTCGGCACGGCCCTGGCCGTAGATGTCGGCGGTGTCGATCCAGTTGATGCCGGCATCCAGGGCGGCATGGCACGCCGCCTCGCTCTCGTGGTCGTCGGCGCCGCCCCACCGGCCGCCGAACTGCCACGTGCCGAGCCCGACGACCGTGAGGTCCAGGTCGGATGCGCCCAGCCTGCGTGTGTTCACCGCTACTCCCCCGTGACGGGCGTGAGGGCGATGAGCAGCCCTCCGTCATCATCGTACGCCGGGAAGATGTCCACGATCGCGTCGCGATCCTGGTCCATGCGATGCGGGCGGAATACGCAGGGCTGCTCCAGCACCCGCACGCCCCACTCCAGCGCGCGCGCCACGGGGTCGTCGTCCACGCCGGGGAACGCCAGGCCGAGCGCCGCCGACACCTCATGGCCGATCAGGTCGCCCTCGGGCCAGCCGGTGACCGGCGTGGCGGCGTGCCCGGCCACCAGCACCCGCCGCTGCCGGTCGCAGCAGATGAGCGCGGTCACGGGACCGGCGTAGTAGTCGTCCATGAGCTCGAACACGAACCCGAACCCGCACGAGGGGCACCCGCGTGGCTGGTGCCCCTCGGCGCGCTCGGATCCGGCGACGCGATGCGCGCAGCGGGGACAGATGAACACGGCCACGCCGTAAGGCTACCGGCCGCGCGTCACCTCGAACTCCTCGGTGCGGCTCCAGTCGATGAACTCATCCACCGTGCCCGGGCCGTACTCCACGGGCAGCGCCAGGTCGCGCACCGCGTCCTCGAACGCCGGCGTGCCCACCCGGGCCACGAACGCGTTGAACTCCTCGCCGTCGCCGCGCTGCTCCTGGTAGAGCGTGATCCAGCGCGACACGGCCTCGGGCACGCGCTTGGCCGGCAGGCGCACCTTCAGGCGCTGGCCGATTGCCACCTCGCCGCCCTCGTACTGGCCGCCCACGTGGGGCACGTAGGCCGGCAGCGTGCGGTCGCCCACCTTCAGCGACGCGCCGTAGAAGCCGATGTTGGCGATGTGGTGCTGGCTGCACCCGTTGGGGCACCCGCTCATCTTCACGTGGATGCGCCGGGTGAGCGGGTCGGTGATGCCCATCTCGGTCACCCGCTCCTCGATGGCGCGGTTCAGGCCCATGGAGCTGGTGATGGCCAGGCGGCAGCTGTCGCTGCCCGGGCACGACACCACGTCGCGGATCTCGTCGGCCCCGGCCTGCCCCAGGCCGATCTCGCCCAGGCGCTGCCACACGGCATGCACCGCCTCGTCCCGCACCCAGCGCAGCACGATGTTCTGCTGGATGGTGGTGCGGGCGTAGCCCCCGCAGAACTCGCGGATGATCGATGCCAGGCCGCGGAACTGCTCGGGCGTGAGGTCGCCCCGGGGCACGCGCACCTCCACCGTGGAGAACCCCTGCTGCCGCTGGGGCTGCACGTTGGAGTCGGCGAAGCGGGCGAAGTCCTCGTCCGACGCGTCGGGCGAGGAAAGGCCCTCGGGGAGCGGCAGCGCGGTGGCGTGCGCCTCCTCGTCGTGCTCGTAGGCCAGCCGCGACAGGTCGTAGTCGCGATCGGCCACCCAGTCGCCGGCCAGCTCCTGCTCCACCAGCTCGCGGAAGGCGTCCATGCCGATGGCGTCCACCAGCACCTTGATGCGGGCGCGGGCGCGGTTGCGGCGCAGCTCATCCCGCCCGTCGTAGATGCGCAGCACCGCCTCGGTCACCTTGATGAAGTCGCCGTTGTCGGCCTCCACGAACTCGAAGAGCGTGGGCGCGATGCGCGGCATGATCGAGGTGCCCCCGCCGATGCGGATCTCGAACCCCCGCACCTGCTTGCCGTCCACCTCGCGCACGCGGGGGATGAACCCGCCGTCATGGATGCCGGTGATCACCCGGTCGGCGTCCGACGACGCGAACGCCGTCTTGAACTTGCGGGGCATGAGCTGGCACACCTCGTTGCGCACGAAGTACCGGGCGTATGCCGCGGCGTACGGGGTGGGGTCGAAGGGCTCGTCGGCCAGCAGGCCCGCGCGCGGGTCGCCCGTGACGTTGCGCACCGTGTTGCCGCACCCCTCCCGCGAGGTCAGCCCCACGCGGGAGATCTCGCGCATGAGCAGCGACAGGTCGGCGAGCGGCAGGTGGTGCACCTGGATGCACTGGCGCGTGGTGATGTGGCCCTTGCGCAGCGGCGCGTACCGCTCGATGACGTCGGCGAACACGTCGAGCTGGTCGGGGGTGATGCCGCCGAACGGCACCTTCACGCGCACCATCTGCACGTCGGGCTGGCGCTGGCCGTACACGCCCTGCGGGCGAAGCACGCCGTCGAACTCCTCCTGCTCCATCTCGCCACGGGCGAACCGGGCGGCGGCGGTGTCGAAGTCGTCGAACTCCCGCTCGATGATGGGGATCACGTACCCGGGCACCTCGGGGTGCAGCTCGGGGTTGTCGAGGCTCCCGGCACGGCCTGCGCCGGCGGCGGGCGGGGTGGCGGACGTGGTCATGTGGCTGGGCTGCTCCTGGTCGCGGGCGACGGTGGTCGCGTGGGACCGGGATTGATACCACACAAAATCCCAGATGTTTTGTTGTTTTTCCCGCCGCCCGCGGATCAGGGCCGGTACGCGCCCTCCCACGGCGACAGGTCGCGGGTGCCCGGCACGCGCCAGGTCCACGCCGGATGCCCGGTGGAACCCCCGCCCATGCGCTGGATCATCCCCACCAGCGGCACCATGTCCATGGGCTCCACCAGCGATCCCGGGGTCATGGGATCGGCCGCGAACGACAGCACCTGCCCCTTCCCCACCGCGCGCAGCACGGCGGCCGGGCGCTGGTCCAGGTGCGTGGCCACCACGGTGGCGCCGGGGGCGACGTCGGCGAACGCCCACGAGCGCCGGTCCGCCACGGGGATGGTGTAGAGGTCGGGCGGCGTGTTGGTGCCGAGGGCCCCCTTGCGCATGAGCAGCACCCCGCCGCCCTCGCCGCCCAGTCGGCCGCCCTTGAGCTGCGCCCCGATGTCGGACAGGTCCTTGTTGTCGGGCGTGCGCGCGAACGCCGTGGGATCGGTGACCACCAGGAAGCCGCCGGCGTTCACCCAGTCGCGCAGCGCCTCGGCGAACGGCCGCGACAGGGTGTCGCCGCGGGGCAGCCACACCACCTTGGCGCGGGCCAGGCGATCGCGCTGGGCCGCCAGGCGCTCATCGGTGTCGAACACGAACGGCGCGCGGTTGAGCTCGCCCAGGAACGAGTGCGTGGTGTAGAGCGCATCGCCCGACGTGCGGTAGCGCGCGTCACCGCGCTTGTTGGGCTGGCCCTGCCCCTCGCTCATGAGCGAGTACACCACGACCGTGGAGGGGTCCACCGGGGCCTCGGGCAGCTGCAGGCCGCGCATGCGCGAGGCCAGCGACAGCATGCCGTCGTACATCTTGCGGTTGGTGAACCGCGGGTTGCCCTTGGCGTAGAAGGTGATGTGCGTGGCGCCCGCGCGCAGGGCCTGGCTGGTCCAGGTCTCCACGTCGGCGATGCCGGGGGTGTAGCGCGCGTACGGGAAGGCCTGCACGATGATGCGCACGGGCTTGCCCGTGAGGTCGGACATGAGCTTGGCGCCGAAGCCCGGGTTGTACCGCCCGCGGCCGGGATTGGCGCGCTCGGCGTACGACACGTAGGGGTCGGTCTCCACGATGTCGGCGAACGTGCCGAGGGCGGTGTAGTCCCACGGATTGAAGCCGTCGATCATGTTGTAGTTGTTGGGCACCACCCGCGCGCCGGGGTCGAGCCTGCGGATGAGCGCCGCCTGCTGGGCCTTCATGGCGAAGAAGTTCTTGCTCGTCCACCGCGAGTAGGCCAGCCAGCGCAGGCCCTCGATGGGCGACTCGGTGCGCTTGGCGCCCGACCGGGGCGGTGCCCACCCGAACTCGCGCTGTATCTGCGCCGACTGGCGGCGCCACAGGCCGCTGCGCACGGCCTTGCCGGCGGGCAGCACCACCAGCGGCTCGTCGGATCCGTTGTAGGCGAACACGTACGGCGCGTTGCGCAGGCGCGTCACGATGCGGCGGATCTCCGACAGCGCCTTGCGCTGGTACGCCGGGTCGAGCAGTGACATGCGGCGCGTGGGCGCCTTGGTGTCGGGCTGGAACACGATGCCCGTGGGCCGGCACTTCTTGGGCAGGCGCGGGAAGATGCACAGGGCGTCCTTGGCCGCGCGGGCCTCCACGTTGGCGTCCCACGACAGGCCCGTGGCGTTGTACAGGCGCAGGAAGTTGGCGGGGTTGCGCCACGACGACGGCTCGCGCGGCGACACCGGGATGTCGAAGGGCAGCGACGCGAACCCGCTGCCCCACAGGTTGTTGGCGCCCTCGGTGAGCAGGATCTGGTTCACCAGCGGGAGCCACTTGGCGCGCGGGATGGGCAGCGGGCCGTTGGGCTTCCAGCGCGGGTGCTGCTCCTGGTTGAGCTCGTGGTTCCAGTCGAACACGTGCCCCATGGGACGGGCGTCGGCCGGCGATGCCGCCAGCGGCGCGGCCACCAGGGCAGCGGCGGCGGCGATGAGAGGGATGGACCTGCGCATGGGGTGCAGGCTAGATGCCCGCGCCGTCGGTATGGCCGATGGGGGTCATGGTGAACAGGGTGTCCGACCGGAGCCCCAGCCTGAGGGTCTCGAGGGGGATCACCTCATCGGGCGGGATGTTGCCCAGGTTCACGTTGGCGCCGAAGGCCCGCACGAACCACACCTGCTGCGACTTCTGCGGGGCCTCGAACAGCAGGCGGTGGGCGTCGATGGCGTGGACGATCTCGTCGATGAGCCCCATGCGCACCTCGCCATCGCCGCGGAACACGCCGGCGGTGCCGCTCTCGCGCGCCTCGGTGATGACCTTCCATGCGCCGGCGCGAAGCTCGGCGTCGATCATCTCCACCCACCGGTAGGGCGCGATGACCACGTCGTTGTCCTTGGACCCCACCTCGGACAGCACCGTGAAGTCCTGGGCGTACTCCTCGATGTACTCCAGCTTCTTGCCGTGGGGCAGGTCCACCGTGCCGTCCGACACCTCCACGTGGCGCAGGCCCAGTCCGCCCACGAAGTCCTTCCACTCCTCCAGCTTGCCCTGCACCAGGCAGGCCTCCCAGAAGGTGCCGCCGATCACCACCGGCACGCCAAGCTGCTCGTACAGGCGCACCTTCTCGCGCAGGCCGGGCGTCACGTACGCCGTGCCCCAGCCCAGCTTGACGATGTCGATGTAGTCGCCCGCCGTGGCGAACATGTCCTCCACCTGGCGCGGCGAGAGGCCCTTGTCGATGACGTGCGTGAGCCCGAACTGGCGCGGCTTGGGCGGCCGGCCGGGGAGCGTGAGGAAGTCGCCTGCGTGGCTCATGCGCGTGCCTCCCGGGCAGCGGCGGCACCCGCGATGCGCCCGAACACCACGGTGTCCAGCAGCGAGTTGCCCATGAGGCGGTTGGTGCCGTGCACCCCGCCCGTGATCTCGCCGGCGGCATAGAGCCGCGGCAGGGTGGTGTGGCCGTGGGCGTCGATGACCAGCCCGCCGTTGCGGTAGTGGAGCACCGGGTACACCAGCACGCGTTCCTTGGTGATGTCGACTCCCTGCTTGAGGTAGCGGTTGTGCACGTAGGCCAGCCGCTCGGCCGTGAACCCGGGGCCGTTCTCCCGGTCGATGGCCGTGGTGTCCAGCCAGGCGCCCATGGTGCCATCCGGCGCGGCTGCACCGCGGCCCGCGGCCACCACGTCGATGATCGCACCTGCCACCACATCGCGCGGGGCCAGCTCGTCCACGAACCTCTCGCCCGCGGCATCGTGCAGCGTGGCGCCGTACGACCGGGTGGTCTCGGGCAGGGCATACCCCGCCAGCCCGGGGGGCCACACCGCGCCGGTGGGGTGGCGCTGCCAGCTGTCCAGGTCGCGCCCCTGCGCCCCCAGCGCCAGGGCCATCTCCAGCACCTCCGGCGTGGCGTCCGGGTGGTTGGTGGACTTCTCGCCCACGCGCGCCGCCTCGCCGCCCAGGCCGCCGCCGGCCGCCAGCACCACCGCGCCGGCCTCCACCACCTGCTCGGTGCCGTCCTTCGCGCGCAGCCTGGCCCGCCAGCCCCCGGGTACCTGGTCGAGGCCCTCCAGCGCAGTGGACTCGTGCACCTGCGCCCCGCTGGCGCGCACGGCCGCCCGCAGCGCCTGCACCATCTCGGCGCCGGTGCGCTCGCCGGCCTGCAGCAGTCGCGGGCGCCGGGCGCCGCCGCAGCGGATCACGCGCAGGTCATCCCCGTCGTGGGTGAACTGCACGCCGAGCGCCTGCAGCCACGCGATGGCGTCGGGGCCGCCCTCCACCAGCGTGCGCACCAGCGCCGGGTCGGCATCCTCGTGCCCGGCCGCGAAGGTGTCCTCCAGGTGGTCGGCGGTGGAGTCGCCCGGACCCACGGCGGCCTGGATGCCGCCCTGCGCGCGGCCCGTGTTGGACGCCCCGAGCGCCGACTTGGTCACCACCACCACCGATGCCCCGGCCTCGCGCGCGGCCACGGCGGCGCTCATGCCGGCGCCGCCCGACCCCACCACCAGCACGTCGCACCTCTCGGGCCCGGGCGTCACGACTCCCCGGGCTCCGCGGGCACCGCGGGACCACCGGGCGGCGGCACCAGGTCGCCCAGGTGCAGGCGGGCGTACTCCACGAACCCCTCGCTCACCCGGCTGGGCGTGCGGCCCGCGTGGCGCACCAGCGAGAAGTCGCGGGCCAGCACGGCGCCGTCCACCTCCACGGCGGCCAGGCGGCCCTCGGCCACGTCGCGCTCCACGGCCAGGCGCGAGATCACGGTGATGCCCAGTCCGTCCAGCACCGCGGCGCGCACCGACTGCTGCAGGCCCAGCTCAAGCGTCACGTCGAGGTCGCGCATGCGGATGCCCGCCGCGCGCAGCGCCGCCTCCAGCACCGCCCGCACCCCCGACCCGCGCTGCTGCAGGATGAGCGGCTGCGACGCCAGGTCGGCCAGGTCGATGCGCCCGCCCGAGGCCAGCGGGTGGTCGGGCGGGCAGATGACCACCAGCTCATCGCGCACGAACGGCTCGAACACCAGCCCGCGGTGCGGCCGCGCGGCGCCCACCACGCCCAGCTCGATCTCGTCATCCAGCACGCGGTCGCACACCGTCTGGGTGTCCTGCACCACCAGCGACACGTCCACCTCGGGGTTCTCGCGCTTGAACCCGCCCAGGAGATGCGGCAGCAGGAGCTCGCCGGGACCCGTGGACGACCCCAGCAGCAGGGGCCCCGACAGGTGGTCGGCAAGGCCGGCCACCTCGCGCAGCATCTCGTCCTCCAGCGCCAGCATGCGCCGCGCGTGGGCGTCCACCACGCGGCCGGCGTCGGTGAGGGTCACCCGTCGCCCGCTGCGGTCCAGCAGCCGCTCCCCGATGCGGTCCTCCAGCGCGCGCACCTGGAACGACACGGCCGGCTGCGAGATGCCCAGCTCCTCCGCCGCGTGCGAGAAGGAGCCCTTGTCCACCACCGTCCGAAGGGTGAGCAACTGCCGCAGGTCCATAAGCACACCTTATCCCAGGGGTGCGATGCACCCGGGACGGATTACCGCTTGTCGGACGTCACGTGGTGGTGCCCCTCGGGGCACCAGTACACCAGGCCCTCGCCGGACTGGTGGCGCCCCACGCACAGGGCGTCGGCACGGTGGGTGGAGCAGGTGCGGCGCACGCGTGACAGCACGCCGCCGGGGCGCACGTGCACGTACCCGGGCGGGAGGATGTCGGGCCCGGACAACACCGTCACCTTTGCCGTGCTCAACTTCCGTCCCCCTGGTCGCGTGCCTGCATGTCACGGGTTTCGCCGATGGGGGGCACGTCCCTGCCGGCGCGCAGGGCACTCCACAGGGCATCCGAGGCCACCACGGGGTCGCCCGTGGCCACCGCGGCGCGCAGGTGGTCGATGCTGGTGGCCAGCGCCGCCGGGTCCAGCGCCGGGCGGGTGGCGCGCCGGATGCCGCCGTAGCGGGTGGGGCGCACCTCCTCGTCGAGGTTGAACAGCTCCTCGTGGAGCTTCTCGCCCGGGCGCACGCCGCTGATCTCCACCTGGATGTCCTTGCCGGGCTCCATGCCCGACAGGCGGATCATGTTGTGCGCCAGGTCCATGATGCGCACGGGCTCGCCCATGTCCAGCACGAACACGTCACCGCCCTCGGCGATGCCCGTGGCCTCGATGACCAGCTGTACGGCCTCGGGGATGGTCATGAAGTAACGGGTCATGTCGGGGTGGGTCACCGTGACCGGCCCGCCCGCGGCGATCTGGCGCCGGAAGATGGGCAGCACCGACCCCGACGAGCCCAGCACGTTGCCGAACCGCACGGCGGCGAAGCGCGTGGCGGCGTCGTGGCCGTGCATCTCGACGATGCGCTCCGCCAGGGCCTTGGTGCCGCCCATCACGGTCTTGGGCTCCACGGCCTTGTCGGTGGAGATGAGGCACACCCGCTCCACGCGGTGGCGCACCGCGAGGTCGGCGAGGGTGGCCGTGGCCAGGGCGTTGTTGGCGATGGCCTGGATGGGGTTGATCTCCATCATGGGCACGTGCTTGTAGGCCGCCGCGTGGAACACGATCTCCGGGCGGTGCGCCGCGAACACCTGCTCCATCAGGTCGGCGTCGCGGCAGTCGGCCACCACCGGGGTGGGCGCGTGGCCCCGGTCGCGCAGCTCGAGGTCGATCTCGAACAGGTTGTTCTCGGCGTGGTCCACGATGACCAGGCTGCTGGGGCCCACCGCCGCCACCTGGCGGCACAGCTCCGACCCGATGGACCCCCCGGCGCCGGTCACCAGCACGCGGCGGCCGTTCAGGTAGCGCGCCACGCGCGCCATGTCGATCTCCACCGGCGCGCGGCCCAGCACGTCCTCCACCTGCACCTCGCGCAGCTTCTGCACCGACACCTCGCCGTTCATCAGCTCCGGCAGGCCCGGCAGGGTGGTCACGCGCACGCCCGCCTGGCGGCAGCGCTCCACGATGTCGCGGCGCACGTCACCCGGCGCCGATGGCATGGCGATGATCACCTCGCGGGCACGGGTCTCGCGCAGGATGCGCGTGAGGTCGTCGCGGGTTCCCAGCACCTTCACGCCGCCCACGCGCACGCCCTTCTTGCGCGGGTCGTCGTCGATGAGCCCCACGGGGGTGTAGGCCAGCGCGGCGTTGGCGCGCATGTCGCGCAGCAGCGAGTTGGCGGCGTTGCCCGCCCCGCACACGATCACCGGCTTGCCGTTGCCCACCCCGGCCCCCCGGCTGGAGCGCTCCATCACCGATCGCACCACGAACCGGACGCCGCCGATGAGCACCACGGTGAAGAGGAAGTCCAGCGCGAACACGCCGCGGGGCACGTCCGGGTAGCCGGCCGGGCTCCACAGGGTGAGCGCCAGGGTCACCAGGCCGCTTGCCACCAGGCACGCCAGCACGATCTGCTCCAGGTCCTGGATGCCCGTGAACCGCCACCAGCGGGTGTACAGCCGGAAGGCGATGAAGGTGATGATCTTGATGCCCACCACCACGCCCAGCGTGATGAGGAACAGGCGCTCGTAGCGACCGGGCGGGTCGCCGTCGAACCGCACCACGAACGCCAGCCACCAGGCCAGCGACACCAGTGCGAGGTCCACCCCCACCTGGCCCACGCGGTGCAGGTGCCCCCGCCACGCGATGCGTCCCATGCGCGCGCTCATCGGCCTCCCATCCTATTCCCCCGGCGGAAGAGCCCTGCACGGCGCGTTTCAGCGGCCCCCAGGATGAGGTCCACGAGCACGTCGGGGTCGCGCATGGGCGGGGCCGCGGTGCGCTCGCGCTTGGCCAGGATGATGTCGGAGGGGTCCACCAGGCGGTGCAGGCGGCCATCGCGGATGAGCGCCGCGTCCACCGCGCCCAGGCGCCCGGCGAACGGGCTCCAGGCGGGCACCCCCAGCGCCACGGCCTCGCGGTTCATGGTGCCGCCGGCGCTCACCACCAGGTCCGACGCCGCGATGAGGCCCGGCCCGTCCACCGGGCGGTCCGGCACGATCATCCCGCGCCCGCGCAGCGCCTGGCGCTGGGCATCGATGCGCGGCAGGGCCACCACCTGCACCTGGTCGGCACGGGCCTCCAGGTGGTCCACCACCTGCGCGAACAGATCGGTGGACGCGCCCCGGTGGTACAGGGTCACCTCCGGCGGCGGGCGCAGCACCACGATCACCTTCGACCCGTCCAGCCCCAGCTCGGCGGCCACGCCGGGATCGGGCGGGTCGTCGGCCAGGTAGTACTCCTCCTTGAGCCCCGGGTAGCGGATGAGCTTGGGGGGCCGGATGCCATAGCGCGACAGCGCCTCGGCGGGGATGGCGTCGGGCACCAGCACCCGCGATGCCAGCCGGCCGTTGGAGTGGTGCATGGCGGCGGCGAACTCGTAGTCGAACATGGTCACCTGCGGGATTCCGTGCAGGCGGGCCACCAGTGGCTGGTCGGTGCTGCCATGGGCCACGGCCACGTCGAAGTGCTCGTGCCGGGCCATGCGGTTGAGCTGCCACGACCGCGAGCCCATGGCGCGCGCCTTGCCCGTGAGGCCGCCGCCGCCGTGGGCGCCCATCACCTGGTGCGGGATGCCGTACCTGTCGAGCAGGCCGATGGTCTGGGCGAAGTCACGCGAGGTGACCACCACCTCGTGCCCGCGCTCCTGCATGCGCCGGATGAGCGGCCGGAAGATGAGCACGTGCGGTGAGTTGGTGCAGTCGACCCAGACCCGCATGGGCCCCCTTGGGTGGTTCTACAGGCGCTCGACGGCGCGGCCCACGGCCGCCACCACCTCATCCACCTGCTCGCGGGTGAGGTTGGGGTGCATGGGCAGGGCCAGGCCGGTGTCGGCCCACTGCTCGGCCACCGGCAGGTCGCCCTTGGAGTAGCCCAGGTGCGCGAACACCGGCTGCAGGTGCATGGGGGTGCCGTAGTACACCACCGCGCCCACGCCCTCCTCCACCAGCAGCTCGCGCAGGCGGTCGCGCTGGGGATGGCGCACCACGTACAGGTGGTAGATGTGGCGCACGCCGTCGCGCTCCTCGGGCAGCGTGACGTGCTGCCCCAGGCCGGCCTCGCGGTACCAGTCGGCCACCTGGCGCCGGCGGTCGTTCCAGTCGTCCACGTGCGGCAGGAAGATGTTCACGGCCGCGGCCTGGATCTCGTCGAGGCGCGAGTTGTAGCCCACCTCGAGGAACGTCTGCTTGTCGTCCGACCCGTGGAAGCGCAGGCGGCGCACCTCGCGCTCGAGGTCGGAGTCGCGGCACACCACCATGCCGCCGTCGCCGATGCCCGGGAAGTTCTTGGTGGGGAAGAACGAGATGGTGGCGATGTCGCCCATGGTGCCCACCTCCCACTCGCCGTCGGCCGACCCGAAGGCCTGCGCGGCGTCCTCGATGACCGACATGCCGTTCTCGGCCGCGGTGGTGAGGATGGGGGTCATGTCGGCGGCGTGGCCGAAGATGTGCACCGGGATGACCGCCTTGGTGCGGTCGGTGACCTTCTCCTCGATCAGGTCGGGGTCCAGGCACGCGCCCACCGGCTCCACGTCCACGAACACCGGGGTGGCGCCGTGGCGCGCGATGGCCTCGGCCGTGGCGTAGAAGGTGTACGGCGTGGTGATGACCTCGTCGCCGGGCCCCACCCCCAGCGCCTGCAGCGCGATCACCAGGGCGTCGGTGCCGTTGGCCACGCCCACCGCGGGCCGGTTCTGCAACCGGGCGGTGACGGCCTCCTCGATGGCGCGCACGCGCGGCCCCAGGATGAAGGTGCCGGTGTCGAGGATGTCGGAGATGGCGGCGTCGAGCTCCGCGCGGAGCGGCCCGTACTGCGCCCTGATGTCCATGAGCGGGATGTTCACGGCGCGCGACGTTACCAACGCGGGCGGGCGCCCGAGCCCGCGCCGGCGTCACCGGGGACGTCGGTCACCTGCGGCGGGGCGGCGGGGATGCGCACCGCCACGATGGTGCCGAAGCCCTCGCGCGAGGTGATGGAGGCAGATCCGCCCATGCGCTCGGCGATGTGCTTCACGATGGACAAGCCCAGGCCGGTGCCGCCCAGGCGGCGCGATCGCGACGGGTCGGCGCGGTAGAACCGCTCGAACACGTGCGGCACGTCCTTCTCGGGAATGCCCAGGCCGTCGTCCTGCACCTCCACCTCCACGTCCCCGCCCGCGCGCCGCACCCGCAGCGTGGCCATGGCCCCCGGGCCGGCGTACCGCACGGCGTTCTCGGCCAGGTTGCGCACAACCGTGTGGGCCATGCGGTCGGTGAGCGTGGTCCACATGCCGTCGGCCGCCTCCACCTGCAGGCGCACCGACTGCTCGGCCGCCTCGTCCTCCAGCTCATCCGCCACCACGTGGGCGATGGCGCCCATGTCGCTGCGCTCGCCCGACGGCGCCCCCTGGGCGGCCTCCAGTTCCGACAGGAACAGGATGTCGTCCACCAGCGCCTCCAGCCGCTCGGTCTCGAACCGCGAGCGGCTCACGAAGTCGGCGCGCATGTCGGGCGGGAGCTCGGGGTCCTCAAGGGCCTCCAGCATGCCGCGCAGCCCGGTGAGCGGCGTGCGCAGCTCATGCGACACGTTGGCCACGAACTGCGACCTGAGGTCCTGGTAGGCCACGGCCTGCGTGGCATCGGCCAGGGTGAGTACCGCCCCCGCCTCGCCGTCCACGCGGAAGGGGGCCACCAGGGCGCGGAAGGTGCGGCGGCCCTCCACGAACAGCTTCAGCTCGAACTCGGCATCCCGCCCGGTGTCCAGCGCCTCGCGCACCCGGGCGGCCAGCATGTGGTCCCCGAAGGCCTCCAGCACGCCCACGCCCGTGCGCAGGAACGGGAACGCCTCGAGCGCGGCGGGGTTCACCCGCACCACCTCGCCCCCGGGGCCCACCAGCACGGCGGTCACCGGGAGGGCGTCGAATGCCGCGCCCAGGCGATCGGGCGCGGGCGCGGGCGCGGGTTCGGCCGCCACCTCGGGCGCATCGCCCACGCGCGCCCGGCGCAGCGCCGCCAGCGCAAGTACTGCGATCACCAGCGCGAGCACGGCGATCACCCACGCCAGGGTTGTCATGGGGCTAGTCGGGGATGGCGTCGATTTCGGCGTGGAGGGCCTTCATCTCGGACACGAGGCGCGTCACCTCGCCGTCCAGCCCCTCCATGCCCTGGTGCTGGCGATACACCACGTGGCCGAGCTCCTCGGCGGATGCATTGAGCTTGCGCTGCAGCATGAGCTTCTCGCCCATGTCGCGCGCATCGCGTGCGCCCTTCTGGGCGGCGTCCGCGGTCTTGGTGGCCAGTTCCTTCGCCTTGTCGGTGAAGCCCATGTCCGGCTCCTCGGTCAGTCCCGATCCGCGCGCCAGGTGCCGAAGGCGATGAACGTGGCCACGATCGAGACGATCAGCGACACGATGATGCCCCATGACTGGTCGCGGATGTCCATGAGGGCCACGATGGTGTAGATGAGCGTGATGGAGGTGAGGTACGCCGACACGCCGGATCCCGGCAGGCGGGGCACCTCGTAGTCGAAGGCATCGGCCAGGGCGATGAGCCCTCCGATGAGGGCGGCCAGGAATGGCAGCCACACCGAGTCGGCATCCCATGCCCGGGCGCCGCCCGCGCCCCACTCGAAGAACAGGCTGATGATGAAGACGCCGTTCAGGATGGCCACGGCCAGCAGGCGCTCGCGGCGCTCGAGTGACTTGAGGTAGTTCACGGACGTGCCTTTCTAGCCGCGTCTGTCGATGATCCAGGCCATCGCGGAGAACACCACCGCGGCGGCCGACAGGCCAAGGGCGGTCCACGCCCCGTACATGAGCCCGTCCCCCGCGATGAGGAACAGGGCCGTGTAGAAGAGCCCGATGGGCATGAGGAAGGTGCTGACGGCCGGTATGGGAAGCGACCGGAAGGCATCCACGCTGATGGCGTCGAGCAGCAGCAGGCCGGCCGCCACGGCCACGATCACCAGCGGCAGCCACGACGAGTCGATCATGTTGGCGCCGGTCAGGTCGCCATCGGCCCCCGTCGAGAACCACGGCAGGAACAGGGCGCCGCACCACAGGCCGCCGAGGACGGCGGCCAGGATCTCTGTGCGCTCGAGGGCTCCGAAGCGGGACACGGGGCCGAGTCTACGTGCGGCTCCGGCGGGCGCGGCGCGGTGTTACCGCGGCTCGTCCCGGTACACCGACACCGTCAGCACCAGCCCCACCACCGAGAACAGCAGGGCCAGCCACACGCCGAACGCGATGCCGTCGATGGCGAACAGGAACACCAGCACGTAGAAGACCAGCAGCGACATGAGGTACGTGGCCACCGCGATGGGGTTCACGCGGCGGAACGGGATCTCCATGCCCAGGGCGTCGGCGGCCACGATGCCGCCGGCCACCAGCGCGATCAGGAACACCAGGGGCCACGAGCCCAGGTCGGCGCCGGAGCCCGAGATGGGCCCGAATGTCTGCCACTTGAGGAACAGGGAGATGATGAACAGCAGCATGGCCACCGCCGCTCCCAGCTCCTTCTGCTCCCGCGCGATCCCCTGAAGGCCCACCGTTGCTCCTTGGACGGATTCGGACGGGTGGCCTTTCGACGCACCGGGGCGCCGTCCCTTCCTAGGGAATCGTGAAGGGCGCGTAGTGCCCGGGCACCACCACGGCGGGTGCGCGGTCGCGGATCATGCGCCAGGCGTCCAGGTGCTGGTCGCGGTTCTCCAGCCCGTCGGGGGCCGCCATCCCCTCGAACCACGCGGGGTCGGGGCCCAGGGTGTCCCCCGCCACGATCACCCGGGCGTCCTCGCATTCGGCCTGCACGGCCACATGGCCCGGGGCGTGGCCCGGCGTGTGGAACCAGGTGAGCCCGGGACGGATCTCGCCCTCGGCGCCCTCCATCACCAGCACCGGTGCGTGGTCCAGGATGCCCCGCTGCCGGCGGGCCCACGGGGTGTCCAGCTCATCACGGTGCACCCACACCTGCTCCACGCCGGGGAGCTGCGGCAGGGCGCTCAGGTGATCGGAGTGCAGGTGGGTCATCACCACGGCGCGGATGGCCGCGGGATCCACGCCCGCGGCGCGCAGCGCGCCCTCCAGCATGTCGCCCTGGGTCTGGTAGCCGGGGTCCACGATGATGGGCTCCGGGCCCTCCAGCAGCACGGTGTTGGGCCAGGCGATCATGCCGGGCACCGCGCCCTCCAGCTTGCGGTACGCCGCGAACGTGCCCTGGGTGCTTGCCGCGCGGGTCTCCACCACCTCGTCGCCCAGAAGGCCGAAGATGATGCGGTGCGCCGGCACCAGCACGCGCCAGCGCCAGGGGCCGCCCGCCACGGCCTAGGAGTCCCCTCGGGCCGGGGCGCGCTCGTGGGGCCGGGCGTAGCAGGGCGCCTCGAGGAAGGGGCTCACCGGATCGGGCGAGCGCCGGCGCATGCGCTCCACGCGCACGCGCACGGCCTGCCGCAGGGGCGCCGCCAGCGGCGATGCGGCCAGGCCCACCAGGCCCGCACCGATGATCACGCCGCGGCGGCGGGCCGACATGGCGCTACTTCAGGGAGGAGAGGAACTCATCCACCGGGATGGCGGTGAGCGTCTGGAAGTGCGCCGTCCCGCGCGCCGCGAGCTCGATGGACACGCGGGCGATGGTCTTCTCGTCCGGTGCCTCCACGATGTTCACGAAGTCATACGGACCCAGGACCGCCCACTGCTGGACGACCTTGGCACCCATCTGCTCGATCTCCTGGTTCACTTCCTTCAGGCGATGCGGATTGGCCTTGATGGTGCCCGCCCCGTGGGGACTGAGCGTGCTGAGCAGGATGTACGTCGGCACCCTTCCTCCTGGGTTCCTCGCAGGTCGAACTGAGCGTACCAGCGCGTGGTTAGGATGCCCCCATGGCAACCGGGGCCCCAGCCCGCGGCGCGCGCGGGACCATCCCCGCCACCATCGCCGCGGCATCCTTCGTGCTGATGATCAGCGTGTTCCTGCCCTGGTACACCGCCGACGTGGCGCCGCCCTTCGCGCCCCAGGCCAGCTCGGGCTGGGACGCCAGCATGTTCGCGCGCGCGGCATTCGCCGCGGCGGTCATCAGCCTCATCGCCTCGGGCCTCATGTGGCTTGACGTGCGCGGGTTCGTGCCGCTGGACGCACAGCTGGTGCGCGGGTTCGCATGGACCTGCCTGGTGCTGCTGCTGCTCGCCACCGCGCTGGTGGCGTGGCGCCTCATCCGCCCGCCCGGGCCGGCCGAGTTCCTGGCCCGTGATGTGGGACTGTTCATCGCACAGGCCGCGGCAATCGTGGGCCTTGTGGCATCGATCGGCGCCGTGCGCCCGAGGAACCCATGATCACCGTATCCCGCACCATCACCGTGCCCATGGCCCGCGACGAGGCCTTCCGCCAGGTGGCGCAGTTCGGCCGCGCGTCCGAGTGGGACCCCGCCCTGGCGGAGTCGCGCCAGGAGACCCCCGGGGAGCCGGGGCTCGGCACGGTGTTCCCGATCGTCGCCGACTTCCGCGGCAAGCGCACGCCGATGACCTACGAGATCACCGAGTGGGAGCCCACCACGCGCCTGGTCATCGAGGGCACGGGCGAGAAGGCCGCCGCGCGTGACGAGATCGGCTTCGCCGACGCCCCCGGGGGCGGCACCACCATCACCTACACGGCGGCGCTGGGCATGAAGGGCTGGCTCAAGGTGGCCGAGCCATTCCTCAAGGGCACCTTCAACACCATGGGCGACGAGGCCGTTGCCGGCCTCGCCGCCTGGCTCGGTCGCTAGGCCGTGGCCCGCTCGCGCGGGCGCATGACCAGGGCGTCGTCCTCCACCACCACCTCCACGTCGTCGCCGGGCGTGATGGCGCCGGTGAGCATCTCCATGGCGAGGGGGTCCTGCACCCGCTTCTGGATCACCCGCTTGAGCGGGCGCGCTCCGTACGCGGGGTCGTAGCCCTCGTCGGCGATCTTCTCCCGGGCCTCCGGTGACAGCGTGAGCCGGATGTCCTGCTCCTCCAGCCGCTGGTTCAGGCGGGCCATCTGCAGGTCCACCACCCGGTCGATGTCGGAGCGGTCCAGCTTGCTGAACTGCACGATCTCGTCCACGCGGTTGAGGAACTCCGGCCGGAAGTGGTCGCGAAGCGCGCCCAGCACCCGCTCGGAGGTGACCTGCTCGTCCAGCCCGTCCAGCATGAACTGGCTGCCGATGTTGGAGGTCATGATCACCACGGTGTTGCGGAAGTCCACCACCCGCCCCTGGCCGTCGGTGAGGCGACCGTCGTCCAGCAGCTGCAGCAGCACGTTGAACACGTCGGGGTGTGCCTTCTCGATCTCATCGAGCAGCAGCACGGCGTAGGGCCGGCGCCGCACGGCCTCGGTGAGCTGGCCGCCCTCCTCGAACCCCACGTAGCCGGGGGGCGCGCCGATGAGGCGGGCCACCGTGTGCTTCTCCATGTACTCGCTCATGTCGATGCGCACCATGGCGCGGTCGTCATCGAACATGAACTCCGCCAGCGCACGGGCCAGCTCGGTCTTGCCCACGCCCGTGGGGCCCAGGAAGATGAACGAGCCGATGGGGCGGTTGGGGTCGCTGAGCCCCGCACGGGCACGGCGAAGGGCGTTGGCCACGGCCTCCACGGCCTCCTGCTGGCCCACCACCCGCTCGTGCAGCCGGTCCTCCATGTGCACCAGCTTCTCCACCTCGCCCTCCATGAGCTTGCTGACGGGGATGCCGGTCCAGGACGCCACCACCTCGGCCACGTCCTCGCTGGTGACCTCCTCCTTCAGCATGCGGTGCTCGGCCTGCTTGGCGTCGAGCTCGCGCTCGGCCTCCTGCAGCCCGCGCTCGAGCTCGGGGATGGTGCCGAACCGCAGGCGCGCCGCCCCCTCCAGGTCGGCCTCGCGCTCGGCCCGCTCCACCTCGGTGCGGGCGCGGTCGAGGTCGTCCTTGAGGTCGCGGATGCGCGTGATGGACTCCTTCTCCTCCTCCCACGCGGCCTTCATGCCGTCCGACTCCTCGCGGAGGTCGGCCAGCTCCTGGGCCACCCGCTCGCGGCGCTCCACCGACGCCGGGTCGGTCTCGGCCTGCAGGGCCTGCTCCTCGATCTCCAGCTGGATGATGCGGCGCAGCAGCACGTCGAGCTCCTCGGGGACCGAGTCGATCTCGATGCGCAGCCGGCTGGCCGACTCGTCGATGAGGTCGATGGCCTTGTCGGGCAGGAAGCGCGAGGTGATGTAGCGGTCGGAGAGCCGGGCCGCGGCCACCAGGGCCCCGTCCTGGATGCGCACGCCGTGGTGCACCTCGTAGCGCTCCTTCAGCCCGCGCAGGATGGCCACGGCGTCCTCCACCGACGGCTCGCCCACCATCACCGGCTGGAACCGGCGCTCCAGCGCGGCGTCCTTCTCGATGTACTGGCGGTACTCATCCAGCGTGGTGGCGCCCACCGCGCGCAGCTCGCCGCGCGCCAGCATGGGCTTGAGCAACTGGGCGGCGTCCACCGCCCCCTCGGCCTTGCCGGCGCCCACGATGGTGTGGAGCTCGTCGATGAACAGGATGATCTCGCCCTCGGCCTCGGCGATCTCCTTGAGCACCGCCTTGAGCCGGTCCTCGAACTCGCCGCGGTACTTGCTGCCCGCGATGAGGCTGCCCACGTCGAGCGCGATGACCCGCTTGCCCACCAGGCCCTCGGGCACGTCGCCGTCGACGATGCGCTGGGCCAGGCCCTCGGCGATGGCGGTCTTGCCCACGCCGGGCTCGCCGATGAGCACGGGGTTGTTCTTGGTGCGGCGCGACAGCACCTGGATGACCCGGCGCACCTCCTCGTCACGTCCGATCACCGGGTCGAGCTTGCCCTGCGCCGCCGCCACCGTGAGGTCGCGGCCGTACTTCTCGAGGGCCTGGTACTTCTCCTCGGGGTTGGGGTCGGTCACGCGGGCCGACCCGCGCACCTGCTTGAGAGCGTCCATCAGCGTGGCCCGGGTGACCCCGTTCGCCTCCATGGCCTGCTTCGCCGGTCCGGCCTCCTCGGCCAGCGCCAGCAGCAGGTGCTCGGTGCTGATGTACTCGTCGGTGAGCGCCTCGGCCTCCTGGCCGGCGCGCCGGATGACCGCCTTGAACGCCGGGGCGAACTCCACGGTCACGCTGGATCCGCTGACAGTGGGCCGTGCCTCGACCGCGGCCTGAGCCGCGGCGCGGAGCGCGGCCGGGTTGGCGCCGGCGCGCTCGACGATCGGCTGCACCACGCCCTCCGGCTGGTCGAGCAACGCGAGCAGCAGGTGCTCGGGCTCGACCAGCTGGTTGCCCCGCGTCTCGGCGAGGGTCTGGGCCGCCCCGAGGGCCTCTGCGGCGCGCTCAGTGGGCTTGTCTACGGGCATTAACTCGACCTCCTGGGGTCTGTGTTGGTGGTGCGGGGCACCGGGCGGAGCCCCGCGGGGATTACCTGCTTCACGCGTACGGCCGGCGGTGACGCCGTCCGCACGTGCACGATCTCGGTGGACATGGCGCGCCGGGCGGCGTCAATGGTGCGCTCGGCGTCGGCCACGCGGGCCTGCATCTCCTGCTCCAGCTGGCGGATGCGCCGCGTGGCGCGCTCCAGCTGCTGCTCCAGCTCCAGCACGCGCTCGATTCCGGCCAGGTTCAGGCCGCTCTCGCCCAGCGCCTGGATGCGGCGCAGGCGGTCGAGGTCGGCCTGGGAGTACAGCCGGGTGCGCCCCTTGGTGCGCCCCGGCTGCACCAGCCCGCGGCGCTCGTACATGCGCAGCGTCTGCGGGTGCATGCCGGCCATCTCGGCGGCCACGCCGATCATGAACACCGGGCGGGTGCGGTCCGGGCTCATCGGAACAGCTTCTCCCGCGGATCGGCGCCATCGAGCGCCGCGAAGGCCTCGAGCGCCTCCTTCTGCTCGTCGCTGAGCGACGTGGGCACCGACACCCGCAGCTTGGCCAGCAGCGAGCCCTGCCCCGATCCGTTGAGCTTGGGCGCCCCCTTGCCGGGCACGCGCAGCGTGCGGCCGTCCTGGCTGCCGGGCGGCACCGTGATCTTCACGCGTCCGTCCAGCGTGGGCACCTCGATCTTGGCGCCCAGCGCCGCCTCGGAGAAGGTGACCGGCACCTCCACCACCAGGTCGTCGCCCTTGCGGGTGAACACCGGGCTGGGCATCACGCGGGTGACCACGTGCAGGTCGCCGGCCGGGCCGCCGCGCATGCCGGCGCCGCCCTTGCCCTTGAGCTTGATGCGGGTGCCGTCCTTGGCGCCCTGCGGGATGCGCACGCGGATGCGGCGCTCGGCCGAGCGCTGCCCCGTGCCCCGGCAGTCGGTGCAGGGGTCGTCGATGATGGTTCCGGCGCCGCCGCACTCCGGGCATGCCTCGGGGATGGAGAAGCCGCCGATGTCCCGGCCGATGGATCCCCGCCCCTCGCAGGTGCCGCACAGGCGCGGGCTGCTGCCGGGCTTCGCGCCCGACCCCGCGCACGTGGCGCAGGCCTCGGTCTTCTCGAGGGTCACCGGCACCTCGGCACCGGACATGGCCTGGTCGAAGGACAGCGTCACCTCCACGTCCAGGTCCTGGCCGCGCCGGGCACCGCCCGACGGGCCGCGGCCGCCACGGCCACCGCGGCCGCCGCCACCGAACATGGATCCGAAGATGTCGCCAAGGTCGCCGAACCCGGCGCCACCGGCGTCGCCGCCCATGCCGCCGTAGCCGCCGCCCATGCGCGCGAACCGGCGCTGGGCGTCGTACTCCTCGCGCTTCTCGGCATCCGACAGCACGTCGTTGGCGTGCGAGATCTCCTTGAAGCGCTCCTCGGCCTCCGCGTCGCCGGGGTTGGCGTCGGGGTGGTACTTGCGCGCAAGGGCCCGGTAGGCCTTCTTGATGGCATCCGAATCGGCGTCCTCGGCCACGCCGAGGACCTGATAGAGGTCCTTCTCGCTCAGCTCTGCTCCCCTCCCTGCGACACCACCACCCGCGCCGGGCGGATGACGGTGTCGGACATGCGGTAGCCGCGCTCCACCACGGCCACCACGGTGCCCTCAGGGTGCTCCGGCGACGGAACGCCCTGCACGGCCTCGTGCACGGTGGGGTCGAAGGCCTCGCCCTCGGCGGGGATCTCCTCCACCCCGCGGCCCACCAGCAGTGCGCCCAGCTGCTGCTTCACCATCTCCACCCCGGCCACGATGCCCTGGGCGCCCTGGTCGCCGGCGGCCACCAGGGCCTCCAGCGCCCGCTCCAGGTTGTCGAGGACGGGCAGCAGCTCGCCCACCAGGTCACGCACGCCGGCCTCGGCCAGCATCGGCCGCTCGCGCTCCACGCGCTTGCGGTAGTTGTCGAAGTCGGCACGGGTGCGCTGGAGCTGGTCCAGGTACTCGTCCCGCTCGGCGCTGACGCGCGTGAGGTCGTCGGTGTCGTCGTGGGCCTCCGCCGGGGAGCCCTGGGCACCCGCCTCCGGGGCGGGCGCCTGGGGCTCCTCGGGAGCGACCTCGTCATTGATGTGCTCGTCCGTGGTCAACGGGATTCCCCTAGGCCTTCTGGGCCGGCTCGTCCTCGTCGATCACCTCGTAGTCGGCGTCCTCCACCGTCTCCTCGCCGGTGTCGCCCGCGCCCTGCTGCTCGGCGGCAGCGCGCTGGTACACCTGCTCGGACACCTTGTGGAGGGCCTGGGTGACCCGCTCGGTCGCGGCCTCGATGGAGGCGGCGTCCTCGCCCGACTGGCTCTCGCGAGCCGCCTGGATGGCCTGCTCCAGCTCCGACTTCAGGTCGTCGTCGACCTTGTCGCCGTGGTCCTTCAGCTGGCGCTCGGCCTCGTTCACCCGGGCCTCGGACTGGTTGCGGGCGTCGGCCAGCGCGCGCAGGCGCTTGTCGTCCTCGGCGTGGGCCTCGGCCTCGTCCACCATCTTCTTCACCTCGTCGTCCGACAGGCCCGACGAGCTCTTGATCTCGATCTTCTGCTCGTTGCCCGTCCCGCGGTCCTTGGCGGACACGTGCACGATTCCGTTGGCGTCGATGTCGAAGGTCACCTCGATCTGCGGGGTGCCACTCGGCGCCGCCGGGATGCCGGTGAGGTTGAAGCGGCCCAGCGTGCGGTTGAAGCTGGCCATCTCGCGCTCGCCCTGCAGCACGTGGATCTCCACCTGGCTCTGGTTGTCCTCCGCGGTGGAGAACACCTCGCTCTTCTTGGTGGGGATGGTGGTGTTGCGCTCGATGAGCCGCGTGAACACGCCGCCCTTGGTCTCGATGCCCAGGGACAGCGGGGTGACGTCCAGCAGCAGCACGTCCTTCACGTCGCCCGACAGCACGCCGGCCTGGATGGCGGCGCCCACGGCGACCACCTCATCCGGGTTCACGCCCTTGTGCGGGTCCTTGCCCGTGAGCTCCTTCACGCGCTCCTGCACGGCGGGCATGCGGGTCATGCCGCCCACCAGCACCACGTGCTCGATGTCGCTGCCCGAGATGCCGGCGTCCTCCAGCGCCTGCTTGGTGGGACCCTCCAGGCGCTGCAGCAGGTCGTGCGTGAGCTCCTCGAACTTGGCCCGCGAGAGGCTCAGGTCGAGGTGCTTGGGGCCCGAGGCGTCCGCCGTGATGAACGGCAGGTTGATCTGCGCGCTCGTGGTGGTGGACAGCTCGATCTTGGCCTTCTCCGCGGCCTCGTAGAGGCGCTGCAGGGCCATGGCGTCCTGGCTCAGGTCAATGCCCTGGCTGGCCTTGAACTCGGCCACCATCCAGTCGACCACGGCCTTGTCGAAGTTGTCGCCGCCCAGGTGGTTGTCGCCGTTGGTGGACTTCACCTGGAACACGCCATCGCCGATCTCGAGGATGGACACGTCGAACGTGCCACCACCCAGGTCGAACACCAGGATGGTCTGCTCGTTCTCCTTGTCCAGCCCGTAGGCCAGCGCGGCCGCGGTGGGCTCGTTGATGATGCGCTTCACCTCGAGGCCGGCGATGGTGCCGGCGTCCTTGGTGGCCTGGCGCTGGGCGTCGTTGAAGTACGCGGGCACGGTGATGACCGCGCCGTCCACGTCCTCGCCCAGGAACGCCTCGGCGTCCTGCTTGAGCTTCTGCAGGATCATCGCGCTGATCTCCTGCGGCGACCACTCCTTGTCACCGGCCTTCACGCGCACGTCGCCGCTGGGACCGGGCACGACCTCGTACGGCACGATGGTCTGCTCCTCCGACACCTCGTTGGTGTCGCGGCCCATGAAGCGCTTGACGCTGAACACGGTGTTCTGCGGGTTGGTCACGGCCTGGCGGCGCGCGACGGCGCCCACCAGGCGCTCGCCCTGCGGGGTGAACGCGACGACCGACGGGGTCGTGCGACCGCCCTCCGCGTTGGGGATGACCTCGGGCTCACCGCCGGTGAGCACGGCCATGGCCGAGTTGGTGGTGCCGAGATCGATGCCGATCGTCTTGCCCATGAAGTTTCCTGCCTCCTGATCCGTTACGTGGGAATGGCCCGGAGACGCCGGGCCGGATTGATCACGAGGGGTATCCAACAACATGAGCCAACCCATATCAAGTCATATGAGTTATGAGTTGGTAACGCTTGGCAGGACACGCCGTGACAGTCACCGCGCAAGGATGGGTGACAGTCACGCCTTCGAGGTGGTGACTGTCACCCAACGCAGAAAGGGCCCGCTCAGCGGGCCCTTTCGTTGGTATCGCTTTGGCGCGCCCGTTACGAGGGGCGCGCGGCGTGGCTACAGGATTCCGGCGGGTGGGCCGTCCTTCTCGCGGTCACGGCCGAAGCCCGTGCGCTGCAGCAGCGCCCAGCCGGCCGGCAGCAGGGCCGCCACGATGGCGAGCTTCAGCAGGTCGCCCAGGATGAACGGCTGCACGCCGAACTCATATGCCTGCGCCCAGCCGAAGGCCACGCCGTCACCGGCAGGAGACCAGTTGGCCAGCCACGGCACGCCCACGGCGTAGATGATGACGTTGCCCAGCAGCAGCACGCCGATCATCGACACCACGCGCCGGTCGGCACCGCGCTCGCACAGCCAGCCCACCAGGGCGGCGGCCAGGATGAAGCCGATGATGTAGCCGCCGGTGGCGCCCATGATCACGTCCCACCCACCCGACTGCTCGGTGAAGACGGGGGCGCCCAGGGCGCCGATCACGAAGTACAGCGCCATCGACAGCGCGCCGCGCAGCGCGCCGAGCATTCCACCCACCAGCAGCACGGCCAGCGTCTGGCCCGTGAACGGCACGGGGAACCACGGAATGGAGATCTGCGCGAGCACCGCGACCAGCGCGGTGCCAGCGAGGACCATGACGATGTCGCGGGTGAGGGCGCTTGCCCTGGTGTGCCCGCGGGGAACCACCCTGTCGGCGATGGTCCCGTACCTGACTGCGTGCATCTGGCGGAACTCCTTGGGAGATACGTGTCTCGCCGATGTTACCCACGCCGTGACAAGCAGGGACCGCGCCGTGCGTGTCATACACTCACCCCATGGCAACCGAGTCTGCAAGCGGCATCGGCGGCGGCATCGACCAGCTCCGCACGGGCCTCATCGAAGTGGCCAGCGTGATCGTGGGCCAGGTGGAGCGCGCCGTGGACGCCTGGGAGGCCCAGGACCACGCCGAGGCCGCCACGGTGATCGCCGGCGACGACGAGGTGGATGACCGCTGCAAGGAGCTGGAGCGCCTGGCGTTCGACCTGGTGCTGCTGCAGGCCCCCAAGGCCCACGACCTGCGCCTCATCCACACCGGCCTCATCATCACCGTGGCGCTCGAGCGGGTGGGCGACCTGGCTGTGGCCATCGCCCGCCGCGTGGAGGCCATGGAGCCCTCGCGCCCCATCCCCGAGGTGGACGCCCTGCTCAAGCGCATGGAGCCCCGCGCCATCAGCGCCCTGTCGCAGTCGGTGCAGGCCTTCGCCCGCGAGGACACCGGCCTGGCCATCATCGCCCGCTCCGACGCCCGCGGCGTGCAGGACCTCCTGGAGGGCGTGATGCAGGCGGCATCGCACCACGCCGCCGACCAGGACAGCGCCCCGTGGCTCGCCAGCGCCGTGCTGCTGGCCCGCCACCTGGAGCGCGTGTCCAACAACGCGGCCGAGATCGCCGGCCGCGTGCGGTTCGTCGCCGAGGGCGGCGACCCGATCTGATCACGCGCGCGGCGACGGGCCCCCTGCCCGCCGCCGCGCACGAGTGGTCACCGCGCTAGCAGTTGGCGGTGAGGTGGAACGTGCGGTCGGCGAGCTCATTCGGCGTGCCGCTGTTGTCCGTCACTCGCCAGGTCGTCACGTTGACGGCGCTCGTGTTGCCGGCCACGGGAGCCACGGTGATGTACCCGGCGCCCGCGGCGTCACCCGCAGCGCCCTGCAGCGCCGTGGCGAAGGTGCAGGCGCTCACGTTGATGGACGGGAACGTCACCGTGTACACGCCGGCGGCCTGGCCCGTCACGCGCGCCACGGCCGTGTTGGTGACATTGCTGCTCACGACGGCGGGCGTGGCCCCATTGACGATGGCCTTGTATACCGGGTGGGCCAACTGGGTGTTGGTCACCGTGCCGTTGGCGATCTTGGCGCCGGTCACGGCCTGGTCGGCGATCTGCGCCGTGGTCCAACCCTTGCCGGCGCCGGTCACGCGGCTGAGCGGGGTGACGCCGTTGGCACCGGTGTTGGCGGCATCGCTCTGCGTGGTGCGGATGGGCGCCAGGTAGTTGAGCGCCGAGTTGGAGCGGCGCACCGCAGCCTGCGAGATGCGCTGGTTGATGAGCAGCTGCTGGCCGGTGGTATTGGCGTTCTCGTTGGCCGCGGTGCCGGAACCAACCAGCACGGCAGCGGTGCCCAGCACGGCAGCGGACGCGATTGCGAACGGATAGAGCTTCACGGGGAAACCTCCGGGGTCGTGGACGTCGCAGGCCACCGTAGGTAGCCCTCCCCGGCGCGCAACCAGCCCGCCCGCCTCCTTACGAAATCCTGACGGAATGCGTCAAGAAACACGCAGGGCCCCGGTTTCGCGGGGCCCTGCGAAGCGCAACCCTCAGCGCGAAATGCCTGCTAGCACTGCACGATGAGGTGGAACGGCGCAGCGGCGGCCCCACCCGTGCTGTTGTAGGTGTTTACCACCACCTGGGTGTTCTGCACGCCCGGCTGCACGTTCACCTCGCCGGTCACCGGTGCCGCGCCCGCCGTGGCCTCCCCGATGCTGGCCGAGTAGCCGCAGGCGCTGACGTTGTTGGCGAAGGTCACCGTGAAGGTGGCCGGGGCCGTGGACAGCGCGGCCGTGGTGCCCGTGCTGGCGCGCGACACCGCGCCCGCAGCGGTGACCACCGCGAAGTACGACGGGTTGGACAGCTTGGCGGGCGTCACGGCCTGGTTGGCGATCTGCGCCGTGGTCCAGCCCTGGCCCGCGCCAGTGACCCGGCTGAGCGGGGTGACGCCGTTGGCGCCGGTGTTGGCCGCATCACTGGCGGTGGTGCGCACGGGCGCCAGGTAGTTGAGCGCCTGGTTGGAGCGCTTCACGGCCGCCTGCGAGATGCGCTGGTTGATGAGCAACTGCTGCGTGGCGGTGTTGCTCTGGTGCTCGTTGGCCGCGGTGCCCGAGCCCACCAGGATGGCGGCGGTGCCCAGCACGGCGCCGGCCGCGATGGCGAAGGGGTACATCTTCATGTGGGGTCTCCGATGAGTCGCGTTATTGGGGGCGATGCGTCCAATGTAGGCAAACCGCACCCCACCCAATGCAATCCCCGCATCAGGATTGCGAAATGGCCTGCACAAGGCGGTATTGATCCCGCACGGTGATACCGTGGCCCGCCTATGAGCGCACCAACACGCCTTGAGAGCGCCCTCCGCGAGGGCCGGTTTGCCGTCACCAGCGAGATGGGGCCGCCAAAGAGCGCGGACCCCTCCGTGATCGCCGAGAAGGCCCGCCTGCTGGGCCCGGTCACCGACGCGGTGAACATCACCGACAACCAGACGGCGCAGTCGCGCATGTGCCCGCTGGCCAGCGGCCGCATCGCCCTGGACAACGGCGCCGAGCCCGTGATGCAGATGACCGTGCGCGACCGCAACCGCATGGCGCTCACCAGCGACATCCTGGGCGCCTCGGCGCTGGGCATCCACAACACCCTCTGCATGAGCGGCGACCCCATCCACATCGGCAACCACCCCGATGCCGCCGTGGTGAACGACATCGACACCATGGCGCTGCTGCGCCTGCAGGCGTCGCTGCGCAACGGCCGCTTCATGAACGAGGCCGAGGAGGAGCTGGCCGGCGAGCCGCCGCACCTGGTTATCGGCGCCACCGCCCATCCTGCCGCCGACGACCCCGACGTGGAGATCTCGAAGATCCGCGCCAAGATGGAGGCGGGCGCCGACTTCTTCCAGACCCAGCTGGTGTACGAGCCCGAGCGCGTGGCCCAGTTCATGAGCCGCCTGGAGGCCGCGGATCTCCCCGCCATCCCGAAGCTGCTCATCGGCGTGGGCCCCTTCAAGCACCTGCGCATGGCCGAGCACATGCGCGACAAGGTGTGGGGCGTCACCGTGCCCGACCACCTCATCACCCGCATGCAGGACGCCACGGACGAGGGCGAGACCGGCATGGAGATCTGCGTGGAGGTGATCCAGGCCCTGCGCGAGATCCCCGGCGTGGCCGGCATCCACGTGATGGCCGTGGCCTGGGAGTCGTCGGTGCCCGAGATCCTCTCGCGCGCCGGCCTGGTGCCCGCCGCCCGCTAGGGCTCCTCGCCCTCCAGCAGGTCGCCCAGGTCGGCCAGGCCGTCGGGCGCGTCGCCCTCGCCAGCCGAGGCCGCCTGCTCGGCGGTGGCCATGTCGATGGTGTCCTCGGCCAGCACCACGATGGTCGCGGTCCAGAGCACGTCATCCGCCGGGTCCTCGGGCACCGGGCCCTCGGCCATGCGCTTGACCGACGCCAGGGCCGTGGGCGGGGCGGGAACATCAAGCCCCAGCACGGCCTCGCGGGCCCACGCGCGGATCTCGTCATCACCGGTGGCGCGCACCAGGCGCGGGGTGGCGGCCTCGGCCGAGGTGCCGGCATCGGCGTAGTCGCTGATCTCCGGCGCGAAGTCCTCGGGGTCGAGGTCGAGCAGGTCCACCACGATCCGCCCCGCGGTGGTGGCGAGCGCCACCAGGGCCTCGGGGCGCCCGGGCTCGGTGCCCTGCGTGCCGGCGAGCGACTCCAGCCGGTCCTGCGCGCGGGCGCGCGCCGCGGCCAGGTCGAGCCCCGCGCGCTCGGCCAGCGCGAGCGCCAGCGGGTTGTGCGGGTCGGCGTCGGCCGCGAACTCCTCGGCCACGGCCAGCGACCTGTCATCCGCGGCGTCGTCCGGCCGGTCGGCTCGGGCCAGCGCAGCGGCCATGGGGCCCTGCAGCACCGGCCACTGGGCCATGGCCACCTGGCGGATGAGGGAGTCCACCTCGGCCCGGTCGGGCGCGCCGCCGCCGATGGCCGCCGCCAGCTGCTTGGCCTCGGGCCCCAGCAGCCCGCGCGGGAACGACAGCCCCGTCATGGCGATGACCCGCCGCATGGCGGCCATGTCGCGCTCGGTGCTCATGGCGCCACGCTCACGGCAGCACCACCTGGTGCTCGATCCAGCCCAGTCGGTCGATCTCGATGCGCACCACGTCGCCCGGCTGGAGGAACCGCATGGGGTCCATCCCCACCCCCACGCCCTGCGGGGTGCCGGTGGTGATCACGTCCCCGGGCTCCAGCGGGAACACCTGCGATGCGAACGACACCAGCTCGGCCACGGGGAAGATCATGTCGGCGGTGCTGGTGTCCTGGCGGAGGTCGCCGTTCACCCAGGTGCGGATGCGCATGTCCTGGGGGTCGCCGGCCTCGTCGGCCGAGGTGATCCACGGCCCCATGGGCATGAACCCCCAGCCGCTCTTGGCGCGGATCCACTGGGGCTCGCTCCTCTGCTTGTCACGGGCGCTCACGTCATCCACCACCATGTACCCGAACACGTGGTCAAGCGCGTGGGCCACCCCCACGCGATGCGCCGTGCGGCCGATCACCACGCCCAGCTCGCCCTCGTAGTCGAGCCTGCGGGTCCACTCCGGATGCACCACCGGCCCCTGCGGGCGGTTCACCGTGCCGCGCATCTTGGCGAACAGCACCGGCTCCTCCGGCGGCTCCTTGCCGGTCTCGGCGGCATGCGCCCGGTAGTTGAGCCCGATGCCGAGTGCGTTGCCCGGGATCACCGGCGCCTCCAGCACCACCGAGGAGAGCGGCAGGGGGTCGCCGGCGGGCACCACGGCGCCCCCCGCGATGATGTCGGTGGTGGACGGGGCAGCGAGGGGCACGACCGAATCCCCCTGCACCAGGCCGGGAACGGGACCGTCGGGCCCGCGGAACGAGCACAGGCGCATGGGTCGCTATCCTAGGCGCCCACCTGATCCGAGGAAGGCACTCAATCCCCACTAGGACCGACGACGCCCCGGGCGACGGAACCCCGGAAGCCCGCAAGAAGTTCTCAGACGCCGCCAGGTCCTTCGCCGATCCCCTCGTGAGGGCGCTGGTGCGCGCGGGCGTGACCCCCAACGCCATCACGGTGTTCGGGTTCGTGCTGGCCGCGGGCACGGCGGTGCTGGCGGGGTACGAGTGGTGGATCGCCGCAGGCGCGGTGTTCGTGGTGGGATCGCTCAGCGACATGTTCGACGGGTCGGTGGCCCGCATGAGCGGCAAGGCCACGCGGTTCGGGGCGTTCCTCGACAGCAACCTCGACCGGCTGGGCGAGGGCCTGGTGCTGGGTGGCATCGGCGTGGCCATGGCCACCGAGGCCCGCACCTGGGCCGTGGCAATGACCTTCCTGGCGCTGGCCGGGTCGTTCATGGTGTCGTACACCCGCGCCCGGGCCGAGGGCCTTGGCGTGGACAGCAACAAGGGCGGGCTGTTCAGCCGCACCGAGAGGCTGGTGCTGGTGGCCGTGGCGCTGTTCCTCGGCGGCTGGGGCATCACCATCGAGGTGGTGATGACCATCCTCGCGGTGGGCACCCTCGTCACCTTCGTGCAGCGCCTTTTCTACGTACACTCCGTTCTTCGGGATGCCGACGGGCCCCCGGACTCCAGGTAATCGACGGGGGAGACCCGATCTCGTGAGCAAGACGGTCAACGTGGCCATCATCGGCGTGGGCAACTGCGCGTCGTCGTTCGTGCAGGGCGTGCAGTACTACAAGGACGCCGGCAAGGACGACTTCGTCCCGGGCCTCATGCACTCGGTGCTCGGCGGCTACCACGTGAAGGACATCAACTTCACGGCGGCCATCGACATCGACGCCCGCAAGGTGGGCCTCGACCTGGCGGACGCCATCTTCACCGAGCCCAACAACACCATCAAGTTCTCGGACGTGCCCGAGACCGGCGTGCACGTGGCGCGCGGCATGACCCACGATGGCCTGGGCAAGTACCTGTCGGAGGTCATCGAGAAGGCCCCCGGCGAGACCGCCGACATCACCGGGCTGCTCAAGAGCACCAAGACCGACGTGGTGGTGTCGTACCTCCCGGTGGGCTCGGAGCAGGCCACCAAGTGGTACGTGGAGCACATCCTGGCCGCGGGCTGCGGGTTCGTGAACTGCGTGCCGGTGTTCATCGGCCGCGAGCACTACTGGCAGGAGCGCTTCCGCGAGGCCGGCGCGCCCATCGTGGGCGACGACATCAAGAGCCAGGTGGGCGCCACCATCGTGCACCGCCAGCTCACCCGCCTCATGCGCGAGCGCGGCGTGCGCCTGAAGCACACCACCCAGCTCAACTTCGGCGGCAACACCGACTTCCTCAACATGCTCGAGCGCGAGCGCCTGGAGAGCAAGAAGATCTCCAAGACCAACGCGGTCACCTCCATGCTCGACTACGAGATGGACCCCAAGGACATCCACATCGGGCCCAGCGACTACGTGCCGTGGCTCACCGACCGCAAGTGGGCGCACATCCGCCTGGAGGGCCAGGCGTTCGGCGACGTGCCGCTCAACATCGAGCTCAAGCTCGAGGTGTGGGACAGCCCCAACTCGGCCGGCGTGGTAATCGACGCCGTGCGCTGCTGCAAGGTGGCCATGGACCGCGGCATCTCGGGCACGCTCGAGGGGCCGTCGTCGTACTTCATGAAGAGCCCGCCCGTCCAGCACCCGGACGACGTCGCCCGCGAGATGACCGAGGCGTTCATCAGCGGCGAGAGCGACGCCGCCCTGCCGAGGTAGGAACGGTGCCGCGGTGAGCGACTCACCGCTCAGGATCGCGATGGTGTCGCCCCACGCGTTCCCCCCGGGGGACGACGTGGGGCACGCCGTGGCGGCCGAGGCCGATGCCCTGGCCCGCCGCGGCCACGCGGTGACCATCCTGGCGCCCGGCAAGGGGCGTCAGGCGGCCGACGCCGGCCGTCGCCGCATCGAGGCCCTGGAGGCCGGTGACGCCGACGCCGTGGCCGCCCGCCCCGGCGACCCGCCGCTGGTGGTGGCCACCTCCCGCGCGCTGCGCAAGAGCACCAAGGGCACCGGCCGGCGGCTGGGCGGCCCCATCGACAGTGCCTCCGGCCTGGAGATCGCACTGGGGATGGGCGGGTTCGACGTGGCCCACCTGCACGAGCCCCTGGCCCCCTCCCCGGCGCTGGCCGCGCTGCGGCATGCCACCGGCGTGCGGGCCGTCACCTTCCACCGCACCGCGCCGCTGGCCGGCGTGGCGTTCGTGCGCCCCCTGGTGGACCGCGCGCTGGCCCAGGCCGACATCCGCATCGCGCTCTCCGGGGCGGCGCGGCATGTGCTGCAGGGCGTGCTGCCCGGGGAGTACGAGGTGGTGCCCGAGGGACTCGACCCCGCGCTGTTCGGCCCGGCATCGACCGAGCCCGGGCTGGTGGTCGTGGCCCGCGACCGCGACCGCACGGGCCTCAGGTTCGTGCTCCGCGCCCTGCTGGGCACCGACCCCGCCGCCACCGGGCCCATCACCATCATCGGCCCGCCCGACGCCCCCCACCGCACGCGCTCGGCGGTGCCCAAGGCCCTGCGCGACCGCGTGCAGGTGGTGCCCGACGCCGGGGCGGCGTC
>VFQT010000272.1_pt1 | contig 81775 bp, 61 predicted proteins | sample 3512381 | NCBI WGS metagenome assembly VFQT01 (sample SAMN10412376, study PRJNA504923) | tailings metagenome | isolation source: Relicate 2 Philex TSF3 active mining site | place: Philippines: Tuba, Benguet | collected 2017-08-29
CCGAAGTGGGGAATTCTAATTGTCGCCAGGGGGGAGGAATAATTGTCGTTGAACAGGAGTCGCTCGACTTTGTCCTTGGCCTGGGGGGTGTGGGCATAGCGGAGGCTGATGCAGTGGAAGTGGAGAGCCGATTCTGAGGCGCTCCGCGGCAAAGGAGGCAGAGGGGTCTCTCGCGGAAGGAGGTAAAGACCTCGCGGATCAGTGGAGTGTCGAGGTGGCGGGCGAGTTGGCGATAGTGCTTTTCATAGCCGGGTAACTGACCGAGTGGAGCTCCAAGGTCGATGACCACGCGACAGCTCTGCGGGCCTCTCGTCGGCCTCCTCCAGGCCTGCAGGGCCGTGGGTGGCCGCCACTGCTCGCAGGGTGTTCGCGTTTGATCCCAGCGCGACAGGTTTTTTTGGATCCGGAAGCCTCGCGACCCTCGGTTTGAGACGGGTTTTGAACGCCCGGAGGAGTTGGTTCGACGCCTGGGCATGCTGGCGGTGGGCTTCCATCAGCATTGATGGGTGCCTTCGGCTGTCCCTAAGAGACGCCGAGTCGAGGAAGCTGCTCCCGGTAGGATCGGCTTAGGGTCAGACGGGTGCCGCTCTGGAGCAGGATCGCGTATTCCCCGTGGAACAGGGGTTGGAGTTCCCGGATGCGATGACGGTTCACGATCGTTGTGCGGCTAATGCGGACGAAAGGATCCCCCTCGAGCCGACGCTCCATCGAGTTCAGCGTCTCGCGAAGAAGGTGGGTGTGCCCCCCGGTGTGGATCTCAACGTAGTTGTCTGCAGAGCCTACCCAGTCGATATCCTGGATGTTGACGAAGAGAATCCTCCCTGCCGACTTGATCGCGATGCGGCCTGCGTTTGCTTCAGTCCTGCTGGGGAATTGGGAGAGCAGGGCGTTCAGTTGCGTCGTTAATTCCCGGTTTGCTGGCCGTGACAGCCTCTCCAATGAGCGGTCGAGGGCTGCCTGGAATCGGTGCCTGTCGTAGGGCTTGAGCAGGTAGTCCACGGCGTTGACCTCAAAGGCCTTAAGGGCGAATTCGTCGTGCGCTGTCACGAATACGATGGCCCGCGGAAGATCGTCACCGAGGTCCTCCACCACGGAGAGGCCAGTCCTGCCGGGAAGATTGATGTCGAGGAAGACGAGGTCGGGCTTGAGTTCGCGGATTCTACGCACCGCTTCGTCTCCGTTTGTCGCCTCCCCGACCAACTCCACCCTGGTCTCTTTGCCCAGCAGACCCCGTAGTTTCTCCAGTCCGAGCGGTTCATCATCTACGATGACCACTGTGGCCCGGATGGTGGCGGAAGAGATGTCGTGGTAGCTTTGAGCCATCGATTCGATCCTTCGGGAGACTATCTATCCCAATTCGACATGCATGTGAACCGGATCGCCGAAGAAATCGGCACACGGATCTACATCTTCACACGGGAAAGGAGTCCTCGTCGCGAGACTGGGTTCAGACACTGCATTTCCGCCTTCACCAAACACGGCGTGTTCGAGAAGTATCAGAAATGTCCGCCGGTGTACCGACGGACTCGGACAGCATGAACCCATCCACAACGCGTCTCTTCAACACGATTTCACGGAAGCTGGAAACTTTTAAACCCGACTCCGGGGTTGACCCTTCCGGCCGTCCCCAAGTGACCTTTTATTGCTGTGGACCCACCGTTTACGATTACGGTCACATCGGCAATTTCCGCACTTTTGTCCAGGCCGACCTTCTTCGACGGCATCTCGAGTTCCGGGGGTATTCCGTCCGGCATGTCATGAATGTCACGGATGTTGAGGACAAGATCATTCGTCGTGTCTGCGAATCAGGCCAGCCGCTCCAAGAATTCACAGGACGCTACGAGAGGGAATTCCTCTCGGATCTCCGCACCCTGAATTGTCTGACTCCGACTGTTATGCCTCGGGCAACCGAGTACATATCCCAGATCATCGACTTGATCCTTAGATTGGAGGGTCGGGGGGTTGCCTATCGTGCGAAAGACGGATCGGTTTACTTCAGCATCCAACGCTACCGCGATTGCGGTTGCCGATATGGTCAGCTTGTCAACATAAACCCGGAAGAACTTAGGGTTGGTGAGCGGGTCGCGAGTGACGAGTACGACAAGCAGTCACTCGCCGACTTCGCCCTTTGGAAGGCCCGGGTGCCGGAGGACGGCGAGGTGTTCTGGGAGAGTCCGTGGGGTCAAGGGCGCCCGGGTTGGCATATCGAGTGCAGTGCCATGAGCATGGCTCTCCTTGGCCCGAGCTTCGACCTTCATGCGGGTGGCGAGGATCTGGTCTTCCCCCACCATGAGGACGAGATCGCCCAGAGTGAAGGTGCCGGCCTTCAGCAAGCTGGCCGCCCATTCGTCAGGCATTGGTTCCACGTTGCTCACCTGCTGGTCGACGGCAGGAAGATGAGCAAGTCCCTTGGCAACTTTTTCACTATCCGAGATCTCTTGGCCAAGGGTTTCTGTGGCCGCGAGATCCGTCACCTTTTGCTCGGGGCCCATTACAGGGAGACCTTTAACTTCACCGTGGAGGGCCTCCTAGGTTCGCGGGCCGCGCTTGCCCGATTGGACGAATGCCTTGGTAAATTGAATGCCGCGGCAGGGACGGAAGCGTGCTCAGGCGACGTTGATTCTCCGTGGATGCGCCAGTTCATAGCCTCGATGGACGACGACCTGAGCGTCTCGAAGGCATGGGCAGTTGTCTTTGAGTGGGTTCGTGAACAGAACCGGCTGCTCTCGGTCAACCGGATTTCCGCAAGCGAGGCCGCCCAAGCATTGGCGTTCTGGCGTGCGGTCGACCGAGTGTTCGGCCTTGGCGACAAGCCGGGAGATGAGGTCCCGGTTGAGGTTCGAAAGATCGCGGAGGAGCGTCTCGAGGCGAGGCGGATCAAAGACTTCAGCCGCGCCGATTCACTCCGAAATCAGTTGAGTGATCTCGGGTGGGCGGTTGAGGACACGCCTGCTGGCCCGAAGTTCCGACGGCTCTAGGTCGTTGGCTTCCGACTTTGGCGGTAATCAGAACCTGAGTTATGTCCCCCCAATGGTCGAGATTCGAAGCATAGGTGATTTCGATGATCCTGATTTGGTTCCCTTCCGAACCATGAGGAACCAGCTGGACCACCTTGGTGGTGGGGTTTTTGTCGCGGAGGGGGAAAAGATCGTTCGAAGGCTTCTGGACTCTCCGCTTGAGGTCGTTTCGGTTCTTGTTCCTTCCCGGTGGCGAGAAGTTTTGGAGCCGCTTGTGGTTAGGCGTTCTGAGACAATACAACTCTTTGTCGGCGAGAAGGATGTACTAACCCAATTGACAGGTTTTTCGATGTTCCAAGGCGTTCTGGGCCTTGCCAAGGTTCCTCGATCCGTAGGGTTGGCTAGCCTGATGAATGCAGAGCCGCCTGCGCTTCTTGTGGCGCTGGATGGACTGACGAACGCGGAGAATGTTGGCACGCTGATTCGCAACCATGTGGCCTTCGGAGGGCAGGGACTTCTCGTAGGGGAGACGTCCTCCCACCCCTACCTCCGGCGCTCAGTTCGATCCTCGATGGGCTCAATCTTCAAGGTTCCCTACCACGATTCGTTGGATCTCGCTTCGAGCCTCAGGTCCTTGAGAGGTCTGGGGGTGCGATGTCTTGGGGCTGAAACTGGCATGGGAGCCAAGTGCATTTGGGAGGTCGACCTCAAGGTGCCGACCTGCGTTGTCTTTGGTGCCGAGGGAGGCGGCTTGCGCCCCGGTGTCCGTGAAGCGTGTGATGACCTTGTAGAGATCCCGATGTGTGCCGGAGTTGATTCAATCAACGTCGCCAATGCCGGGGCCGCAATCTTTGCCGAAACACTACGTCAGCGCCAAATCCTGATCCGATCGTCGGCAGGCTGAGTTGGCAGGATGGTCTGCGTCTTGAGCCGACGCTTTGGTCACCATCCCTCAACCGAGAATGGCCTAAATTCTTCAATGAAGCCCCATGGAATCAGCCCGGGATTCGATCGGACACACCCTCAACAATTTCCTGTGCGGCAGGGGTTTGGACTTGCATGGCACCAGTGTTCGGCCAACCTATCAACGCCGCTGCCGGCCTTATGGAAATGGCGGGTGGTGGTTCCTGGAATAGTGTATTGACACGTCCCGGGGTCAGAGCCTAAAACCTCACCCGAAATCTAATCCTTTCCGCTGACGAACCCTTTTTGTGCCATGAAGAAACTCATCTACGCTGCGGGAGTCTTGTCCCTCGGAGGATCTCAAGTCGCCGTTCAAGCTGCTGAAGGAGAACCCAAGACTTGGTCGTTGGGTCTCAGCGCTCAAGGCTTCTACGACGACAACATCAACACTGCCCCCAATGGGCCCAACAAGATTGGCAGCTGGGGTTCCTTGATCACCCCATCGGCGAATTACTCGCAGGCGTGGGATCAGACCTCTGTGCAATTGGGGGCTTCCTACGGCGCTTACTATTTCGCCAACACTCAGAACAATCAGGGTCAAACCCTGATGACTGATAATTGGAGTCAGACGGCTAACGTCAGTGTTGGGGTTGAGCACACTTTCAATCCCCGTTTGACCCTTGACGTTAATGATTCTTTCGCGGTTTTCCAGAACGCCAGCCAAGTGCTTTTGGGGCAGACGGGCCGTATCAATGGTAACAACATCAACAACATTGCGGTTGCAAACCTCTCTGCGGAGTTGTCGAACCGGTTCAGTGTTGTCTTGGGTTACGAAAACGATCTTTTCCAGTATCAAAACGATATTTACGCCGCCCTTCTCAATCGAATCGAGAACTACGGCAAGCTAGATCTTAGGTACTTGGTCACTCCAAAAACAGTGGCGGTTATTGGAACCAAGTCTGGTAATGTATCTTATGATCGGAACCTTGGTTTGGCTAACGTGAGCGCTGCTCCGAACTCCTTGACCAACCCTTCATCCGGTCTTAAGAATAACGACTCATACTTTGTTTACGGTGGATTCGACCATAGTTTTGCCCCATCGTTGACCGGCTCTCTGCGTGCTGGTGCACAGATCCAAGAGTTTTACAATTACAATTCGGGATACTATCAAGCTCTCCCGGCTGGATCGAGCCTTGAGACTCAAGTGAATCCGTATGTTGATGTAAATCTCAAATATGGGTTTACCGCTGGTAGCTCTGCTGTGATTGGTGTAATTCATCGGTCTAATCCTTCTGATGTGAATGGCCAGCCCGTCAATGGGGTTTTCATGCCGACATTGCAGGCGGTCAGTACGGCGTTGTACACTAGCGTGAGTCATGCGATCACCTCGAAGCTTTCTGGATCGCTTCTGGGTACGTTCCAAAATTCTGAGTATGTCGGTGGATACAGCGGCTATGTCGAAGATTGGTGGTCTGTTGGAGCGACTGCTTCATATCAGGTTGTGCGTAATCTCGCTGTGACGGTTTCCTACTACTACGACCTTCTAAACTCCCAGGTTCCTGGCCGTCAGTATGACCGGAACCGTGTCTTCTTCGGTCTCAGTGCGAGCTACTAGGTCCATCAATTGATTTCTAGCCGGGAGCTGGGGCAGTCTCTGGCTTCCGGCTCTTTTTTTTATGGAAACACCCAAAGTTGCCCCGTCGGCGTCAGCGGATTCCAAACTCCATTTTCTCGACTACTGGCGGATCATTCGAATCCGCAAGGTCATTATCCTTGCGGTCTTCCTGTTGGTGATGATCACCGTGACGGCGGTGACCTTCGTGATGCAGGAGTTCTTCTCCAGTACGGCTCGGATCCGTGTCGAAAAGGACACTCCCGACATTGCGTTGTGGGGTATGAGTGGTGGCGTTCAGCCCTATGATCCGTACTATCTCACCACAGAGTTCGAGGTCCTGAAATCCTCTACAATTCTCTATCCTGTTATCGACAAACTCCGCCTCCAACGTGTTTATCGGGACCGTTTCAAAGCGCCGACTGATTACACGATGCAGCAGGCTGCCGAAGTGCTGGGAAAAGAGCTGGATGCAAAGCAGTATCGGAATACCAGTATCATCGAAATCACGGCATTGAATCCCGACAAGACCCTCGCCGCGGAGATTGCCAATATGACCGCCGAGGTCTACCGGGAGTATCGCGAGAATTCGCGGGGTAAAAGAACGACTCGCGGTCTCGAGACCCTCACCAATCAGCTTGAGGAACTAACGCAGAAGGTTCAAACGAAGATGGAGTTGGTCGACAAGCTCCGTCTCGAACTCAGTGTTCCTGATGCCATGGTGGAGGGCGGTGGGCCCTATCAATCAATTTTGTCTGATGAAAGCCGGCGGATGCTTCAGAACCGGACGGAGATTCAGACCCGGATCACACTTGCCAAGGAGTTGTTGAACAATCTCAAGGGCAAGACTGGAGACGATCTTAGATTTACGTTGAACGTCAATCGTCCTACTCCACTTCTCCAGACTCTGCTGGCAGATTTGACGATGGCCGAGCAACAGCGGGCACGACTGAGCCCTGATTTTGGTCCACAACATCCGGAGGTCGAACGGATCAATGGCATCATTGCCAAGGTCAACAGCCAAATCGATGGGGTGGTTTCTGGGATTCTCAATTCGCTTCAAGCGCAGATTGACACGGACGAGGCGACGCTGGCGTCGATCAACGAACGCTACGAGCAGTCGAAGCGTGAAGAAGCCAAAGCCATCGCCGACTACCGGCCCTACATGCGCGAGAAGAAGGAGTTGGACACGCTGCGAAGGATGCAGGAGGCAATGGTGCTGCAGTTGACGCAGGAGAACATCACCGCGGCGATCTCCAAGCAATCCAGCGTTGAGACCATTGATCGTGCAGAGCCCGGTCTTCGGCCTGTAAGGCCCCGCAAAGGGCTCAACATTGCCTTGGGAGCGATCGCTGGGCTAATGCTGGGCATTGGTCTCGCATTCTTCATCGAGTACCTCGACACCTCGGTGAAGACGATCGATGACGTTGAGCAGGCGTTGGGATCACCGGTGCTGGGCGTCATTCCACAGAACATCAGCAACCTACTCAAGGAAGGTCCCGAGAGTCCGCACGCCGAAGCCTACCGAGTGTTACGGACCAATTTACTGTTTTCTCGGAAGGATGCGGGCCTCCGGACCATGACTGTTGTCTCCGGCGGCGCAGGTGAGGGTAAGTCGACCACGATTTTCAATCTCGCCACCATCTTCGCCCAGCAGGGAAGCCGGGTGCTAATCGTGGACTCCGACCTCCGCCGTCCCAGCCTCCACAAGCTGTTCAACGTCACCAATTCCTTGGGTCTTACCAATTATCTCCTCAAGCAAAACAAGCTGGAGGAGGTCGTCCAGACCACGGCTGTCCCTTCGCTTGACTTCCTTCCCAGCGGCAAGTTGCCCAGTAGTTCCATGGGCATCCTTAATTCTGTCGCAATGCGGGCCTTCATCGAGGAGGCTAAGAGTCGGTACGACTTTGTATTCTTCGACTCACCTCCCATCATGGGTGTGAGCGATGCAGCCATCCTTGCGAGCGAAGTCGACTTTGCAGTCCTTGTTGTGCAGTATCGGAAGTACCCGCAACAAATGACCCTCAGGGCCAAGCAGATGGTCGAGAAGGTCGGCGGACGCCTTTTGGGTGTCGTATTGAACAACATCAATATCTCCCAAGACAGCTACTACTACTACTATAGCGGCTATTACTACGACTACTACTCCAAGAACGAGGAGAGCCGCGTGCCGGGCGAGAAACCTGCGACCTCCGGAGCCGCCAAAGGTGCTTCGGAAATCAAGAAAAAGTATTGATTCCTTGAACCATTGGTTCTTTCGAAGCCTTCCATGAATCGTCAACGCTCCACTGGATTCCGCCCGGTCAATGTGGCCGTGCTCCTCGTTCTCGCATTCCTCTTCGGCGGTTGTGCCGACTTCGCGGCTCCGGCTCCCGCCAAGGTTCCGGATGTCGCCGATGCGATGAGTGCTGACTTTCTCCGTCCGGGAGACCGAATCCGCGTCGTCTTCAATGACATCCCCGATGCACCGGTGCCGGCCGAGGAAGTCATTCCGGAGGACGGACGGATCATCCTGCCGAGAGGAGTAGAGGTGGTCGTGATCGGCAAGAAGCGCACCGAGGTCGAGAAGGAGATTGGGAAGATCTACGTGGAGGACAAGAAACTCTACACGAAGATTACAGCCAACATCGAAAGAATGGCCTCCTTCATCTCGGTTGGCGGAGAGGTGCGGAATCCCAGCTCTGTGATGTTCCGGGGGGATATGACTGTGACTGCAGCTATTGCTTCTGCGGGTGGATTCAGCGAGTACGCCAATCGGAGCGGGGTCATTATCACGCGCGCAGCCAACAAGAAACAGATCAAGGTCAATGTCCGCAGGGCTGTCAACAATCCTGAGTTGGACCTGATCCTCTATCCGGGCGACCAGGTCTATGTGCCGAGAAGCAAGATCTGATGATCGAGCTGGCGACTGGTGAATCTGGCGGCGCTCGGGTCTTCGAGGAAAACCGTCTCCCGCTCCAAGTTGGGCGAGGTCAGGTCGACCACGTCTTGGATTTTCCCGGCGTTTGGGATTGCCATCTCATGATTTCCAGAGATGAGGAGGGATGGCTAATGGTGGCGCCACACGGTAATGCAATGGTCTTTCGGGGAGGGGAAAGGATCGGTGGTGCAACGCGGCTCAGGAACGGTGACACGCTCGAACTGGGTTCGGTGCGACTCCGATTTCGGATCTCCTCGTGTCGTCAACGACCGTTGAGGATCCTTGAGACGTCCGCATGGCTCATCCTCTTAGCACTGGTCGCCGTCGAAGTCCTTCTACTGATCCGTTTCTGAGTCAATCCTCGAGGGATTTCCGAATCGTCGCGAGGAATCGAGGGACACCCTCATCAAAAGCCGCCGAGATGGGAAGGACAGGCGTCTTTTTGACCCGCCGTTTGAACGATTTGAAGTTCGCCTCGGCGGATGGTTCATCCATTTTGTTAGCCACCACCAGTATCTGTTTCCTCAGCAGGCCTTCGTCGTACTGTCGAAGTTCCTCGAGGAGTGAATGATAGTCGTCCCAAGGGTTCCTGTTGTCTGTCCCTGCCATGTCGAGGAGGATCACCAGCATTCGGCAACGGGCGACATGACGCAGAAACTTGTGTCCCAGCCCCACATTGCGGTGCGCTCCTGCGATCAGGCCGGGAACGTCACACATCGTAATCCGGTGGAAGTCCGGATATTCAACGATTCCAACCTGAGGAGTCAGGGTGGTGAAGGGATAGGGAGCGATTTTAGGTCGGGCCCTCGAAATCGCAGTGAGGAGGGTTGATTTGCCGGCGTTGGGATAGCCGATGATGCCGACATCGGCCACCATTCTTAGCTCGAAGAGAAAGCCCCCCTCGGTCCCGGGCTCACCAGGCTGTGCAAAGCGGGGCGCTTGGCGAACCGATGTGGCAAAATTCCGATTCCCGAGACCCCCTCGTCCACCCCGGCAAAGGATGAAGCGCTGTCCGTGCTGCGTAAGATCGCAGACGAGCTCGCCACGCTCGACGAGGGGTTTGGAGTCCAGGGATTCTTCCTCCGAGAGATCCAGCTCGAGAGCCTTTGCACCGCTGGACCGGATCACGGGGCGACCTGTCAGTGCGGCTGGGATGCTGGGTTCAGGGTTTTCTGTGTGATCCTCCGTTACTATCGCGGCTGATGGAGAAGGGGTCTGCCAAACAAGGGTTCCGCAGGGGACTTTGATGACGAGGTCGTTGCCCGCATGCCCATCCATGCCCTTACCCATTCCGGCCTGTCCGGACTCGGCGATCAGTCGAGGCTGATAGAATTGGTTGATGAGGTTGTTGAGATCATGGCTAGCCTCGAGGATGACATCCCCGCCCTTCCCGCCATTTCCACCGCTGGGACCGCCCTTGGGACGATAGGCTTCCCGATGGAATGCGACGCACCCCTTGCCTCCATGGCCGGCTCTGGCGAAGACCTTGACCTCGTCAATGAACATGGGCGGGAAAGTGGATCAGAGTGGGCGTTCCGGGCCGGGTGCTCGACATCGGGTGTCCGGAAGCAAAAAGGGCGAGGCATCGCCTCGCCCCTTTTTGTTTTATCCGGATCTCAGTTGCCGGAAGGATCTGCAGCCGGAGTCACATGAACCTTCCGGGCCAGCTTGTCGAAGCGCACCCGACCATCAACCAAGGCGAACAACGTCCAATCCCGGCCGGTTCCTACGTTCTGACCCGCATGGAATTTCGTGCCATTTTGGCGGACGATGATGCTCCCAGCGGTGACGAACTCGGAGCCAAAGGCTTTGACGCCGAGCCGTTTGCTCGTGCTATCGCGACCGTTCCGGGAGCTTCCTTGTCCTTTCTTGTGAGCCATAAGATATATCGTTTTGGTGAAACTGACGTTTAGGCGGTGATCTCCTTGATCTTCAAGACCGTCAGCTCCTGACGGTGTCCCTGCTTCTTGTGGTATCCCTTACGCCTCCTCATCTTCCAAATGATCTTCTTGTCGCCGCGGATGTGCTCCACGACGTCGGCGGTGACTGCGGCGCCTTGGACGAGCGGGGCGCCGACCGAGACCTTGCCATCGTTGTTAACGAGGAGGATTCGGTCGAGTCGGATGGACTGACCTGCCTCAGCGGCAATTCTCTCGACCTCGAGTGTATCCCCGGCCGAGACACGATACTGTTTTCCTCCGGATTCTAGGACTGCGTACATAGAAGGATTTCCCTCAAAAAGGACGGGAAGAAAAGCCCATCGTCATCGAGGTGTCAATGTGTGGTTTGGTGTTTGTTGGGTTGCTTGGACCATCGCGGCTATCTTTGCACTCCACGATCAGGCCAGTTTCGACAGCAATTCGTCGTTAGTTTTGTGTTTTTTGAGGGCAGCCAGCAGTGTCTCCATCGCCTCGACCGGCTGGAGGTCCGTAAGCATACGACGCAGCTTCCGGATGGCGTCGATCTGCTGCGCGGGGAACAGCTTCTCCTCCTTGCGCGTTCCGGACTTCGGTATGTCGATGGCCGGGAAAAGGCGTCGCTCGCTCAGTTTTCGGTCAAGGATGAGCTCCATGTTTCCGGTGCCCTTGAACTCCTGGAAGATCAGCTCATCCATCCGGCTTCCTGTGTCGATGAGTGCCGTGGCGAGGATGGTGAGTGAGCCTCCTTCCTCGATCTTGCGGGCTGCGGCGAACATCTTCCTCGGAATCTCGAGCGCGCGTGCATCCACGCCGCCCGTCATGGTTCGACCAGAGCCGCCATGGACCGAATTGTAGGCGCGAGCCACACGGGTGATGGAATCGAGCAGTACGAAGACGTCCCTGCCGGACTCCACCATCCGCTTACACCGCTCGATCATGAAGCGGCTCAGGCGGACATGCGTCTCGAGGTCCTGGTCGTTGCTGGAGGCGACGACCTCGGCTTTCACGCTCCGCTGGAAGTCGGTGACCTCCTCGGGGCGCTCGTCGATGAGAAGCACGACCACGCAGACCTCGGGATGGTTGGTGGTGATGGCGTTGCAGATCTGCTTGAGGATCGTCGTCTTGCCGGTGCGGGGCGGGGCCACGATCAGTCCGCGCGTTCCTTTGCCGATCGGGGTGACGAGATCGATGATTCGCTGCTCCAGCAAGTCGGGTGCAGTCTCGAGACGGAATTTCTCGATCGGGTCAATTGTGGTGAGGTTCTCAAAACGGATGGCGTGGATGAATTCCTGGTAGGTCCGACCATTGACCTTAAGCACCTCACGCAGCTGGGGGCTGTTACCCTTGTGCGGGGGGTTGACGGTGCACTCGATGTGGCAACCCTCACGAAGGCCCAACCGTTTGATGGAGTCGGGTGTCAGGAAGACATCCGAAGGCTTCGGAGCATAGTGCCCTTTGGCTGAGCGCAGGAATCCAAAGCCCTTCTCGGAGATCTCCAGATAGCCCTCATGGAGGATAGGTTGTCCGTCCGGGCCGAGCTGAGGGCCTGCGGGCCGCTGGGGTCCCTGTCCGCCTCCGGGCCTGTGTCCATGTTGGGGCGCCTGGGGTCTTTGGGGTGCGGGTGCATTTCCCTGGGGCGGATTCGGGGCGGCCGCTGCCGGTCCCGGGGCAGGGCGTGGACCCGGCGCTGGGCGCTGTGCCGGAGTTCCCTGCGGGGGCTTGCTTTGGAACCCCGGAATCGCAGTCATGGGACGCGGCGAGGGGGCTGCTATAGTGGGACGGGAGGGAGAGTTGGCGGGGGCTGCACCGCTGGCCCCTGGGGACCAATCCGTGTTCTTGGGTTCGGGTGCCTGGGAAGGCACGCTGGAATTGCTCATGCTGACGATTCGATTGTTGGTCCGGGAAATGTCTGAACCCAGGAAATGCGGCAGACACTACAGGCCGCGGGAATTTCGAACTTGGGGAAGCAACCCTGAATCACTCAAACCGCAGGGTTGTCAGACTTCGGACATACCAGAAGTAGGGATATCTGTGCAAAAGCGCAACAATTTGTCGGTGTTTTGTGGAAGTTGCCCGGCTCCCGGAATGCTGGGGGCACTCGAACTTCCCATCCTGGATCCCTTCCGGCAGGGTCTGGCTCCAACTCATGTCCTCCCTGTTGAAAGCCTCCGAGGTGCTGCGCCACCAGACCGCTTCCGGGATCTTCGGGCATCCTGTCGCATGGGTCTACCGGCCGCTGGACTACGCAGGGTCTGTCCACCAGGCCTATGTCGAGCGGTTTGGACAGGGCCCCAAACGAGTGGTCTTCGTGGGCATGAATCCCGGACCCTTTGGGATGGTTCAAACCGGAATCCCCTTCGGTGAGGTTGCCGCGGTTCGTGACTGGCTAAGGCTCCCGGATGCGGTCCGGATCCCCCAGGCCCAGCACCCGAAGCGCCCGATCGAGGGCTTTGGGTGCCGACGATCCGAGGTCAGCGGGCGGAGGCTTTGGGGGTTATTCGCCGCCCGATTTGGCGATGCGGACACCTTCTTCAAGGACCACTACGTCCTGAACTACTGCCCACTGGCATTTCTGTCCGAATCGGGCGCAAACATCACGCCGGACCACCTGCCTGCTGTCGAGCGTGAACCCCTCGAAGCGGCGTGCGACCGGCACCTGAGGGGTGTACTCGACGTCTTGCGTCCTGCGTGGGTCATTGGGATCGGCGGGTTTGCTGCCGAGAGGGCCCGTCGGGTGGTCGGGGACGCCGAGGCTTTCCGCATCGGCCAGGTCCTGCATCCAAGCCCTGCCAGCCCAGCCGCGAACCGAGGCTGGGCCGAGGCGGCGACCCGCCAGCTGGAAACCTTGGGCGTCTGGTGACCCACAGTCCTGCCATGGGTTCTTTGACCGATGTCCCCCTGGTTTTCCGGTGTGTGGGACGTCTGCTCTCCAGAGGGTTCCACCTCGGGCTGGGAATCCTTTTGTGCTGGGTGTCGCCGTCGGCATGGGCTGGGAGTCCGCAGCGTCCGAACTTCCTCGTGATCCTCACGGATGATTATGGAATTGGGGATGTCTCCGCCTATCGGAAGTCGGATGTGTATACGCCCAACGTCGACAGGTTGGCGGTGCAGGGCATGCGGTTCACCCGGATGAGGGCGAATGCCACCGTGTGTTCCCCCTCGCGGGCGGCATTGTTGACCGGCAAGTTTCCAGACCGGGTCGGGGTGCCTGGGGTCATCCGGACCCGACCCGAGGATTCATGGGGTTGGTTCGATCCCGCTGCGGTCACCTTGGCGGATCTTTTGGGGCGATCCGGCTACCAAACAGCCTTGGTGGGTAAATGGCATCTGGGTCTGGAATCCCCCAACACGCCGAACGAGCGTGGATTCGAGTTCTTCCATGGATTCCTCGGCGACATGATGGATAGCTACACGGCCCATGGGCGCGAGGGACGCAACTACCTTCGACGAAACGGCCGGACAATCACGCCCCGGGGGCACGCAACCGATCTCTTCACGGATTGGGCGATCGAACACCTCGAGCGACGCGCTTCTCGGAAACGGCAACCCTTCTTCCTCATGCTGGCCTACACGGCCCCGCATTTCCCGATCGAGCCCCCTGAGGAGTGGTTGACCCGTGTCCGGAAGCGCGATCCCTCCCTCACCGACACCCGGGCCCGCAATGTGGCCCTCGTCGAACATCTCGACCACGGCATCGGGCGAGTCCTGGATCGTTTGGAGGCGCTAGGGCTGGGGCAGGATACCGTCGTGGTCTTAACCTCCGACAACGGGGGTTCCCTCCCGCATGGACAGAGCAATGCCCCGTGGCGGGATGGCAAGCAGAGCCATTATGACGGCGGTCTTCGGGTGCCGTTCCTGGTCCGTTGGCCCGGGGTGGTTCCACCCTCCTGCACGAGCGACTATCCGGGAATGACCTTCGACATCTTCCCGACCTTCCTGCAGTTGGCGGGAGTGAAACCTCCACAGGGCTTGGATGCTGTCAGCCTCGTTCCGATCCTGAAGGGGAAGTCCATGGCTGACGCTGGGCGGGACCTTTATTTCGTGCGCCGCGAGGGAGGACACTATGGCGGCAACAGCTACGAAGCCCTGATCCGAGGGGACTGGAAGCTGTTGAGAAACGATCCCTACAGTCCCTTCGAGTTGTATGATCTCCGTTCCGACCCGGGCGAGATACGAAACATAGCCAGCCAGTATCCGGATCGGGTCCGTGAACTCTCCGAAGCGCTTCGGGAGCATGTGCGGCGTGGAGGCCGGGTTCCGTGGCAACCTCCGGGGGATGCCAGCCCGCATTGAAGTACCCAGGCCCGGTTGATCCTGTCACGGTGTCTCAGCGTCGTGAGGACGGTTCCGTGTCCCGGTGCCAGCGGATCGTACGGTTCAGGGCGTCTGTGAGCCGTTGGACGAACGCATCCGGGTGGAAGAACGCATGGCGCCGTTTCGCGGCCTGTCCCATGGCGGCGCATCGCTGTGGATCACGGACCAGCTCGCGGAGGGCCAAGGCGAAGGCTTCTGGCGTTCGCTCCTCGACCTTGATGCCGGTCTCTCCAGGCCAGAGCCACTCGTCGACCGCCCCACCGTCGAAGGCGACGATGGGTTTTCCGTAAGCCAGGGCTTCCACGCCGATCAGGCCGAACGGTTCGGGGCGCAGGACAGGGAACAGAATGACCGAGGCCCGCGCATACCAGGAGGCCAACTCGGTCGGCAGGATCTCACCGGTGAAGGTCACCCGTGATGTTGCGTGCAGATCCCGGGTCAACTGTTCCAGCGCAGCCCTCTGGGGCCCGTCACCGGCCACCACCAGTCGGCAGGGCAGATCGTGGAGTTGCGCAACGGCGCGGATCGCCAGATCAATGCCCTTCGATTTCACCATCCGCCCGGGCACCAGTAAGAGGCCGGGTTCGGTCGCGATCGAGGTGTCGGCAGGCGGAGGTTCTGCACAGAGAGGAACGAGATCCAGCCGATCCACCGGGAACCCGTTCTCCTCCAGACCCCGTTGCATGAACCGGGAAGCGACCTGGACTCGAGACCGAGGGAGTTTCCAGGCCAGCATCCGAGAGTCGATGCTTCGCCATCGGCGCCAGTTGTTGACGGGATGTTTGCCGCCGCAACCGATCACATGGTGCCAAAGCAGGCAGGACCAGCCATGAGGGCGGTGACAAGGTTCCCAGTCGCGGGAACACCGGTCTCCCCCCGAGCAGAAGATGCTCTGGTCATGATAGAAGCTCGCGAGAGGAAACCGCTCCGACAGGCCCGGGAGCGAAGGCATGACCTTGATCGAATGACAATAGAGGATGTCGGGCTGGAACGTCGCCACGGCCTTCTCGAGGGCGGCCTGGCGTTCCGACATCGGCAGGGCCTCACGGACCCGGAAGACGGGACACTTCACCAGCGAGGGGTGCTCGTCATGATAGGCGAGGGCCACATCGTGTCCGGCCTCCCCTAGCCAGGAGCAGGTCTCGACGACCATGCGGTTCAGCCCTCCGGTGTGGGGACTGGCGCTGTCGCTGATGAACAGAATCCTCAAGGACTCGAGGGTTCCGACCGTGGAAGGGGGTGTCAATCGGTGCTTTGCCGAGTGCTTTGCCGAGTGCTTTGCCGAGGATGCATTGCCCGGGCCGGACCGCCGTTGTCCGACCCATCCAGGCAGGCTGTCGACCCGATGGGTGCTCCCCTGAGTTTCCGGTTTCCTCTGGGTCGATGGGGCATAGACTGACCCTCCCGTCGGAATCCTGTCATGCCCGAGGCCAGCAACATCGTGGATCTCCGGAAGCTCCTGGCCGAGCGCTTTGGGGCAGCGGTCCGGCTTCGGAAGGCGACCACGCCGGAAGCCATCCCCACGGGCATCTCGGCACTGGATTCCCTCCTGGAGGGCGGTTGGCCGAGGGGCGGGGTTTCCGAACTGGTCGGGCACGGCATCGGCGCGGGTGTCGTGCATGTCCTGCATGCCTGGATCCGTCAGACCGCCCAGGAAGGGCAGTTCCTCGCTGTGGTCGATGCCGCGGACAGCCTCGATGTGGACGCCCTTGAACCCCATGTGCTCGCACGGATCCTCTGGGTGCGGGCACGGAGTGCGGATGAGGCGCTGCGCGCCGCGGATCTTCTGCTGCGGGATCGGAACTTCCCCCGGGTCGTGATCGATCTGAAGCCCTGCCCGACCAAGGCCTTGGCGCGGATCTCTGGCAGCCTCTGGCATCGGTTCCGTCGGCTGACGGAACATCACGGCACCACGGCGGTCGTGCTGACCCCTTCACCCCTGGTCTCCGGTGCCGCATGTCGAGTTCAGGTCTCGGTGGATCCGCAGCTGGATCAGCTCCACTCGGATCCGGAGGCCGTTCTGGAGTCCCTGCGGTTCGACCTGGTGCGATCGGGTGTCCTGCAGGCGGGGCAGGATCGGCAGATGGCGGGATGAAGGAAACGATGGCCATGACACCCCTTTTTGCCGTCCTGCATCTCCCGGAGTTCCCGCTCCAGTCCGCCCTGCGGCATCAGCCCGAGCTGTGGGATCAACCTATCGCCCTGGTGGATACCGCCCAGCGGGTCGCCCGAGTAATCGCGGCCACGCCTGGCGCGCGTGCGGCCGGGGTGGTCGAGGGTCTGATGACACCCCAGGCACTGGCGCGCTGCCGGGAGCTACTGATCCGCCCCCGATCCCCCGAGGGGGAAGCCGTCACGATGGATGCGATCGTGCAGGTGGCCTTTGGGTTCTCGCCGGCCATCGAGGACACGACTCCGGGATTGCTGACCCTGGATCTGCGTGGCCTTCCCGGCCTTCTGGAGCCGTCCCAGCGCCATGGTTGGGCGGAGCGGTTTAAGGTGGCCATCGACGTGCTGGGACTCCGATCCCGGGTCGGTGTGGGGCCCACGCCGAACGTGGCCCGGTTGGCGGCGCTCTGGTCGGAGGAGGTCTTTGTGGTGGCGGACGCCACCGGATTCGTCTCGACGCTGCCCATCGTGGCATTGGAACCCACCGCCCATGTGGCCGAGATACTAGGGCAGTGGGGCGTCCGGACCGTGGGCGAGTTGCTTGCCTTGGGCCGTGCGGATCTGGCCGATCGCCTGGGGCTTGAAGCCCTGGCGCTGTTTGCGTCGGCCTCGACCACATCGGTCCGTCCTGTCCGACAGATTCGTCCCCCGGAACGATTCGAGGAATTTTGGGAGTTCGACCCGGCCGTGGAGACGCTGGAGCCGCTGTTATTCCTGTGTCGTCGCTTCACCGATTCCTTCGCCCAGCGGCTGGAGGCGTTGGGGCTGGCAGCGGAACATCTGATTCTGCGGCTGCGACTGGAGTCGGGTCAGGACCACCGGAAACGCCTCCGTCTCCCGGAGCCCGCCCGACGTGCAGAGGCCCTGTTCCAGTGCCTGCAGACGTATCTCGAGACCCTCAGGACGGAGGCGCCGGTGGTGGGAATGGAGCTCTCCCTGGAGCCCACCCGGCCACGTCAGCGTCAGTTCAGCCTGTTCGAGGCAGCGGTCCGGGATCCCCACCAGTTTCAGGAAACCCTCGCCCGGTTGAGTGCCCTCGTGGGGGGTGACCGGGTAGGCAGTCCTGTGCGGGAGGATTCCCACCGGCCAGATGCCTTCCGGCTGGTCAGCCCGGATTTCGAAAATGCCCCGGCTGTGGAATCCCATCCCGGACGATGGCTGCAGTCCCCCACCCCGATGAGACGTCTCCGTCCGCCGTCCCCGGCGCGTGTGGAGATCCGGGTCCTCGGCGGCGCCTCGACGACCTCCATCGCCCCCCACGACCTTGCGTCGAGGCTCAGCCCAGATCGTGTGTCGGCCCTCTTGTCGCCCACATTCCGCAAGGACGGGGGCAACCCGATGCTTGATCCCGGCCCTTCGGTTTCCAGGCCCACCGAACCTCGTCAGGTCTCTGCATCCCAGACTCCCCAGCCTGTCTTCGTTTCGAGTCCGGTGGCCTCAGGACGGATCCGTCGCGTGCAGGGTCCGGTGCGGCGCTCGGGACACTGGTGGGAAGCCCAGGCGTGGGTGGAGGAGGCGTGGCAGGTCGAGACCGACCGGGGCCAGGTCCTTAGCCTGGTCTGCCGCGAGGGGTGCTGGACGGTGGACGCCGTGGCTGACTGAGATCGAAAAAGGATCCAAATGCGCCTTTTCCCCACGCTTCAGCCATGGACCTGTCCCTGTCCGTGGCCTCAGCCCCTTTGTCTGCAGTTTCCATGAGCTACGTCGAACTCCATGCACGCAGTGCGTTCAGCTTCCTCCGGGGCGGCTCACTGCCGGATGTGCTGGTGACGGAGGCGGCCCGTCTTGGAATCCCTGCGGTGGCGATGACGGACCGCATGGGCGTCCCGGGCGTGCCCCGATTCCACAGGGCCGGCCGAGAGGCTGGGGTCCGGGGCATCGTTGGCGCGGAACTCGCGATGGAGGATGGTAGCGTTCTCCCGGTGTTGGTCGAGAACCGGACGGGGTACCAGAACCTGTGTCGATGCCTCACTCAGGCGCATCTGCGGTCGGCCAAGGGGGCAGGCACGGTCCGTTGGGACGAGCTGCCGGAATTTGCCGCCGGCCTGGTCGCCCTGACCGGCGATGAGGAGGGTCCGCTTCGTCGGGCGCTACTGGCAGCCCACGATGCGGGTTCGGGCGGGGAACAGGCCGGGAGGATCCTCGACCGGTTGACCGCGGCCTTTGGTTCCTCAGGCGTCTTCGTCGAGCTCCAGCGACATCATCTCCCGGGTGAGTCCCGGTGGAACCGTGTCCTCATCGATCTGGCCCGCAGCTGTCGCCTGCCGTTGCTCGCCACCCAAGCCGTGACCCATGCCACCCCAGAGGAGCGGCCGGTGGTCGATGTATTCACCTGCCTCCGCCATCACGTCACGCTGGATGCCGCAGGTGTCCGATTGAGCCCCAATGCCGAGCGTCACCTCAAGGGAGCGGAGGCCATGGGAGCCCTCTTCGCCGATCTCCCGGAGGCGGTGGCCCACACGGTGGACCTGGCGGCACGCCTGCGGTTCGAGCTCACGGACCTTGGCTATGAATTTCCGCGGTTCCCGGTGAGCCCCGGCGAGACCATGGAAGGGGTGCTCGAGGATTGGGCGTATCGGGGTGCCCGACAACGCTATGGCGGCCGGATCCCGGACAAGGTGGAACGGCTTCTCGTCAAGGAACTGGACCTCATCCATCGGCTGGGATTCGACGGCTACTTCCTCATCGTCGCGGATCTGGTCCGGTACTGTCGGGACCATGGCATCCTGGCCCAGGGGCGGGGCAGCGCCGCAAACAGCGCAGTCTGCTTCTGCCTCGGTGTCACGGCTGTGGACCCGGTGCGGTTCGACGTTCTGTTTGAGCGGTTCCTGAGCGAATCCCGAAAGGGCTGGCCCGACATCGATATCGACCTACCCAGCGGGGACCAGCGGGAACAGGTCATCCAGGAGGTCTATCGGCGTTATGGACCCCATGGCGCGGCCATGACTGGGACGATCATCACCTACCGCGGGCGCAACACCGCCCGCGAACTCGGGAAGGTCCTGGGGCTGCCGATGGATGTGGTGGATCGGTTCAACGCCCTGTTCTCGGGAGGGGATTTTCCGCATACCCTCGAGTTCGAGGCCCAGCTGGAGAAGGCGGGCCTGCCGGCCTTCCATCCACGGGTTCCCGCCTTCGCGGCGCTGTACCGACAGATCAGTGGACTGCCTCGGCATCTCGGGCAGCACTCGGGGGGCATGATCATCGCCCGCGATCCACTGAACCAGCTGGTACCCCTCGAGAACGCCTCGATGCCAGGGCGGGTCGTAGCCCAGTGGGACAAGGACGACTGCGAGGACCTCGGCATCATCAAGATCGATCTGCTGGGTCTGGGTATGATGGCGGCGCTGCAGGACACGGTCGCGTTGTGTGTCCAGCGGGGAAACCCCGTCGATCTCGCCAGCCTCCCAGAGAACGATCCGGCGACATTCGAGCTGATGCGGCGGGCCGATACCATCGGCGTCTTCCAGATCGAGAGCCGTGCCCAGATGGCGACGCTCCCCAGGATGCGGCCGGAGCGGTTCTACGATCTCGTCATCGAGATTGCGATCATCCGGCCCGGCCCGATCGAGGGAGGGCTAGCCCATCCGTATCTGGCCCGACGCAACGGGGAGGAACCAGTCACCTATTTCGGCGGTGACGAACGGTTGAAGCCGATCCTGGGGCGGACACTGGGAGTGCCCCTGTTCCAAGAACAGATGTTGGCCATGGCAATGGTGATGGCGGATTTCAGTGGGTCCGAGGCTGAAGAACTGCGTCGGGCTCTCAGCTTCCATCGGTCAAACGAGAAGATGTCCCGGGCCACTGCCAAGCTCCGGGCGGCCATGGACCGTTCCGGAGTGGATCCCGGGGTGGCCGAGCAGATCGTCGACGCCGTCGGATCCTTTGCCCTCTACGGGTTCCCGGAATCCCACGCGATCAGCTTTGCCCACCTCGCATACGCGAGCGCCTACCTCAAGACCCACCGGGCACCGGAGTTCTACTGTGCGTTGCTGAACAACCAGCCGATGGGGTTCTACTCGCCAGCAACGCTGGTTCGGGACGCCCGGAAACATGGTGTCCCGGTCCGGCCGGTCAGCCTCCAGCAGTCGGAATGGTCTTGTGGGGTCGAGGCGGATGGCGGGCTTCGACTGGGGTTTCGGCAGGTGCAGGGACTACGTCACGAGGCGGTGCTCCGTCTGGTGGCGGAACGGGCCCGCGAACCGTTCCGTTCCCTGGACGATTTCCGTCGTCGGGTCCCGCTCCGGGCCGAGGAACTCCGTCAGCTGGCGGCCCTCGGGGCGTTGAATGACCTGGCCCCACATCGGCGTGCGGCGTTGTGGGAGGTGGAACGACGGCGCAGGGACGACCTGTTGGAGGCCGGTGGGGCGTCCTCCGCCGGGGAACGTCCTTCACCACTGGATCCCATGACCCCGATGGAGCGCATGGAGGCCGACTATTCCGGGATGCGGCTCACGACCGGGCCCCATCCGATGGCGTTGATCCGGGATCGGTTCCCGGATCTCTGGCGGGCCGAGGACCTGTCGGCAGCGCGGGATCGGGAACGGGTCTGGGTTGGGGGCCAGGTCATCTGTCGGCAGCGTCCCGGAACGGCGAAGGGGGTCTGTTTTGTCAGCCTGGAGGACGAGACCGGCATCACCAATGTCATTGTCTCTCCCACCCAGTTCGAGGCGGAGCGTCTGACGATCACCCAGGAGCCCTTCCTCGCGGTGCTGGGGGAGGTTCAGCGACGTGGGGCCACGGTCCACGTGAAGGCCCTGAGGATCGAGCGTCTGGAGGCCGCTCCGATGGCGTCTCCGGCCTCGCATGATTTCGGTTGAGGATCTGTCGAATGCCAGGTGAATCCCGACTTTGAATTTCTTGGTGCGGCTGCTACATCCTGAAGACTAATGAACGGTTCCTCCCAAGGCCTCCTCATGGCCGCAAGCCTCGCGGCCGGCCTATTCCTCGTCGGATGTGGCGGCGATTCCTCGTCCCATGACGACGGTCATTCCGAGGGCAGCCACGGGCATTCCGCCAAGTATGGCGGCAAGCTGGTGGAACTGGGCCGGCATGAGGCCAATCTTGAGTTCGTCTTCGCTCCAGCCGAAGGGCGTCTGACCGCGTACGCCCTGGATGCCCACGCGGAGAACTTTGTGCGCCTGCCGATCGAAGGGATCACGGCGCAGGTCACGGTGAACGGCGCTGAGCAGACCTTGGTCCTGCGCCCCATGGGGAATTCTGCGACCGGTGAGAAGCCAGGAGACACCTCCCAGTTCCAAGGCACGTCGGATGGATTGAAGTCCGCCACCCGCATTGAAGTCCTGGTGAAGGAGCTTCCGTTCAAGTCCAAGCAGTTCCGGGACATCCGGACGACACTTCCCTGATGAAACCATTCTCTGTCGCCGCACTTCTCGCCGTCGCGAGCCTCTCATTCACCGTGGCCCAGCAGCCCCCGCGTGGGGAACCGATCAAGCCGCTGGCACCGAAAGGTCAGTCGATCAAGCCGGTCGAAGCAGGTGCCTCTGCGAAGAGTCCTTCGCCCAACACCCCGGCCCCGGTTGCCGAGGCGAAGACGGACGGTCAGCTCATCGTCGGCTTCGACAAGCTCAGCAGCTTCAAATACGACGTGCCGGACGAGAATCCCGACAGTCCGTTCGCCAAGGGCAAGGACCCGGACACCCAGATCCCCGAGACCATCAAGGCCTTCAGCGGCAAGCGGGTGTCCCTCAAGGGCTTCATGCTGCCCCTCAAGGTCGAGCAGGGGCTGGTCACGGAGCTGCTGATCATGCGCGATCAGTCCATGTGCTGCTTCGGGACCGTGCCCAAGATCAACGAGTGGGTCTCGGTCCGGATGACCGGCAAGGGCATCAAGCCGGTCATGGATCAGGCCGTCTCCCTCGTGGGCACCCTCAAGGTCGGGGCGATCCGTGAGAATGGCTACCTGGTGGGCATCTACCAGATGGACGGCGAGCGGATGGATGGCTCTGTGGGGCTCTGAGCAGCGCTCCGTTCCAACCCCGGCGACGCGCGCGCGGGTGGCGCCACGATCGCTGCGGGTCCTGGGGTGGTTCAGACCAGTCCCGTCGTCTCCGGGAATCCGCAGACGACGTTCATGGATTGCACGGCCTGGCCGCTGGCGCCCTTGATCAGGTTGTCCTCGGCGCTCACGACGATCAGTCGCCCCGTCCTCGGATCGAGGCGCCAGGCGAGTTCGAGCACGTTGGTGCCCACGACGTTCTTGGTGTCGGGTAGGGATTTGCCCTCGAGCACCCGGACGAAGGGTTCATTGGCGTAGGCCGTGCGATAGCACTCGGTGATCGCCTCGCCCAGACGCGTGGTCTCGTCCGGAGTGGCGAAATGCTGGGCCGGGGCGAGATAGAGCGTCGTCAGGATGCCCCGGTTGACCGGGATCAGGTGGGGGGTGAACTGGATCGTGACCGGCTCCCCGGCGGCGACGGCGAGTTCCTGCTCGATCTCGGAAAGGTGCCGGTGCTTGGGAATGCCGTACGGGCGGACGCTCTCGTTGCATTCCACGAACAGGTAGTCGATCTCAGCCTTCCGACCCGCACCACTGACCCCGCTCATGGAGTCGGCGATGATGCCGGTGGGCTTGATAAGTTTGGACCGGAGCAGGGGCAGGGTGGGCAGCAGGATGCTCGTGGGGTAGCAGCCCGGAGAGGCAATCAGTCGGCTGTCAGGCAGTCGGCTGCGATAGACCTCAGGAAGCCCGTAGATCGCCTTGGATAGGAGATCCGGCGCCGGATGGTCATGGGCGTAGAATTCCTTGTAGACCGCGGCGCTGCGCAGTCGGAAATCGGCGCTCAGGTCGATCACCGTGGCCCCTCCCTCGAAGAGCGGACGGGCGTACTCGGCGGCGACCCCGTGGGGCAGGGCGAGAAAGACGATATCGGCCTCCTTGGCGAGGTCCGCCGGCTTTGGATCACTGAACTTGAGCTGACGCGATCGTGGATGGCTGGCGAAGCGGGGGAAAATCTGGGCGAGGCTCTGTCCGGCGTTGGACCGGGACGTGACCGCCACGAGGTCGACCCCGGGGTGGTTGAGGAGCAGGCGGACAAGTTCCTCGCCGGAGTAGCCGGAGGCGCCGACGATGGCGACACGGGGACGGGTGTTCTGGAATCGCATGGGACGTTGGGAGATCGACTGTGGAAGGGAGGATGACAATCAGCGCGGGAACGGCAACGGCGCGGGTTCGGCCCACAAAAAAACCCTGCTGGAGGGCCAGCAGGGTTGATGTGGGCGGAGCCGGCTCAGCGCTTGCTGAACTGGAACCGACGACGGGCGCCGGGCTGACCGTACTTCTTGCGCTCGCGCATACGGGAGTCGCGGGTCAGGAGCTTGTCGGTCTTCAGGAGCGGGCGGAGGGCTGCATCACTGGCGAGCAATGCTCGGGCGATGCCATGGCTGCAGGCACCGGCCTGGCCATTCGGACCGCCGCCGGCAACGCTGATGTGGACATCGAACTTGCCAGTGGTGGACGTCGCCGTGAACGGCTGGGTCACCTGCAGGCGGAGGGACTCGACGGGGAAGTAGACCTCGAAGGCGCGGCCATTCACCGTGATGGTGCCCGACCCGGGAGCGATCCGAACGCGGGCCACAGCGGTCTTGCGGCGGCCTGTTCCAAGGAATTGAGTGGAGGACATGGGAGATCAGGATTCCAAATTTCAGCCGGCGTAGGTCATCTGGGCCGGTTGCTGGGCGGCATGCGGATGGACGCTGCCCGCGTAGACCTTGAGCTTGGTGTACAGCTGGTCACCCAGTCGGTTCTTCGGGAGCATGCCACGGACAGCGTGCTCGACGAGGCGCTCGGGGTGCTTCTGTCGAACCTGGTTCACGGTGCGGCGCTTCTCGCCACCCTTCCAACCGGAGTACGTCATGTACTGCTTGTCGGATTCCTTCTTGCCGGTCAGCACCACCTTCTCGGCGTTGATGACCACCACGAAGTCGCCCGCATCGAGATGGGGGGTGAAGGTGGGCTTGTCTTTGCCACGCAGCGCATCGGCAACCTGGCACGCCAGACGACCGAGGACGGCTCCGTTGGCATCAATGATCCGCCACTGACGGCGCTGGATATCTACTTTGGGAAGGAAAGTCTTCATGCAACCCGCAAAAGGAACGGGATTCCTACCAAAAGAGGGGGGAGGGTCAACGGTTTTTCCGGAAAAATCTCAGACGCGGGGCTCATGACACCCCTCCTGAGGACGTCGTTTCAGGGTCCGGGGCCGACAGAAAACGCCTGACAGCCTCACGATCCCGCGTCGGTTCCAGACAGGCGGATCCGGAGCAGCACCACGCCAGAGTGAACTCTTCGTTCACCGGCAGTGCCCGGGCCGACGCCTCAACCGGGCCCATGTTTCCGAGGATCACACGATGGGGTTCGAACACCCCGTGCGCAGCCCGGAGCAGGGCCGCCGTGCTGCCGCAGGAGGGGTCCCCGACCAGCACTACCCGCTTGGGTTCCTGCATCGCGAAGTCCAGCGCCAGCAACAGGTGCGGCACCGCCTGGGGATATTGGTGCAGGCGCTGTGCGAACAGTCGAATGGCCCGTTCGGCGGTCTGACGCCAGTCCGCCCGACCGCAGATCGCCGACAGCCGCAGCAGCGCCAGCGCCGCGACACTGTTGCCGGACGGTTCCGCCCCGTCGTAGTCCTCCTTGGTTCTCAGGATCAGGTCCGGGGCCTCCGCCGCCGTCTGCCAGAATCCTCCTGCCACCGTGTCCTGGAACCGTTCGATCATGGCCTCCGCCAGTTCCGTGGCGAACTCGAGGTGACTCGGGATCAACGTGGCCTCGTACAGGTCGATCACCCCCTGGAGCAGGTTCGCATAGGCATCCAGCCACTGTGTCGATTCCCGACGTCCATCACACCAGGAGTTCGAGAGCGTCCGGGTCTCCGCATCCCAGGAATGCATCCGGAGGAACTGCAGCGCCCGCTCGGCGGCCTCCCGGAACTCGGGTTCGTCGAGAAGGACCGACGCCCGCGCCAGCGCCCCGATCATCATCCCGTTCCACGACGTCAGGATCTTGTCATCCCGATGGGGCCGTGGGCGCTGGTTCCGGACCCCGACAAGCTTCTCGCGAGCCGAAGCGAGGAGCACGGCCTCGGCCTCGCTGAGGGCGGTGTCGACGAGTCTCAGCACATTCTGTCCGGGAAGGGGGTCCGGGTCGGAGTGGTCGAGGAAGTTGCCCTGCCCGGTGATTCCGAAATGCCGGATCGCCACGGCCGCCTCTTCAACGGACAGGGCCGCGCGGACCTCCGCCTCGGTCCAGCAGTAGAAGCGTCCCTCCTTGCCCTCCGAATCCGCATCCTCCGCCGAGAAAAATCCCCCCTCCGGATGGGTCATGTCCCGCAACACATACCGGAGTGTCGTGCGGGCGACCTCGCCATGACGCGATGGGCCGCTGGCCAGTTGGGTGTCGAGGTAGAGCTGAACCAGCTGGGCCTGGTCATAGAGCATCTTCTCGAAATGCGGGACCCCCCAGTGCTCGTCCACCGAGTACCGGGCAAACCCGCCGCCCAACTGGTCCTGGATCCCACCAGCCGCCATGGCCGTGCAGGTGTGTTCCACGGCCTGGATCGCATAGGGATCGGCGAAGCGTCGGCCGAATCGCAGCAGGAACAGCGGCTGGCTGGGACGCGGGAACTTGGGCGCCGTCCCGAACCCGCCGTTCACCGGATCGTATTCCTGCAGGAACGTCTGGCCGGCCCCGTGCAGTTCGCGTTCGCCGGCTGGGTAGGCGTTGTCGGCACTGTGGGTGAGGAGGGACCGGAGCTGGTCGGTCAGCTGCCGGGCGGACTCCAGGAGATCGGAACGCCGGGTCGTCCAAAGCTCATGGATCCTGTCCAGTACCTCAGGGAATCCGGGGCGACCCTGACGGCTCTCCGGCGGCCAGTAGGTCCCGCCGAAGAACGGCTGCCGGTCCGGCGTGAGGAACACATTGAGCGGCCAGCCCCCGCCGCCGGAGGTCGACTGGACGAACAGCATGTGGATCTTGTCGAGGTCCGGTCGTTCCTCACGATCCACCTTGATGCTCACAAACCGCTCGTTGAGCAGTTGGGCGACGGCGTCATTGGCGAACGTCTCCCGCTCCATGACGTGGCACCAGTGGCACGTGGAGTATCCGATGCTCAGGAAGATGGGCCGGTCGAGGGTCCGTGCCCGTTCGAAGGCCTCCTCACCCCAGGGAAGCCAGTCGACCGGGTTGTGCGCATGCTGCCGGAGGTAGGGCGAGGCCTCGGCTCCCAGCCGGTTGGCGGGTCGGGGTGTCGATTCGGAAGCGGAGGGTGCATTCACCGCCGGGGATCATGATCTCGATCCGGTCGGCTGGAAACCCCGAGCTCGGGACATCGGCACGCTTCGGTGCAGTCCAAGGGAGGGATAGGGCGTGTTTCAGGCGCCCATGCCTAAGGCGCGGTCCACCGCATTTTCCGGACGGGCACGAAGGCGGAATCGATGAGTTCGATCCGCATCCCCGGCGGCGATGTCGGAACCAGAGTTGAAAGCGTCTTCTGTCGGATCTCCTCGGTCACGAGGCTCTTGAGAACCTCGAGACGCATCTGGTTGATGGAGATGTCGGGTGGAAATCCGTGGTACTTTCCGGGGTTGTCCAACCGGTCTGTCGTTTCAATCGCCACCTGTTCCCCGGTCGCTTTGAGCAGCTCCGCGAGGTATTCTACGCGCCTTTCGTAGGAGTTTGCTGCATCTTGCGATCGGAGGTGCCGATCCTCCCAGGTCTTGTTGTTCACGAGGCTGGCCAATTCGTTCGCCAGATCCTTCGCTTCGGCCGGATCGGCGCTGGCCGCGACGATCTCAATGACGGCGGTGCCACGGTATTGGCTGACACGGATCCGGCTCCGGAGGCGCTCGATGCAGCCCTCCCGCCCCAGACCCCAGCGCGACTCCAGTTTGTAAGCATCGATCAAGTTTTTAAGGTTCGCCTCGCATTTCACCGATTCCAAGAATGTCGTGAGCCAGTAGGGATCATACGGTGCCGGGTTGCCCTGGGAATTGGGCGCCGGGTCCACCCGGATCCGGGCGGTGGCGACGTACAGGCGTGGGGCGAGAAGCGTGGGCGCCGCGACCACGGTCACGCCGACGAGGAGAGCGCCGAGGGTCAGGGCCAGGATCCAGCGTCCCAGGCCGCGGAGAGGGGATGACGGGTTTGGATCGCCGTGCAGCAGCCGCTTCACGCGGTGCGACATCGACCCGTCCGTGGCGGCGAGCTGCCATCCGTCGGAGACGTGGACCTGTTCGGCGAGCGTCACCAGGGCCGAGGCGAGGGAGCGGCCTTCGCCCTGGATGCCTCGGACCAGGTCGTCACACCGATGTTCGCGTTCCCGGCGGATCTGTTCCGAGACCCACCAGACCGCGGGATGGTAGAAGAGGATGGTCTCCGCGATCCGCTGCAGCAGGTTGATGAGGTAGTCGTGACCCCGGACGTGGGCCAGTTCATGCAGGAGGAGCGCCTCGATCTGGGTTCCCGGGAACGTCTGGAGCAGGCCGATCGGGAGGAGGATCACCGGACTTAGCCATCCGATGACCAGCGGCCCCTGGACCCGGGCGGATTCGCGCAGGCGAACCGGTCGGCTGACCCCAAGGGTCTGGGCGAGGGTCTGGCAGCGGTCTTGCCAGGGTTGGGGTGCGGGGTTCGACAGACAGGTGGCGAGGCGTCGGACCTGCCACCAGCCACCGGCGAGCCGGATCCCGAAGACCAGCACCCCGACCAACCAAGCCCAGGTGATCCAGACCAGCCCATTCTGACGGAGCACTGAGGGAGCTGCACTGACGGCAAGCTGCGGAGCCTGCCGTAGGGGTGTGTTTTCAACGGTCTCTGCCGTCAGGAATGGGATCGGCGTGAGGGTCAGGGTCAGGAACGTCATCACTGGGGCGACGGCCATGAGCGTCAGGGTTCCGCAGGCGAGCGCGTGGCGTTCCCGGGCGGGCGCGTTTCGGAGAACACGGAGTGCCAGGGCCAGGGCTGCGGCCAGGACGGTGCCCTGCCACAGGAAGTGGAGGAGGACGCGAGCCATGGTGATGGCCAGTGGACCGGAGAGTTCGGCGACCAGGGAGTTCATGCGCGGGAGGTGTCGAGGGTGTTGAGGAGTTGGCGCAGTTCACCGAGTTCCTTCCGGGAGGGCTTCCTGCCGGCGAGGGCGTGCATCACGAGTTTCTGGGCGGATCCGCCGAAGGCTCGGTCGAGGAGATCGTCCACCAGCTGTCGCTGGGTCGCCTCTTCCGGCTGGGCCGGGGAGAAGACGTGGGTCCGCTCCGAATCGTCCCGCGTCACCAGGCCCTTCTCGGTCATGATCTGGAGCAGCTTCAGGATCGTGGTGTAGCCCGTGCCGGGCTCGGACTCATCGACCACCTGACGCACGGTCGAGGGGCCGTTGCTCCAGAGAATCCGCAGGATGGCCAGCTCCGCCTCGGTCGGACGTGGATGTTTGGAAGGCATGGAAAACAGATATACGACAAATTTCGTAGAAACAACGAAAAACTTCGTAGAAGTACTTTTCGGACATCCGTCTTCCTTGTTTCTCTCAGTCTGCACGTGAGTCTCTCCGCGCAAGGACTCCCGGTTCTACGGGCTTGGAGGCGGGGCGGTTCTGAACCCTGGTTGAAGTCCCACGGAGCGGATCTTTGTGGCGCAGGGGGCAGCAGAGACCGGGGCCTGAGCTGGTCAGGTACGGCGGCCCAGTCCCAACAGGCGCCCCTCACAGAGGGTCCTCCGATCCGTGGACAGACACGTGACCGTCAGACGCTCCCGGAGCGTTTCGATCGAGACCATTCCATGACGGACCAGTCCCCCGACGAACTCGAGGTCCTTTTCGCGGCCGGCGACCAGCTTTGAAACCGCCAGGTCGTGGACTTCAAGACAAAGGCCGGTTCCGGCGCCCGTATTCTCGTTCTGGACGGGAATGACACGGTCACGCCACCCAGCCGGCAGCACGGCTGTCTCCTCGGCGACCCCGTGGGCGTAGTATCCGAAGGTCTGGTGGAATGGGGAACCTTCACCGATGCAGCCTTCGACGAGGTCGCTATCCTCTTGGCTGCGGAGCGAGAAATGGTCCGCTTCGATGGAAACCAGCAGTTCCTCCGGAGCCTCTGGGAATTGGCCGAGGATGGCCTGACTGCCAATGATGACAAATTCCGGAGCGCCGGTGATGCCCGAAGCCGCCCTGACGAAGTGCTCAAGCTGGTGACGCTGCACGTTCGTGTCCGATTCGGCGTTTGGTCTCCCATACCCTCCTCGGTGGGAGAACACCTGCGAATGGGGAGTTCTGCCGGAGCCGCCGTCCCTCGTCGGTCTCGGCGCACAGAATTCCACAGATCTCGTCGAGGGGGCGTTCGAGGATCGCCCTCCACTCGGAATAGCATCGCAGCAAGGCAGGGCTGTCCGCGTTTCGGACACACCATCGGCCTAGATTCTCTCGCGCAACATCAAGGGGGTGTGGTGATTCCCGAAGCATCGTCGCCACCTGCCTTGCCAGTTCCAAGCTGACCTCGTCCTGACGCCCGTGAGACACGTTGGGACGCTAACTGCGCCCGCCGAAAAGGCCAGTCTGCAGTCGGGGAAGGAGTCGCCTCAGGACCGCCTCCGAAGAGTCAACCTGTTGGCCTTTCGTGCATTCGGGTGCACGCAGCTCCGCTTAGGGAATCCCGGTTCCCGGGCTTGGAGGCGGGGCGGTTCTGAACCAGGGTGGCAGTCCCGTGGGCGGGAACGGGGCGTCCCATGCGATTCCTTGAACGACAGGCAACGGTGGCGGAGGCAGGGTTCAACCGTTGGATGGTTCCGCCCGCCGCGATCGCGGTGCATATGTGCATCGGTCAGGTCTACGGATTCTCCGTCTTCAACGTTCCGCTGACCCGTCTCCTCGGCGTCACCCAATCCCTCCCCGGACAGGACTGGGGAATTCCGGAGGTGGGTTGGATCTACTCCATCGCGCTGTTCCTCCTCGGCATCTCCGCCGCCGTCTTCGGCAAGTGGGTGGAACGCAGTGGTCCCCGGAAGGCCATGGTTGCGAGCGCCCTCTGCTTCTGTGGCGGACTCCTCGTCGCCGCCTCCGGGGTGCAGGCACATCGACTCTGGCTCGTCTACCTGGGCTATGGAGTTCTCGGTGGCGTCGGTCTCGGTCTTGGCTACATCGCGCCAGTCTCCACCTTGATGAAGTGGTTTCCCGATCGCCCCGGCATGGCGACCGGCATGGCCATCATGGGCTTCGGAGGCGGTGCACTCATCGGGGCCCCCCTTGGGGTTCAGCTGATGGACCGGTTCCGGACCCCGACCTCCACCGGCGTTGCCCTGACGTTTGTCACGATGGCGGGTCTGTACTGGGTGTTCATGCTCTTCGGGGCCTGGCTCGTTCGGGTGCCCCAGGACGGATGGCGTCCCGCGGGTTGGACACCTCCCGCGGCGTCAAGGTCCTCCGCCCCGGCGACCGGTCTGCTGCAGGTCGCGGCGGACGATGCCGTCCAGACCCCACAGTTCTGGCTCCTCTGGGTGGTGCTCTGCATGAATGTCTCGGCGGGCATCGGCATCTTGGGACAGGCCTCGATGATGGTGCAGGACCTCTTCGGGGTGGGCGTGGCGATCGGGGGCGGCTTCGCCGGACTGCTCTCGCTGTCCAACCTCGCGGGACGGTTCGTGTGGTCCTCGGTCTCTGACCTCCTCGGCCGGCGGACGGTGTACACGATCTATTTCCTGTTGGGTGCTGTCCTGTACTGCCTGATTCCCCAGAGTCAGCGGATCGGGAGCCGGACGCTCTTCGTGGCGGTCACCGTCGGCATCATTTCCATGTATGGCGGGGGATTTGCGACGATCCCGGCCTATCTGCGGGACCTGTTCGGCACGCATCAGGTCGGGGCCATCCATGGTCGCCTGATCACGTCGTGGTCGGTCGCGGCCCTCGTCGGGCCCACGGCGATCAACTACCTCTCCACCTCCGCCAAGGCCCGGGGCATCCCACCGGCCGAGGCCTACAACACCACGATGTATCTCATGGCGGGCCTGCTGCTGATCGGCTTCGTCGCCAACCGCCTCGTGCGCCCCGTCGATCCGAAATATCGCTGTCGCGAGGCCCGATCCTAGCTCTGTCGAATCATGAAGACCCTCAAACTCGTGATTGCCTGGCTGCTGGTCGGTGTCCCTCTCGCCTGGGGCGTCATCCAGTCCATCGAGAAGTCTCTCCCTCTCTTCCGCGGAGCTCCCACGACGGTAACGCCGATGCCCTCGGGACGCTGAGGTCGGCTGGGACTCCTACCCCTTCGGAAACAGCAGCGGCAGGAACTGCCGGAGGTAGTCGCGCCACCGGTCCCAGGTGTGGCCGCCCTCGGTCTCGTGATAGGTGACTTGGAAGTCGTGCTTCCGGAGGAAGTCGACCGTCGATTGGGTGACACCCAAAAGAAAATCCCGCCGACCGGTTGCGAACCAGAGCTCTGGAAATCCCCGTCGGCGGGTCGGCGACGACAGGACCCTCCGGTGGCGTCGCTCGAACTCCCTGATCGGGGCCTCGGTCAGGTGCGGCAGTCCCTTCGGATCGAAGATCCCGCTGCTGAACACGCCCAGGTGGCTGAACAGGTTCGGCTGGGTGAACCCGAGGTTCAGGGTGTGGCCCCCGCCCATAGACAACCCGGCGAGGGCCCGTCCGCGACGATGGGATTGGATCCGGAACCGCGATTCGACGAACGGCAGGATGTCCTTCAGGAACTCGGGTTCGAATTCGCCCCACATCGGCATCCCGAGCTGGAACGGGCCCACATGCCCGTGCGGCATCACGACCACCATCGGACGCACCTGACCTGCCGCGATGAGGGTGTCGAGGATGTCCGCAGCGCGTCCGACCGTGCTCCACGAGTTGTCGGAGTCGAACGCTCCGTGCAGCAGGTAGAGCACCGGGAAGCGTCCGCGTCCGCCATCGTATCCGGTTGGGGTGTAGACATGGAGTCGACGGAACCGTCCCCGAACCGTGGACCAATAGGGCATGGCCGAGACGCTGCCCCGAGGGGTGTGCGGTCCGGGTTCCATCCACGGTGCCCCGGGCACGTGCACCAGGCTCCAGGCGTGTTCATTCGATTCGCTGGTCCTGGGATTCCTGGGGTCGAGAATCGTCAGCCCGTCGACACTGAACTGGTAGCGATGGGCGCCGGGTGGGACGCGCTGGAGGGTCAGCGTCCAGACGCCATCGGCTCCCTTCCTGAAGGGCACGCCCACTCCGATGCCGAGCGAGGCCAGGTCCCCGATGGGTCCCAACGAGACGGCGGCGGCCTTCGGGGCATGCACCCGGAAGGTGACCCGACCCTGCGCTGTCACCTCGGGGGAGTGCAGTTCCTGCGGCGGCCGGGAACCGGAGGTCTGGGTCGGTCGACGGGGGGAAGTGGGCATCTTCGGGGATTTGTGGAATCAGACGGCTCTCGAAGCAGGGTGTTCGGGAACGCGGAGGGGTCCAAGGCCGAAGCCGTGCGAGCTCGTGGTGGTGGGTGGATCGAGTGGAATCCGGCGCCGTGACGGTTGAGTCATGATCGCTTCCGGGCCGAGTCCAGCAATCGCTGGATCTCCCGGACCTCCGACAGGGTGGAGGATTCGGGGCCCAGTGCCTTCAGATCGGATTCCGACCTTGCGATCGACTCCGTGCGCATCGCTGCACCCTTGTCCCCTTTCGGTGAGGCCAGCGCCCGCAGGGCGTGGATCCGTCCCAGCTTCAGTCGGCGCGAGATCCGCGGTCTTCCTTCAGGCTTCAACGAGTCGAGCTGTTGCTCGGCCAGGTCGAGAGCCACCAGCGCGTCGGCGTCCCGGTTGAGTCCGATGAGCGCTTCGGCCTTGATCACGAGGAACGCGTTCTCGTCCAGGTGGCGGATCTCGATGTCGGAGGTCTCGACGACCGGGATTTGTTCCTGGAGCAGGGGGGTGGCCATGGCCACCACGTTGAGGGTTTCCGCGGGTCGCCCCAGCTGGAGGGCCGACAGGGCCTGGTCGCCCAGCGCCTGGAGCCGGAGCCGCCGGATGGCGTGGTTGGCCGTGGCGTCCCGCTCGCCGGGCAGGTCTTGGACGAGTCGGGCCAAGTCGTTGGAGGCCCGCTCATGGGCCATCCCCGGGTCGCCCAGGATCAGGCTGATCCTTCGTTCCGCCGACTGGATGCATTCGGAGGCGATGCGGTATTGGATATCCGAGGTGATGAGTTTCAGGTCGGACTGTTCCAGGGCTCGTCGCATGTCCCTCACGAGTTGTTCCGCCTCCGGTCGATTCCCGATCATCGCCTGCATCAACACCAGGGCCTGCGCCAGTTGCATCATCGGAATCGAATTCCTTCGCCCGAAGGTGCTTCTCCTGAACGAGAGCTCGCCGAGCCTCAGCGCCTCCCGCATCTCCCCCTGCTCCCAAAGGAGTGCCGAAAGATTCGCTTCGATCGCCAGCAGGAACGTCTGGTTCATCGGTTCGTTCGGGTCGAATCGAAGGGCTTGAAGCGTAGCCTGTTCGCTCTTCCGGAACAGCGAGAGGGCCTGCGAGTCGTGGAGGCGTTGGGCTTCCACCCGCCCCAGGACTTCGTTGGCGAAGTACAGGACGCGCAGTGCCCGTTGGTCGGAGGGGCGACGGGCGAGGACCCCATCCGCCAGCCGCAACGCCTCCATCTCCAGCCGGGCCGCCTCGTCGCTGCGTCCAGCGGCGAGGAGATGGCGGGCCTCCGAGTCGGCGATATCCGACCACGCGGAGGCTGCCGTCAGGTCGTCGAGGGTCCGTGCGCCGAGCGAGGCGAGGAGGTTGAGGGCACGCTCGAAGATGGGCACGGCCATTGGACCGGCATTCAGGTGCCCGAAGTCGTTGAGGAGTTCCGCATAGGAACGACGGAACTGGGGCGAGGCGTTCGTGGACAGCGCGTAGGCCTCGATCTGGGCCACCCCCTCGCGGACCGCAGGCGGACAGGACTGGTTCTGGACGACCGCCAGCCCCGACTCGCAGCTGAGCGACAGGAGATAGGGGAACAGGAAGGTCTCATCCTTGGACTGACGCAGATCCGATTGGGGCAGCGCTTCCCGGACGAGGCCGACCAGCCTCGAGATCTCCTCGCCCTTGTTGGGGACCGCGAGCAAGGCCACTCCCAGCTGGGCCCGGGCCAGCGCCAGCTGCTGTCGGGTCACTGGCGTCTGCAACTCCGCCGGGAGGTTCTGGAAATGATCCACCGCGCTCTGGCAGATCCTCAGCAGGGTCTGGGACTGGCCCGTCGGCTTGAGTTCCTGGAACAGGTCGTTGATCAGGAACGAGGCCATCCGCTCCGCCTCCTGACGGCTGCGATCGGCCATCGCCTGGGCCTTCTGGGCCCGTAGGGCCGCCGATTCCGCCTCCTGACGCTGCGCCTGCTCTCCCAGGCGGGCTCGGCGCTCCTGGACAAACGAGTAGGCTGACACGATCGAGGCCACGAGAAGGGCCGCTCCGACCGCACCGCCGGCGGCCAGGGCCAGTTTGTTCCGACGCCAGGCCTTCTGGAATCGATAGCCCGCGCTCGGCGGACGGGCCGAGACCGGTTCGTCGTCGAGGTGCCGACGCAGATCCGCCGCCAGCCCGGTGGCCGTCTCGTAGCGTCGGGTTCGGTCCTTCTCGAGACACTTCATCACGATCCAGTCGAGATCCCCCTGGAGCTCGATGGCCCAGCGGGATCCGTCGATCGATCGCCGTCGGGCCGCCGTCGTCAGTTCCTCCCCACGGAGGGCGGAGATGCGGGTCGAGGGGCGTGCCGGATCCTTCTCGCGGATGGTCTTCCGCATCACGTCGAGCCCCTGCGCCAACAGCTCGTTGGCATCGAATGGCGTGCGTCCGGTCAACAGCTCGTACAGGAGCACCCCGAGGCTGTAGATGTCGCTTCGGGTGTCGATGTCCAGACCGCTCATCTCGGCCTGCTCCGGGCTCATGTAGGTCGGGGTGCCGATGAACTGGTTCAGCTGGGTGTAGACCGTCGCATCGGTGAGGCGTCCTTCGGTGGCCTTGGCGATCCCGAAGTCGATGACCTTCGGGACCGGGACCCCGTCGTGCAGGGTCACGAGGATGTTCGACGGTTTGATGTCGCGGTGGATGATCCCCTTCTGGTGGGCGTGCTGGATGGCCTGGCAGACGTGGATGAAGAGTTCGATCCGGGCCTCTGTGGCGAGGTTGGCCTGGTCGCAGTACTCCGTGATCCGGATGCCCCGGACCAATTCCATCACGAAGTAGGGTCGCCCCGTCCCGGTGGAGCCGGCATCCAGGACGCGTGCGATGTTGGGATGGTCCATCATCGCGAGGGCCTGGCGCTCGGCTTCGAAGCGGGCCACGACCGCCTTGGTGTCCATGCCGAGCTTGATGACCTTCAGGGCGACACGCCGACGGACGGGTTCGGTCTGCTCTGCGACGTACACGACTCCGCATCCCCCCTCACCGATGCACTCGAGAAGTTTGTACCGTCCAAGGGTCTGTCCCACTGCGTCATCCACCGGACCGGATCCGATCCGAGTTTCAACCGTGGTTTCCTGATCGTGCCTTTGGGCGCGGCCGGACCCGGATGAAGGCGTTTCCGAGGGGGACATTCTGTTCTTGTGCCACTCCTGCCATCAAAGCGACACCGCAAAAGTGCGCGGGAAGGGCGCGATTCCTCGACACTCGGGCGGGCTGGAGGTGTCTGCCGGCAGCGATCCCGATCGACGATCGGCTCCGGGTTCCCGTTCTCGCGTCTTTTCCCCGCCCGGCGGCTCAGGCAGGGTGTGGTCATGATTCCCCGTTGGATGGCTCTCGTTGTGGCGTGGGTGTTGGCCTGCACGGCGCGCGCCGAACTTCGAGTGGCGACCTTCGATGTCGATGCCACACCGCCCACCGGCAGCTCCCTGATGTACGATCCCATGAAGGCGGTCGGGGACCTTGGGCTCCGATGCCGTGGCATCGTTCTCACGGGTTCTGGGACGCCGATCGTCCTCTGCGCCGTGGATTGGATTGGCGTGGCCAACGAGGGACAGGACGCGTTCCGGGATGCTTTGGCCGTGGCGGTGGGAACCACCCGGGACCGGGTTGCGGTTCATGCGCTTCACCAGCACGACGCACCGGTCTTCGATCCGACGGCCGAGCGGATCCTGAAGGATCGTGGGCTCGACCCCGGGGCGTTCCGGTCGGAAGCAGCCTATCCCACGATCCTCCGTGCCGCCGAGGCGTTGCGGGTTGCGGTGACCAACACGGTTCCGGTGTCCCATGTCGGTTGGGGTCAGGGCAAGGTCCAGCGGGTCGCTTCCAACCGTCGGATCCCCGGTCCCGACGGCAAGATCCGCGCGGTACGCTACACCGCCTGTCCGGATCCCCATCTCCGCGCTGAACCCGAGGGCGTGATCGATCCGAACGTGGCGCTGGTCAGTCTCTGGAACGATACGGTGCCGGTTGTGGTGCTCAGCTACTACGCCACCCACCCCCAAAGCTTCTACCGGACCGGCATCGCCAACCCCGACTTCCCCGGTATCGCACGGTTCCTGCGCGAGCAGGAGCTGCCCGGGGTCCGGCACATCCATTTCGATGGCGCGGGTGGCAACATCGGGGCCGGCAAGTACAACGACGGCTCCCCCACGAACCGGGCCGTCCTTGCCGGTCGGCTTGCCGAGGGATTGCGCAAGGCGTGGAAGTCCACCCGGCGCTACCCGGTCACCGATGCCGCCGTCCGCTGGCAGGTGGAACCGGTGACACTGCCGATGGCGAAGCATCTCGACCCGGTCGCGATCAACGCCCAGATGGGTGCGGCCACGCCGTCCCGGAACCTCTATGCCGCGCAGTTGGCGTGGATCCGTCATGCGGCCGTGCGCCCCATCGACATCGCCTGTCTGTCCCTCGGTCCGGTCCGGATCCTCCACATGCCGGGCGAGCTGTTCGTCGAATACCAGCTGGCCGCGCAGCGGATGCGTCCCGACCTGCGGGTGGCGATGGCGGCCTATGGCGACTACGCCCCGGCCTATATCGGCACCGCGGTGGCCTATCCGGAAGGAGGCTATGAAACGGCACCCACCTCGTCGTATGTCGACCCGTCGGTGGAGCCGGTCCTCATGGGGGCCATGCACCGGTTGCTGGAGGCTCCGGCGACACCTTGAGTGCTTCTCGTCGGGTACCGCGCCGAACTGCCGTGGAGACATCCCCGTTACGACTGTTCCCGACTGCGCGTCCTGGTTCCTCCCAGGGTGTTTCGGTTCGCGGACTCTTCGATGTCGTGTGCCTTCTGGGGGTGGCTTCGACGGGCATGGGATTCCTCGCTTCGACGGGATGGTTCTTCGAACTGGCAAGCCACTTCCGTGTGCAGCTGGCGGTTGTCCTGACGCTGCTGGCCGCGGGCATGGCGTTCCAGAGGCGGCAGGGGCCGTTCGTCATTCTTCTTGTTGGAGCCCTGGTCAACGGCGCCCTCGTCCTCGCCGTAGCCCGACCGCAGCCGACTCCGGTCGTGTCAGAAGGCGTCCCACTCCGCGTGGTGTCGCTCAACGTCCACACGTCCAACGAGGAGCATGACCGCGTCGTAGCCTATCTGCGTCAGACGGAGGCGGACGTGATCGTGGCCCTTGAGGTCGACGATCGGTGGGCCCGGGCGTTGGAGGGGTTGAACGATCGGTATCCGCACCGGGTGGTGGAGGCGCGCGAGGACAATTTCGGGATCGTATTGCTGTCGCGGAAACCGTTCGTGAAATCCCAGGTGGTGGATCTTCCGGGATCGGAGGTGCCCTCGATCGACGTCACCCTGGATATCGACGGTGTTCACGTGCCCGTGTTGGGAACGCATCCGGTACCCCCGGCGACACCGGCACATGCGTCGGAGCGGAACCGGCAGTTGGCGTCGATCGCGACCTGGGCAGCGTCGCATGCCGGGAAGGCGGTCGTGCTGGGGGATCTGAACACGACGCCCTGGAGTCCGCATTTCGGCCGGCTGCTGTCGGAGGGCCGTCTCGTCCGGGCTCATCCGCGCTGGGGCGTGGTGCCGACCTGGATGGCCGAACAGCCTTGGGTCTCGCTGATGTTGGACCACGTGTTGGTCTCACCGGAGATCGAGGTCGTGTCGGTGGAGGTGGGCCCGGACGTGGGCAGCGACCACCGACCGGTCCGGTCCGATCTCAGAGTCCCGCGGTGATCCTGCGGAGGAGGGGACTCACGCGGTGACGCGGAGACAGGGAGGAAGAGGAAGAAATGCAGCGGAGGGGTTTGGAAAATGGAATGGAGGAACACGCAAAGTCCCGCGCCTCAAGGTGCTTCTCGAAGCCGAAGGATTCGATGGGTGGGTGATGCAGTGCCCTGCATCACGGGGCGCGGGAGCGCTCCTCGTCGGTAGGGACCTGGTCCCACAGGTCCCCAACTTCCCCGCAAGGCGTGGTGGATCGACCGCTGCAGCCGGGTTCCTCGGACGCTCGTGAGGATCCAGCCCCCCTTCACAGGCATACGACACGCAGCCGACCGACATGGGGCCGCGAGAGACCGCAGCCCTACCCGTATTTTCCTGCTTTCATCCCGCCCCCGAATTTCCTCCGCGTCTCCGCGCCTTCGTGTGAGTCTCTCTGCCTTCACCGCGTGCGACGTGTCGCCCGTTCCTGGAGCCAGAGGATGTCGCGGTTGCGGGGGGACGGTGTGAAGGCGACCTGGGCCAAGGCATCCTTGCCCTTCTTGATCGGAGGCATCGTCCGACTGTCCAGCCAACGCCGGGTCTCCGAATGTCCATCCGCGAACGACAAACCGCCTGCGCGCATGTGGTAGCTCGCCGGATAATCGAATGAGAACCGCACTTCGCCGGGCTTGTCGGGATAGCCTCGCATGTCGGTGTAGAAGTTGCCCAGGTTGATGCTGTCCTCGCGCTGGTCGATGAAGAGCCAGGTCTGGCTGGGGCCGGGGTCAGTGAGGTCCCGCAGGCTCAGATGGACCCGCCATCCCGAGTCGAGTTCCTGCGGCGGCTCCCCTCCGAACCCGCCCATCCAGACCGACATCGTCATGCTCCGAACCCGCGGCAGAAGCTGTCCCTTCACCTCCACGACCGACCGGTCGGCCGGACATTTCCAGATGCCTGCTGAGGGTGTGTATTTCCAGAGGGGACTCCGGTGGATGCTCTTTGTGACATCCCAGTTGACCTCGTTCTTGGGATCGAAATCCATCCGGCCCAGGAACCAGACAGCGCTGTCCCTCGATCGATTTGAAATGTGGGCGCTGGAGTAGGGAATGCGGTCGTTGTTGTCGTCGGCATACATCCGCCAGCCGAGGGTCAGCTGGCGATGGTTGTTGAGGCACTGGATCCCTTGGGTCTTCTGCTTCGCACGTCCGAGTGTGGGGAGCAGCATGGACGCCAGGATCGCGATGATGGCGATCACCACCAGGAGCTCGATCAGGGTGAAGCCCGCTCTCCGGCTTCCACGCCAGTCTTGGAAAGGGCTGTGTCGCAGAGGCTGCATCGGTCCTCGCTCCAACTCTTCCCCAAGTTCCGCAGATGTCTCGCGGAATCTGCGGGATCCACCCGCTCAATCGGAGCGGTTTACTTGGCTCCGGTCGGGAGCGGGACCTGTCCAGGACGGCCGAGGTAGTAGAGAAGATCGCGGATTTCCTGCTCACCCAGCGGCGCCAGAAGGCCCTCGGGCATCATCGACTGGTCGCTCTGCTCGACCTTCGCCACCTCGGCCTTCGGGAGCTTTACCTGCTCGGTGGCGGTCTGGATGACGTAGCCGTTGGCATCCTGCTGCTTCACCACACCCATCACGACCCGTCCATCCCGCGTCTCAAGGGTCGAGGCACGGTACTCATTCGGGATGACAGCGTTCGGGTAGAGGATGTTCTGAAGGAGGTAGTCCAGATCACCTCGGTTCGCGCCGGTGATGTCGGGTCCGACCGCCCCTCCGGAATCGAAGAGGTGGTGGCACTGGGCGCAGACCTTGTTGAAGACGACCCGTCCACGGGGACCGTCCCCCGGGGTGGATCCGCCCGCCCAGTAGGTCCGTTTCACCTTCTCGATCTCCTTCTGCATGTCGGGACTCGTGTCCTGCATCACCCCCCAGACCTCGGTGATCTGACGGGAGATGTCGGCGTCCTTGAAGCTGCGGAGTTGTCGGACGAGGTCGGCGGTGAGGTCGGTCTTGGGGATGGCCCCCTTGGCTACGGCCAGCAGGAGGGGCTTCGCGTAGGCGGGGCGGGACGCGAGGGTGTTGAGGGCATCACGACGTTCGGACGGCGGCAGCCCCGCGTACACGTCTCCCAGCAGCACCGCGGGCGTCTTGGGGTCATCGTAGGCGGCGAGGCCTCGGATGGCGGTCGACCGCACCGCGGGGTCGGTCACAAGGGCCTGCAGGGTGGGCGGCAGCTCTGGGTCCTTGGCGGCCAGCAGGCTGTCGAGGGCTTTCCGTCGTGCTGAGGCGTCGCCCGTGGAGTTCTTTGCCAGCGTCCGCAGCGCCGCCCTGGCCTGGGGGCTGCCGAAGGTCAGCGACAGGGTCTGCACGAGGGTGCGGACCTCGTCGTTCGAACTCCCGGCCAACCGGGTCTCGACCGCGTTCCAGCCCTCCGGCATGGGAGCGGAACGACGTCCCTGCAACGCGGCACTCAGACCCCGGAGAAGGTCGAGCTGGAACTGGGTATCCTTCGAGTCCGCAAGGAGGCGGGTCAGCTGCGGCAGGCTGTCTTCAGCCTGGAGGGTGGGGGTATTCGCGATCAGGAGGAGTCCCGTGAGGGCGGCGGTGGCGAAGCGGCGGGTGAGTGCGGGCATGGCGAGGGAGGGAGTGGGTGGCGTCGGGTGGATCAGTTCCGGGCAAGGCTCGCGGTGGCCAGACGGCGGGCTATGAATTCCCGGACCTTGGGAATCTTGCAGGACTTGAGCAGCGACAGCGCCCGTTCGGGATCGGTCGCCGCGCCACCCTCGGCAGCCATCCAGTAGAGCTGGGGCAGGTTGTGGTCGGACGCGTCTTCGGCGTGTTGGAGCAGGGCGGTCAGGACCTCCCAGCGGTGCTCGACCGGGATCCGCTGGAGGGCGGAGGCGACCTGGCGTCGGACCACGGGCGACGGGTCCTTGGCGGCGAGGGTCTTGAGCGTCGACAGCAGCTCCCGTCCGGGTCCGGCAGTCCAGTCGAGCGTGACAGCACGTTCGGCGGCGAGTTGGAGCGTCCAGCCCTTCAGGACGTCATCGCTCCCGGCCAGACGGGTGGCATCGGACGGGATCCCGCCGGTCTGGGCGAGGGTCCAAAGCGCCCGTAGGCGTTCGTTGCGTCCCTTGCCCTCGCGGAGAGTCCGTGTGAGCGCCTCCCGGGCCTTCGTCATGGACTGCCCGGCTCCGAAGCGCTCGTGTAGGAGACGTCGTGCATGGCGGCTGAACCACTCGTTGCGGGATCCGACCTCGCGGACGAGGTCCTCTGTGCTGAGGGCGGCGAGATCGACGCGGGACTTGGAGGCGTTCTGGTAGACGATCTTGTAGATCCGGCCGTTGGCGCGGTCGTGACCATCCTCACGGTTGTGATGGCACTGGTTCTTGTCGTACCAATCGATGATGTAGACCGAGCCATCGGCGTCGTAGCGCTGGTTGAGGGTCTGGCTCCAGGTGTCGTTGAAGTTCAGGAAGTCGGAACCGTGTTCCCCGATGAAGCCGGATCCCGAGCGGGCGGGGCGGTCCATGTTGAGGCGTTGTCCGTGGATGTTGCCGAGGAACAGCTGGTTCCGGTATTCGGCGGGCCAGCTGGTCCCGAGGTAGGCCATGAGTCCAGCGTGGGCGTGTCCGCCGCCGGAGGCGTCACTGCGACCGTTGCCAGCGTGGGGGCCCTGGTTGCCGGCGTAGTGGAGGTGGTTGGCGACCGTGGTGATGTCCTCGTAGACGTACGGGAACACGGGCTTGCCGCCGCGCGGGTCGCGGGTCTTGGCGTTGCGGGCCGCCTCGGCGAGGTTGATGCAGTAGTGCTCGCCGCCCTGACGGGTGATCCGGGCGCCCTGGACCATCTGGAACAGGTGCGGGATGACGCACATCTCGGCCCAGAGGTTGCCCTCCTCGTCGAAATCGATGCCCCAGGGATTCGATCCGCCTTCGGTGAAGACCTCGAACTCATGGCGGACCGGGTGGTACCGCCACACCCCGGCATCGACCCACTGGCGTTCCGTCACCGAGGTGCCTGGCTTGCCCACGTTGGAGGGACAGAACACGCCGTGGCAGCCATAAAGCCAGCCATCTGGACCCCAGAGGAAGGTGTTCAGGGTCTCGTGGGTGTCCGCCGTGTAGTTCCAGCCATCGAGCAGGATTCGGGGATCCCCGGCCGGCTTGGGCGCGTCGCCCTCGGCGATCGGGATGAAGACCAAATAGGGCGCAGCTCCGACCCAGAGTCCACCGAAGCCATATTCGAGGCCGGAGATCAGATTGACGTTCTCCAGGAACACGGTGCGCCGGTCGAACTTGTGGTCCCCGTCGGTGTCCTCGAACACCAGGATGCGATCCTTGCCACCGAGGAAATCCTGGAGGAGTTCGGCAGGAGTCCCGTTCTTGGGTGGGTGACCGACGCGCTTCGGATAGGTGATGCCCTCGGCGACCCAGAGCCGGCCCTTGTCGTCGTCGCAGAATGCGATGGGCTGGCGGATGTCGGGCTCTGCCGCGAAGACGTGCATCTGGAACCCGGGTTTCAGGGTCGCCTTGGAGGCAGCTTCGGCGGCGGTGAGACCGGCGAACAGGACGGCGTCGGCCGGAGGCGGCTCATCCCAGCGCATCTCGGCTGCCGTGTAGGCATCGGCCGGCTTGGGTTGCTTGGCGTGGAAGACGAATCCGTCGAAGTTGATGTGGCCCCAGTGTCCGGAGCGGTCGTCGACCAGCCGTACCGCCATGTCCTTGCCCACATGGTCCTTGAGGTCGACCACGACGGTCCGGAGCGTCTCGCTTTCGCGTCCGTGCATCTTGAAGAAGACGGTGCCGCTGGCGGTGTCGACCAGTTCGATGCGGGTCTCGGGCCAGGGTCCACCGGCGAACCGGAAGCTCGCCCAGGGCTGGGTGATCCGGAACGGTTTCGAAGTCAGGGTTCCCTTTGGGTCGTCCCCGACCTTCTCGTAGCCGCCAATCCAAAACTCCCCGCCGTGGCCGGATTCCATGTCGCTTCGGCGGGCCTTGACGACGTCGCCGCGGACCGGCTGTCCCTGAAAAGCCCCGCCCGTGGCGGTCCAGTCGGTCAGGTCACCGGTCTCGAACCCGAGGTTTAAGGTGCGTCCCGACGCATCCTTGGGAGCGATGTCCTGTCCGGACATCGGAAGCACGAGCCCCAGCAGGGCGGCGACGGTCAGGAATGGATGGAAGGGGAAACGGGATGGCATGCGATTACTGAACCAGAACTCCGCTGTCGGGTAGAAGTGGATTCCCGGTTCCGGGCCTTTGGGCGGTCTCGACGCCCCGGTGTCGGATCGCCTAGCGTGTCCGCGTGTTCCTCCGGTTCGACAAGATCTCCAAGCGCTATCCGGGCGTTCGTGCGCTCGACGAGGTCAGCTTTGAGGTCGCCGAAGGGAGCTGCCACGCCCTGATGGGCGAGAACGGTGCGGGCAAGAGCACCCTGGGAAAAATCCTTGCGGGGGTGCAGCGGTCCGATGGAGGCGAGATCCGACTCCGGGGTGAGGTCATCCGTCCGTCCGACCCGCTGTCGGCCCGGCGACTCGGAATCGCGATGGTCCACCAGGAACTGGCGTTCTGTCCGAACCTTTCTGTTGCGGAGAACCTATGCCTTGGGGCATTGCCGTCCCGGATGGGTTGGATGCGGCGCGGCGCGCTGCGGCAGGAGGCGACCCGCCTGCTCCAGACGATCGGAGCCGAAATCCCGGTCGATCGACCTGTCGGTGAACTGTCCACGGGACAGGAACAGCTTCTCCAGATCGCCGCGGCTGTCGGCACCGGCGCCCGGGTGATCGTCTTCGACGAGCCGACCAGCTCTCTCTCGGTGGCGGAGTCGGAGCACCTTTTCACCCTGCTGGGGAATCTCAAACGTCGGGGCATCACGGTGCTCTATGTATCCCACCGCATGGATGAGATCTTCCGTCTGTGCGACACAGTGACCGTCCTCCGGGACGGACGCCATGTGGCGACCGAGCCGATCGGGCAGACCCATGAGAACCGGCTGGTGGAGCAGATGATCGGACGAGAGCTGGATCCGGCTTCGGCGTCGGGTTCGCGACGTGTTCCGGGCGAAGAGGTCCTTCGGGTGTCGGCATTGACCTCGCCGGGGCGGTTCTCGGGAATCCACTTCTCGGTGAGGGCGGGGGAGATCCTTGGCTTGGCGGGGCTCGTGGGAGCGGGGCGGAGCGAAGTCGCCCAGGCGATCTTTGGGCTCGATGCGCGATCGACCGGTGAGGTGCTCGTCCGTGGCCAGCGGTTGCGTCCGCGCAGTGTCGGCGCCGCGTTGGAGGCGGGACTCGGATTCCTGCCGGAGGATCGCAAGCGGCTGGGCTTGATCCTGCCGTTGTCTTGTCGGGAAAACGCGAGCCTCGCGGTGTTGAGACGTCTTTCGACGGCCGGAGTGGTACGGCGGTCAATCGAGCGGACGATGGCAGGTGCGTTCTTCGACCGGCTCCGGGTCAAGTCGCCATCGATGGAGGCTCCGGTCTCGGGTTTGAGCGGCGGCAACCAGCAGAAGGTGGCTCTGGCCAAGTGGCTTGCCCGGGAGTGTCCGATCCTGATGGTGGACGAACCCACCCGGGGCGTGGATGTCGGGGCAAAGGCGGAAATCCACCGGTTGCTGGAGGAACTGGCTGCGAGTGGTACGGCGATCCTGTTGATCAGCAGCGAGCTGCCGGAGCTGATGCGTCTGAGTGACCGAGTTGTGGTGCTGCGGCAGGGTCGGCAGGTGGGTGAGCTGGCCCGGGAACAGTTCAGTCAGGCGACCCTGTTGCGTCGGATGGCCGGTGTGGGATCTGCATGCTGAGGTGCCCCGGAATTTGGGTGATGCAGTCCCCTGCATCACTGGGTGCATCAGATGCACCCCCGCGAGGCATGACCTGACCCCGACCGCGAGGCATGACCTGACCCCGACCGCGAGGCATGACCTGACCCCGACTGGTTTGGGAACGTCTGGGGTGCGGGAAAATGCGAAGCCCCGGGGAGGGAAGCCGCGCGGGGTGTGGTCTGTCGCCCAGAGAACGGGTCTACTCACCGGGGAGTTTTCCGCAGGGTCGCTCACCCATGTCCTACTGCCTCGACGCAACGAGGTCTCGGGACCTCAGGTTCCGGCCCCAAGGTTCTCGTAGAGTTTTGCGAGGCGGCGGGCGTGTTCGTCATAGGCCGCCTCGAACAGGGCGGTGGCGCGTTCCGATCCCACCAGGGCCCCGGCGGTAAGCACCTTTGGCGGATGTCCCGCGGCCGTGAGGCGTGCCGCCACCTCAGCCTTGATCGAGTTCACCAGTAGGCAGCCCCCCACCGTCGAGCCTGGGGCTACAGGGGTGTCGAGACCTGGCACGGTCACCATCGCGTCGCCGACGGGTGCGCCGGTGTCCAGGACCAGGTCAGCGAAATCCTGGAGCTTCCGTCCGTCGGGACGTCGGCTCGTGCTAGCCTCGCTGTGGGCCTTGGAGATGATCGCGACCACCCGGACCTTGTGGCGCTGAAATTCCTCGGCGATCTCGATCGGTACAATGTTGCAGCCGCTGGACGACACCACGAGGGCGCTGTCCAGAGGGGAGAGGTCGAAGTTCCTGAGGATGCGCGAGGCGAGTCCCGGGACGTTCTCGAGGAACATCGCTTGACGCTGGCCGTTCGCGCCAACCACCAGGTTGTGGAAGCTCAGGGAAAGTTCAACAATCGGATTGAAGCCGGGGAAGGACCCGTACCGAGGCCACATCTCCTCGACGAGGATGCGACTGTGGCCCGAGCCGAAAAGATGAACCATCCGTCCGGCGAGGATGGTCTGGGCGAATAGGTCCGCCGTTTTCTCGATTATGGGGGTCTGCTGGGCAACGGTCTCGAGCAGCTGCTGGCACCGGTTCAGGTAGTCGCGCGTCATGGGCTGCTTCGTACCGGGGTGTACCCGGGTGGGGAAGGGGATTCCGCTTGGGGAATGCGGGATCAACGTGGATCCGACGTGATCCGGTCCAGCATCTGCCGGATGGGCTCCAGCGGGTATCCGGATGGTGCGGTGTCGACAATCCAGCCGAGGTCTTCGCGCGCGCCCTTGATGTCTCCAGCGCGGGCACGGAGGCGGGCACGGTCGAGACGTTGGGAGGCTTCGAGCTGGGGTTCGCCGACGATTGCGACCAGCAGGTCGGCATAGGGCAGCGATGCCGCGGCACCAGACTCGCGTTCCTTGAACGACTGCAGGTTGCCGACCATGCGCACGATCATCTCGCGTTTTGTGGACGGACGCATGCCATCGGTTCGGACCGGAACCCGGGCGAACTGTGCGCCCAACTCGTCGGCATCGCTGTGGGTCAGGGGACGGCCGCCGTCGAAGACGTCGAACAGTTGTTCGTCCCGTCCGGGTGGCGCGTGCTTCACTAGGAAATGTCCTGGCAAAGGCACGCCGTGAAGGTGTGGGATACCCGCTCGTTCACCCACGGTGAGGAACACGATGCTGAGGGTGATGGGCAGTCCTTCCCGGTCGTCGATGACCTGATTGAGGTGGCTGTTGGCTGGGTTGGAGTAGTCGTGGCGGCTGCCGTGGAATCCGTTCTCCTCAAAGAGGTACCGGCAAAGCACCCGGACCTTCTCGGAATCGGAGTCGATGCCCTGGAGGCGCTGGCGGAGTTCCTCTCCCCAAGCGCGGATCTGGTCCTCCGAGGCGGTGATGTCCAGGTCGGGCTGATCGTGTAGCGCCACCAGTAAGGTCGCCCGGGCAAGGTCGACTCGGTCCTCCGGCTGGTTGAGTTCAGCCACAAGGCGGTTTCGGACTTGGACCCGATGCAGTTGGGTGGCGAGGTCGCGGAGCCGGGCGGCCTCGATCTCCAGGCTGCGGGCCTGTTCCGCGAGGGAGGTGCGGACCTCGGGCAGGCGATCCTGAAGGATCTTCTGGTCCTCAGCGCTGAGCGTGTCGATTCCATGAGGTCCCTTTTTCAGCGACGCCAACAGTTCCAGCGCGACGGGTGTCGGCGGAGCGAGATTGGTTCCGGACTCGAAGTCCCGGAACTCCGCGGTGGTGTTGCGGAATTTGGCGAGGCCGATCCGGGTCCCCTTCAGCGCATCCTCGGGCATCGAAAACACCTCGGCACCGTTAACCCAGCATCGGATGTGACCCGCCTCGTGGCGCACTCGAAGCAGGTTCCAGTCGCCGGGCCGATAGGCGGGGTTGGGCACTGTCCCGAGGATCCGCCAGTCGAACACCTCCGGTCCTTCGAATGCCGTGAGTCTGAGCTGGCCGCCGGTGGGGTAGAAGCCGTAGTGGCGTCCGGAGTCATCACCGCCAAAAACAAGTCCGGCGGCTCCCGATTCGTCGTCGAGGCGGACCTGGACCCGGATCTCGTAGGGATTCTCGAGGTGGGTGCCACGTTGGAGGAGGTAAGCGCGTCCACCGAACCCATTGCCGGCCCCCTCCACCTGGATGCGGCCACTGCGCTGTTGCCATCGGGCTCCTAGAAAGGCTTCCCATCGATCCGGGTCCAGCGCCCGATTGCGGATCCAGCGGGTATAAGGGATGGGGTTGGGACGCTCGACCAGTGGGCGGAGCATTCGGACTGGCGTGGCAAACCCGAGGTTCTGGGTGAGCAAGGACTTGGCGTTGATGATGCCCTGGACCACACCGGAGCGGTCGACAAGCGGGCCGCCGGAGTTCCCGGGTTCGATCGGGATGGCGATCTGGAGCATCTCGATCTCGTCGAAGGTGCGTCGACCCGACAACACCCCGGCCACGACCGAGTTCTCAAGGCCGAGGGGGTTGCCCATGGCGACGACCTCGGCTCCGATCGCGAGTGAGGCGTCATCGCCGAGCGGCAGCGCCGGGAGGTTGGTGGCGGCGACGCGGAGGATGGCGAGATCGGCGTGTCGATCGAAGGCGTGGAGTCCAAGGACCTCAACGGTCTCACCTGAGGCAAGGCGCGCGGTAACGGGTTGGGATTCCCCCACGACGTGGAGGCTGGTGGCGACCAGACCGGAGGGATCGATGACGAATCCGGTCCCGACGCCCTCGCCGGAACCGCCGCGGCTGCGGGTGGACAGAACGACAAGGCTGGGTTTGACGCGTTTGACGAGCTCTGCGGTGGAGAACCCCTGTGGGCCTGCAGCATTCGTGGATCCCTTCTTGGATGCAGCGCCACTCTGGGGACGTCGTTGGGACTTCTCGGCGCCCTCGCCCGAAGAGAGACACAGGCCCAACCCGAGGCAGGCGATGGCGACATGCAGAGTCCCCCGTGGAATCATGGTCCGACGTTACGGGCGTCCACCGAATTGGAAAGGGGAGGTTCAGAGCAGCAACCCCAGCATCTTGTTTTCCGGGGCGTTCTGGCCGGTGTGTGCCGCAGCACCCACACACCCCGGCGTGACCGACATTGAGGTGCCGGTATCACGGCCGCCCAGCCCATGAGCCGTATGGCAGAACGTCTCGGGGTTTTGGAGGATTCTCCCGGATTAGCCCGACGTGATGGCGATGGGCTCGAGGAGTCTGGCTGGCAATTCTGGCGTGGCTCCAGCCTGGGTGCAGACAAAGGCTGCAATATCGGTGGCCCGCGTCAGCAGTGCCTCCGTGGGCCAGTCCGCAAAAAGTCCCATCACGAGAGCCGCAGTGTAGGAATCACCGGCACCCACGGCATCGATCACCGATACGGTCCGTCCGGCTTCGGCGCTCCAGCATCCGGCACGATAGAGACGGCTACCGGCGGCCCCAAGCGTCAGGGCAATGGTATTGAGTTCGAAACGCCCGGCTAACGTATCGAGCTGTTCCTCGACTGAGCCACGCAGTTCAAACTGAGCGGCGATCACAGGTAGCTCGGTCTCGTTGAGTTTCAAGACATTGGCGAGGATCAGCGATCTCTCGACCACGTCCGCCTGGTAGAACGGTGCCCTCAGGTTGATATCGAAGACCCGTAGTGCGGTGGGAGGGCTCTCCGCGACCAGTTGCCGGATGGCACGGCCCGCCTCGGGCGTCCGCTGGGCCAGCGACCCAAAGCAGATGGCGTCCGCTCGTCGCACGTGGTCGAGGGCCGATTCGGTCGCGCGGATCGCATCCCACGCCACATGCTCCACGATCTCGAAGCGGGGCTGTCCGTCCGTGCCTAAGTCGACGGCGACGGTACCCGTGGGTCGGTGCGGATCACGAATGACGCAGGTGAGGTCGAGTCCTCGGGCCTTGAGAAGGTGGAGCGCCCTGTCACCAAGCCGGTCTTCACCCACCCCGGAAACGAGGCTGGCATTGGCACCGAGTGCCTGGATGTGGCAGGCGAAGTTCGCAGGGGCCCCGCCCAGCTGAGGTCCCGATGGGAGCATGTCCCAGAGAACCTCGCCGAGGCTGACCACATTCGGCGGCCGCTTCATCCGCTGTTCTCCTTGGAGAGGTGCCATGAAAGAGCTGGCCACGGAGGAACGCTGACGAACAGCCGTGTTTCCCCGCGGGACCTCTCAAGGCGACGCGGCGATGGCTTCGATCCGCATCCCCCCTTTATGGGGTGCTTCCGGTTTCCCAACGTTGTTTCCGTCCGAATCATGGATGGCTCACCCCGAGGCGGTGCTGGATCTCCTCGAGTGGAACACCCCGGGTTTCAGGGACCATCAACCTCACCCAGAGAAGCTGCAGCACCATCATGCAGCAAAAAAACAGGAAAACGTACCCTGGTGGAAAGGACTCGACCATCTGCGGGAAAAAGGTGGTGAGCACCGCGGCGAAAATCCAGTGCGTGAAGCTGCCGAGTGCCTGTCCTCCAGCCCGCTGGCGGTTCGGGAAGATCTCCGAAATGAACACCCAGATGACCGCTCCCTGCCCGATGGCGTGGGCTGCGATGAAGGCGAAGATGCATGCCGGGACGATGGCATAGTGGCGCGTGAAAAAGGCCCATGACACCAGTCCGAGCGAGGCAATGTAGCCGAACGAGCCCACATAGAGCAGCGTGCGCCGTCCGAGGCGGTCGATCAGCTCCAGACCGACGAAGGTGAAGACCAGATTGGTGATGCCGATTCCCACAGACTGCAGCAAGGCAGCCTTCGCTCCGAGGCCTGTCAGCTCGAAGATGCGCGGGGCGAAGTAGAGGATCGCGTTGATGCCGGAGAGCTGATTGAAGCAGGCGATGAGGATTGCCAGCAGGATCGGCACCCGAAGGTTCCACTGCCAGAAGCCATGGCGGGTACCGGCCTCGTTTGAGGCGGCAACAATCTGGTTGGCATGTGCCTCGATGGCCGCCGGCGCGGCTCCGGGTTCGATCAGACGAAGAACCTCGATCCCCCGGGCACGATCCCCCTTCGGACCCAGCAGCCACCGCGGACTCTCCGGGATGCCGAGGCACAGGACCATGTAGAGAAGCGCCGGGAAGGCCTCCACGCCGAGCATCCAGCGCCAGGCATGGTCACCCACCTTGGCGAGGAGCGCGTTCGACAGGAACGCGACGAGGATTCCGAAGACGATGTTGAACTGGAAGAGTCCGGTCAGACGTCCCCGACGGTCCGGAGGAGAAATCTCCGAGATGTAGAGCGGAGCGGTCACCGTCGAGACGCCGACGCCGATCCCACCGATGAAGCGCGCGGCGATGAAGGAGTAGACTTCCGTCGCTAGGCCGGACCAGACCGCGGAGACGAAGTAGAGGGCCCCTATCCACAGGAGTGTTGGCCGCCGTCCGAATCGATCCGTCGGCCAGCCGCCAAGCAACGAACCCAGCACTGTGCCGTAGAGTGCGGACGCCATCGCAATGCCGTGCGTGACTGGGCTCAACTGCCAGAGGGCCTGGATGGTCTTCTCGGCGCCGGAGATGACCACGGTGTCGAAGCCGAAGAGAAATCCGGCCAGCGCCGAGGTCAGGGACCAAAGGAAGATGCGGTGTTGCATGATGGGGGGGGAAACGTGTTGGGTGAAGGTCGCTGAGCCGGAGCGTGGAGGGATCCCATTGAACCTGGAGTGGTGGCTCCCCAGGAATCACCGGCGACCGCGGTTGAGCGGATCCCAGAACTCGGAGTTGGTCAGTGCCTTGGGGTTGCCGCTGATCGGATCGGCTGGGGGGTTGATGGTCCGGTCCTTTCGGATCTCTGAGTGGCCATCGGCAAAGCTCACGGATCCGCCAGTCTTGTGACGAAGGTAGTCAATCCCTTCGAAGCCTCGGGTGGTCGAAGCCTTTGGGTCCATGCATGAGGAGGGCCACCAGAGGCTGCTGCTCCATTCCCGGTTTGCTGTCGGCATCGCCTCACCGACTTCCAACGTCTGGGAGGGGCTCACGATGGCACCGCGCTTGAACCAGGGTGCAGTTGCGAAGGAGATGCCGCTTACGGTGACGGTTTCAGGGCCATAGGGATATCTGCCAAGAAAGAACGCGTTCATCCCATACCCCACCATGTGTGCATCGTAGCGCCATTGCCAGGCGATGCCGTTGTCGAGTCGACGCCCCTTGAGGCTCGGGCAGCGGAACACATTCGACTGCTGACTTTTGTCGTAGCCCTGTATCGTAACCCCCCACCAGTTGGTCAGGATGACCGTGCCGCCCGGGAAGTTGGGGATGTTGCTGTTACGGTGCCCGGGGTAGGTGTCGTTGTTGTCGTCGGTGTAGAACCGCATGAGGATTGCGATCTGCCGCAGGTTGTTCATGCACGACGTCGCCTCACCCTTGGCCTTGGCTCGCGACAGGGCCGGCAGGAGCATCCCGGCCAGAATTGCGATGATGGCGATGACGACAAGCAGCTCGATCAAAGTGAAGCCGGCCAGGCGGTTCTTCAGCCGGTAGCTTTCGGAGGCGGTTTTCATGGCATGGAACCCTTCAGCACGGGTGTCGAGGACCTCAATGACCACAGGGACAGTGAAGCGACCCGGGCGCTTCCACTGTCTCCCGTCCAAGCCAGCGACATCTCCAGGTTCGTGGAGTCCGGCAGGAGCAGGTCCGTCATCACGCTTTCGCCTCCCTGTGCGAAGACCTCCACCGAGGAGGTATCAAGCAGGACCTTCAGGTCCAACGTGCCGTTGATGACCCTCAGCGGCGCGGTATGCACCCCGCAAAAAGCCGGACTGAAGTCGCACCGGCTGGACCGCGTGCGATCCAGACGAAGGGCGCCAGCGGTGAAATCGGCCTCGATGCGGGTCTCGCCACTTCGGCCATGTCGGAACACCAGCGTCAGCATCCCGGAGGTGGGAATCTGGTCCAAATGAAGTTCCAACTCTGCCAGCCCCGTGGGGACCGACAGCCTCGACAGGAAGGCATTGGCGTTGGCGACCGTGCTTCGCCGCAATGCACTGCGACCGTCGCGGAGCCTCGCCAGTTCACTCACGGGGCGTTGCAGTAGCCTGAGTCCCGAGGGCGTCTGGCGGAGGACAAGTTCGCGCGGCACCGTCATGGCACTGCGCCATGGCAGGGTGGGTACCTCGTTGGCATAGTCCCAGTTGCTCATCCACCCGAGCCAGAGACGACGGCCATCCCGCTTGGGGATGTCGCTCCACGAAACCGCAGCGTAGAAGTCGCGTCCCCAGTCAGCCCACAGCGGGACTGACGTCCTGGAATGGGTCGATGGGTCGGCGACAAAGCGTTTCCCGTCGAAATCACCGACAAAATACTGGCAACCCGACCCGCCGGCGGGTCCGCCTGGGTTGATGTTCACGACGAGCACCCAGCGGCGATCTTGGGTTTTCGATCTGCGATCTCCCGACGGCTCATTCTCGACGGCGAGCGGGAACAGATCCGGACATTCCCAGAGCCCATTCGTGGCTCCGACACCTCCGAATTCACCGACGTAGTTCCACTGTTTGAGATTGGGAGAGGCATAGAAATGCACCTTGGCCTCCTTGGGCAGTGCCACGGTCATGACCCAGCGTGACGTCGGCTCGTGCCACATGACCTTTGGATCGCGGAAATCCGCCATATTCAGGTCCAGAACCGGGTTGTGGACATATTTGGTCCAGGTCCGCCCCTTGTCGTTGCTGTACGCAATCTGCTGGCTCTGCAGGGGCTTCTTCGTGTGGTGGCCGGTGTAGATCGCCACAAGTGGTGGTCTGCCTTCCTTTCCAAATCCCGACGAATTCTTCCAATCCACCACGGCGCTGCCGGAAAAGATCATCACACCGTCCTCCTCGGCGAGCGCCAGCGGCAGGTGTTCCCATTTCACGAGATCACGACTGACGGCGTGGCCCCAGCTCATGTGACCCCAGCGGTTTCCGAAGGGGTTGTTCTGGTAGAACAGGTGATATTCACCCTCGTAGAAGACCATCCCGTTCGGGTCGTTCATCCAGGTGTCGACAGGCGTGAAGTGAAACTGCGGCCGCCATTTCTCCTGGAATATGGGAGGTGGCGCTGCGTCCGCCCGACCGCCGGTCATCACGAGTAACAGGAGGCCGAGGATCGTGAGCGGATTCGGGAGTCTGCGATGCTGTTTCATGGCGGGTGTGGGCGCTGTCTGGAGACCTGGGATGAACTCCAGGGAACAGACGAAGCGTGGCTGCATGCCGTCTGGAGCCAAACCCCGTTCCGAACTCCTGTCATAATGCTGTTCTGACAGGTTGTTGACCTGTCAGTGACAGCTACGGCCTGATGGTGTCATGTCCGAAACGGAGCCGAAACACCGGCGGATCTCCCGGGAATTGCAGCAGGCGATCCTCACTGGCCATTTTGCTGTCGGCGCGCGGTTGCCCAGCGAGGCCCAGCTGGTCCGGCAGCATGGTGTGTCCCGGCCGACAGTGATCCGCGCACTCAAGGATCTCGAGGCGGCCGGCCTCGTCGAGCGGCGGATGGGTTCTGGCAGTTTTGTCCGCCGTTCCGAGGCATCGTCGGTCGGTTCCGCCCGTCAGCTGGGCCTGCTGATTCCCGGTCTGGGACGCACCGAAATCTTCGAACTGATCTGCGGCGAGCTGGCGAGCGTGGCACGGGCCCAGGATTTCAGTCTCTTGTGGGGAGGTGCTCAGCATCCGCGGCACGATGCCGACCTGAGTCTCGAACAGGCACGACAGATCTGCGACCAGTTCATTGAACGGCGGGTGGATGGCGTTTTCTTCGCCCCGTTCGAGCTGATCCCGCGCCGGGAGGAGGCCAACCGAGAGATCGCCGAACGGCTCCGCCTCGCAGGCGTGCCCGTCATCCTCATCGACCGTGACCTTGGGCCCTTTCCCAAGCGGAGCGACTTCGATCTCGTGGGCTTGGACAACATGGCTGCCGGCTTCCTGCTTGCGGAACATTTTCTCAAGCTGGGCTGCACCCGTCTTGCCTTTGTCGCCCGGCCGAATTCGGCCTCGACCGTCGACGCCCGGATCGCCGGCGCTCAAGCGGCCATCGCCAGTCGCCATCTCGAACTCTCGCGCCGCTGGATCCATCTCGGTGATCCCACAGAGGCACGCTTCGTCCGAAGCCTGATGGCTGGACGACACTGGGATGCACTTCTTTGCGCCAACGATCACACCGCTGCCGAGCTGCTTCGGACCCTGCATCGTGAGGGTTACCGTGTCCCGGAGGACGTCCGGCTCGCTGGCTTCGACAATGTTCGATATGCCACCCTGTTGGCTCAGCCCCTCACCACGATTCACCAGCCTTGCCGTGAAATCGCCGTGGCTGCCTTGCGGGCCATGTTGGAGCGGCTGGCTGATCCATGGTTGCCCCCACGCAGTCAGTTGCTCACGCCCTCGTTGGTTGTCCGTGAGACCTGCGGCACCTACATGAAGCCGGATCGGACTGGTAAACGCTAGGAACACCAAGGAAGAGCCCCCGCACCGATCCGGCGCCATCCTCAATCCAGTCGTCGAACGAACATGTTGGCCCACTGCATCGGGCGGTCCGCGGGGCGGAGTCCGATCCGCCCGACCGGGGCGATCCCGTCGAGAAGTGTGTCGGTCAACATCGCGACGCCATCGACGGTCATCGAAACCCGGTTGCCGCGCAGGGTGATCCGTGCTCGGTGCCACGCCTTGGGCCCAGTGCTTCGGAGGGTCAGAGCGCGGTCGGAATCTCCACGAAGCAGGACGGCGCTGTCTCCGGATCCCTCATCCGGGTAACGCCAATCCACGATCATCTCGAAATCCCCGTGTTCCGGGACGGACCACAGAGTACCGGAGTTCCCACCGTGCTTGCCGTCGTGCTCCAGGGTCCAGTCGTTCGCCCTCCAATGATGGGTTGCCTCGGGTGTTGCGGTCCATCCTCGCAGGTCCATGCCGGTGTAGAGGGACTGGAAGCCGATGTCGGGTTCCGCGATGTCACCGGGTGACAGGGCCATAGCCGCGGGCAGTTCCTGGATCCGGAGGTTCCGGAACTCGATCGGGGAGCCCTCGGATTCGAGGCAGATGTAGCCCTTTCGAGGACTGCCCTGCAGTCCGCGAGTGACGACCTGGCCGTTCACGGCATGGGTGAGGCATCCATCGATGCAGGTGATCCGGTAGTGGTTCCACTCGGGTGAGGGGCGCATGCGTCGGTTGACCGGGAAGGCTCGGTCGCCACCCCAGCCATGCAGCGGGGTGAGCCGCGCGCCGTGGATCGGGAAGACGTCGCCGTCCGAGGTGTACCACTCGCTCTCGAGGCCATCGAGGACCTGGACCTCCACACCCCGGTGGAAGGGTTGACCCTTTGCCGTGATCGCATCGGCCCAGACGAACACCCCGGCATTGCCCTTGGGCTTCAGATGCCGCCATTCGAGCTCGAGGATGAAGTTCTGATACATTCGTGCGGTCCGGAGTTCGCCGATCGGTTCGCCGGTGCAGGCGATGACGCCGTTGGTGGCCTGCCACGTTTCGGGCGCGCAGTTGATGTTCACCCAGCCGTCGAGGTTTCGACCGTTGAAGAGCGGGACGAACCCATTGGTGCTGGATCGCAGGTCCTCGCCGAAGATCCAGTCGAGATCGAATCGGACCAGCGTCAGCGCGGCGTAGCTCAGTGGGCTGTCGGGGCTGTTCTCGTAGAGGCACCAGAGGGAGCCGTCGGGTCCTGCGGCGAGGTCGCTGTAGCCGGAGGGACCCGGATCGAGGACACGGTGGACGGGCCAGGTCTGGCCGTCATCGGCGCTGAGACGAATGGTGAGACCGTGGCGGTCGCGGGAGCCGGCGGCGTTGGGGGAGGAGTCGGTCTGGTTGTCTGGGTTCGTAAAGACGAGTGTCGCCGCGGCTTCGCGGGGATTCCCGGGGACCCGGATGATGCTTGCTGCGCAGGTGGGATCGAACAGCGTGTCGGATAGCTTCAGAGGGGTCCACCCGGTGGCCCCATCGGAGCTCGTTGTGATCGCGCGACGCAGTCTGGGTGATTCGTTGCGAACGTTGAGGAGGACTCGTCCGTCCGCGAGTTCGGCGAGGGTGGCCTCGCTGGGATCCGGAATCGTATCCGTATCCGTGGCGATGAGGTCCCCGGCCTTCCAGGTGGTGCCGTGATCGTCGCTGATTAGCGTGGCGATACCCGAGGGATGGTGTCCGCTGCCATGGGTTCCCGGGGAGAGCCAGATGGGAACTACGAGTCGTCCCGCGAGGGAGTTGGTTTTTCCGGGGCGTCCGGCGCTGAGTTCGAGTCCGTGACCGGGTCCGGGAGCCACGACCTTCCAGTTGTAGCGGGGGCGAAGGGTGTCACAGGCTGAGGTGAGTTCTTGGACTGGCCCGAAGGAAGCACCGTCGTTGGTGCTCCGGCTGTAAAAGACCCGGTTGTATTCGGCGCCGAAGATCAGGTGGACGATGCCATCGCGGGCGGAGATAAGGACCGGGTTGTGGAGGGTTCGTTCCTCGGCGGTGCCCTGACGATGGGCGAGGGCGACGGGATTGCGGGTCAGATTCGGCGGGGTGGGAACAATCTGGCTCGCTGCGGACCAGGTCTTTCCGCCGTCGGTGGAGCGACGGAATAGGAGGTCGGTATGGGACCAGTCGGAATCGGTGCGGGTCCTGGCCTCGCAGACAGCGAGAAGGCTTCCCTCGGCGGTGCGGGTCAAGGCCGGGATGCGGTAGCGGGGATAGCCCCCCTGGCCGGACTGGAACAGGTTGGTCCTCAGTGTTTGGGCCCTTGCTTCTATCCCGAGTGCAACCGAAAGGAGAGCCAAGATACCGGTGCCGATGGAAAACATCAGTTATGAGCTGTTGACTGATTCAGCCGCGACGGTTGAGGCGGTTGAGGGGAAGGTTTTTCTGTGGCTTCGTGAGAGGAATCCTACCGATCGTCGACAGGTCCATCATCGACTGGCGGATCCGGTTCCCGATGGGGCCAAATCGATTCTAGTGGATCCAATGATGGCGAGTCGCCCAAGCAGGACTGCGAGACCCAGCCCCACAAGCCAGACCAGTCTGACGGACCACCGAACGGGAATGCTCAGGCTTTGCAGTGGAGATGTGATCCAGATCATCCGAAAAGGAGGCTTCGTTTCGACCCACTGTTCTGTTGGAAGGGTAAGCTGCCGTACCACGTCTTTTGCGACGCCGATCGGCCGATCCAAGAACCTCCAGTCGGTGTTGGAGTCAGGGTCGGTCCAGCCGAGGCCCTTGGACCAGAGTCTGGTGGTGAACTCCAGGTATTCAGGGCCTTTCCGATACATCATGACGACGTTCTCGTGGTAGGCCGGCCACCAGAATCCGGATACCTGGACAAGGAATGCGATGGCAACAAAGGCCCCGGTTGCGGCCCCGACCCAGCTCCTTGGGCGTACGTTTGAAACCAGCCATGCGCCGAGTCCTAGCTCCAGGAGATGGCACGGTGTGGCCACATGGCGAGGTCCCCAGTTTGGCTCGGAATTCCATCCGGCCAAGCGCGCCAGACCGATCATCGATCCGAGGATGGCGACCACTGAAATGATCACCAAACCCTTCATCTTCGGTGGGGCTGTTGCCTTCCTGACGAACCAGAAAGCAATGACGAGACCCACCAACGGCTCGTAGAAAAACACCCCCTTTGCTGGTGAGAACAGGTGGCCGACGAATCCATCTATAAATCGAACCGAGTAGGGATATCCAGGGGGGAGGTCGTTGAACGTCTCCATTGCCCATTTCTGGGCGATCGAATAGCCGGTCCCAGACCAAGTGCCGAACCTAAGCCAATGCCACCAACGGTCCACAAACAGGGCAAACAAGGTCCAGGGAATCGCGAAGGCAGACAGGGTCAGAAGATCACGGATCTCCTTCCGCCACTCTGTTTGTCGGGTGCGGTCGAGGATTCGGCCCAGGAAGGGCAACCCGAAAAGTGGCAGGACAAACGCCAGATTGGGAATCCTCACGATGACATTCCATGCCTGAAGCGCGCAGGCGAGGTTGAGCCACGCGAGAGAACGGGTTTTGTCCCAGCGGCAAATCGCCACAATCGTTCCAAGGGCACAGGAGAGCATCATCGGGTTCTCCTGATTGTTCTGGAAGTGAAACAGGATTGTGGTGGTCAGGATGAAAATGACGATTCCCATCGTGCTTTTGCGACAGGTGAACCCGAGTTCGCGCAGCGCATACCAGGCGACCGCAAAGACCGATCCGTTGATGAGGGGAAACAGGAGCCAGGCCGTGAGGATGAACCGGGAATCCGGTGTCGCTGCTCCCAGCAGAAGGAAGATCCGATCGAACGGAGCAAAAAGAACCGATTGGCCAATGCCCCACCACTGATGCTTCACATTGTCGACTCCCGGCAGGAACCCCTGAGGGTCGAGTCCGCCGGCAATCCAGCCCGCCACCAGAAAGCGGCGATAACTGTCGCTTACCATCAGAAGGGGGCTTGGAGGCATCACCAGCAGCGAGAGGAGCACACCCAGAAAGAACAACGTCACCGCGGGGTGATCCTGCAGGAACGCCGAGATGCGCCTCGTCGAGCGGGAGAGTGGGCCATCCATTCAAAAAGGATGTGCCGTGCCATGAGCCTTGGAAAGCCGAACTTGCCCCTGATAGGTCTACCCAGTGACCTCATCTAACCGACACGACCAGGCCCCGAGGGGCCACCTTTAACCGTGCGGCAGGATTGCCATTTGCTCGAACTGATTGCCATCCTGCCTGGGCAATGGCCTCCACGAGGGAATCGACGCCGCTTTTCAGCACCTTCCGGGAGGCCTTCTGCCACGCTTTTCGCTGCGAGGGCGACGGCTACTATCGGCGGGCGTTTGTTGCGGGGGTTTCCCCATGGCGCCGTTTCTACGTCGTCCCGGTGTTCTGGATCTTCCCCAGCCTCTTTGAGATGGATCTCCACATCGTCGACTACCTTGGCGACACCCGTTCCAAGAGCGAGTTCAGCGGCGTGGTCGACGAGTTCCATAAGGCCGTGCAGGTGTCGAAAGGGATCTCGAAAACGACCCTTGGATTGAGGATGTCGGGGGCGACCCTCGTGGCACTGAGGGATCGTCTGGATCCCCTGATTGCTCCGCGTTCCTGACCTTTGCGCTACAGCCGGGAGGCCCGCTTGGAGGCATCACCCCTTGATGTGCTTGTCGATCAGCACGTCGAGGTCCAGGAAGACCTTTCGCCCCAGGGTGCGCTCCAGTTCTCTGCGGGCTCCAGTGCCAATGGCTCGGATCATTTGGGCCCCGACACCGATCAGCATCCTCTGGTAGCGGTCGTTGGGTGTGAGTACCGAGGCCTTGATGTGGAGGAAGGGTTTCCCCTCGTTGGTCACGGCCTCCTCGACGGCATCGAGTTCGATGACGGTCCGATAGGGCACCTCCTGCTCGGTCAGCTTGTATACTTGCTCCCGGATTAGCTCCGCGATCTGGAAGTCCCGGTGCATATTGCTGACCTCCTCGGGTGGATAGAGCGGAGGGTGCTCGGGGAGGAGTCCAGCTAGGAGGTGTCGGAGCTCGGGGAGTCCGGCTCCGGAGCGGGCCGAGACCTCGACCATCCCCGCGTAGCTCTGGGCTCGGGCTCGCCAGGCGTCCCGGGAGGTTTTCCGGGAGAGGTCCGACTTGTTGAGGCAGAGGATCCGGGCCTGGCGGATGGGCCTGAGGACGTCCTCGACCATTTGGTCCTCCTCGCCGATCTCCCGGGAGGGGTCGACGACGTGGACGATGAGGTCGATGCCCTCGAGTGCCTCGCGGGCCTTCCGGTGGAGTTCGGAGACGAGGCGGCTCGTTCTCGTTCTGAAGAATCCCGGTGTGTCCACGAGGACCAGCTGGAACGCGGGGTCCTGGACGATTCCATGGACGACGTGTCGTGTGGTCTGTGGTTTCGGGGTGACGATCGTGATTTTTTTTCCGACGAGGGCGTTCGTCAGGGTGGACTTGCCGACGTTGGTGCGTCCCACAAGCACGGCGAGGCCAGCGCGGAACGGAGGGGTCTGCTGGGGGGCGTCCATGGGTCAACGCGCCTGCTTGATGCCAAGGAGCTTTTTGAGAGTCGAGGCGGGGTCGCGAACGAGGGACTCAGTGACGGCGAATCCCTTCACCCGGCTTGACGGAAGGCGGAACTTGAAGTCTCGGAACACCTGCTCGCAAACCGTCATCAGACCGCGGGCACCGGTGCCCTCCTGGGCCGCGCGGGCCGCGAGGCTGCGAAGGCCGTCATCCCTGAACTCCACGGCGATTCCGTAGGCGCCGAAGGCCCTTTCGTACTGGTGGATGAGGCTGCTCTCGCTCTTGCGGAGTACGTCGAAAAGATCGTCCTCGTCGAGTCCGTGACAGGCCACCCGAACCGGGAGACGTCCGATGAACTCGGGTTCAAGGCCATAGGCGATCAGATCCGCCGTCGTGGTCTGGGCCAGCAGGGCGTCGATCGACAGCGCAGTGCGACGCCTCTGCGGTTCGTTAGGCGGTGTCGCGAGGAGGCGTCGGCGCACGAGTTCCTCCATGCCGGAGAAGGCGCCGCTGACGATGAACAGGATGTGGCGCGTGTTCAGGGTCTCCTTCGTTGGAACCCCGCCACGCATTGCACTCATCGCGGCCTGGAGCTGGCCGGTCATGTCGTTTGGCGACACCAGCGGCACCTCGGCGTCCTCCATGAGCTTCAGCAGGTTGGTTTGCACCCCGCGACCAGAGACATCACGACCGGAGCCCGGCTCGCGGGTCGCCAGCTTGTCCACCTCGTCCAGGTAGACGATCCCGTGTTCCGCCTTCCGGATATTGTTCCCGGATCGCCGGTAAAGGTCCCGGATCAGATCGTCGACATCGCCACCCACGTATCCCGTCTCACTGAACTTGGTGGCATCGGCCTTAACGAAGGGGACGCCGATCAGTTCCGCGGCCGACCGGATCAGATGTGTCTTCCCCACGCCGGTGGGACCGAGAAGCAGCACATTCTGCTTCTGATAGAATGGGGCGGTCTGTCCGGCCTCGGTGAGGCGGACATGTTGGAAGTGGTCGCAAAGGGCGACACTCAGGACCTTCTTGGCCTCAGCCTGTCCGATCACGAACCGGCCGAGGTGGCGGGCGATCTCTTGGGGGCGCAGGCTAAAATGGAAAGGGGGTTCCGATTCCGCGGCGGTCTCCGCGACGCCCGGCTTGGTGATGGGTTCCTCCTCGACCTTCCGGGCTCGTATCCGTCGAGGTACGCCCTTTGTGGTTGGGCCGAGGGCGCCGGGGAGCCCGCTGATGAGGTCTGCCATGGAGGCGACCCTACTGTCGGTCCGACAGACTGTCAGGGGACATTCGGAGAAAGTTCCCGGGTGGACGCTGACCTGAGTGTCAGGGTCGCCCGAAATCCCCGAGGCCTCAGGTTCTCGAATGCCACGCTTCCGCCGCAGGCTGTGATGGCAGTCCGGACGATGGCCAAACCGAGGCCTGTGCCACCGGTCTCGGCGCTGCGGGCGGTGTCGGGACGAAAGAACGGCTCGCCAAGGCGGGGCAGATCCCCAGGCGGGACACCCGACCCCGAATCGCTGACCTGCACGAGGACTGATGGGCCTTCTGCGATTGCCGCGATCTGGATCGGACCTGCGGCGCCAGCGTAACGAACCGCATTACGGACTAGGTTGCCGATCGCTTTTTCGAGCAGGTCAGGGTCGGCCTCAACTCGCGTACAAGGTGGGAGGTCGACGACACAAACCTGTGCTGCGGATCCCTCCCGATCCACGATCCGCTGGACCACGAGGGTTAGGTCGACGGGCTTGAGCGTCGATCCGACCGGTTGGAGTCCAGCCTTCGAAAACTGGAGGAGTTCGTTCACCAGCTTCGACATGTGACGAACCTCCTCCCGGACGTCGTCGAGGCGTTCCCTGTTCGCCGTGGAACTCTGCTCTTCGAGGATCCCCAGCCCCATCTCCATGCGGGCGAGCGGGGAGCACAGCTCGTGGGCGGCATCACCAAGGAAACGCTTCTGTCCGGTGACCAGGTTCGACAGCCGTTGGGCCATCCGGTTCACCGCCCCGCCAAGCCGTCCAAGTTCGTCGGTCCGACGGTCATCGACATGGACATCAAACCGCCCTTCGGCGATCCGTTCCGTGGCGAGGGTCATCTGTCGGACCGACCGTGTGATGCTGCCGACAAACGGGAGCCACCAGAGGGCCGAGACGAGAACGACCGCCCCGCCGGCCCACCACCAGGGTGTGAAATCAATGAAGAGGCCGCCACCGCTCAGGCTCTCCGAGAAAACGAAGAGACGGCCGAATCCTGGACGGCCCCGCTCTCCTCTCTCCGGGATCTCCAAGGTCGCACGGAGGACCGCCCAGTAGCCTGAAGGATCCTGAGTCCTGAAAAACAGGGCCGGAGGCCCGGCCCCGAGGCGCCGTCCCCCGCCACGTCGCCCCGGATCTCCACCCGGACCAAAGTCGGGGGGAGGTCCCTCAGGGGCTCCCCGAGGACCTGGCCCCGGAAGTCGTCTCAGGATCGATTCTGGCACCTTCAGCGGAGCCCCGGCCACGAGCTGGTTCCGTTCGTCGAGAAGACTGAACCGGATCCCGTAAGCCTCCTCGAACCGGCCCAGCACCGCATTCCACTCGCTGCGGGGCCGCGTCCTGAACTCCGCTAGGATCACGTCGGCCACCGGCTGCACCCGGTCGGCCGCTAGGGTTGAGAGGATCGATTCGACCCGGAATTCGGTGCGAAGCAAAACGCTGATGATGGCGGCAAGGAGCAGCAGGTTCAGCGCGAACCAGCCGAGAAACCGCGCGTAGAGAGGAAATCGCCAGGTCATTCGACGTCGGGGTTGATCAGCATGTACCCGGCTCCGCGATAGGTCCGGATGAACCGTGGTTCCTTGGGATCGTCGTCGAGCTTCCGACGCAGCGCCGAGATGTGGACGTCGATCGACCGGTCGAACACGTCGTAGTTCCGATCCCGGATCTCCTCGAGCAGTGCCTCGCGTGACCGGACCCGTCCCTTGGCCCGGGCGAGCGAGACGAGGAGGTCGAACTCCACCGGGGTGAGGTCGATCGGCTCGTCTTCCAGCACCACCCGGCGCGTCTCCGGTATGATACGGAGCGGCCCCACTCGGATTTCCTCGGGGGCGGAATCCTCGGCCATCTTGGCGTGGGTCGATCGGCGCGTAACTGCCCGAAGGCGGGCGAGAAGCTCGCGAGTGGAGAAGGTCTTTGGCAGGTAGTCGTCGGCCCCGATCTCGAGGCCCACGATCCGGTCGGCCTCGTCCCCACGGGCGGTGAGCATCAGGACCGGCACCTCCGACCGGGCCCGGATCCGTTTGAGCACCTCGAACCCATCCATGCCCGGGAGCATCAGGTCGAGGATCACCGCCTGCCATGGTTCGGTCGTGGCCCGGTCGACCCCTTCGGGTCCCGTATGGACGGCCTCGACGCTGTAGCCCATTGGGCCGAGGTAATCCCGGATCAATCGGCAGAGTTTGCGGTCGTCGTCGATGATCAGCACGCGGGTCCCGCTGGGGGTCGTGGTGTCCATGGCCTGTCCGGAGAATAGGGAATCCGTCCCGGATGTCCGCCCCGTTTACCCATCCTTTACAAAAACCCGTCGGATTCTCATCCGGCCTTAACGGACGATCGGAGACCATGGCCCTGTTGAAACCGCAACCCGATGCACGGGTCTCGGGCTCAAATCGATAGGAATCTATGAAACCGTTCTCTTCCTTCGTTCCCCGCTCCGAGACGTGGGTTGTCACCCTCCTTGTCGCAGCCGCGTCCCCATTTCCAGGACTTCATGGCCAGGATGCCCCGCCGCCTCCGCCCCCAGGACAGGGGCCCGGCGGACCCTTTGGGCCTGGTCGACCGTTCGGCCCGGGTGGACCCCGTGGTCCCGGGGGCGGACCGATGCAGCAGGAGGAACGCAAGATTCTCAGACAGCACGACACAAATGGGGATGGCATCCTGGATGCGGGGGAACGGTCGGCGGCGCGCAAGGTCCTCGCCGAGGAGGCCGCCTCCAGAGGGGGACCGCGTCTACCCGGACACATGGGTCCGCGGGGTGGGCAAGGGGCCCCTCCGAAGCCCGGTCCAAAGGTGGCCAAGGCCGATGTGAAGCCTGCAGGTTCCGCGGATCTCTTCGACACCGGGGTGGTTCGTACCCTGTTCCTCGACTTTGAGAATGCCGACTGGGAGAGGGAGCTTCAGGACTTCCACAAGACCGATATTGACGTCCCCACGATCCTCACGGTCGACGGTAAGACCTACCCCAAGGTGGGCGTGCACTTCCGGGGGATGTCCTCGTACGGGATGGTGGGTGAGGGACAGAAGCGGTCGCTGAACCTCGACCTCGACTGGAAAGGGTCGAAGCAGCTGCTGGGCGGGTACCGATCCCTGAATCTTCTGAACTCCCACGGAGACCCGAGCTTCCTGCGCCCGGTGCTCTACAGCGAGATCGCCCGCAAATACCTTCCAGCCCCCAAGGCCAATTGGGTCCGGTTGGTCGTCAACGGCGAGAGCTGGGGCCTCTATGTGAACCAGCAGCAGTTCGATAAGGGCTTCCTGAAGGCGGCGTTCGGCGATGCGGACGGAAACCGCTGGAAGGTTCCAGGAAGCCCAGGTGGACGCGGGTCGCTGTCGTATCTCGGGGACGACCCCTCGGCCTACAAGAAGATCTACGATCTCAAGGGCAAGGACGATCCGAAGGCCTGGCAGGGGCTGGTCCGTCTGTGCAAGACGCTCAACCAGACCCCGTCGGACCAGCTCCCGGCGGCGCTGGAGTCGATCCTTGACGTCGAGGGCGCGCTTCGGTTCCTGGCGTTGGAAAACGTCTTCATCAACAACGACGGCTACTGGGTCCGCACCAGCGACTATTGCCTCTACCAGGATTCCAAGGGCCAGTTCCACGTGGTGCCGCACGACATGAATGAGACGTTCTCCATGCCGGGTGGTCCAGGTGGTCCAGGACGCGGACGTGGCCCCGGAGGCCCCGGAGGTCGCGGTCCTGGAGGTCCGGGCGGACCAGGGGGGCCTGGACGGGGTCCTCGCGGGCCCCAAGTGGACGGCGTGAAGCTCGATCCATTGGTGGCGGTATCGGATGACTCAAAGCCGCTGCTTTCGAAGCTGTTGGCGGTACCCGAATACCGGGCGCGGTATCTGAGCCTCGTGCGTCAGCTTGCGGAGAGGTGGCTCGACTGGAAGACCCTTGGTCCAATCGTGGAGGGATATCACGGGAGGATCGCCCCCGAGGTGGCGGCCGACACCCGAAAACTCGACAGCACCGAGGCGTTCCAGGGCGCACTAAACCAGGAGGCTTCCGCGGGTGGAGGGCCTCCGGGTCATGGCACGATTGGACTCAAGACCTTCGCCGATCAGCGCCGGGCCTACCTCCTCAGCCTCCCGGCGGTGGCCAATGCGGCTCCGGTGAAGTAGGAGGATCACCACGATTGTGGAGCGCCCCGTGGCGGTCATCCGCCAACCGGGGATGCCGTCGGTCGGATCTCCCGTCGACGCAGCCACAGGAAGATCACGGGTGTGATGATCAGGATGTGGATGAGGGAGCTGATGCTCCCGCCGATCACCGGGGTGGCCAGTGGCTTCATGACCTCGGCTCCGGCCCGGGTGCTCCACAGGATCGGTAGCAGGCTTGCGATGGTGGTGGCGACCGTCATCACCTTGGGACGCAACCGGAGACGGGCCCCTTCGATGACGGCGGCCACAAGGTCGGACTCGTTGAATTGATCGCCGCGCTCAGCCCGCCGTTTGGCCACGGCCTCCTCGAGGTAGACGACCATGACCACGCCGGTCTGGATCGCGATGCCGAACAGCGAGATGTAGCCAATCCAGACCGCCACGCTGAACGGGTATCCGAACGCGTACTGGAGGAACACGCTCCCGCTCAGGGCGAACGGTACTGCGAGCAGCACGTGCGCGGCCTCCTTGGCGGAGTGGTACACCACGTAGAGCAGGAGAAAGATGATCAGGAGCGACACTGGAACAATGACCTTGAGGGTCCGCTCCGCCCTCAAGAGCTCCTCGTACTGGCCGCTGTACTCGACGGTCATGCCCGGGGGCAGGCTGGGAATGATCTCGGACTCGATCCGACGTTGGATCTCTTCGACGAACCCGCCGAGGTCGCGGTCCTGCACATTTGCCTGGACGAATACCCGTAGCCGCCCGTTCTCGCTTCCGATCTCGTTCGGCCCCTGGGTCCGGCGGATCCGGGCGACCTGGACGAGGGGGATGGCGGGTCCCTCAGGACGGCCGATCACGATTGAGCCGAGGCGGTCTAGGTCATCACGTTCGTCCCGCCCGAGGCGGACCTGGATGGGGATCCGCTGCCGGCCTTCGATGGTGGTGGTGACGTTGCGGCCACCGATGCCGACCTCGATCGCATCGAGGACCTCCCGCGGGGTGAGGCCGAACCGGGCGAGGGCGGGGCGATCGACCTCGATCTCGAGGTAGGGCTTGCCCTGGGCCCGGCTGGGGGCGACGCCGGCGGCGCCTGGGATCGATTCCACCAGACGCTGCACCCGGAAGGCTTCCTTCTGGAGGGCGTCGAGGTTGTCGCCCAGGATCTTGATCCCGAGCTGGGCCCGGATGCCCGTGGAAATCATGAGGATCCGGTTCTCGATGGGCTGGAGGAATCCCGGCACGTAGCCCGGCACCTCGCTCAGGGCCCGGGTCATCTCCTCGACCAGTTGCGTCCGGGTCCGTCCCTCACGCCAGGCCGGGTTACGGATCGTCCACGGAATCGGGAACAGACCGAGCACCTTCCGGGTCGTGGTCAGATACTCGGGCTTCAGGGTGATTGTCGTCTCGATCATCTCGACCGGTGCGGGATCGGTCGCGGTCTCCGCACGTCCCAGCTTGCCCGCGACGGCCTCGACCTCCGGGAAGCTGCGTAGAACCTGATCCTGCCAGGACATGATCCGCTTCACCTCCGTCAGCGAGCTTGCAGGGATTAGGACTGGCATCATCAGCAGGGAGCCCTCGTTGAGCGCGGGCATGAACTCCTTGCCAAATCCGGCGACGGCCTGCTGGACGGCAGGCGGGGCCCCGGCCTTGGCAAGGGCATCGCGGACCGGTCGCGGAAGACCGAAGGCCAGGGTGAGCGCGGCTGCAAGAAGGAGTAATGCTGCGCCGAGCACCACGCGGGCATGCCGCAGCGCCCAGCGCAGGGTCGGGTCGTAGAGGCTCATCAGCACCCGCATGATCCGGTTGTCCTCCTCACGATGGAACGGGCCCCGGACAAGGAACGAGCACAGCACCGGAACGAGGGTCACCGCGAGGAGAGTTGCCCCGACACAGGCGAAGGTCTTCGTGAAGGCGAGCGGGTGGAACAGCTTCCCCTCCTGGCCCTCTAGTGCGAACACCGGCAGGAATGCGAGAATGATGATCGCCATAGCGAAGAAGATCGGACGTCCAACCTGCTGTCCCGCCTCTAGCGTGCACTGCCAGGTCTCCTCGGCTGTGAGCCGCGCCGATCCCGCGGCCCTTCCCACACGACGCTGCTTCTCCTCCTCGGCCCTCTCGCAGTGCCGGATCACGTTCTCCGTCATGACAATCCCGGCGTCGACCAGCACCCCGATCGCGATGGCGATGCCGGAAAGCGACATGATGTTCGACGAGATCCCGAACCCGTTCATCAGGATGAAAGAGATGAGGATCGAGAACGGGAGCGGGATGGTGACGATCAGGATGCTCCGGAAGTGGAACAGGAACAAGATGTGGGCAAGCGTCACAAGAATGACCTCCTCGACCAATGCATCCCGGAGGGTGGCAATGGTCCGATCAATCAGGTCGCTCCGGTCATAGAAGGGTCGGATGGAAATCCCCGGCGGCAGGCTGGGAGCCAGCTGGGCGAGTCGTGCCTTCACGGCCTGGATCACCGCCATGGCGTTCTCCCCGGTGCGCATCACGACCACCCCGCCCACTACCTCACGGCCGTCGACGTCGAGGCTGCCTCGACGGTAGTCGCCACCGATCCCGACCTCGGCCACTTGCTTCAGGAGTACCGGGACCCCGTCGACCTGCTTCAGGACGATGGCTTCGAGGTCGGCGACGTCGCGGACGAGTCCGACGCCGCGGATGACGAATTCCATGCCGTTCTCGTCGATCGTCTTGCCTCCGACATTGAGATTAGCCCCATCGACCGCCATGAGGATCTCGTCCATGGTGACCCCAAGGTCGCGCATCCGGAGCGAGCTGACTTCGATCTGGTACTGGCGCACGAAGCCACCGAGGCTGGCCACCTCGGCAACACCGGGAACGGCGTTCAGTGGGTAGCGCAGATACCAGTCCTGGATAGACCGCAGCTGGCCGAGGTCATAGCCCCCCTGGGGTGCCCTGTTGGGGTCGACCTCGAGGTAATACTGGTAGACCCAGCCGAGACCGGTGGCGTCGGGTCCCAGCTGGGGTGTCACGCCGGCGGGCATGAGCTGGGACAGGTAGTTGAGACGCTCCAGGATCCGGGACCTGGCGAAATAGTTGTCGGTCCGGTCCTCGAAGATGACCGTGATCAGGGAGAACCCGAACATCGAGGTGGCTCGCACGGCCTTCACACCGGCAAGTCCCTGGAGATTGGCGGAGAGCGGATAGGTGACCTGGTCCTCGACCTCCTGGGGGCTGCGACCGGGCCAGTCGGCGAAGACGATCACCTGGTTCTCGCTGAGGTCTGGGATGGCATCGACCGGGGTCGAACGCAGCGCCTTCCAGCCCCACCCGAAGAGCAGGAGCGAGGCGCATAGAACGAGGAAGCGGTTGCGCAGGGCCGCCTCGATGAGTCGATGGATCATGGCCGGACCTCCACGCCGCAATCGAGCATGTCAGCCCCGAAGTAGGGATTCCGGATGGGACCTCCCAACTGCAGCCAGGCGGCCTTCGGCGGCGCGCCGGGGAAGGCGCGCCGGGTCATCGGGCATTCGTAGAGCTTTAGGGTGGCGAAGGCGGGCAGCGGACGCAGGAGACGTCCGAGTCCGACGACCGGTTCGCTGAGCCGATGGAATTCCTTCCGGGCCGACTCGAGGTCGGGGGCGGGATCGAGGTGGCTTGCCGGAACAATCCGCGCGACGGCCTCCGACCAGACGGGCGTGTTGGTCAGGGAGCGGACCAGACGATCGGCCTGCTCGTGGAGTCCAGGCAGCGCTGAGTTGAAGTCGGCAAGGGCGTCGCTCGACAGCGCCTCCCGGACGGCATCGGCCCGCTTCAGGAAGTCGGCGATCGCGGCTGTCTGCTCTGGGGCCAGGTCCTGCCCCGTGGTGGCCGAGGGTGTCGAGGGGGCGGCCTGGGGTCGGACCAGCTGATGGAGCTGGGCCTGGGCATCGAGCAGCAGGGCTCCCTGCGTCACCACACGCTCGCCCTCGGCGAGGCCGGATTTCACCTCGACGTCCCGATCCCCCCGGAGGCCGAGCAGCAGCGGACGGGGCTCGTAGGCACCGTTGCCCAGTTCGATGTAGGCGAGGGGTTGGCCGGAGTCGAGGACGGCGCTTCGAGGGACTGTCAGTGTGGGCTCGGAAGCCACCCGGACCCGTGCCTCCGCGAGGACACGGTGCTGGATACGACGTCGGGGGCCTGTGGGCGTGGATTCCAACGGGTTCGGGATCTCGACCCGTGCCAGGGTGGATCGGGTCTGGGCGTTGAAGTTGGGGTCGATGAACGTGATGGCGTTGGTGAGGACGAGGCCCGGCAGGGACGGGGAGGTGATCTCGACCGACTGGCCGGGACGGAGCCAGCCGATGTCATTCTCATACACCTGCAGCTTCAGCCACAGGGTGTCGAAGTCGGCCAGCTCGAAGAGCGGCTGTCCGACCGTCAGGGCCTGTCCCTCGAACACGGTCTTGCCGACGACCGTGCCGGTCATGGGCGACAGGATCTCGAGGGTGAGGTTGGTGTCGGAAAAGGTCCTGGGCAGGGATTCGATCTGGCTGGGCAGGAGGCCCAGCTGAACAAGACGCAGCGCGGCGGCGTCGCGGATGGGGCCAGACCCTGCGGGCCCCTTCAGCAGGGCGAGGTATTCCCGAACCGCTGTCAGCAGCGAAGGGCTGTAGAGGAGCGCCAGGGGTTCACCTGCCCGGACTTCGGCCCCGGTGAAGTTCACGAAGAGCCGTTCGATCCGGCCTTCCACCCGGGCGCTCAGGATCCGATGCCGGGAGTCGTCGTCATCCACGCTTCCGTTGAGCTGCACCGTCCGGACGACGGGTTGGCGGACGACAGGGGAGGTCTGGACGTGGCTGACGGTGATGCTGTTGGTGCTCAGAGTCACGACGCCCTCGGCTCCGGTGAACCCGGCCTGCCCCTCGAAGATCGGGGCCAGGTCCATGCCGCAGATCGTGCACTTGCCCGGCCGGTCGGACTTGATCCAGGGATGCATGGACGACTGGTAGTAGAGGATCTTGGGACCCGAGGGGTCGGTTTTGGTGGCGGTTGCGGATCCGGGATTTCGGCCGAGGTACCAGCCCAGCGTGGCGGCGATGCCGACGGTGAGGATCCAGAGGATACGGGAGGCGTTCATCGGGTGGTTGGGTTCAGGGCTTTGAGGCGGAAGCGGGTTCAGAATTGGAAACGGCCGGCGGGGTCTGGATCAGAAACTCCGGACCGGGCAGGCCGCAGAGGTAGGTAAGGTCGGCGATCAGGGTCCACTGGTCCGCCGTGGCACGGGCAAGCTGGGCCTGGGTTTCAAGCAGGACGCGATGCGATTCCACGACGTCCCGGATGTTCCCCTGTCCCGAGGTCCACTGTGCGAGTGCCGTCCTGCGGGCGTCCTCGGCCCTGGGCAGGATGTCGTCGGCGTAGAGCTCGGTTCCCCGCCGGGCGGCGGCGATCTGCAGTCCCAGCCGCCGGATCTCCTCGCGGACTGCGAGGGCGGCATCGATCTGCTCCTCCTCGACCGATTTCAGACGCTGTCGGTCGCGGGCCAGGTCCTTGCGATAGTTGCTCCGGTTCCAGAGGGGCAGGTTGACGAGGACGCCGAAGGTGCCGGACCGGAAGTCCCCATCCCCGGTGTACTGCATCCCTTGGACGCCGAGGGCGATGTCGGGTCGCACCGAGCGGCGGGTGGCCTCGACCACGGCGCCGGCCTCCTTGCGCTCCGCCTCGAGGACCCGTCGTCGGGGTGCCGTCTCGAGGGCCCGGGCCATCAGTATCTCCGTGACCGTGACGGGGGGTGCCGGGGGAGGGAGGGTGAAGCCTGGCAGGGTGGAGGCGGGATCCTGTCCGAGGCGACGGTTCACGGTGGCGAGAGCCTCGGTTTCGCGGGACCGGAGGGTTTCGACCTCGTAGCGGCGTCGGGCCAGCTCGGTCTGGGCGCGGAGCACGGCGACCTGCGAAATGGATCCCGAGGCCAGCTGTGCTTCCAGGCTTCGGATGAGATCGGTCATCCAAGTCTGGTCTGCCTCGGCCAGCTCGACGGCCTTTCGAGCCAACGCGGCGTCGAACAGCGCGAGGGTAAGGTCACGCTCCAGCTCCTGGAACCGGGTGTCGGCCCGGACCTCCTCCACCTCGGCCGCACGGAGGGCGACGGCGCGACCGGCCTGTTCCTTTCCGAGGAGGGGCAGGGGTTGTTCCACCCCGTAGAGCAGGTTGCCTTGCTGCTCGGCTTCCATGCCCTTTGGGCTGTAGATGGTGCCGGCGAACTGGACCTGCGGGTCCGCGATCCGACGGGCTCCCTCGGCATTCAGCCGGGCCGCGAGGGATCGGGCTGCTGCAGCCTTCAGAGACGGGTGGTTGGTGGCCATCGTGGCCACCCAGCGTTGCAGCGTCGCCGGATTCAGGGGCTCCGGGATCGGGTCGGCGCTTTGGAGATCAGACTGGGGTGCCAGCAGGATCAGGGCGATTCCGAGGAGGAAGCGCCGGCACCGGACAAGGGCGTGACAGTTCGGGTGAAACTTCATGATTCATTGCAGTCATGGGAACGACGGACGAGTGGCGCGGACACGGAAAAGCCTCGAGGTGCGCCCGCGCCGGGCACACTTCGACCGTGGCAATGAATCGGATCAGATCAGAAGGACGCCATGCCGGAGGAAGAGGGGCATGGCGGTGTCCGACGTCGCGGCAACGAGGTCAGCGATGTCGGGAAGGAGCGCCGGGCGGGGTGCGGCAAGCACCCAGGCCAGCGTCAGGAGGGCAGGGGTGTCGATCGACACCCGGGAGGTCTGGGCCGGCAGACCGGTAGCGGAGGATTCCGAGGGGGCCGGCGTGTCCCGATCCACGCAGCAGGTGGCGGGGCAATGGGTTCCCTTGGACGGTTTGCAGCAGGAGCCCCTCTCCTCGGAAGGGCTCGGGCCCGGCTTGGCGAGTCCTCCGAACACGTGGACACTGCAGAGCAGGAAGCTCAGGCAGAAGGCGATCCACGTCTTCATGGGAAATTGAGAGGAGGTGACGGACGATCGACTACTTTTTGGTGGTCGAACCCGCCGCGATCTTCTTCAGATACTTGTCGGGGTTCTTGCTGAAGTCCTTGTTGCAGGCCTTGCAGCACATCTTGACCTGCTGACCCTTGTACGAGGTCACGAAGGGTTCACCCATCTCGCCCAGCTTCTCGTCGGACACAATGCAGGTGTCGAGGGTGTAGGGCTTCTCCTTGGAGGCCGCCTTCGGCTTGGCGTTGGAGTCGGCAAGGACGGAGAAGGTCAGCAGTCCGGAGACGAAAAGCAGGGAGGCGCAGTTCTTCATGATGTGGGGACGCTAGGGTTGGATCCGGGGTTCGGCCAGCCCGAAGTCATGGACCTTTTCTTTCAAGCGAGCGGAATCACGGGGTGTGATGAGGCCGAGGACGTCTTTCAGGGGATCGACCTCCACCGCCACTCGATTCGTCTTAGACCTCCTCGGGGGATTCTTCCGTGGTTACGGTTCTGGATGCCTTTTAGGCCACGGTGTGGATGCGCTCGTAGATTTCCCCCAGGGTGATTTCCTCACGCCACGAGGCTTCGACATCAACACCGTAATGGTTTCGAAGCGAGCGGCAGAAAGATTCCAATTCCATCGAGTCAACGATGTCGCCCGGTGGGTGAATTGAACGGTACACGTCCATCACCTTATCCTCAGGACGGAAACAAAGCCTCCTGCAGTCATGGAATCCGAAGGCTTCGATGAATTGGTCTAGAAACTCCCGAATCTGCTGTTTCGGAGTTTCCGGGAATCTGCGACGCCAGCGAATGCCAGTGCATGGCCGCTCCCAATAGGTGCGTAAAGCACGCCTGCTCCGAATCTCCGCCATCAGGCCAGTAGCCAAAGCGCCCGCCAAGACGACCGACCAGAGTATCCAATTTGGATTGAACCCGAAATGCCAATAGGCAGTCAGGGCGCCTGCGAGAATCAGCCCTCCAACGAATAACCCCTGAAGTGTGCGAATCGGTGACATCCGTGACGGGTCTTCGGGCTCATCGGCTCAGGTCAGCTGGAGCGTCGCGAGCAGCGGCAGGTGGTCCGAGCCATCCCCCGATCTCACCTCGGCAGCAAGGGCCTTGATGGGACCCTGGATCCAGATGAAGTCGATCCGGCGATTGGGATGGTTGGTCGGGTAGGTGCCGCCACCGCTGATGCCCGCCAGACGCCACGCGTCCTTGAAGTGAGTGTTCATCTCGACATCGAAGCGGCTCCCAGGCTGATCGTTGAAGTCGCCAGCCAGGATGAATGGCAGCCCCCGATGCGCCTCCATCGCCTTCAGGATCTCGGGGATGCACGCCCTGCGCGTGGCGTCGTCGGACCGATGGTCCAAATGAGTCGAGCAGAACACGACCGGATGGCCATCGACATCGACCACGGCCTGGAGCAATCCCCGCTGCTCACCGCCGCCCACGGCGCGGTAAAGCAGGTTCGAGGACTTCTGGATCGGAAAACGGCTTAGGATGGCGTTGCCGTACTCCCCGCCCTGCAGCGGGAGGTTCTTGCCGAACAACGGGGTCAGTCCCGTGTGGTAGGCAATCTCGTTGAGCAGGTCGCGTCGACCGGTTCGATCGGCGCCCCGGTCCACCTCCTGCAGCGCGACGAGGTCGGCATTGGAGTCCTTGATGCTCTGGGCGATCCGGATCAGGTCGAGCTGTCCGTCCAATCCCTCCCCGTGGTGGATATTGTAGGTGAGGGCCTTCAATGTCGGTCCGGGCTTGCGGCTGCCTCCGGTGGCACAGCCGGCGATAGTGGCTCCGGTGAGCAGGGCGAGGTGGCGCAGGAATTGGCTTCGATTCACGGTCCAGGGAGTTTCCCGAAAGACCGGCACGAGGCAAGAGCCGGAAGCCTGGATGGCGAGGTGGAGGCCGACCGGCACCGCTCCAGCCGTCCAACCGCGTTGACGGGATGCTCCCGGATGCGGCCTGATTGCAACTGAACGCTATGGAAAGCCTCCTGCAATTCATCACGTCGACGGATCCTAAAATCCGTGACCAGGCCCTCGACGACCGGTGTCGCAAGGCTTCCTGTGACGAACTCCTCGAGGCGGTCAGGGAGCTGGATGGGTTCCGGCGCAAGGCCGACAATCTCTACGAGCGGGTCCGCGCCTTGTTCTTTCTCTATGCGGTCTTCCGGTTTCACCTCCCGGAAAAGCTCGACGGCGTCTCCGGTCCGCTGGTGCCGTTCCAGGGGTTTCACCACCTGCTGGGACGTCGCTTCGAGGAAGCGATTGACACCTTCCTGCGGATTCAGTCGGAGCAGGGGCCGAGCGACGGGCTTTGCTCGGCACTGGCCGCTGCCTACCACCGGCTCGCCTTCCAGACCCTTGCCGACCAGGTCCGCCGCAGCGTCCGCACCGTGCGGGGCAACCAGTGGATGTTCCGCATGGGACACCCGGGCGACCAGCCGCTCAGGATCCGACGGGAACTCCTAGAGCGCAGCCCCGACGGGACCTATCCGATCCTGCGCGAGCAGACCCCGGTCCGCATGGACCTCACCCATTCGGCGTGGTCCGACATCTTCTTCCTGGGGATGGACTATCCGGAGGGTGCGAAGGTCCTGAACATCTCGGTCGATCTTGGGGTTCATGGACGCGACCGCGTGCCGCGTCCGCCAGTAAGTGCCTGGCTGCGGGTGCTGGATGAGCCTGTGCTGCGTCTGACCTCCGTGGATCTCGGGGCGACGGCCGACCTCACCTCGCTCGGGGACGTCTTCGATTTCGCGCGTGATTACCTCGGACTCCTGAAGGCGGCGGTGATCGCATCAGGTATCGTCCCGCCTGGAATCGAGGGATCCGGCCACACGCTGTCGGATCTCCTCGAGCAGGTGGTGGGACCTGGACGGGGACTCGAGATCGTCTCCTGCGTCAACGACATCCCGAAGGGTTCGCGTCTCGCCGTCAGCACCAACCTGCTCGGATCGCTCATCAGCGTCTGCATGCGGGCCACTGGGCAGACCACTGGTGAGGACGTTGAGGGTTTGGGGGCGGCCGCGGACCGGGGGCTGACTGGGCCTCTCTCCGAGTCCGATCGTCGCATCGTCCTCGCCCGTGCGCTCCTCGGCGAGTGGCTTGGAGGATCTGGTGGCGGCTGGCAGGACTCCGGGGGCGTCTGGCCGGGCATCAAGCTCATCACAGGTGTGGCGGCTTGCGAATCTGATCCGGAATCCGGCATCTCCCGCGGCCGGCTGATGCCGACCCACCATGTATTTTCCCGCGACGAGATCCCCGAGTCGGCCCGTCGGGCTCTCATGGACTCGCTGGTGGTCGTCCATGGCGGCATGGCCCAGAATGTGGGTCCCATCCTTGAGATGGTGACCGAGAAGTACCTCCTCCGCAGTGCCTCCGAGTGGGTGGGGCGCCAGGAGGCGCTGGGTGTCCTGGACGATGTCATCGCCGCACTGCGTCGGGGAGACATCCGGGCGTTGGGAGCCGCAACGACCCGCAATTTCCGGAAGCCGCTGCAGACCATCATCCCGTGGGCTTCGAACGCCTTCACCGAGACCCTGATCGCCCGGTGTGAGCAGGAATTTGGGTCCGACTTCTGGGGGTTCTGGATGCTGGGTGGCATGTCGGGTGGTGGTATGGGGTTCATCTTCGCCCCGGCCCGCAAGGCCGAGGCCCAGGAGCGTCTCCGGGAAATCATGCTCACCACCAAGCGGGAATTGCAGCATGCACTGCCCTTCGCGATGGATCCCGTGGTGTTCGACTACGCCATCAACGAAAACGGGACCTTCGCCGACCTGCTCAGAGGTTCCGAGGCCCTGATGCCTCCCGGATACTATGCGCTCACCGTTCCCGCCTTGCTGAGGGCGGACCGGCGCGATCTCCCGCCGGTGCGCCGGGCGGAACTCGACAAGCTCGGTGCCGCTTCCCGGACGCGTCCGGAGCTCCGTGGCATGGTGCAGACGTTGTTTGATGTGCTGCTGCCCAAGGGGCGGGACGAGCAGGCCGGCGCCACTCCTCTCCAGGCGCTGCTTGAGGAACATGGGTTCGACCGAGCCCAGCATGAGCGCATCAGGGCCGAACTCCGCGAGGGTCGGATCGGACTAGCCCAGAACCGGCTTCGATCGGACACCCGGATCGAGGATGTCGAACCGGGCGATGTTGCTGACCCGCTAGGGTCTGGTGCTGCAGGGGGGACGCGTCGGCAGGGCGAGGCCCTGCTGCGATCGGGTGCCGTCGCGGTCGTGACCCTAGCCGCCGGTGCGGGGTCTCGGTGGACGGGGGGCGCCGGGACCTGCAAAGCGCTGCATCCGTATGCGAAGCTGGGAGGACACCATCGGACCTTCCTCGAGACCCACCTGGCGAAATCGCGCCGGATCTCCCGCCAGTCCGGCCGCCCAATCCCCCACGTCTTCACGACCAGCTACGCCACCCACGAGCCCACGACCCGATTCCTCGGGCGCGTGGGCAACTACGGCTACGAAGGCCCCGTCCTTCTCTCGCCCGGACGCAGTGTCGGTCTCCGGATGATCCCGACCGAGCGGGATCTCCGGTTCCAGTGGGAGGAGATGCCGCAGCAGGTGCTCGACGTCCAGCAGCAGAAGGTTCGGGACAGTCTCCGGTCCGCGCTCATCGGCTGGGCCCGCAGTGCGGGGGAGGGGGGCGACTACACCGATAACCTCCCGATGCAGTGCCTGCATCCAGTGGGCCACTTCTTCGAGATCCCGAATCTCCTCCGGAACGGCATCCTGGGGCGGCTCCTCCGAAATCATCCGGATCTCCAGCATCTGATGCTCCACAATATCGACACCCTGGGTGCGGATGTGGATCCATCGATGCTCGGACACCATCACTCGAGCGGTGCGTGTCTCACGTTCGAGGTGATCACGCGGCGTCTGGAGGATCGGGGCGGTGGCCTCGCCCGTGTGAACGGACGTCCCCGACTGGTCGAGGGCCTCGCGATGCCCCGCGAGGAGGACGAGTTCCGGCTGAGCTACTACAACTCGATGACGACGTGGATCCACATCGATCCATTCCTGGGGGCGATGGGGCTCGAGCGTCGGGATCTCATTGAGCCGGAGTCCGGCGGCGAGAAGATCCTGGCGGCGATCCGGGACCTTGCCGCGCGAGTGCCGACCTACATCACGCTGAAGGACGTGAAGAAGCGGTGGGGTCATGGCCAGGAGGACGTCTTTCCGGTGGCGCAGTTCGAGAAGCTCTGGGGGGATCTGACCACGGTTCCGGAACTGGACTCGCGCTTCGTGGTCGTGCCCCGCAGCCGAGGTCAGCAGCTCAAGGATCAGGCTCAGCTCGACGGATGGCTCCGGGATGGTTCGGCAGCCCATGTCGAGTCGCTCTGCGTGTGGTCCTGAAACCTGGGCGGTTAACGTCGTCGAACGTATGAGGGTGTTCCCGATCATCGCGTTCCTGATCGTGGTGTCCGGTATGGCCAAGAGCGGCGAGAGGACCTCACCCCCCCCCGGTTCCATACCGATCGAGACGCGACAGGCTCAAGCGGTCTTCCGGATTACACCTCGGCTCTACTCGGGTGCCCAGCCCGATGGGGATGCCGCCTTCGCGGAATTGGCGAGCCTGGGCATTCGGACCCTGGTGAGCGTCGATGGGGCCCGCCCCGACGTGGTCGCAGCCCGTCGTCATGGACTCCGATACGTCCACGTTCCCATCGGCTACGATGGCATCTCCGCCCAGCGGACGGCCCAGCTGGTGAAGGTCCTCTCGGAATTGCCAGCCCCGCTCTACGTTCATTGCCATCACGGACAGCATCGAGGTCCTGCTGCCGTGGCCGTGATGGCCATGGCCCGCGAAGGCTGGTCTTCGGAACAAGCGGTGGCTTGGATGCGACAGGCAGGTACATCGACGAACTACCCGGGTCTTTACAGTGTTGTCCGACAGTTTAGGTGTCCCGACCCCCAGCAGATCGAGGTGGCTGGGGAGCTGCCCGAGACCGCGGTCGTTCCGGCGCGTGTGGTGGCGATGGTTGACATCGATCTCCGCTGGAGTCGGCTCAAGGCGTGGCAACGGCTTTCGTGGAAGCCGATGCCGGGAGATGCCGCGCCGACACTCTACCAGGAGGCCCTGCAGCTCTGGGAATCCCTGCATGAACTCGGACGACAGGAGGCGACCCAGGGTCTGTCTGCAGACTACCGGCGGCGTCATACGTTGTCCGAGGAACGAGCCAGGGCATTGCTCGACGAGACCGCGAAGCCGGGGCCGCCATCAGTCGAGCGTCTGGAGGGGCTTGTCCGTGGTCTTGGTGAGACCTGTACCGGGTGTCATCGCGAGCATCGCGACTGAGGCTCCGAGTGCGCCTCCATGGCTTGGTGCCGAATCCAATCACCAAGCACACCCTGGGTGCCGGGGGGGGCATCCGACAGAGGTTCGTTGGGCTCGTTCTGCAGGCGACTGGACTCTTCTAGGCCTTGCCGTCTGCGGGCTTCGTAGCGGGGGACTGAAGCCGGTTGAGCGCGCTCAGGACCGCCTTCATCGATGCGAGCTGGATGTTGGTGTCGACCCCGGCGCCCCAGCGGGCCTGGCCATCCGCTGTGCGGATCTGGATGTAGGCGATGGCGCTCGCCTCGGTGCCGGCGCTGAGGGCGTGTTGCTTGAACGAGACGACCTCGAAGGCCGGAGCCCCGGCGCTGGCGAGCGCGGCCACGAACGCGGCGATCGGCCCGTTGCCTTCGCCCGAAATCATCGATTCCTTGCCGTTGTGACGGATCGAGGCGCGGCAGCGGAAGACCTTCTCCACGCCGTCGACATGGAAGTGGTGCAGTTCCCAGGGCGAGTTCGGCTCGATGTACTCGCGCCAGAACAGCCCACGCAGCTCTTCGCCCTTCACCTCACGACCGAGGGCGTCGACCCAGTCGTTGGCGATCGGCCCGAACTCCCGCTGCAGTTCCTTGGGTAGCTCGATCCCGAACTCGCTCTCGAGCAGGTATGCGACACCGCCCTTGCCCGACTGGCTGTTGACCCGGATGACCTCGCGGTACTCCCGGCCAATGTCTGCGGGATCGATCGTGAGGTAGGGGACATCCCAGTGGGGACGACCGCCGCTCGACCACTCGGCCAGACCCTTCTTTATGGCGTCCTGATGGGAGCCGCTGAAGGCCGTAAAGACGAGTTCGCCGGCGTAGGGATGGCGGGGTGGCACGGTCATGCCGGTGCAACGCTCGTAGACCTCGCGGATGGCGTTGAGATCGCCGAGGTCGAGCTGCGGATCGATCCCGTGCATGTAGAGGTTCAGAGCAACCGTGACGATGTCGAGGTTCCCGGTCCGTTCGCCGTTGCCGAAGAGCGTACCCTCGACACGGTCGGCCCCAGCAAGGAGGCCGAGTTCCGTGGCCGCGACCCCGGTGGAGCGGTCGTTGTGGGTGTGGAGGCTCACCGTCAGGGCCTCGCGGTTCTTGATGTTGCGGCAGATCCACTCGATCTGGTCCGCATACACGTTCGGCATCGCGACCTCCACGGTGTCGGGGAGGTTGAGGATCATCCGGCGCTCTGGTGTGGGGCGCCACACGTCCATGACGGCCTCGGAGATCTCCTTAGCGAACTCGACCTCGGTCGCGCTGAAGCTCTCGGGCGAGTACTGCAGTCGGACGTCCGTGCCTGCGAGCCGGGGCAGACGTTCCTGGATCCAGCGCGCGCCCTGGACAGCAATCGCCTTGATCTCGTCCTTCGACTTCCCGAACACGACGCGGCGCTGGGCCGGGGATGTGGAGTTGTAGAGGTGGATGACGACCCGCTTGGCCCCGACGAGCGACTGAACGGTCCGTTCGATGAGATCCTCCCGTGCCTGGACCAGCACCTGGATTGAGACGTCGTCGGGAATCCGGTTCTCTTCGATGAGGCGGCGGTTGAAGGCGAACTCGGTATTGGACGCGGAGGGGAACCCGACCTCGATCTCCTTGAACCCGCAGGTCACGAGCGTCTGAAACAGCTCGAGCTTCTGTGCGACGTTCATGGGAATCGCGAGCGCCTGGTTGCCGTCGCGGAGGTCGACGCTGCACCAGATCGGCGCGCGGGTGAGATGCCGTCCAGGCCACTGGCGATTGGGCAGGTCGATCAGCGGAAAGGGTCGGTACTTCGTTGCAGGATTCTTCAGCATGGCGATGTCGTGTCGGGTGGGCGGCCGTGCGTCGGGATATTGGTGGTAAAAAAACAAAAACCCCAGCGCCGGATTGCGGCGATGGGGTTGAAAGCGGGCATGACCCTCACCGGACCCCGGACGCCGTCCTGCGGGCAAGCCCCAAGAGGGCCCGCAGGCGGAGCGTAAGTCGGAATCCCGTTCGACGGATCATGCCGAAGGATGTATCGGCCACCCTCGATGCGGGCAAGTCCGATTCCTGGGGCGGCATACGGAGGGGGAAGAGACTCACGCGGAGGCGCAGAGACGCGGGTATGTGTTTTGTCAACGGGGGGGCTAAAAAACCGAAGGGTGAGGCGTTGAG